>Ga0210402_10002951_pt1 | contig 16225 bp, 16 predicted proteins | sample IncBWC7MmetaG_FD_161055 | JGI IMG/M metagenome (GOLD analysis project Ga0210402, IMG submission 161055) | Forest soil microbial communities from Barre Woods Harvard Forest LTER site, Petersham, Massachusetts, United States - Inc-BW-C-7-M | ecosystem: Environmental > Terrestrial > Soil >... | reverse complement strand
GATTCAAGGACGACCCTCTGGTGGCGCCGCCGGGAACAAAATTCAGCTATTCCAGCTATGGTTATAATTTGCTAAGCGCGGCGATTGAAGCGGCTGCGGGCGCACACTTTCTCGATTTCGAGCAAGAGCAAGTGTTCACTCCTCTGGGCCTTCTCAACACCGTCGCCGATCAGCCTGCTGAAATCATCCCGCAAAGAGCGCGGTTCTATTCTGGCAACAAGGGAAAACCGACGCAAAACGCCATGTATGTGGACAACAGCTACAAGTGGGCCGGCGGAGGATTTATTTCCACTTCCGAGGATTTGGTGCGTTTCGGTTCTGCGTTGCTGCAACCCGGCTATTTGAAAGCGGAATCCCTCGCTCTGCTTTTCACTCCGCAAAAGACCAAGGACGGTAAGGAGACGCGGTACGGGATGGGCTGGTTCATCGGCAAATCAAAATCAGGCAAGCGAATTTTTGAGCACAGCGGCGGCTCGGTCGGCGGAAGTTCGGAACTTATCCTTTACCCGGATTTGCATCTTGTCGTGGCATTTGTCTGCAATTTTGCCGGCGACGTCGACGGATGGAAGGGCGAAGAAGTGCAATCCCTTGGGGAAGCGTTCGAAAACAAATAAGGCGTCCATATTCGCTTGGACGCCTTATCAAAAAGAGAATTGAAAATTGCAACTCGCCGATTAGGCTTCTTTTTCGACAGTGACCTTGATGTGGGCGACGACGTCGCGAAAAACTTTGATCGTTACGTCATGTTCCGCGATGGTCTTGATCGGCTCGGCTAGCTGCACTTGCCGTTTGTCGATCTTGAAGCCCTGCGCCGCGAGCGATTCGGAAATGTCGGCGGAGGTAACGGAGCCGAACATCTGATCGTTTTCGCCGGTCTTCCGCTTGAAGCTGACCGAAACGCCTGAAAGCAAATCCGCCTGCTTCTTCGCCGCTTCGAGTTCTGTCGCCGTTTTCTTCGCCAAAGAAGTGCGAATCCGCTCCAGCGCCTTCATGTTTCCCGGGGTGGCTTCAATCGCCAGGCTCCGCGGAAGCAAATAGTTCCGCGCGTAACCCGGCTTCACCGTCACCACGTCGCCGCGGTGCCCCAACTTATCGATGTCTTCTTGAAGAATAATCTGCATCCTCGTATCCCTTCGTTCTGAATTCTTTTCCGTTGCGCTTAGCTCTTGGGAGCTTCCACGGCTCTCGGCGCCGTCGAACCTGCCGCACTGCCCGCAAACGGCAGCAAAGCGATGTTGCGAGCTCGCTTGATCGCCACGCCCAGCCACCGCTGGTGCCGCGCACAAACTCCCGTCATGCGGCGCGGCAAAATCTTCCCGCGCTCCTGCACGAATTGCGAAAGGATGTCCGCGCGCTTGTAATCAATCAGGTCCATCTTTTCCACGCAGAACTTGCAAACCTTCTTCTTGCGGAAATATTGGCGCTTGCCGCGGCGTGGTCCACCAGGACCGCCGCCTGGCCCGCCTTCGCGTCGCGGGCCGCCGCCTTCGCGCCGAGGACCGCTGTGCCCACCCGGGCCACCATGTCCGCCTCCGCCATGACTCGGCGGGCCGCTGTGCGCAGCCGGAGCGCTATGCCCCGCGCCTTCCGCGCGAGGCGCTTCCGCTGGAGCTGCTTGTTCCTTTTTCTGTTCCTCTGCCATCTGGTTCATCCTTTCAAAAATCTCAAAGCTTGTTCGCGTGCTACTGGCTCAGCTCGCCGATGCGTGTTGTTCCGGAGCAGGAACGGGTGTCTGCGCAGGCGTAGGTGCAGATGCTGCTGCGGCCGGACGCCGTGGACGCCGCGCCGCGCGTTTCTCTCTCTTGTCGCCCAGCTTCTTCTGCCGCTTCAAATCTTCGTCCAGACGAATCGTCAGGTACTTGATCACCGAGTCCTGCACGTGCAGCCGGCGTTCCAGCTCTGTAATCAGTTCACCGTGGTTCGTGCGGATCTGGTGGTAGTAATACATTCCCTCGCGATGCTTGGCCACGCGGTACGCCAGCTTCCGCGTTCCCCAATGCTCCGCTTTTTCGATCTTCCCGCCCTTTTCCGTGCAGGCGTGCTCGATCGCGCTCAGAACTTTCTTAACTTCGTCTTCCGGCGTCGCCGGACGCGCGATAAAAATCAAATCGTACAGACGCTCTTCCATGATTGCCTCGTTTCTCTTCCTAATCCGGCTCCGCTTCCGCGGCAGCCGCGAATCTCTTATTCTCCGGCGTCTTCTTCCTTCGAACCTTCCGCCCGCCGGTTAAACTTGTTCATCGCCGCGGCAATTCCATCCGTTAACAGCAATTCCACGGCATCGCCCGTCTGCGCTATTTCTTCCGCCGCAACTTCGAGCTCCGCCTTCTTCATCGGCCGCAACACATAGTCTTTTCTGCTGCCCAGCGGATGATCCGGCCCACAACCCAATCGCAGCCTTGCGAATTTCTGCGTCCCGAGCGAACCAATCACCGATTTCGCCCCGTTGTGGCTGCCTGCGCTTCCATCCGGCGTCAGCCGGATGATGCTCCATGGCAGTTGTACTTCATCCCACATCACCAGCAAATCGTCCGGCGTCAGTTCGTACTTCTCTAGCAGCTCCCTCACGGAAATGCCGCTCAGATTCATGTACGTCTGCGGCTTGGCTAGCAGCACTTCCTGCCCTGCCAGTTTGCCTCGCCCGACCAGTGCCTTGCCTTCCGGCCGCTCTACGCGAATCCCGCCGCGGTTCGCAAGCTCATCCACCGCGAGGAATCCCAAGTTATGCGGCGTCCACTGATACTCCGGGTCTGGATTGCCAAGCCCAATAATGAGCCACATAACTCTCGCTTCGCTGCGAAACGCCGGTTACTTCTTCTTCTCCGGCTTCTCGGCCTCGGCCCCTTCTTCGCCTTCCACTTCCTTCTTGCCCTTCTTGATGACTTCCGGTTCGGCCGGTGTTGCCGCTTCCGCCGCCACCGCATCCGCAGGCTTCTCTTCTTCGACGCGCAGCGCAACCACGTGCGCAATTACGCGCTCCGTCTCGGTCACCAGCTTCATCTTCGTCGTGTCGAGCTGAATATCGCTCGCACGAAGCGCCTGGCCCAGCATCAGGTTCGTCACATCCAGACGGAATTCCGTCGGGATTTCCGCCGGCAAGCACTCAATTTCCACTTCGCGAGTGACCGTCTCAAACACACCGCCTTGTACCTTCACGCCCTGAGGCTCGCCGAAGGTGTGCACCGGAACTTTGACGCGCATGCGGACGTCCATCGCCACGCGCAGCAAGTCCACGTGCAGCAGGTTTCCCGTCACCGGGTCCACTTGCCAATCTTTCACGATCGCAGGCTGCTCTTTGCCGCCAAGCGCCACCTGGAACAATGTGTTGTGGCCCGACTCTGAACGCAGAATCTGTCCGAGCTGTTTCGCGCTCACTGCGAGAGATAGCGCCTCACCCTTCGCGCCGTACAAAATCGCCGGCACTTTCCCAATCACGCGCAACCGCCGCGCTTCATTCTTTCCACGCGAATCGCGCGGTGCCGCTTCCACTACAATCTTCTCTGCCATTGCTTTCTTCCCTTCCCTGAATTCCAAACTTTTTCACTTACTTTAGATAAACAACTCACTGATTGAAGTCTCTTCGTGAATCGAACGAATCCCTCGCGCCAGCAAATCCGCAACACTCAAAACTTTGATCTTCCCCATCGCCACACCTGCCGCCGAAAGTGGCACCGAATCCGTCGCAATCACTTCCTTAATCTGCGACTTCGCAATGCGATCCACGGCCGGCCCTGAAAGCACCGCATGCGTACAAGCCGCGTAAACAGCTGTCGAGCCTTCCTTGATCAGCGCTTCCGCCGTTTTCACCAGCGTTCCCGCCGTATCAATGATGTCGTCCACGATCAGCGTCGTGCGTCCTCGCACGTCTCCGATCAGGTGCATCACTTCGCTTACATCCACGTCCACGCGGCGCTTGTCCACGATCGCCAGCGGCGCGTCCAGCTTCTTCGCAAAAAACCGCGCTCGCTCCACACCGCCCGCATCCGGTGAAACCACGGTTACGTTTGGCAAATTCTTGTGCCGGAAGTAATCCACCAGCACCGGCGACGCGTACAAGTGATCCACGGGCACGTCGAAATAGCCCTGAATCTGCGGCGCGTGCAAATCGAGCGTCAACGCCCTGCTCGCTCCCGCCGTCTCCAGCAAGTCCGCCACAAGCTTCGCTGAGATCGGGACCCGCGGCTTGTCCTTGCGGTCCTGTCTCGCGTAGCAGTAGTACGGCAGCACCGCCGTAATCCGCCACGCTGACGCGCGCTTGAACGCGTCGATCATCAAAAGCAATTCCAGCAGGTGGTTGTCCACCGGAGCATGGCACGGTTGCACCACAAAAACGTCTGCGCCGCGCACATTCTCCAAAATCTGAAAGTAAATCTCTCCGTCGCTGAATCGTCCCAGCAACGACTGGCCCAGCGGCACGTCCAGATGCTTGCAGATCGCTTCCGCCAGTATCGGATTCGCGGTCCCTGAAAAAATCTTAAATCGCTCGTCGTTCACGGATGTGCTCTCGTCGCGATTAGCGAAAATTTCTCTTCCCTCGGTCCGTTGCTCTCTGCCAAAAGCAGCGGCCCAAAGACACACTGGCCCGCCTTGCTGAAAACTGACGACTGATACTGACGATTTTATTTTGCTGAGTCGCTGCGGTTCACAAACGTGCGCACTTCAAACAGAGCGCCCACGCATCAGACGATTGTACTTCGCACGCGAAACTGTCTCGCAAACGAACGTCTCGTCCAGAGGAAACCCTACAGCGGCTCGGCGCGCCTTTGCTGGGCTCGGGAAAACTCCAATCACCGCCGAACCGCTACCCGCCAGCAAGGCTTCTGTTGCCCCTCTGCGAAGCAATTCCCGTTTAATTTCACTTAACCGGGGATAGTGCTGGAAAACAGCACCTTCGAAATCATTCCAAAGGCCGGTTCCCTGCACGCTCCAGGATGAGACACAGAACTTCCAAAGTTTAGGGTTTTCTGCCGTTTTTGTCAATTCCGGCGCGTTCAGCCACCGATACGCGTCCGGTGTCGGCACGTGAATATCGGCGGGCGAAACGATCAAAACGCTCTTTTTTTCGATGTCAGGCAGCGGATAGATTTCATCCCCGCGCCCAATTCCCAGCGCCCGCCCGCCCTGCAAAAAGAACGGCACGTCCGCTCCCAGCGACGCGCCCATCTGCATTAACCTTTCCGACGCCACCTTCTTGCCACTCAACCCCAAATATCCAATCATCGCTGCGGCTGCATCGCTCGATCCGCCTCCGAGCCCTCGCCCCGCCGGAATTTTCTTCTTCAGTTCAATCTCTATTCCATCGGAATCTTTCAATTCCTGCTGCAGGGCATGCACGGCGCGATACACAAGATTTTTTTCGACGGGTTCTCCGGAAAGGGCAGCGTTTCCTACGACGCTCAAGGAAATCCCAGGTTTCCGAGCGCGCCACAGCCGCAAATCATCATGAAGGGAGACGGTCTGAAAAATCGTCCTCAGCTCGTGATACCCGTCGGGACGCTTGCCCAAAATCTCCAGCCGCAGGTTGATTTTTGCAAAAGCGGGTATGCGGACTTCTTTCATCAATTACTTCGGCTGCGCGCCCGTGGGCGCCGCTTTCTGCGCAACGCGATGCTTCGATTGGCTGACCTTCTTTTCTATTTCCGCTATCTTATCCGTCTCGATGTCCGCGGGCAAAACGCGATGCCACTCCTCGAGCGACTTCTCCCACTGCGCGGCAGCAAGTTCAGGCCGCCCGGTTTTCGCATACACATCGCCCAAATGCGAATGAATCGTCGGGTCATGGCTCTCCCGCTCAACCGCTTTGCGCAACGTTGCTTCCGCGTCCGTAAACTTTCCCTGTTTGAAATAAATCCAGCCGAGGCTGTCCAGATAGGCGCCGTTGTACTGGTCTTCGGCCAGCGCCTTCTTCACCATCGCTTCCGCTTCATCCAGCCGGATCCCCAAATCTCCCAGCATGTATCCGTAATAGTTCAGCGCCGCCGCGTTCTGTGGATCAACCGCCAGCACTTTCTTGAATTCCACTTCCGCACGATCGTAAAATTTCTGCCGCTCGTAAATCGCTCCCAGCAAAAACCACGTCATCTCGTTTTCGCGCGGAGCTCCGGGCAAAGCCTCTGCCGTTCGCGCCGCCTGTTCCGCTTCTTTGTAGCGCCGTCCACGCTCATAGACCTGCGCAATATTTAAGTAGACGTCGCGATCCGCCTCCGTGCCTTTCATCTGCGGCTTCAGCATTGCCAGCGCTTCCTCGGTCTTGCCGGCTTCACCAAGAAGAAGCGCGTAGCTGCTTCGGATGGAAATATCCGTCGGGTATTTGGCCAGCGCTTCCTTACCCGTCTGCAGCGCCTTCGGAAGATCCTTCGCCCCACGGTATGTTTCCATCAGCAACAGCCGCGCGCGACGATCCTCGTCCTCGCCCAGGTGCCCAAGCTCTTCGTACGCAAAAACCGCTGCCTGATAGTTTTCCGTCGTTCGATAGAGCTGCCCAAGCTGCTGGTACAGCACCGCAAGCGTGCGCCGGCGCGTGGGCAGCACTTCGGACTGCCCTTTCACTCCCTTCACCGCTTCGCTCAGCACGCGAATCGCATCTTCATTTCTCCCCTGCGCCTGGTAGAGCATCGCTTCGTTGTACATCACGTCCAGGCTGCCCGGTGCGTATTGCCGCGCCTTCGTCAACGTTTCTTCCGCTTTGTCCAGTTGATGCAGCTCCCGGTAAATCTGGGCGATGCGCAAATACACGTCGGAATCGTCCGGCATCAAATCCGAAAGTTTCTGATATACCTTCAACGCTTCAGGATATTTTTCTTCCGCAAGCAGCGTCTGTCCCAATCCACGCTGGTGGCTCAATTCGCTTGGGTCCATCTCCGTCGCCTTGCGATAGGCCGCTTCGGCCTTTGCAAGATCTCTTGTTTGTGTGTAGGCATCGCCCAGCAAATCCAGCAGCGTCGGTGACGGCGATTTCTGCGTGATTCCTTCCAGCAGCGCTACCGCTTCCGCCGATTTTCCCTGATCCAGCAAAAGCTGCGTCAATTGCTCGACGCCTGCTTCATTGTCCGGATCGTTCTTCAAAATCCCGCGCAAAACTTCTTCCGCTTGCTCATGTTTGTTCTGCAAGCGATAAAGCCGCGCCAGCCACAACGCCGATTCCGTGTCCCCAGGATCCAGCCGCACTACTTCCTTGAACTGCTCCGCCGCTCGCGTCACCGTCTCCGATTGTCCGCTGCCATTCGCCTCGCCAAGGCTCCGCAAATAAATGTGACCCAGCAGCCTTCGCGTTTGCGCGTCGTTCGGATCGCGCTTCAACAATTCCTGTGCTTCCGTCTCTGCCTCATGCACGCGGTTCGCTTTCCAATACATCTCCGCCAGACGCTCGCCAATCACCGGCGACTTTGGGTCCAGCGCATAAGCCTTTTTGTAGTATTCAATCGCCTGCGTCGCGTACTCGCTACGGCTCGTCGCCTCGTACTGCTGCTCCGCGATGTGACCCATCGTGTAGTTGAAGTACGAATCCGCGCGCGAACTCGTGGTCGCCCGCGTCTCGCCGCTGTTCTGCGTGGAACCGTCCGGCGTGCTCTGTGTCTGCCCCGCAGCAGCAAACGCGGTCTGCGCGTTCGCCGAGCCGCAAAATCCAGCCATCATGACGACAGCCGCCAAGCCCGCGCCAACCGCCAAAACCGCTCTTTTCTCTTTGAGTGCCATATCGTCCTTGAACCAAAAATTATCCCATGCGCCTTAAACGCGGTCAAAACACAAAACCCGTTTATTTCCAGCACTTTTGCGCGGACTAAACTTGGATGCCCCGGCCTGCAAAAGTGTTGGAAAAGCCCCTTGACATACTTCCATATTTCTACCATTATCGAAATATGAAGCGCGCCGACCCGCTCCTTGTTACCCGTACTGCCGACCGCTTTTCTGCCCTCGGGGCTGAGCCCCGTCTCCAAATCATGCGTACGCTTCTTGCTTCTCATCCCACCGGAATGATTGCCGGCGAAGTGCAGGACCAGCTGGAAATCCCGGCTTCCACGCTTTCGCATCATCTGGAAAAGCTGAAACAGGTTGGCCTCATCAATGTCCGCCGCGAAGGCACCTTTCTCTGGTATTCCGCCAGCACCGACGCCCTCCGCGAAGTCCTCGGCTTCCTCTACGATGAATGCTGTACGCGCAGCCGCGCCGTCGCTCCCGAAGAATTCGTCCAAATCTCAAAGTAAGGAAATTCCATGATCAACGAAAATCTTAAGGAAATCGTGAAAGAAAAATATGGGGCTGCCGCCAGGCAAGTTACCTCAGGCGGAACAGCCTCCTGCGGCGGCGGAGCCGAACTCAGTTGCTGCGACCCAATCACCAAGAATCTCTACGACACCTCGCAACTCTCCGCTCTTCCAGAAGAAGCCGTTGCCGCCTCCCTCGGCTGCGGCAATCCCACGGCCCTTGCCCAATTACAACCCGGCGAAACTGTCCTCGATCTCGGCTCTGGCGGCGGCATTGACGTTCTCCTCTCCGCAAAACGCGTCGGCCCGACGGGCAAAGCATACGGCCTCGATATGACCGACGAAATGCTCGCTCTCGCGTGCGAAAATCAAAAAAAGGCTGGCGTCGAAAACGTGGAATTCCTGAAAGGCGCCATCGAGAATATTCCCCTTCCCGAGAATTCCGTCGACGTTATCATCTCCAATTGCGTCATCAATCTCTCCGGTGACAAAGACCGCGTCCTCCGCGAAGCCTTCCGAGTTTTGAAACCCGGCGGCCGCTTGGCTATTTCCGATGTTGTCGTGCGCGGCGAAGTTCCCGTGGACATTCGCAAGAGCGTTGAACTTTGGGTCGGCTGCGTCGCCGGTGCTCTTGAAGAGTTCGAATACCGCGACAAGCTCTTCAACGCTGGCTTCGAAAACATAGACATCGAGCCAACTCGCATCTACAAAGTGGAAGAAGCTCGTGATTTTCTCTCCTCCTCTGGACTCAACGTGGACAAAGTCGCCCCACTCATCGAAGGAAAGTTCATGAGCGCCTTCGTTCGCGCCACCAAGCCCGCGTCCCGGGCAAACGTCGTTGGCCCCTCCTGCCGCGCATAGAAAGGCCAAAGCGATGCCAAATCCTTACAACGTCCTTTTCCTATGCACCGGCAATTCCGCCCGCTCGATCCTCGCCGAAGCAATCCTGAATCACAAAGGCAAACCGAATTTCATGGCATACAGCGCAGGCAGCCATCCGGCGGGCCGCGTCAATCCGCTCGCTCTAGCTCAACTCGAATCTGCAAACCTTCCTATCACAGGCTACCGCAGCAAAAGTTGGGACGAATTCGCAAAGCCCGGCGCGCCAAAAATGAATTTTGTCTTCACCGTCTGCGACAATGCCGCTAACGAAGTTTGTCCCGTCTGGCCCGGCCAGCCCATGACCGCACATTGGGGCGTTCCTGATCCCGCAGCTGTTGCCGGTACTCCAGAACAAATCGAAAGAGCATTCCGCGACGCTTTCGTCGCACTCGATCGCCGCATCGGTCTCTTTCTTTCTTTACCGCTCGCAAGTCTGGACGCAATGGCCATCAAGAAAGAAATAACTCAGATCGGCAAACAGTGACGATGCCGCTCAGCCGCCGCTTGGCATCAGAATTTCTCGGCACGGCTTTCCTGCTCATTGCAATCGTCGGCTCTGGCATCATGGGCGAACGCCTCGCAAACGGAAACGTCGCCATAGCGCTTTTAGCAAATTCTGTCGCCACGGGCGCCGCCCTCGTGTGCCTGATTCTCTCATTCAGCCCAATCTCTGGCGCACACTTCAATCCCGTCGTAACTTTGGCCAGCGGAATCCAAAACACGCTTCCCTGGAAGGATGTTTTCTTCTACGTCGTAGCTCAGCTCCTCGGCGCACTTGCTGGAGTAGCCGCCGCCCACAAAATGTTCGGCTTGCCCACTTTCTTTCTCTCCCATCACGCTCGCAGCGGCTCCACCCAAATCTTCAGCGAAGCCATCGCCACCTTCGGCCTTCTGCTAGTCATCGCCTGTTGCAGCCGCTTCCAGGCTTCTTTCACACCTTTGCCGTCGCCGCTTACATCACCGGCGCTTATTGGTTCACATCTTCCACCTCCTTCGCCAACCCCGCCGTAACCCTGGGCCGTTGCCTCTCCGACACATTCGCAGGCATCCGCCTTGCGGACATCCCCGGATTCCTCCTCGGACAAGCCATCGGGTTGGTCATCGCCGTTCTCCTCTGCCGCTGGCTCCTGCAACCCGCCTCAAAATAGTTCTCGTTCGCCAAAACTTTGATCAAACTTTTTCCGAGGTCCTCTCGTCTCTATTTGTACCTGTGGGATGCCAACACGTTTCCTGTGGCATTCCCACAGAACGGCTAGTACTCTACTGTGGGATTCCCACAGGAGCGACAAAAAATGGCACCTTCTGAACCGAAACTCGACCTTCTCCAAGGCACGCTCGACCTTATGGTCCTCCAAACCCTGGCTACCCTCGGCCCGCAGCACGGCTACGGCATCGCCCGCCGCATCGAGCAAATCAGCGGCGACGCCATCCTGCTAAATCAGGGCACGATTTATGCTTCGCTCGTCCGTCTCCAGCAGCGCGGGTGGATTGCCGCCGAGTGGGGCACGTCGGACAACAATCGCAAAGCGAAGTTCTACTCCATCACAAAGAGCGGCCGCAAACAGCTCTCCACGGACGTCTCCTACTGGCAGCGCCTCACCGGCGTCGTCGGCCGCGTCCTCGCCATGCAAGACGAAGGAGAAAACTAATGACCTTCTCCTTCCGCGAATCGTTCTTGCGCATGTACTCCTTCGCCCGTAAAAAGCCCCTCGATCAGGACCTGGACGACGAAATGCAGTCTCACCTCCAATTCGCCATTGAGGAAAATCTGGAAAAAGGAATGTCCCCGAAGGAAGCCGAGCGCCAGGCCCGCATCAGCTTCGGCGGCCCGCAACAATCGAAAGAAACGCACCGCGAATCGCGTGGTCTTCCCTTCCTCGACACGCTTCTCCGCGACATTCGCTACACATTCCGGACTCTGTGGCGCGACCGCGCCTTCGCCGCTATCGCCATCCTGATTCTCGCGCTCGGCATCGGTGCCAACATCGCCGTCTTCAGCATTATCAATACACTGTTGCTTCGCCCGCTTCCCTTCGCCAATTCCAACGAACTCGCTTGGCTCGATTCCAATCGCGGCATCGGGGGCATGTCCTCGCTCACCTATAAAGTTGACGTTTACGACGAATACGCCAAACAAAACCGTTCTTTCGATCAAGTCACCACTTACATGCCTTTTTATGGAGTCGGCGGATATTCCCTCACCGGCCGCGGAGAGCCGGAAGCTCTCACCGGGGTCATGGTTGACTGGAATTTTTTTCAGACGCTCGGCGTCCAACCACAATACGGTCGCGCCTTCCTCAAAGGGGAAACAGCAAAAGCCGCCCCTCATGTCGCCATCCTCGACCACAATTTCTGGCGCCGGCATTTCAACTCTGATCCCACTGTCCTCAATCAGGTCGTCACCATCAACAAAGAGCCCTACACTATCGTCGGTATCGCGCCTCCTTCGTTCGATTTCGGCGCTGCCTTCGCACCCGGCCAGCGTATTGATCTCTTCGAACCTTATCCCTGGGAAGATATTCGCCAGTGGGGCAACACAGTCTGGATCATCGGCCGCCTCAAACCCGGCGCCACCGTCCAAAGCGCACAGAGCGAAGTCGATCTTCTTATGCCTCAAATGCGTGCGTCGCATAAAGATTGGTACAGCGATTACGCCACTCGCGTCTCCAGTTTGAGCGATCACGTCCGCGGTAGACTTCGCACTTCTCTGATCGTTCTTTGGTCCGCCGTCGGCCTCATTCTTCTCATCGTCTGCGTCAATCTCGCCAACTTACTCTTCGCGCGCTCTGCCGCTCGTTCCAAGGAATTCGCAACGCGCACCGCCCTCGGTGCAGGCCGTTCGCGCATCGTCGGCCAGCTCCTTACGGAAAGTGTCGTTCTCTCCACAGCCGGAGCGCTGCTCGGTCTCGTTTTCGCTTATGGCATCGTGACCTTCGTCGCACGCCAAGCCTCACTTGCACTTCCGCTTCTTAGCTCCATGAAAATGGACGGCGCCACGCTTCTCTGGGCCTTGCTCATCACCGCTTTCGCATCCGTTCTCTTCGGCCTCGCACCCGGGTTTCTCATCGCGTCTGCAAACTTGCGCGCCGGCCTTGCCAGTTCCAGCCGCGGCTCCACCGAAGGCCGCCACTTTCATGGACTCCGCTCGCTCCTCGTCATCAGCGAAGTCGCGCTCGCTTGCGTCCTGCTCGTCGGCGCCGGCTTGCTTTTCCGCAGCTTCCTCCGCGTTCTCGATGTAGATCTCGGCTTCAGACCGAGCCAGGCTGCTGCATTGACGATCAGTTACGACGACAACGGGGATCCCAAACATCGCACGCCGATTCTTCAGGAAATTCTTCGCCGCGTTCACCAAGTCCCGGGTGTCGAAGCGGCGGGGATCTCAGACATGCTTCCGCTCGGTCGCAATCGCAGTTGGGGCTTTTCTGCGGCCGGTCGGGTTCCCTCAAAGGATGACAGTCCGGATTCCTACGATGCCTACATCCGCATCGTCACGCCGGGCTACCTCTCTGCCATGGGAATGCATTTGCGCGATGGCCGTGACTTCGATTGGGGTCTCGATCGTCCCGATACGCAAAGCGCCGTCATCATCAATGAGGCCGCCGCGAGAATCCAATGGCCCGGCCAGAATCCCATCGGAAAATTGGTGGACTGCTGCAACAAAAATCCCGGCGTCATCATTGGAGTGATTTCAGACGTTCGACAGAACAGTTTGGAAGATGCTGCGACTCCGGAAATGTTTCAGTCTTACTCCCAAGCGGGGCCGGAAGGCTCCGAGCTCATCGTCCGCTCCAAATTGCCCCCAGAAGTTCTGGGCCCTTCGCTGATCAGAACCATGCGCGACTTCAGTCCCGACCAGCCCATCGGCGAATTTCGCCCGCTTCAGCAGATCGTGGAAACTTCCACTTCTCCGCGCCGCTTCTTCGTCATGCTCGTCGGCTCCTTTGCTACGCTCGGCCTGATTCTCGCAGCGCTCGGAATTTACGGTGTGATCTCCTACATGGTCACGCGCCAGCGTCAGGAAATCGGCATTCGCATGGCTCTCGGTGCAAGCCGCAGCGACGTTCTCTTCGGCGTAGTGAATCGCACCATGCGCCTCGCCTTTGTGGGCATCGCCATAGGCGCCGTCGTCTCCTTCGCCGCCGGAAAGTGGATATCCTCCCTTCTCTTCCAGACCCAGCCCGGCGATCCCATGACTTTCGTCGCCATGTTCGTCATCTTCGCCTGCGTCGCTCTTCTCGCCGGCTTTATTCCGGCGCAACGCGCATCTCGCGTCGATCCGCTCGTCGCGCTTAGGTACGAGTAAAAAAATCATGGACATCGCCATTCCCCAAAACGAACACGCCAAGACAGTTCGCAGAATTGTGATTGCCGCCGTTCTCTTGCTCGCAGTTGCGGCCGCAGCGTATGCGTTGACTCGACTCCGTCCCGCCGCTCCAAGTGTGGACGGCGCATCGCTTTTTTCAGACACCGTAAAGCGCGGCGACATGCTCCGCGCTGTCCACGGCACGGGCATTCTCGTTCCCGAAGACATTCAGTGGATTCCCGCGCTGAACACCGCGCGCGTCAGCAAAATCGTTCTGCATCCCGGCGCAATCGTAAAACCTGATTCCATCATCCTCGAGCTCAGCAATCCCGAACTCGAACGCGACACGCTCGACGCCGAATACCAGCTCAAAGCCGCGGAAGCTCAATTCCAAAGCATCAAAGCGCAAATGGGCAGCGACATCCTGAATCAGAAAGCCGCGGCCGCGGCCGTTCGCAGCGAATACGAGCAGGCGAAAATCCAGCATGCCGTGGACGAAAAAATGGTCGCACAGCAACTCGGCGCCGCGGTCACAGCGCAGCTTTCCAAAGTGAAAGAAGACCAGCTCGCGATTCGCGCGCAAATTGAAGACTCTCGCGCGAAAAATGCCGAGGAAACCGCCGAAGCCAAAATCGCCGCCGAAAAATCCCACGTGGATCAGCAACGCGCACTCTACAATCTGCGCCGCGCCCAGCTTGACGGTCTCCATGTGCGCGCCGGACTCAACGGCGTGTTGCAGGTGGTCCCCGTTGAAGTCGGCCAAAGCGTTGCCCCGGGAACAAACCTCGCGCGCGTCGCCGATCCAAAACGATTAAAAGCTGAAATCAAAATCGCCGAAACGCAGGCGAATGAACTCACGCTCGGAATGAAATCCACCGTGGACACACGCAACGGAACCGTCACGGGAAAAGTTTCGCGCATCGATCCTTCCGTGCAGAACGGCACGGTCACCGTGGACGTTTCTTTCGACGGTCCGCTGCCCAACGGCGCGCGCCCCGATCTCAGCGTGGACGGTTCCGTCGAAATCGAGAACCTCAGGAATATTCTCTACGTGGGCCGTCCCGCGTTCGGCCAGCCGGATTCCACCGTGGGGCTTTTCAAACTCAATACGGACGGCTCGGAAGCCACACGTACGTCCGTGAGGCTGGGCAAGTTTTCTGTTAGCACCGTGGAGGTTCTGCAGGGATTGCGCGAAGGCGACCGCGTCATCCTCTCGGACACCTCCGCGTTTAGCAGTTATGAACGGATTCGTTTGAAATAGTTTCCGTAAATATATTTTTCGAGGAGAATCATGAGCGCGCAAAAAACTCAGCTCATCAAGATGGAAAGCGTCACTAAAATCTTCCGCACGGAGGACGTGGAAACTCACGCCCTTTCCAATATCGATCTAACCATCGACCGCGGCGATTACATTTCCATCGCCGGTCCGTCGGGTTGCGGAAAATCTACCCTGCTCTCTCTGCTGGGTCTGCTCGATTCGCCTTCCGGCGGAAAATATTTCCTGAATGGCAAGGACGTTTCGCAAATCTCGCCCGCCGAACGCACACGAATCCGCAATCGAGAAATCGGTTTTGTCTTTCAGGCCTTTAATCTTATCGGCGACCTCACCGTCTATGAAAACGTCGAGCTTCCGCTCACTTACCGCAACATGGGCGCTACCGAACGGAAAGAAAAAACAGAGCGTGCGCTGGAACGCGTTGGAATGTCTCATCGCAAGAAGCATTTCCCAGCGCAACTCTCCGGCGGTCAGCAGCAGCGTGTGGCCGTAGCTCGGGCCCTCGGTGGCGATCCGCTTATTCTGATGGCCGACGAGCCGACGGGAAATCTCGATTCACAAAACAGCGAAGCCGTGATGCAACTGCTTTCGGATTTGCATCAGAATGGCGCGACGATTTGTCTCGTCACCCACGACCCGCGTTATTCGCGTTTTGCCGACCGTACCATTCAGCTCTTCGATGGTCGTATTGTTCCCGAACGAATAGATGCCCTGGCACCCGCCTAATCCGTTATTTCATGGCACAATGCGCTACAGAAATCCGCCCAGCAAGGCGCGCGTTGGAAATCAGCAGGTCCACGTTCGCTCTTAGCGTTTTCCCTTCGCTCAATCGCGCCACTTCTCGCAGCAGGAATGGGGTAGCCTCTTTTCCGCTGATTCCCTGCTTCGTCTGCACGGCCAGCGCGGCTTCGATATATTTTCCCAGTTCGTCCTTCGGCAGCGCGCTCTCCGCAGGCGGTGGATTTACAAAAAGGATGCCACCCGTTTGCGCGCCGCCCATTCCCCATTGCGCGCTCATGAGTTTTGCCGCTTCTTCTGGTGTCGCTACGCTATGCAAGAGTGCCAGCCCGCTCTCGCGGCAATAAAACGCCGGAAATTCCTGCGTGCCAAAACCCACTACCGGCACGCCCAGCGTTTCAAGCACTTCGAGCGTGCGTGGCAAATCGAGGATCGCCTTTGCTCCCGCGCAGACCACCGCAACCTGCGTTCGCGCAAGTTCCGTTAAATCCGCGGAAACGTCCATACTGCTTTCGCCACCGCGGTGTACTCCTCCGATCCCGCCTGTAGCAAACGTCCGAATCCTGGCCATCGCCGCGACAACCATCGTCCCCGCGACCGTTGTTGCGCCCGTACGTTTGCCTGTTATCACTGCGGCCAAATCCGCGCGACTGACCTTCACAACCCCTTTCGCTTCAGCGAGCCGCTCAATTTCCCCGCCAGTCAACCCCACGATAATCTTTCCATCCAAAATTCCCATCGTTACGGGGACTCCGCCCGATTCCCGCACTGCAGCTTCCATCGCCCGTGCCGTCTCGACGTTTTGCGGCCGCGGCAGCCCGT
>Ga0210402_10002950_pt1 | contig 16226 bp, 9 predicted proteins | sample IncBWC7MmetaG_FD_161055 | JGI IMG/M metagenome (GOLD analysis project Ga0210402, IMG submission 161055) | Forest soil microbial communities from Barre Woods Harvard Forest LTER site, Petersham, Massachusetts, United States - Inc-BW-C-7-M | ecosystem: Environmental > Terrestrial > Soil >... | reverse complement strand
CGCACCTCGCCATCGTCGGCAGCCACAAGGTCAACGGCGTCGCGCAGCTGCACTCCGACATCATGCGCAAGTACGTGTTCCGCGATTTCGCCCAGATGTATCCCGACCGGTTCATCAATGTGACCAACGGAATCGCGGTGCGCCGCTGGCTCAAGCAATCGAACCCCGGGCTCTCTGCGCTGCTCACGCAGCATCTGGGTCGGGCATGGGAAAACGATCTCGAGGAGCTTGGCCGGCTGGCCGGCGCGGCCGAAGACCCGGAGTTTCGCCGCCAATTCCGCGGCATCAAGCGTACGAACAAGCAGCGCCTGGCCGACGAAGTGAAGCGCCGCACCGGTTTGGAAATCAACGTCGATACCCTGTTCGACGTTCAAGTAAAAAGAATTCATGAGTACAAGCGTCAACTGCTGAATCTCTTGTATGTCGTGACCCGCTATCAAAGAATTCGCCAAAATCCGCGCGCCGAGACGGTGCCGCGCACGGTCATTTTTGCCGGGAAGGCGGCGCCCGGCTATGCCATGGCGAAATTGATCATCAAGCTCATCAACAACGTGGCGCGTACGATTGACGCGGACCATCTCGCCCGCGGCAAATTGAAGGTCGCATTCCTGCCTGACTATGATGTTTCCTTGGCGCAGAAGATCATGCCCGCGGCGGATTTGTCGCAGCAGATCTCGACCGCCGGGATGGAAGCCTCAGGCACCGGCAACATGAAGCTGGCGCTCAATGGGGCCCTCACCATCGGCACGCTGGACGGCGCCAACATCGAGATCCGCGATCATGTGGGCGCTGAAAACATGTTCATCTTCGGGCTCACCGCTGATGAGGTGGCGGCGCGGCGCACTGCGGGTTATGAACCCACCCAAGTCGTCGAGGGAAACCCGGAACTGAGAAGCACGCTGGATCTCATCGGTTCGGGATTTTTCTCTGCAGGGCGTCCGGACGATGCGAGGCCGGTGATCGACCGGTTGTTGAGCCACGGCGAGCCCTTCTTGGTGTTGGCGGACTACGCCGCGTACGCCAAGGCGCAGGACCAGGTCGATGCCCTGTATGCGCTCGAGGACGAATGGAGCCATAAAGCGGTCATCAATTGCTTGAACATGGGTTACTTTTCGAGCGATCGAAGCGTTCGCGAGTATGCGGACCGAATTTGGGCGGTGAGGCCGGCGATTTGAAGGCCCCAAAGAATTGACTATCAACAAAGGTGCACCAAGGCCGCTCGGCGCGACCTGGACCAAGCAGGGCGTCAATTTCGCCGTGTTTTCGAGCCGCGCGACCCGGGTCGAAGTCTGCCTTTTCGACGCCGGCAACGGCGCGGAAATCGTACGCTACGATTTGCCAGGCCGTACGGGGGACGTGTGGCACGGGCTGATTTCCCCTCGGCACGGCAATCCGGGCACGCACTACGCGTTTTACGTCCATGGGCCCAACGATCCTCAGAGCGGCCAACGCTTCGATGCGAGCGTGCCGTTGATCGATCCTTACGCGCGCGCGCTTTCGAGTCGGCTGCCGCTGCGCGCGCGCGTCATCGACCCTGAGTTTCATTGGGATGACGACAGGCCGCCGACGGTTCCGTGGCGCGATACCGTCATTTACGAACTGCACGTAAAGGGATTTACGCGGCTGCATCCCGCGGTACCGGAGAAATGGCGCGGCACTTACCTCGGACTGTCCGTGGCGCCGGTGATCGAACATTTGAAATCGCTCGGCGTAACGGCCGTGGAATTGCTGCCCTGTCAGGCTTTTATCAGCGAGGCGTTTTTGCTCGATCGCAAGCTCAGCAACTACTGGGGCTACAATCCTGTCGCCTGGTTCGCGCCCGCGAACAATTATGCGGTTGATGATGCCGTACTTGAATTCAAAACCATGGTCAGGGCGCTGCACGCCGCGGGGATCGAAGTCATTTTGGATGTGGTATTCAACCATACGGGCGAGGGCAATGAGGGCGGACCGCTGCTGTCCTTGCGGGGCATCGACAATCCGGTGTACTACCGTCTCGATCCGGCGGATCTGCGCTTTTACGAGAACTTGAGCGGCTGCGGCAATACGGTCAATTGCGAGCACCCGCGCGTGCGCGCGCTCATCATCGACTGCCTCAAGTACTGGGTCGAGGAAATGCATGTCGATGGTTTCCGCTTTGATCTGGCGACGGTGTTGGGGCGCGACGCCGGCGGGTTCAACACCCATGCCGCTATTTTCAAGGCGCTGCGTGCCGAGCCCGCGCTTGCCTATGTCAAGTTGATTGCGGAGCCTTGGGACTTGGGTGTGGGCGGCTACCAACTCGGGCACTTCCCGGCAGGCTGGTCCGAGTGGAATGACCGCTACCGCGATACCGCGCGCGCATTCTGGCGGGGCGACGGCGGGAAACTCGGCGAGTTTGCCGAGAGATTCGCCGGCTCGAGCGACCTGTTTCGGCACAATGGACGCAAGCCGACCGCCAGCGTCAATTTTCTCACGGCGCATGACGGCATGACGCTGAACGATCTGGTGTCCTACAACGTGCGGCACAATGAGGCCAATCTCGAGAACAACGGCGACGGCCATAACAACGACTTGAGCTGGAATTGCGGCGCTGAAGGACCTACTGACGATCGCGCAATAGTCAATTTGCGCAGAAGGCAAATGCGCAATTTCCTGGCGACGCTGTTCCTATCCCAGGGAGTGCCCATGCTGCAAGCGGGCGACGAATTCGGCCGCACCCAGCGCGGCAACAACAACGCCTACTGCCAGGACAACGAAATTTCGTGGGTTGACTGGCGCCTGCGCAGTACGAATCACGACTTGCTGGAATTTGTGCGGCTCCTCGCGCAGCTGCGCCGGCTGCATGCGGAATTTCGCCGCGAGACGTTCTTGAAGGGCGCCGCATCGCGTGCGGGAGTCAAGGACGTGACGTGGTTAAACGTTCGCGGAACCGAGATGACGCAAAGTGAGTGGCAGGATGCGAATCAGCGCACCTTGGGCATTTGGTTTGGGGAGCGCGCCGGCTCGCTCGAACACTTGCTGCTGTTGGTGAACGCGTCGGATTCCGAGCAGCCATTCGCACTACCCGCGGCGCCGGCGAACGGACCGTGGATTTGCCTGTTCGATACCGCGGCGGAGAGTCTGGCGCCCAGCAGTCTCGGCACCGCCCATAGTTATGCGCTCAAATCCCGCAGCGTCGCGCTTCTGGAGTGCTGAATCGTGGATCAGGCATTGATCGAGAGACTGGCCCAATTGCGCGGGATCGGCGACGCCTACAATAACTATCGCGGCGAGTTGCAGCGCTTCAGTCTGCAGACCAAGACCGGCATCTTGAGCGCCATGGGCTGCGTGGTTGACGACGACAAGGAGGTCGCTGCCGAGATTGCGCAATTCGAAGCCGCCCGCTGGCGCAAATTTCTGCCGGCCGTGGCCACGGCGCGCGGTGCAAGAATCGGCTTTGATATCAATGTCACCGCTCGCGAGTTCGGCGGCACGATCGTGTGGCGGGTGCTTTTCGAGAATGGGTCCCGGCTCGATGGCGCCACCTCAACCGGCGATTGCGCGGAAGTCTGGCGAGGCGAAGTGGCGGGAGCCTGGATTACGCGGCGGCGCTTCGATTTGGCCGTGGACCTGCCGCCCGGATACCACGAGTTCGAGGCGAAAATATCCGGGGGTGCTGCCGATCATTGTTTGCTGATTGTTTCGCCGCCTAAATGCTTCGAGCCGGCCGCAATCGCAGCCGGCCGCCGACTCTGGGGCATTGCGGTGCAGCTGTATACGCTGCGCTCGAGGTCCAATTGGGGCATCGGCGATTTCAGCGACCTGGAGATGCTGATTCGCTGGATGGCCTCATGCGGCGCCGGATTCATCGGCGTGAACCCCCTGCACGCGTTGGCACCGGCGGATCCGGCCAGATCGAGTCCCTACAGTGCTTCGAGCCGGCATTTCCTGAATGTTTTGTACATTGCCGTCCCGGCCATACCGGAATTCGAGCAATGCGCGGCCGCGCGTGCGCGTATGGCCGAACCGGATTTCGCGAGTCGCTTGCAGGCCTTGAGGGCGCAGCCGCTCGTCGATTATCCGGGCGTAGCGGACGCGAAATTCGAAATTCTTTCGCTGCTTTATCAAGATTTTCGCCGCACGCACTTGGCGTCGCGCAGCGAACGCGGCCGCGGCTTTCTCGACTTCGTCGCCCAGCGCGGAATGCCCCTGCAGCTGCACGCGCGGTTCGATGCGCTGGACCGCTATTTTCGCGCGGCCAATGGGACTGCGTCCGGCTGGATGAACTGGCCTCAGGAATATCGCGACGTGAATGGCGGCGCGGCGGCACGCTTCGCGCTCGAACATTCTGCCGAAATCGAATTCTACGCGTACTTGCAATGGCTGGCCCATGAGCAGCTGGTGCGCGCGCAAGCCTTGACGCGCGAGCTCGGGATGCCGATCGGGCTGTACGGAGACTACGCAGTGGGTGCCAATCCGTCGGGCTCCGAGACTTGGGTGACCCCATCCGGCTATTGTCTCGGCGCCGAAATCGGCGCGCCTCCTGATCCTTTGGCGCTAAAGGGTCAGGGTTGGGGGATTCCGCCGCCGGATCCCGCAACCATGGAGGCGCAGCAGCTGCAGGGATTTGTGCGGCTGATCCGCGACAACATGCGCTACTACGGCGCGCTGCGCTTGGATCATGTGATGTCGTTGTTCCGGCTGTGGTGGGTTCCAGCCGGGTGCGCGGCAACGGCCGGCGCTTATGTGCACTATCCGCTGCAACAGCTGCTCACCGTGTTAAGTGTGGAAAGCCTGCGCAGCTCCTGCCTGGTCGTCGGCGAAGATTTGGGGGTGGTGCCGGACGAGATGCGCCAGGCGATGCCGGAGTTCGGTCTTTACCACTACAAGGTCCTGCTCTTCGAAAAAATTTCCGGACGATTTAGGCGGCCGGAGGAATTCGAAAGACATGCGCTGGCCGCTGCAACCACGCACGATTTGCCGACTCTGCGCAGCTATTGGGAGGCGCGCGACATCGAACTTCGCCGCCGCTTGAATCTATTCCCCAATCCTGAAATCGAAGGCGGTGTTGTGCGTGAGCGCGACCATGACCGCGAGATGCTGCTGTCGGCGCTGCGAGACCAGGGACTCAATCCCGCGCATCCGAGCGCACCGCTGGAGCCCTACACCCCGGAACTCGGCCATGCGCTGCATTTGTACCTGGCGCGCTCCGCGGCCGCCCTGGTGGCACTGCAAGTCGAGGACCTGCTGGGAATGATCGATCCGGTGAACGTGCCGGGAACCGATGCCGAGTATCCAAACTGGCGGCGCAAGCTGACGGTAGCGATTGAAGACATCGCGGCGCGCAGCGATATCGCTGAACGGCTTGCTGAGATCAACCGCGCACGGCTCCCCCTCGCGTGATGCGAAAGCAGCCTTCGGTAAGGGCCACGTGGAATACTCAGACAGGCTCCGAGCGCGGTCAGTACGGCGGTTTCGACGCGGCCTGAGCACGGGCAGCCCAGATCCACACAAATCCGCCGACGAGCACCGCCACGGGCAGAATCTTGATGGCTTCCTGCAGTGAGAAGGCATCCGAGAGCGCGCCCACGATCAATGGCGACAGCGCGTCTCCGAGCAGATGAATGGCGAACACGCTCAATGCGATCGCGGTGGCCCGCTCGCTGGCGATGACAAGATTGATGATGGCGGCGTTGATGGGACCCGTGGACAGGAACAGACAAAGCTGCGCCGTCACCATGTATACCGTGTAGAGGGTCGTCGAAGTCGTCGTCAGGGCCAACCACACGAAGGGCGCTGCGATGAGTGTGGTAATCGCCGAGAGCCACAAATACGCCTGCCGTGAATTCTTCGCAAAGTAATCGCCCATCCAACCGCCGACAAATGTGCCGACGAACCCGGTAACGACCACGATGGTGCCGAAATTGACGGTGGCCTCGCCGCGGGGGATGCCGCGCGCCCGCTCGAGAAAGGCCGGCATCCAGTACGCCAGGCCCCCGAGGGCAAATGTATAGGCGGCATATCCCAAAACCGTGATCGCATAGGGCTTGTTGCGAAGCAGCTGGCCGTAAGTGATCCACGCCTCTTTGCTGATGCTGGATCGCGGCGTGGCCGCGGCCGGCTGGTCGACGCCGGCGGCTTGGTCTTGGATGCCGCGTGGCGGATCGCGCAGCAGCAAGCACAATGCGGCGAGCAGCAATCCCGGGACGCCGGCAACGAAGAAGGCCGCGCGCCAGCCGTAATGTTTGTCCACCAGTCCGCCGACGACATAGCCCAGTGCCGATCCGACGGGAATGGCGCAAAAGAATATGGCCATAACCCGCCCGCGCTGACGCACTGGAAAATAGTCCGACAACAAGCTCGGCGCGATCGTGACATAGGCCGCTTCGCCGACGCCCACGGCGGCGCGGGCCGCAAAGAGCGTCAGGAAGTTGACTGCAAAACCGGACAGAGCGGTCGCGAAACTCCAGCACGCCACGCCCAGGGCAATGAGGCGCGGCCGCGATCGGCGATCTCCGAGCGCGCCGAACACCGGAGCGAGCAGGGTGTAGACCACCAGGAAGCCCGACATCAGCGAGCCCAAGTTGGTGTCGGAGAGTCCCAGGTCGGAATGTTTCAGGCTTTCAAGCACCCCGGAGACGACGTAGCGATCGAGGTAGCTGAATAAATTGATGAAGGCGAGAATGGCCAAGCCAGCATTTGCCGAAGCCAGCCAGGAGTTTTGTTTTTGTTCGACCACGCCGAAGTATAGTAGCGAACCAGACAATTGCACGTGGAAGCGCATTGTCCGCCAGATCGCACGTAATATATTGATTTATATATCTTTTAGGAGATTAATTTGGCCAAGCCGAACTACCGTCACGCGAAAAAGCAAAAGGAAGCCGCCAGAAAGGCTCGGCAAGATGCCAAGCAATCACGCCGTTCGGCGCCGCCCGATGTACCGGTTGAGCCGGGACCTGCGAAACCGGTCGAATGAACGCGGCGTACCACTCGCCATGGATGGACGAGGACCTCTCGATTTTTCGAGATGCCGTTGCCCGCTTCGTCGACGCCGAAATGGTGCCCAACGAGGAGCGGTGGCGCAAACAACAACACGTCGGCAAGGACATCTGGCGCAAGGCGGGCGAGATGGGACTGCTTTGTACCGACGTACCCGCGGAGTACGGCGGGGTTGGCGGCGATTTCCGCCATGAGGCGGTGCTCTACGAGGAGACGGCGCGACGGGGCATCACCGGCTTCGGTCAGGGCGTGCACAGCATCTGCGCCCACTACCTGCTGAACCACGGCACCGAGGAGCAGAAGCGCCGATTCTTGCCGCGCATGGCGAGCGGCGAACTGATCGGCGCGATCGGCATGTCGGAACCTGCCGCCGGCTCCGATCTGCAGGGTCTGAAGACGCGCGCGACACGCGATGGCGACAGCTACCTCATCAACGGATCGAAGATATTCATCACCAACGGCTTTCTCGCCGGACTGATTGCGGTGGTGGTGAAGACCACGCCGGGCGAGGGCGCGCGAGGCACATCGATTTTCATGGTGGAAACGGCGAACCTGAAGGGATTCCGCGTCGGACGAATTCTGGATAAGATGGGAATGAAATCGCAGGACACGGCGGAACTGTTTTTTGAGGACGTGCGCGTGCCCGCCGTCAATCTATTGGGCGGCAGCGAGGGCCAAGGTTTCTACCAGCTCATGGGCGACCTGCCCTACGAGCGCGCGTTGATCGCGGTGTCGGGCGTGGCCGCGATGGAAGGTGCGCTGGCCGAAACGATTCGCTACGTCAAGGATCGCAAGGCTTTCGGCAAAACCATCGCGGAGTTTCAGAACACCAAATTCAAGCTGGCGGAAGTTGCGACCAAGACGCACATCGCGCGCGTTTTTGTGGACGATGTCATCGCGAAGATTGTCAGCGGCACCCTCGATACCGTCACCGCCTCGATGGCCAAGTATTGGATCACGGATACGCAGCAGGAAGTACTCGATGAGTGCGTTCAATTGCATGGCGGTTACGGTTACATGAATGAATATCTCGTGTGCCGCATGTTTGCCGACTCCCGTGTGCAGCGCATTTATGGCGGCACCAACGAGATCATGAAAGAATTAATTTCACGCGCGCTGTAGCGCGCGTGAAGCCCTGTCGCTCGCCGGCGACGGAATCGGGCGCATTACGCGGACTTCACAGATCTTTTCGTGTTTGAAGCTTTTCAGGCGGCCTTGAATCGCACGACAATACGGTTCATGCGGGACCTAAATTTGAAAGCGTTTGCTGTGCCGCTGATTCTGGCGCTGCTCGCCGTGGCGGCCTGCAGCAACGGCGGCACGGTTGTAACGATGACCGCAACCGCATCGACGGATCCCTTTATTGTTTATCGCGTGGGACTCGCGTCCGTTCAACTGAAGACCTCCAGCGGCAAGACCGCTACCATTCTCCCGGCGGAAACCACTGTAGATTTTACAAAAACGCTCGATCTCAGCGAGCTGCTCGGCGCAGCGACCATAGCGAAGGGCACCTATGTTGGTGCGGTGATTACGCTTGACTACAGTGCGGCGCAGATCATCTATGACGACGGCAGCGCTGACGGCGTGGCGCTTGTGCCGGTGGACGGCAACGGCAAAGCGTTCGGCCTGGTGTCGGTCGGCGTGGCGCTGGATCCCGGTGATCCGATTCGCAGCGCCGCCAAGCAGGCCGAACGCTTGTCGCTGAACTTCAATCTGGCGGCGTCGAATCTGATCAACCTGAGCAAGAACACGGTCACGGTCACGCCGCTGATCGCGGCGAGCGCCCAGCCCATCGACTCCAAGCAAGTGCGCATCCGCGGTCCTCTGATCGGCGCCAGCGGCTCATTTTTGACGTCCGGCGTGATGCCCTTTGAGAGCACCACGGCAGGCCCGGGGCAGCTGTCGATTGAATGGAGCGACACGACGACCTACGAGATCAATGGTTTTGTCGCGACGGGCGCCGCGGGCCAGGCGCAGCTTGCGGCACTGCCGGCGAACTCGCTGACTACGACCTTCGGCACGCTCACCATCACCAGCACAGCCGCTACGCCGGCGACGCCCGCGACGTCCGCGACGCCGACGACGCCGACGATCCCGACCGCGCCGACCAGCACCGCCACCTCCAGCGTGACGTTCGCGGCGTCGCAGGTTTTGGTCGACGGCGCTGTGCAAGGTGTGGGATTGGGGCGGTTGTCGGGAACGGTGTCGGCGCGCAGCGGCGACACGTTGGGAATCGAGGACGCGACCCTGATCCAGGCGGGCGGCACGGTTACCTTCCTTCCCGGCACGAGCATCGTCAATCTCGGTCCCAACACCCTGGTAACATTCTTCGGTCAGGGTGTCGCGGCTGCCATCAGCCCACAACAAATCTCGATCGGATCAGTTATTGAAGCCTTCGGCACCGAGAGCAATACCAGTACCGGACAAATTCTTCTCGATGCCAGCGCGGGCCGCGTGCGCCTCGATCTTACGTCGGCTTCCGGTTCCGTGACCGCACAGGGCAGCCAACTATTGACTCTTAATCTGACCATGCTTGGGGGCCGCGCGATCAGCGCCTTCGACTTCGTCGGCAGCGGCGCGACTGCGAGCCAGTACGGGGTGAGTACAGGCACGCTCGACCTGACAAATTCGATCGCCGGGGCGCCGGCCATCGTCACCGGCTTTCCAAATGAATTTGCAACCCCGGCACCGAATTTCACGGCCACGACGCTGCTCGATCCGACCACCATTCAGGCCGAGCTGGTGCTCGATTGGAGCGGCGGCACGGCGGCGCCGTTCAGCTCTTTCGACAGCTCTGCGATCGTCGTTGACGTGGCGAACGGCAGCATCGGTTTGCGGCACCAGATCCAAATCGGATCGGATATCGTCAACCTGGTTGGATTGTCATCCAATCCATCGATTACGCCTGCGACCAGCTCGAGTACGGCGAGTACGGTATATTCCATCGGGCATGCATCGTCGTTTACGGTCGAGAACTTCGAAAGCTATGGCGCGTTCATCGCGCAGTTGCAGTCGGAATTGAACGGCACCACGCTGGCGACCGGAATGACGGCGGTGGGGCAATACACGGCGTCGACATTTGCTTTTTCTGCGACGAGCATTACGCTGTTTTTGAATAATTGAACGCCAAGGCGTCGCGCTCACGAGGTAAGGATTGTTGAGGTCTAGAATTACCCGGCGCGATTTGCTGCGGACAACACCGCTGCTAGTGCCGGCCACTTGGCCGCGCCTCGCTCGCGCGGCGGGAGCGCCTGCCGTAGCGCAGCAGGCTTATCATTACGCCTACGTCGGCACCTATACGCCGAATGGCGGCGGCATTTATCTTTTTCGAGTCGATTCAGCCACCGCGGCGCTCACACAGCTGCAAGTCATCGATGACATCCGCAATCCAACCTGGCTGGCGGTGAATCCGGCGCAAACCCGGCTGTATGCGGTCAGCGAGATCGACAACTACCAAGGCATGCACAGCGGCGCCATCGTTTCGTATGCGATTGACAATGATAGTTTGCAGATCAAGCGACTGGGGGCGGTGAGTTCCGGCGGCACTACCCCGGCCTATGTCAGCGTGCATCCGTCCGGAAAATTCGTGTTCGCCGCAAACTATGGCGGCGGCAGCGTCGCCGTTTTTCCAGCGGGGCCTGACGGCGCACTGGGCGATGCGACGGACGTGCGGCCCAGCGTGGGCCCGCGCCATCATGTGCGGGCGGCGATTGATCCGCCCGGACAATTCGCGGTAAGCGACCACGACAGCCCCCATCTGCATATGGTCGCGGCCGATCCCGGCGGGCAATTTGTGATCGCGAACGATGCAGGGCTCGATCTTACTTTGATTTGGCGCTTCGACGCGGGCACCGGAAGATTGCTGCCCGCCGAGGTGCCCGTGGTTCCAGCCCCGCCGGGTTCTGCGCCGCGACATTTTGTTTTTCATCCCAATGGGCGTGTGTTCTACAACCTGTATGAGCATGACGCCAAGGTAGCGGTCTACGACTACGACGGATCGCGGGGCGCGATGAAGCTCAAGCAAGTGATGCCGAGCTTGCCGCCGAAGTTTGCGGGCAGCAATCTTGCCTCTGAAATTCTCATGACCGCGGATGGCCGTTTTCTGTATGTCGCGAATCGCCTGCACAATGCGGTATCGATTTTCGGCGTGGCGGCGGATGGCCAATTGCGGAACCTGGCGGAGACCTGGGTGCACGCCGACTCGCCCCGAAGTTTGTGCATAGACCCGAGCGGGGCCTTTCTTTACTCCTGCAACCAGCGCGGCGATTCGATCACCTCGTTTCATTTGAATCCCGCGACCGGCGGACTGACCTTCACCGGTCGATTCGAAGCTGTAGGAAGTCCCGCCGTGATGACCATCCTCAAGCGGCCCTGATCCGCGATATACTAAAGACCTGATGCGCTCGCGCTAACACGGTTGAACAGTATGGAAATCGCAATGATTGGTCTTGGCCGCATGGGTGCGAACATGGCGCAACGGCTGATGCGCGGTGGCCATCAAGTCGTGGGCTACGATCCGGCGGAAGCGGCCCGTGCACTGCTGGAAAAGAACGGCGCGCAAACCGCCGCCTCGCTCGAGCAAATGGTCGCAAAACTCAAGGCGCCGCGCGCTGTTTGGCTCATGGTGCCGGCCGGCGCGATTACCGACGGCACCATCACGAGTCTGATGCCGCTCCTGGCCGCGGGCGACACCATCATCGACGGCGGCAATTCGAACTATCGCGATACGCAGCGTCGTGCGGCGACGGTTGCATCGCGCAAGATTCAGTATGTCGATTCCGGCACCAGTGGGGGCGTTTGGGGATTGACGGAGGGCTATAGCCTGATGATCGGCGGCGATGAAGCCGTGGTCGAACGGCTGCGTCCGATTTTCGAGACGTTGGCGCCGGCGAAAAATATGGGCTGGGGCCGAGTCGGCCCGGTGGGCTCGGGCCATTACACCAAGATGGTCCACAACGGCATTGAATACGGATTGATGCAGGCATATGCCGAGGGCTTCTCGATCCTGCAGCACAAGGCGGAATTCAAGCTGGACCTGCATCAAATCGCTGAAATTTGGCGCTATGGCAGTGTGGTGCGATCCTGGCTGCTGGACCTGACCGCCAACGCATTGGAAAAGAACCCCACGCTGGCCGGCATTGCTCCCTACGTCGCCGATTCCGGCGAGGGGCGCTGGACGGTTGCCGATGCCATCGAATTGGGCGTCTCGGCTCCCGTCATCACACTGTCCTTGCTCGAACGTCTGCGCTCGCGCGACAGCGATTCATTTACCGACAAGCTGCTGGCGTCGATGCGCAATCAATTCGGCGGTCACGAAATCAAAAAAGAGTGAGAATTCTTGTAGTCGGCGCCGGCGCCATCGGCGGCTATTTCGGCGCGCGGCTCCTTGCAGCGGGCCGCGATGTCACGTTTCTGATCAGGGAGCGACGGGCCGAACAACTCCGCCGCGATGGTTTGGTGGTGAGGAGCCCGCTGGGCGATCTCAATCTGCCGACACCGACGCTGGTGAGTGCGAAAGATCTCGCGGCTCAATACGGCCTGATCATTGTCAGCAGCAAATCCTACGACTTGGAGAGTTCAATCGAGGATTTCGCCCCCGCCATGGGCCCGGGCTCGCGCGTGCTGCCGCTGCTGAACGGCCTGCGCCACCTCGATGTTCTTGACGCACGATTCGGCGCGCAACGCGTGCTTGGCGGCTTGGCGCGCATTTCCTCGACCCTGGATGCGCAGGGACGCATTCATCAATTGGGCACGTTCAATGCCCTCGCGTTCGGCTCGCGCGGCCGCGACGAGGCGCCGATCGACGCTATCGCCGCTGTGCTGCGCGTGCCCGGATTCGACGCGCTTTTGAGCGCCAACATTCTGCACGAGATGTGGGAGAAGTGGGTGTTCATCGCCGCGGCGGCCTCGACGACCAGCCTCATGCGCGCGACGGTGGGAGATATCGTGGCGGCCGGCGCGCAGGACATTCCGGTGGGGTTGCTGCGGGAATGCGCCGCCATTGCCGCCGAGAACGGTTTCGCACCGCGGGAGGCGGCCAGCACTGCCGGCTTGGGCGTTCTCACGGCGCCGGATTCCGCTTTCACGGCATCGATGCTGCGCGATATCGAACAGCACAGCCGTATCGAGGCGGATCACATCGTGGGCGACCTCCTCAGTCGCGCTTCGAAATCCTTGCCATCGCCGCTGCTCGCCACCGCCTACGCGCACTTGAGAGCCTACGAGGCGCGGCGCAAGCGCGAGTCCGGCGAGCCCGCGGCCACGCGGAATAAGGAGACAGGCTCTTAGATTGAACTCACTGCGGATTTGTGGCGGCTGACCGCAGCGCCGTCCTGAGCGCGCAGCCGGGCGAACACCAGCGTGGACACAATGGTCAGTATCGCGAGACCCAGCAGCGCCACATGAATTCCGTGCAGCAGCTGCGGCGCGGTTGCACGCAGGCGATCGGGAATGAACAGGGCAGCGGCGAGTGAGGCGGTGGCGATGCCGAAACTCACGGCCAATTGCTGCACCGTGCTGGCGATGGTGCTGGCGCCGCTCACCTCATGTTCGCCCACATCCGCATAAGCCAGGGTATTCATACTCGTGTATTGCAGCGACGTGAGAAAGCCGTAGGTGAAAGCCATGACGACAATGAGCCACACGGGCGTGTCGAGATTGATCGTGGCGAACAGCATGATCATGACGCCCAGCGCAACGGTATTGGTGATGAGGACCGTGCGATAGCCGAATCGCTTCAAAATCAGCGGCATGGTCAATTTCAAGCTCATCGCGGCAAAAGCCTGCGGCATGATCAGCAGTCCGGATTGCAGCGGCGAGAATCCGAGTCCGAGCTGATACAGCAGCGGCAGCAAAAATGGGATTCCGCCTATTCCTAAGCGCGTAAACAAATTGCCGCTCACGGCAACGCGAAAGGTGCGGATTGCGAGGAGCTTGAGGCGCAGCAGCGGGTGAGCGGTGTGTTTGGTGTGCATGCCGTACGCCGCCAGCAGGGCGGCTGCGATTCCCAGCAGTCCCAGCATCTCCCGGCCGCTCAAGGTCGTCTCGCCGAACACTTCGAGGACATAGGAAAGCAGTGCAATGCCCGCACCGAACAGGACCAGCCCGACGAAATCCAGGGAGTAATTGCGCTTCTCGCGGTAGTTCGGCAAATGCCGGTAGACCATGTATAGCCCCAACAGGCCGATCGGTATGTTGACGAAAAAAATCACGCTCCAGTGAAAGTAACCGATGATCGCGCCGCCAATGACCGGCCCCAGCATGGGACCCACCAGTCCCGGAATGGCGACGAAACTCATCGCACTGATGAGCTCCGATTTTGCAAACGTACGCACCATGGTAATGCGGCCCACCGGCAGCATCATGGCGCCACCGCCGCCTTGGAGGATGCGGCATGCCACGAGCAAGTGGATGTTGTTGGAGATGCCGCAGAGGAACGAGCCGAGCGTGAAGATGCCGATTGCGGAGGCGAACACCTTCCGTGTCCCGAAGCGGTTGGCCATCCAGCCGCTGATCGGAATGAAGACCGCCAGACTCAAGGTGTAGCTTGCGAGGACCGCTTTCATGCTCAAGGGCGGCACCTTGAGCGCCTCGGCGATGGCCGGTACGGCGGTGTTGAGAATCGTCGTGTCCAGCGATTCCATGAAGAATCCCACGGCCACGAGCCATGGCAAGAGGCGCTTGGCGGTAGCCGTCAGCGCAATGTCGTCGGAATCGGCCAAGTCGCTTCGCCGCTAAGCGCCGGCGAGCGCCGCATCGACAATGGTCTGCGCCTCGCCGATCAGACGGCGCAAATGCGCCTCGTCATGAAAGCTTTCGGCGTAGATCTTGTAAATATCCTCGGTTCCCGAAGGGCGCGCGGCGAACCAGCCGCCGCGCGAGGTCACTTTCACTCCGCCGATGGGCGCATTGTTGCCGGGGGCGTCCGTCAATATCTGGTCGATCGGTTCGCCGGCAAGTTCGGTGATGCGGACCTGCTGCCGGTTGAGCTTGGCAAGCTTGGCCTTTTGCGCAGGCGCAGCGGGCGCATCGATGCGATCGGCAAACGTGGCGCCGAGTTCCCGCGTCAGCGCTTGGTAGCGCGCGCCGGGATCTTGTCCGGTATGGGCGGTGATTTCCGCCGACAACAGCGCCGGGACGATACCGTCCTTGTCGGTGGTCCATGCGCGGCCGTCGATACGGCTGAAGGACGCACCGGCGCTTTCCTCGCCGCCAAAACCCAATGTGCCGTCCACGAGCCCCGACACGAACCATTTGAAGCCGACCGGCACCTCGTAGACGCTGCGCTTGAGCCGGCGGCCGACCCGGTCGATCATCGCGCTGCTGACCACCGTCTTGCCGACGGCGGCATCCGCGCGCCAGCCGCTGCGATGACTGAATAAATAGTCGATGGCAGTGGATAGATAGTGATTGGGCGGCATCAGTCCGCTGCTGGCCGTGACGATCCCATGCCGATCGTGGTCGGTATCGCAGGCAAAGGCGATGTCGTAGCGATCTTTGAGATGGATGAGCCGCTGCATGGCATAGGACGAGGACGGATCCATGCGAATCTTGCCATCCCAATCGAGCGTCATGAATCGAAACGTCGGATCGACTTCATCGTTCACAACGGTAAGGTCGAGAGCGTAACGCTCCGCGATCCGCGGCCAATAATGCACGCCGGCGCCGCCGAGCGGGTCGACGCCCATGCGTATTTTGGAGTCCCGAATGACATTCATGTTCAAGACGTTGCCGAGATCGTCCACATAATTTTTGACGTAGTCGTGCGAGTGCGTCGTGGCCGACCGCCGCGCCGTGCCATAGGGTGTTCTTTTGATGCCGGCCGCGCCGGCCGGGAGCAATTCATTGGCGCGGTTCTCGATCCACTTGGTGATGTCCGAATCTGCGGGACCGCCGTTGGTCGGGTTGTACTTGAAGCCGCCGTTGTCGGGCGGGTTGTGCGAGGGTGTGATGACGATGCCGTCGGCCAGGCCGGTGGTGCGGCCGCGGTTATAAGTGAGAATCGCATGCGAGATGGCGGGCGTTGGCGTGTACTCGTCATCCGCAGAGATCATGACTTCGACGCCATTCGCGGCGAGTACTTCGAGCGCGCTGGCGAACGCCGGCGCCGACAGCGCGTGGGTGTCGAAGCCCATGAACAGAGGTCCATCGATCCCTTGCGTCTTGCGGTACTCGCAGATGGCCTGGCTTATGCTAAGCACATGCGCTTCGTTGAAGCCCACCTCGAATGAGGATCCGCGATGACCGGATGTGCCGAAGGCAACTCT
>Ga0210402_10002949_pt1 | contig 16227 bp, 12 predicted proteins | sample IncBWC7MmetaG_FD_161055 | JGI IMG/M metagenome (GOLD analysis project Ga0210402, IMG submission 161055) | Forest soil microbial communities from Barre Woods Harvard Forest LTER site, Petersham, Massachusetts, United States - Inc-BW-C-7-M | ecosystem: Environmental > Terrestrial > Soil >... | reverse complement strand
CCGAAGCCGGTGGAATCCGGCATCCGAATGAACTCGTATCTCACCAGCGGGGCTTCGATCTGCAGTGGCTCAGGCACCAGCGCGCGCAGCCTCTCGGGATCGGTTCGATAGGTGATGATGAAATACTCGCGATCCACGAACCGATAGGGCCCGGGGGGATACGCCGGCTGTGTCAAGGGCATCGCAAAGGCACGGTCCCGGACCTCCTGCTCTTTCATGGCAACCTCTCCAGGATCCCTTGGAAATATTCGTCTCGGCTCATGACAACCCCATACCTCGACCCCTTTCACGCAGGTGGAAACTTCGCCAAGACCGCCGCCACCGCGCGCTGCACAGGCCCCGTTGAGTGCTCGATGTCATCATCACTGAGTTCTTTCTTTGCCCATCCATGCCACACCGGCCTGTGACTGTGCGCATCAAACACATCGACCGACAGCGTCCCCTCTCGATACTGGTGCACGTCCACAGAGTCGCCCCAGTACGCGCCACCCCACCATCTGGACTCACCCCAACCCCAGCCCGCGTAAGGTCGCGGGTAGCTGGTAATGTCGGCGCGCTCTCTGGAGCCGATTGTGAAGTCGATCATGAAGTCGGCGGCTTGAGGATCACTCGTCTCAACATAGCCCTCTTGGTTAAGATCCTCCCGGATCGCGTCAGCGACGCGCGCTGCAACCAGCGGATTCAGCGGATTCTCCAGACCACGATGCTCCCGTTGCACTACCATGAACGTGTGATAGTTGCGAAACGTTGCGCTTCGGTCATAGTCGCTTCCCACCTGCAACTGTGTTGCGCAACCGGACACAAGACCGAAAGCGACCACCAGGGCAATCCAACGACTCACTTTCTTTCCTCCAGTCATAGTTCAACGGATCCACGCACCGGCTTCTGCTGGCGGGAATGAATCCTCTTGCTCGTGTTCCAGCACGAGTACTTCGCTGTCGAGCCGTCAAGATTCGGGTTGCCGGACTCTTCAGCGATCCTCTGGGCGGCCAGTCGTTCACAAGCCGGCACGTCGACCGCGATGCCCGAAGCGTGGGCCACGATAGAGCCGTCGGTGTTGCTCAACCAAACCACCATGACGGCAACCTTCAACATCGGCATAGAGTAGTGCTCCTCGCAACGCTCAAGATTTAATCAACAGCCTCTCCGCGGCCGACGTAGATCCACTGACGTCCACTGCGGGCGACGCGCCCTGTGAAGGCACCTTATGAGTCCGACGTAAGGAGAACAATCGCTCGGCGGTAAATGCAGCCTTTCATGTAGAGAGCTGCGAGGCTCCGACGCATGCACCATTGTGAAACGCAGCATTTCCACTCAGCGAATTGTTCCTTTCGCGCATTACTCATACCGTGAGCACACCGTGAGCGCACGAAAACGAGAGTCCCGATCATGTCCGCCCGTGTAATACCCAATAGAACCGCCCGCAAGAGCCACCGCCAGCTCGCCCGGCCTGCCTTCGAATGCATTGCGCTCCTCCTGCAGGGCGGCGGTGCGTTGGGCGCGTATCAAGCGGGTGTCTACGAGGCGCTATCTGAAGCCCATCTCGCGCCTGACTGGGTCGCGGGCATCTCGATCGGCGCGGTGAATGCCGCGCTCATTGCCGGCAATGCCCCCAGCGCGCGGGTCGAGAAGCTGCGCGAGTTCTGGAACCTCATCACCTCGGGTGGCCCGTGGGATGCCATCGCACGGCTCGCCATGGCGCCATCGATCGTGCGCAGCGAATGCACGCGCGGACTGCTGAATCGGCTGAGCGCCGGGACTACTTTGGTCGGCGGGGCAACGGGCTTTTTTGCCCCCCGCGTGCCAAGCGCCTGGTTGCAACCGCCGGGCAGCATCGAAGCGACGAGCTACTACGATATCGCGGCGCTCAAGACGACTCTCGAGCGGCTCGTCGACTTCGAACGCATCAACGCCGGCGAGACGCGCTTCAGCGTTGGTGCTGTGAATGTGACCACCGGTAACTTCCTTTACTTCGACAACACGACTCACACCATTGGGGCCGAGCACGTGATGGCGAGCGGCGCACTCCCGCCCGCATTCCCGCCGGTCGAGATCGAGGGCGAGTTCTACTGGGACGGAGGCCTCGTCTCAAATACGCCGCTTCAGTGGGTGCTCGAGAGCGAGCCGCGTCGCGACACCCTCGCCTTCCAGGTTGACCTGTGGAGTGCCCGCGGCACGCTGCCGCGCACCATGCTGGAAGTGATGACGCGGCAAAAGGAAATTCACTACTCGAGCCGCACGCGCAATAATTCCGACCGCTTCAAGAACACACAAAAGCTTCGCAACGCACTAGCTGGCCTGCTGCAGAAGGTCCCGGACGAGCTTCGAGACAGCCCGGAATTGAAGATCCTGAAGCCGCACACGCAACCGAAGGTCTACAATCTGGTGCAGCTCGTTTACCGCACCAAACAGTACGAAGGCGACTCCAAGGATTATGAATTCTCGCGTCTCAGCATGGAGGACCACTGGAGCGCGGGATATCACGATACGGTCCGCACCCTGCGCCATTCCGAGGTGCTCGAGCGCCCCGACAACCTCGAGGGTGTCATGACCTTCGATTTGGCGCAGAACGGGCGTGAATGAGCCGCGTTCCGCACGTCCGCAGACCTCATTTGAGTCCACACGGAGTTACCTGAATGCAACTTGAGAACAAAGTCGCCGTCGTCACCGGGGCCGCGAGCGGCATCGGCAAGGAAATTGCCCGGACCTTTGCCCAGGCGGGCGCTTCGGTGGTGATCGCCGATCGTGACGCCGCGGCGGCGCACGCAGCGGCGAACGAGCTGGGCGGCGGCCGCGCGCGTACCATGGGCGTCGGGATGGACGTCACGAGCGAGTCGGAGGTCGACTCCGGCGTCGCCGCCGTCGTCGAGACTTTCGGCCGCATCGACATACTGGTCAGTAACGCCGGAATTCAGATCGTCGCCCCGCTGGATCAGCTGCCCTTCGCAGACTGGAAACGCCTGCTGGCCATCCACTTGGATGGCGCTTTCCTGACCACGCGGGCGGCGCTCAAGCACATGTACCGGCAAGGGAGCGGCAGCGTCATTTACATGGGCTCAGTGCATTCAAAGGAAGCGTCTTTGCTGAAGGCACCCTACGTCACCGCCAAACACGGCCTGATCGGACTTTGCAAGGTAGTCGCCAAAGAGGGCGCAAAGCACGGCGTGCGTGCCAATGTCATCTGTCCGGGATTCGTGCGCACGCCGCTCGTCGACAAGCAGATTCCGGAGCAGGCGCAGAAGCTCGGCATCTCCGAAGAGGCCGTGATCAAGGACATCATGCTCAAGGACACGGTCGATGGCGAATTCACCACCGTGCACGATGTGGCCGAGGCGGCGCTGTTCCTTGCGTCCTTCGGCTCAAATGCGCTCACCGGTCAGTCACTGGTCGTGAGCCACGGTTGGTTCATGCAGTAATCCTGCTCACGGGTCGCGGCAGCGGTTTCGTGGAGGCGGTCCGCCAACGCGGGATTACTTTGCCGCGCTCAAGAATTGATGCGTAGTTAAAGTCCGGCCTCGCGCGCGAAAGCCGGAGCAAATCCGCACGCGCATCGCGTGCCAAACTCAAGGCTTCTTCTTCGCGTCTTTGCTGCGCTCGTGAAACGCAGCATCTACGGACGACTGGTTGTTCGAAGCGCCGCTGGTTCCTACAGTCAGATCTTGCGTGATCGTAGCCGTTGGAGAGTCCGCCTCGCCTGTTCTATGCAGGTACTGGGTACTTATGGCGCGATCGTGCTCATTCTTCGGGGTGGCAGCCTGATTTCAGTCGCTCTGTGGGTGCTGCAACATCGCTCGTGGCTTGCGGCACGCGCGCGGCGGGACCTCGGTGCAGCATGGACAGCCGCCGTGCGCCTCATCTTTGCGCGCTGAGATAACTCACTTCCGGAGCCCCACCCACTCCTTTGCCGCGCCCTCGCACTTCCTGCCGCCGCAACGGTCCGTTGGTGCGCCGTCGTTATCAGCGCGATTCACTCTCGGGAAACGCTGCATCTTCGCGTAGCCGATTGTTCCTCCGGCGTCGCGCCGATACCTTACCTCGCGCCGTGAGAGGACTCATCTCCTCACGGAGCTCGGGCGTCGGAAGCAGCGATCCGTTCTGAGAGTGACCCGCAGCGCAACCATCTTAGGATTGTGTAGGAGTTTTGGACACATGGTTTTCACAGCAGAGAATCGAATCTTGCAGGGCCTGTTCCTCGCGGCAATCGGGCTTCTCGTCGCCGGCTGCGCAAAGCATGCAGCCCCACCGGCGCCCAAGCCTTCAGTCACGGTCGTCGATCTTCATGCTGGACGTGTCTCACTGACGACTGAGCTTCCCGGCCGCACATCGGCTTACCGAGTCGCCGAAGTGCGCCCGCAGGTGAACGGCGTAGTCCTGAAGCGCTTGTTCAAGGAAGGCGATCTGGTAGCCGCAGGGCAGCAGCTGTATCAGATCGATCCTGCACCGTACGAGGCGACGCTCGAAAGTGCACGAGCGGCGCTGGCGCATGCGCGCGCCGCGGTCACAGCGGCGAAGCTTACTGAGGAGCGCTACGCGGCGCTCGTCGAAGCGCATGCCGTGAGTCGCCAGGACTACGACAACGCGGCCGCGACGCTGCAGCAAGATGAGGCGGATGTGACCTCTGGCCAGGCGGCTGTGCGTGCGGCCGAGATCAATCTTGCCTACACGAAAGTCTATTCCCCCATTAGCGGGCGCACAGGCCGCTCCTCGATCACCGAAGGCGCACTCGTGACGGTGAATCAAGCAACGAGTCTCGTCACGATCACGCAGCTCGACCCCATGTATGTGGATCTCACCCAGCCGAGCGCGACGCTCGTGCGGTTGAAGCGCGAGCTGACCGCCGGCCAGATCCGCCGCGTCGATGCCAACCAGGCGCCGGCGCAACTTCTTCTGGAAGACGGCAGCCAATACGAGCGCCCTGGGACGCTTGAGTTCTCGGAGGTCACCGTCGACCAGGGCACGGGTTCCGTCACTCTGCGGGCGATCTTCCCGAATCCTCAAGGCCTTCTGCTCCCCGGGATGTTCGTGCGCGCGACCATCGAGGAAGGTGTGCGCGAGAGCGCGATTCTGGCTCCGCAGCAGGGCATCACTCACGCCTCGGATGGCACGGCTACGGCGCTGGTCGTGGGCACCGATGGCAAGGTTGAAAAACGCAGCGTCGAGCTCGACCGCGCGATCGGCGATGAGTGGCTCGTCACCAAGGGTCTCGCCGTCAGCGACCGACTCATCGTCGCCGGCCGGCAGAGGGTCAAGCCGGGAATGGATGTGTCCGTGCGCCCGCAGGCCACCGCACACGAGGGCGCCGCGCAGCACTCGAAGCCCGAGCTCGCCGCACGCTGAACCACAGTTCCAACCTAGGCGCACTCCGAACCACAGTTCCAACATTCGAGGCAGTCTCATGGCTCGTTTCTTCATCGACCGACCGATCTTTGCGTGGGTCCTCGCCATCCTGATGATGCTGGCGGGGGTGCTGGCGCTCCTGAACCTCCCAGTCGCGCAGTTTCCGCCGCTCGCCCCGCCTTCAGTGGCGGTCACTGTCACCTACCCCGGCGCTTCCGCCGAGACGGTCGAGGGCACAGTCGTGCAGCCAATCGAGCAGCAGATGACCGGCCTCGATGGATTGCTCTATATGTCCTCGGAGAGCGACAAGGACGGCAGCATCACCATCACGCTGAGCTTCGCGCAGGGCACGAATCCCGACATCGCGCAGGTGCAGGTGCAGAACAAGCTGCAGCTCGCGCTGCCGCGCCTGCCTCTGGCGGTACAGCAGCAGGGTGTGCAGGTCGCAAAGTCGGCTAAGAACTTCCTTCTGGCGGCCGCCTTTGTCTCGACCGACCGCAGCATGAATGCCGCCGACATTGCTGACTTCGTCGCCTCGCACGTGCAGGACCCGGTGAGCCGCGCGCCGGGAGTGGGCAACTTCCAGCTGTTCGGCGCGCAGTACGCGATGCGCATTTGGCTCGACCCTGCGAAACTCGACAACTACGGGCTGACCTCCGTCGACGTCGCGAATTCCATCAAGGCGCAGAACATCCAGGTCGCCTCCGGCGAACTCGGCGGGGAGCCGGCGGTCGCCGGCCAGCAGCTCAATGCCACGATCGTCGGTCCCACCTACCTTCAGAGGCCGGAGCAGTTCGGTGCGATCCTGCTGCGCGTCGAACCCAACGGGAGTCAGGTGCGGCTGCGCGATGTGGCGCGGATCAGCTTCGGCGGCGAGAACTACCAGACGATCCCCAAATGGAACGGGGATCCGGCGGCGGGATTCGTGATCAAGATGGCGAGCGGCGCGAACGCGCTCGATACTGTCGCAACGGTGAAGGCTGTGATCGCCGGGCTCGCACCGACCTTTCCGCCGGAGCTCAAGGTCGTATATCCGCTCGACACCACGCCCTTCGTCAGGCACTCGGTGAAGGACGTGATGCTGACGCTCGCCGAGGCGATCGGGCTCGTGTTCCTCGTGATGCTGCTGTTCCTGCAGAACGTGCGCGCAACACTCATTCCGACGATCGCGATCCCCGTCGTGCTGCTGGGCACTGCCGCAGTCCTGGCTGCCTTCGGCTACTCGATCAACAGCCTGACGCTCTTCGGTATGGTGCTCGCCATCGGGCTGCTCGTCGATGATGCGATCGTCGTGGTCGAGAACGTCGAGCGCGTCATGGAGGAGGAGCATCTCCCTCCGAAGGAGGCGACGAAGCGGTCAATGGAGCAGATCACCGGCGCGCTCGTCGGCATTGCGCTCGTCCTCTCCGCGGTGTTCGTACCGATGACCTTCTTCGGTGGATCGGGCGGAGTGATCTACCGGCAGTTCTCCATCACCATCGTCTCCTCGATGATCCTGTCGGTGCTCGTCGCCCTGATCTTCACACCCGCCCTCACCTCCACGCTCCTCAAGCGCCCCGAGCACGGCACGAGGCAGCGGCGCGGCTTCTTCGGCTGGTTCAACACCTGGTTCACGCGCGGCCAGGCGGGCTACGGGCGGCAGGTGTCGAAAATCACCCGGCGCCCCGCACGGGCGCTCCTTTGGCTCCTCATCATCGCCGGCGTCGCCGCGCTCGGTTATCTGCGCCTCCCCGGCGGCTACCTGCCGGAGGAGGACCAGGGCTTCATGTTCGTGCAGGTGACGGCTCCCCCGGGAGCGACCGACTCGCACGCGCTCAGTACCCTCGATGATGTCAGCCATTACTTCCTCACGGAAGAGAAGCAGGCGGTCGACGGGGTGTTCATTGTGAGCGGCTACAGCTTCGGCGGGCACGGGCAGACCGCAGGGCTCGCGTTCGTGCCGCTCAAGCCGTGGGAGGAGCGCCCCGGCAAGCGCAATCGCGTGCAGCAGATCGCCGCGCGCTTCAACCGACACTTTGCCGGCGCGCAGGAAACGATCGTCTTTGGCTTCCCCCCGCCGGCTGCGCTCGAGCTCGGCAACGCGACGGGCTTCGACTTCGAACTCATCGACAAGGCCGGCCTCGGCCACGAGGCCCTCATTCAGGCGCGCAACCAGCTGGTCGCCCTCGCGGCGAAGGATTCGCTCCTCGCCCGCGTGCGCGCCAACGGGCTCGACGACGAGCCGCAGTACCGGATCTCGATCGACCGCGAAAAGGCAAGTGCGCAGGGGCTCACCCTGTCGGACATCAACGACACGATTCAGAGTGCGTGGGGCTCCTCCTACGTCAACGACTTCATCGACCGCGGGCGGCTGAAGCGCGTGTATGTCCAGGGCGATGCCCCTTCGCGCATGCTGCCCCAGGACCTCGGGAACTGGTACGTGCGCAACGGCGCCGGGCAGACAGTGCCCTTCTCGGCCTTTGCGAATGGCGAGTGGACGTTCGGCTCACCGAAGCTCGAGCGCTACAACGGCCTCTCCTCGGTTGAGATCCTCGGCGAGCCGGCGCTCCGGCGAAGCACCGGAGAGGCCATGGCCGAGATGGAGCGGCTCGCGGCGCAGCTCCCGCACGGCATCGGCTACGAGTGGACGGGACTCTCCTACGAGGAGAAGCAGGCCGGCTCCAAGGCGCTCTTCCTGTATGCGCTCTCCCTCGCAGTCGTGTTCTTGTGTCTTGCCGCGCTCTATGAGAGCTGGGCGATCCCGGCGGCGGTGCTGCTCGTCATCCCGCTCGGAATCGTGGGCGCCGTGTTGGCAACGTTCGTGCGTGGACTGAACAACGACATCTACTTCCAGGTGGGCATGCTCACGACCATGGGTCTCGCGGTCAAGAACGCAATCCTCATCGTGGAGTTCGCCAAGCAGAACCACGAAGCGGGCCTCAACTTGATCGATGCGGCGACTGAAGCCGCGCGGCAACGGCTGCGGCCGATCTTGATGACCTCCTTCGCCTTCATCCTGGGCGTCGCGCCGCTCGTGATCGCCTCCGGTGCAGGATCGGGCGGCCAGAACGCGATCGGCACGGGAGTTGCGGGAGGAATGATCACGGCTACGGTGCTCGCGATCTTCCTCGTGCCGGCGTTCTTCGTTGCGGTGCTGCGCCTCACCGAGTCCCAGCGGCGTCCTGCCCGAGAGGTGTCCACTCTGCCGGCTGCACCGGCTGCAGGAGAGTAAGCCTATGAAGCGTATCGTCACTGCATGGCTCGCCGCCGCCGCGCTAAGCGCATGCACCTTGATGCCGCATTACCAACGGCCGCAGTCCCCCGCGCCGGAGCATTGGCCGGCGGACACGGCGGCCCCGACTGCGCAACAACCCGACGCGGGCTCTGCGAATGTCTCTGCCGATCAGATCGGATGGCACGACTTTTTCACCGACCCGCGTCTCGAGCGGCTCATCGACATCGCGCTTGCCAACAACCGGAATCTGCGCATCGCCGTGCTGAACGTGGCGGCCTCCGAGGCGCAGTTCCGCATTCAGCGTGGCAATCTCTTCCCTGCCATCTCAGCCACGGGCTCCGGACTTGCCGAGCGGTTCCCCGCGAACGGCGCTCCGCCACTCGGCGGCGTCGGCGGCTCAGGCAGCGGCGCTCAGCTGCCGAGCGGCACCACGGCCACCACATTCCACTACTACAGTGCCGGAATCGGCTTTACCAGTTACGAGCTCGATCTCTTCGGCCGCCAGCGCAGCCTTACGACGCGAGCCTTCGAGCAATATCTGGCGCAGAGCGAGAGCCGCCGCAGCACCCAGATCAGCCTGGTGGCCGAGGTGGCAACCGACTACTTCGCGCTGCTAACCGACCAGGCGCTCGTCGATCTGACGCTCGAAACGCTGCGTAGCGAGAGCGAGTCCTACGAACTCACGCGCGCGATGTATGAGCGGGACACCACGACGCTCCTCAGCTTGCGCCAGGCGGAGAGCACGGTGGATGCCGCACGGGCGAGCCTTGCGCAGTACCAGCGCCAGCTCGCGCAGGATGCCCACGCGCTGACGCTGGTGCTCGGCCAGGACATCCCCGCGGACCTTCCGGGACCGAAGGACATCGAAGCCGACGGGTTGCTGGCGGAAGTGCCCACGGGCCTGCCCTCGGACTTGCTCACGCATCGGCCCGACATCCTGAGCGCGGAGCATGCCCTGCGAAGTGCGAATGCCAACATCGGTGCGGCACGCGCGGCGTTCTTGCCGAGCATCCAGCTAACCGCCTCCGGCGGCACTGCCAGCGATCGGCTCGGCGGTCTTTTCGGCGCAAGCACGGGCACGTGGAGCTTCCTGCCAACCATCACTCTGCCGATTTTCACCGGCGGACAGAACCTCGCCAATCTCGACCTGGCGCATATCGAGAAGAACATGGCTATCGCCCAATATGAGTTGACGATCCAGACGGCCTTTCGCGAGGTCTCCGACGCGCTGAGCGCGCGCGGCAACTACCTCGAGCAGCAGCGTGCGCAGGAAGCCCTGGTGGCAGCGGATGCGGATGCTTACCGTCTCGCGGAGATGCGCTTTCGTTCGGGCGTCGACAGCTACCTCGCCACCCTCGACGCGCAGCGTTCCCTCTACGCCGCGCAGCAGGGACTGGTAACGGTTCGCCAGGCAGCACTTGCCAATCAGGTAACCCTTTACAAGGCGTTAGGCGGCGGTTGGCAGCCGCAAACGACCGAGGCGCGCAAAGCAGTGCCCTGATGTAGACTATGCGGGTGGACACTCTGACCAGCATCAGGGTCTTCCGACAGGTCGTTGAGTCGGGTAGCTTCGTTGCCGCAGCCGAGCGCATGGACCTGTCCACCGCGATGGTCAGCAAGCACGTGGCCTACGTCGAGAAGCGACTCGGGGTTCGACTGCTGAATCGCAACAGCCGCACGCTCAGCCTGACGGAACCCGGCAGCGTGTACTTCGAGCGCTGCAAGACCATCCTGGATGACCTGGAAGCCACGGAGCTCGAACTGGGGTCCTTGGGTACGGCGCCCCGCGGCACCGTGCGAGTCACCTGCCCGAGCTGGTTCGCGCGGCAACGCCTCGCGGATATGCTCGCCGAGTTCCGTATCCGTTATCCGGAGATCGTGGTCGATGTCTCGTTCGAAGACCGGATCGTCGATCTCGTGGAAGAAGGTTACGATCTTGCCCTGCGGGTGGCGCGTGAGAGTTCGCTTGCACCGGGCCTCATTGCCCGGCCGGTCCGGCCATCACCCTTCCTCATCGCGGCGTCACGCGAATATCTGAAGCGTCATGGCGCCCCCAAGTCCGCCGAGGAACTCGCCCGCCACGATTTCGTGGCGGTTGGTAATATGGATGCCATCTCATTGACGGGCCCTGAGGGAAAGTTTGAAGTTCCGCTTCGTGTCGTCCTGCGCTACCGCTCGATAGGCGGCGTCGCGAACGCGGTCGCCGCCGGCATCGGTCTCGCGCCCTTGCCGGCCATCCTCTTCGAAGAACCGGAGTTCAAGGGCGTGCTGACGCCTGTGCTCACGGACTATCCCATCCAGGGGCCGACGGTGTACATCGTGTACGTCAGCCGGAAGTATTTGCCACTCAAGATCCGCGCGTTCATCGATTTCTTGGCGGAACTGACCAAGTCTCCAGAGGCTAAACTGGCTGCCGATCGTTGATTCGGGCCTGCTGAACGCTACCCCAGTCCAGTTCGCGGGTCGCCAGCTGCCAATTTCCCCTCATGAAAGGTTGCATCAACGTTCGGCAGGTTCTTCGCGCCCGAGTGCGGACGTAAAGTCCGTCTGTGTGCAGCTACCCGATGGAGACGCCGATGAGTGCGCCTGAGGAAAGGACAAATCTCGTCGCACAGATCGAAGCGTTCGGATTGGAACACTTCAGGATAGTCGACCGTCCGCTCGTGCCCCTTCGCCACCACGAAATTCGTATCCGCGTGCATGCGGCAGCGCTGAACTACCGCGACCTCCTGATCGCGCTAGGCCAGGTCCCCAGTCGCGTCAGCGACATCCGACTGCCGCTCGTCCCGCTCTCCGACTGTTCCGGTGAGGTCATCGAGGTCGGGAGCGCGGTGGATCGATTCCGGATCGGCGACCACGTCGTTTCGGCGCAGATGCCTGATTGGACGGCGGGGCCGTTCAAACCGGAGAACGGGCACTCGGCGCTCGGCGGCGCCGTCGATGGGGTTCTGGCCAGATACTTCAAAGGGAATCAGCGCGGGTTTGTCAAGATTCCCGATACGCTGTCGTTCGAGGAAGCGGCGACGCTGCCAACTGCGGCCTTGACCGCGTGGAATGCCCTCTTCGAGTTCGGTGACCTCAAGCCCGGACAGACGGTGCTGGTGCAGGGTTCCGGCGGCGTGAGCACCTTCGCGCTGCAGTTCGCGCTCGCCGCGGGTGCTCGAGTCTTTGCGATCACCGGAAATCAGGCGAAAGTCGGCAGGCTCGAGCGATTGGGTGCGGAATACGTGATCCGCTATGAAAGAGAACCCGAGTGGAGCCGGGCGGTTCTCGAGGTCACGGGCGGCGCCGGCGTGGACCACGTCGTGGAAATCGGCGGCGCCGGCACGATCGATGAGTCGATCAAAGCCGCCGCCATGGGCGGCTCAATCAGCTTGATCGGCTTGCTGACCGGCGCCGGGGGGCGCCTCGATATGCTGCCCATACTGACCAAGACTCTGCGCATTCAGGGGGTGATCGTCGGGTCCGTCGAGATGTTCGAGCGGATGATCGCCATGATCGAACACCTCAGAATCCGCCCCGTGATCGACGACGCATTCGAGATGCAGGACATCGCTGCGGCGCTCGAATATCTGAAATCCGGTCGCCATCTCGGGAAAGTCACTATCAAGGTATAGATCGCATTTTGGAAATGCAGCGCTTCTTCTCCATGGCTGTTCAAGTGCGAAGCGCGTGCGCACACTCAAGCCATGGAGTGGTTGTTTCACATGGCGTATGCAACCTCGAAGCGCAGAGTGGATCGGCTCAGCGGCCACTTCCATCTACGCCTTCTTCCGTGCATAACGCTGTTGGCCCTGGCGGCTTGTACCTCGATGACGCGACTCGCTGCAGTCCCCTCGGAGCTGCAGGAAGAGGCGCGGCCGAATGGAGTCCCTGGGGTTCGCTTCTATCCGCAACGGTTCTCAGATCCTCTCCAGCCCGCACCCACGGGCGGTACCGACGTGGGGTGCGACCTGCTCGCCGTCTCAGCGGGCGGCGACCGCGGGGCCTTCGCTGCAGGATTGCTGAACGGATGGTCAGAGACAGGTACGCGCCCGCGCTTCAGGGTCGTCACGGGCGTGAGCGTGGGAGCTTTGATCGCACCTTTTGCCTTTCTCGGCCCTCGCTACGACCACGTGCTGCGCGAGGTGACTCTGTCGGCAGGACCCGGCAGATTCTTCCGTCGGCGCAGCTCCATCTCGGGCTTGCTCGGCGATGGCTTCGCCAGCAGCGAGCCCCTCGAGCTGCTGCTCGCTACCTATGTGACCGCTGAGGTGCTGCAAGAGATCGCGAACGAATACCGCGACGGACGAGACCTCTACATCATGACGACCGATCTCGATGGCGGCGTTCCCGTCATCTGGAACATGGGTGCCATCGCTGCCAGCGATTCGCCCAACGCGCTGGCGCTGTTCCGCCAAGTAATGCGCGCATCGGCCGCCATACCCGTGGTTGTCTCTCCGGTCCTTATCGATGTGACCGCCGCCGGCAGGCACTTTCAGGAATTGCACGTGGACGGGTCGGTCGTCCACCAAGTATTTCTGTATCCCTACTCCGCACCACTGCCAGCAGCGCGGGACGCAGGGTCGAGCTGCAGGGCGTTCATCATCATGAACACGCAATTCGACTCGAATCGGTCACCGACGCCGCGCCGTACGCTAGGTATCGGCGAGCGGGCGATGCAAACATTGACGCGCGCCGAGGCATCGACGGATGTGGAGGGCATCTTCGCAGCGCTGCAGCGGCAGAGCATCGACTTCAATCTGGCGTATATCGACTCGGACTTCCGGGTTGCCCACGCGCGCGACTTCGACCAGTCATATATGCAGGCGCTGTTTGTCTATGGCCAACGGCTAGGATCGCGCGACGATCCGTGGCACGACGCGCCACCGCAATGGCAATCGCAATCGCAGCCATTGAATAGGTCCGCCAGCATCAACCAGCGCGAAACACTGCCTCTACATTGTGCAACTTGCTCGGATGCGCGCTGACCCGCATACAGAACCTATGGAGTGGACTATGAAACTCATGTTGCAAGAACTCCCACGGCTCCCGGTGGACGACTACAGCGCCGCGCTACGCAATGCCGTGTCGTGGCTCGGCGAGCGTTACCTGCTGGCAGTGCCTGTCACGCGGAGCGAGCAGGCGACGCCTCGCTATCTTCCGCAAGGGCGGGAAGGGCATGAGCGCGCGCCGCCCGATCATTGCGAAAGATCTCAGTGAAATATTTTGGAGCGCGTCTTGGGCTCGCTGCGACCGTCGCGGTTATGTTGCGCGGTGTGCCTGCGCAAGCCGAGGAACAAGCAGGCGCACAGTCAATCGAGATCCATGGTGGTGAGCTATTCGGCGACAATCTGACCAGCACTCCGGTGTCCGGTCGTACTCCCCGTTTGAACGACAACGCAACGTTCGGTGCACGCTATAACTACGATATTACTGATATGTGGGGATTGCAGCTCTCCGGCGGCTACAGCCCGAGCCGCGTGGCACGAATAAGGAGCGGCAGTGACAATCTCGGACTCACTACGGTCGACCTCGATGCCGTGTGGAACATCACGCCTCAGTACCGCATGGTGGCCTACGTTCTCGCCGGAGGGGGTTACGCCTGGGCTAATTTGGATAGGCCCCTCGAGGGAGTGGTCAACGGCCGGCCGGCCCTGCTTACGGACAGCAACGGCTTCACGGCCAACGTGGGCATCGGTGCCAAGTACTACCTCACGAACAATGTGTTTATTGATTTACAAGCTCGCTACCGATATCTCGATCACCTTGTGAGCAATTCGAACCAAAATGTAAATACAGCTGAGACTACCCTGGGCATCGGCTGGCGATTTTGAAGACACTCAAGTACGCTCCGAAGCTCCCTCTGACCGCGGATTTGAAGGGGTCTATACCTTGGTATAGACCGCCTAAGACCATTGGAAGAGTGGGAAATCCGCCCGTTCGAGCTAAATTAACCGCACGCATATCGAGCACTTCATCTGGAGTAATATGGGTCGACCATTTCTCGGCCATCGACCTTGCCGGCGCCGCTCATGAGCACAATCGCTGCCAATATCAACTCTTCCGCTGTGGCACAGGAAATGCTCGATACACTGATGCGCCTGGCGATCGAGCATGCGGGCGCTGAGCGAGGGCTATTGATCCTCACGCAGGGAGCCAAGCAGTGGATCGCGGCGGAGGTAACCGTCGGCGGTGAAGACAAGGTCGTGCGTCCGCATGAGAACGTAGTTCTCGACGACGCCTCGAAGCTCCTCGCCTCGCAGGCCGCGATGTCACTCGAGAATTCCCGTTTGTACCGCGATCTTGCCGAGCGCGAGGCCAGAATCCGGGGCTTAGTCGAGGCCAATATCGTCGGGATCGAAATCGTTGACCTCGCCGGTGAGATTCTCGAGGCCAATGACGCATTTCTTCGCATCGTGGGATATGACCGTGAGGATCTGGTCGCGGGTGGTTTGCGCTGGACCGACCTGACGGCGCCCCGCTATCAGGACCGTGATCGCCAACAGCTTCTGGCAGAGCTTCATCGCAGCGGAAAATTGCACCCATTCGAGTGGGAGTACATCCGTAAAGATGGCAGCCGCGTGCCTGTTCTATCGGGCGCGGCGACTTTTGAAGGTGGGAGGCGAGCCGTCGGGTTCGTGCTTGACCTAACCGAGCGCAAACGCGCCGAGCTGGCTTTGAGGGAAAGTGAGAGGTATCTGGCCGAAGCGCAGCGGCTGACGCACACGGGCAGTTGGGCCTACAACCACCATCTTGGCAAATTTACCTACTACTCGGACGAACAGTTCCGCATTCATGGACTGGATCCTCGGAGCGGGCCGCCGAAGCTGACACAGATCCTGGAACTGTTCCATCCGGACGACCGCGACGGGATGCTTGCAGGCGTCGAGAGAATAATCCGCGAGAAGTGCGACTATGTTTTCGACTACAGGATCAAGCTGCCCGACGGAACCGTCAAATACCTTCATTCGACCGGCCATCCAATGCTCGATGATGCGGGGAACTTGCTCGAACACTTCGGAAGCGCAATCGATGTGACGGAACGCCGACGTGTCGAGCAACGTCTTCGCGCACAGCATCAGGTCACTCGTATTCTGGCGGAAGCCGCAACCCTCGAGAAAGCTACGTCAAAGATCCTGCAGGCCATGTGCGAGTGCCTGGGATGTCACCTCGGCACGCTCTGGCACATAGACCGCGAAAAAGATGTCTTGCGCTGCGCCACGATCTGGCACGCACCCTCGGTCGAGGTGGCGCATTACGAGGCTGCCACCCGAGCAAGCGCGCTGCAGCGAGGGTGCGGCCTACCAGGCCGAGTTTGGATGAGCCGTGTTGCCGCTTGCATCCCGGATGTGGCCTGTGACCCGGAATTTGAGTGCGCTGATATAGCCGCACTCGAAGATCTGCACGCGGCCTTTGCCCTGCCCATTCTGCTCAACGGCGAAGTCCTCGGCGTGATCGAGCTGATCAGCCGCGATGTCTGGCATCCGGATCAGGACCTGCTCGTCTCCCTGACGACGATCGGCAGTCAGGTCGGGCAGTTCATGGAGCGTAAACGCGCTGAGAATGCGCTACAAGTTGCACAAGCGGAGCTGGCTCACGTGACGCGGGTAATGACCATGGGGGAGCTGACGGCGTCCATCGCGCACGAGGTTAATCAGCCTCTCGGGGCGATGGTTACCAGTGCGGGCTCGTGC
>Ga0210402_10002948_pt1 | contig 16227 bp, 13 predicted proteins | sample IncBWC7MmetaG_FD_161055 | JGI IMG/M metagenome (GOLD analysis project Ga0210402, IMG submission 161055) | Forest soil microbial communities from Barre Woods Harvard Forest LTER site, Petersham, Massachusetts, United States - Inc-BW-C-7-M | ecosystem: Environmental > Terrestrial > Soil >... | reverse complement strand
ACCTTGGCGTCGGCCTTGTCGCCCGGTGCAAAGGTGACGATGGGGGTACCGGGCTTCACCTTGATGGTCTGGGTGCCATCCTTGTACTTGAGCGTGAGCGTCTGGCCGTCCGGCGTCTTGGCGACCGTCGCCACCGTGGCGTTGGTCATCATGCTCTCGGGCTGGAGGTCCCACGGATAGTGACCCTCGCCGGTGCCGCGCGCCGCCTCCGGAAAGACCAGCACTTCGAGCGCATTCAGCGAGCCGTCGGGGCCTTTCATCGAGGCGATGCCGACGAAGCTGTTTTCCTTGATGTCGGCCAAAGTCACGGGGCTCACCAGCATGACGGCGTAGTTGTCGGCGAGCTTCACCGGCACCTGGGTGCCCTCGCGCGTGGCGATGGTGACGGTCTTGCCGTCATTGGCGGCGATCGAACCGCGCAGCCGCGTAACCGGCGTTTGCGCGATGGCCGCAGCCGCGGCGATGAAAGCGACAGCAGCAGCAACACAACCGGCAAGCAGGCGAATCTTCGTCATCGGCATCCTCCCTCGGATGCCAGACTGTGGCACGGAAGCTACCGAGCGGCTGTTTACGATTACGTGATGGGCGCCTTGGCGGGCGCAGGCGGCGGCGCGGGTGCGTCGGCCGGCGCATCCGACCCCGGCAGCAGCGTCCGCACCTGAACGTCGACCAGAGCATTGACGGAAACGTCGGCCGCGCCGGTGAAGGTGCCCTTGATCGGCATGGCTTGCTCAGGATCGCGGCCGACCGCGACCCTGATCAGCCGTTCCGTGCCGATGATGCCGTTGGTCGGGTCAAACTCGACCCAGCCCGCACCCGGTAGATAGACTTCCAGCCAGGCATGCGGATGGGCCGGGCTCGAAGCGCCGCCGGCGGCATCGTCCAGCGCGGGATCGTAGAGGTAGCCGGTGATGAACCGTGCGGCGAGCCCCATCGCGCGCACCCCCTCTATCATCAGCAACGCATAGTCTCGGCAGGTGCCGCCGCCGCTCTCCAGCGTGACGGCGGGGGCCTGCGTGCCGACTTCGAAGCGCATGGCGTACTTCAGCGTTTCCTGAATGCCCTTGCACATATGCGTCAGCATGGCGAACGTATCGGTGCCGTCCTCGCCTTCCAGGAACTGCTTTGCCCAACTGCTCACCGTGGCGTTGGGGTCGGGGTAGTGGCGTTCGACATAGCGTGCCAGGTCAGGCGCCTCATCGGCGAGATAAGCGAACGGCAGCTTCCGCGCATACTCCTCGATGGGCGGCAGCTCGGGCGGCAGCCCGAAATGTTCCAGCCGGATGGTGCTGGTCAGCTCGAGCCCCTGGGTCGTGCCGTCGAACTGGGCGATAGCGATCGAATTGCCGAACGCATCGTGAATCCAGCGCACCTGGGCGGCGGGGTCGATGGCCAGCCCCGTATAGAGCAGACGCAGATCGTGGCTGTCGCGCGGCCGGAACATAAGGCGATGCTCGCCCAGCGTTACCGGAACCGAATAGTCATAGCGCGTGTGATGCACGATTTCGAGGGTGCGCATGGGCCTGAATAATGCACTACGCGCTCAGTGGTTGCAGCAGGGGTCATGCGGCTGTCATTGTCGTGTCAAGGATCGGCGCGACACTTCGGCTACTATGGTCTAACGGGGGGACTTTCCATGGCCGATACCGCCTTGCAGGCGCCGCCGATCGAGCCGGCAGGACGCAGCTCGGGTCCAAACCTCGACAAGGGCTTCAACCCGCTGACGCTGATCCTCTTCATGGGGGTGATGGCGGCAGGGCTGCTCTACGTGGTCTACAGCGTTTATTCGGACATCGATGCGACAGGCACCAAGATCACGGTGTTCCTGCCCTTCGTGATGCTGTTCGTGGCTCTTCTGATCGCGCTGGGCTTCGAGTTCGTGAACGGCTTCCACGACACCGCCAATGCCGTCGCCACCGTCATCTATACCCATTCGCTGCCGGCCGAGATGGCTGTCGTGTGGTCGGGCGCCTTCAACTTCCTGGGCGTGCTCACCTCGACGGGCGCGGTCGCCTTCGGCATCGTCTCGCTGCTGCCGGTCGAGCTGATCCTGCAGGTCGGCAGCAGCGCGGGCTTCGCCATGGTGTTCGCTCTGCTGATCGCGGCGATCGTCTGGAATCTCGGTACCTGGTGGCTTGGCCTGCCCGCCTCCAGCTCGCACACCCTGATCGGCTCGATCATCGGCGTCGGCGTCGCCAACGCGCTGTCGCGCGGCATGGACGGCACCTCTGGCGTCGACTGGAGCAAGGCCACCGAGATCGGCTACGCGCTGCTGCTGTCGCCGCTGGTAGGCTTCGTCTTCTCTGCACTCCTGCTGCTCGCCCTGAAGTTCCTGGTGCGCAATCCCGCGCTCTACGAAGCGCCCAAAGGCAACCAGCCGCCGCCCTGGTGGATCCGCGGCATCCTGATCCTGACCTGCACCGGCGTCAGCTTCGCGCACGGCTCGAACGACGGCCAGAAGGGCATGGGCCTGATCATGCTGATCCTCATCGGCACCGTGCCGACCGCCTATGCCCTGAACCACACGCCGGCGCCGAACCACGTCGAGTCGTTCCGCACCGCCTCGCTGGCGGCGGCAGCGGTGATCGAGAAGCAGGCCGCGGGCTACCACGTGCTGGGCGATCCCCGGCCCGCCGTCACGCAGTTCGTGTCGCAGCGCAAGATCAGCGAGGGCACCTTCGTGTCGCTCGCCGCGCTGGTGAAGGAGATCTCAAACCAGGTCGACCAGTACGGCTCGATCGTCAAGATCCCGGCCGCCTCCGTCGGCAACGTGCGTAACGACATGTACCTCGCCTCCGAGGCGCTGCGCTTCCTGATGAAGGACAAGGAGAACTCACTCACCAAGCCGGAAGTGGCCATCCTCAACACCTACAAGGCTGAACTCGACAGCGCGACCCGCTTCATCCCGATCTGGGTCAAGGTCGCGGTGGCGATTGCGCTGGGGCTAGGCACGATGATCGGCTGGAAGCGCATCGTCGTGACGGTGGGCGAAAAGATCGGCAAGAGCCACCTGACCTACGCCCAGGGCGCCTCGGCCGAGCTGGTGGCCGCCGCCACCATCGCCGCGGCCGATGTCTATGGCCTGCCGGTGTCGACCACGCACGTCCTTTCCTCGGGCGTCGCTGGCACCATGGCAGCCAACGGCTCGGGCCTGCAGATGGCTACGGTACGCAACCTGGTGCTGGCGTGGGTGCTCACCCTGCCAGTGGCAATCATGCTCTCGGGCACCCTCTACATTCTCTTCCTCAACATATTCTAGGAACAGGAATTTCCAGGACACCGCGCGGCTACCTATCGTCTCTTGAACAGACAAGGGCTGCCGCCGCGGCCGCGCTCGCAGTCCCTTTAACTTGGCATATCGAAGATACTCTGCGATGGCGGCGTAGAATGGCACGATAGCGGTGAAGCAGCATCAACGCCGCGGAATTCTGATCGGGTAATTAATCGAATCAACTTCAGCTTTCAGCTTTGTCAGAGGCGTACCATCGTAGATATATCTTTGGTGGACACCGGATCCCCTACTGTGACCCGCAATTTCCATTCGAAATGACAAGTCGTGCCCCTGTTGACTACCGTAAGTGATAAACGTAGCACGAAGGGCGTGGAAGTCGACGTTGGGGTCAGTGACACCGCAGTGGTTGCAGTAGCGCCCAAACCATTGGGTCGCGGAATTTGTGCTTGGCACTGCAATCCGGTCCACATCGGCAGCTTTGAACTCGCGGCCAGGCCTTTTTACAAGAGGTACATCTGGAAGCAGCCAATCGCGCCCTTCGTTCACTGCCTCTTGGTACAGATCGATGAATCCAAGTCGAATTAACTCACTATGAAGCGGCACTAGGCGGGCCTGGCCGCTCTTTACGCGTTGACCGCGGCCTGGCTGGACAATGAGGTGCCAAGTACCAAAATTATTGGATACATCAATGGGTCGAAGTTGCAATGCTTCGCGAAGGCGCAGCCCTGCATAGAGACCGAGCAATGGAGCCCAGTATTGCCATTCCTTCTGGCGCTTGCCAGCTACGAATAATCGCGCCAGCTCGTCCTTTGTGTAGAGTCGACGATGTTTCTTGCGGTTATCAGTTTTCGAGTAGTACTTCACATCTCGCATGGGGTTGTCATTGCGGTAGCGCCGCTCGATAGCGAACCAGAACAGCGTCGACACTGCACTGAGCTTATTGTTTTTGGTTTGACCGGCGAGTGGTTGGCCTCTCTTCTCGTCTTTGGTGTCGCTCAACCAGTTTCGGAACGTCCAGCAGTCATCGATGGTGTAGATCGCGACGTCCTTGTCGCCGCAGACTTCTCGAAACTGCGCTAACGCTCGGCGGTAGCCCATGGAGCGCTCCTTCGCCGCAAGAAACTGCCTTGTTAGTTCCGAATGGAGAGGCCGTTTTCCAGCCGCAATGCGAATCGATTGCACCTGACTGAAGTGCGCAGTCTGAGTACTGGGTTCGGTGACAGGTTCGCCCCGCAAGGCGCCTGGGTCGTCCAGAGCCATCAACTCGGCAACCAAATTCAGTCGCAAGCGCTGGCTGTGGACCCTCTCGATCCATTGAGCGACTTTGGCTTCATCCTCAAAACTCAACCGGCGCCCCATCCGGCACACCCACCCACGAGCATCTGGACCACGTCCTAGAATTGCAAGTTTAAACTCCTCACAGTAGCTCATGCCCTGTTTGCGGAGTGCATCGTGCGCATCGCAGATTGACGTAGCGAGTTCCCATGCGTCTGCCTCAGTTAGGCGGAAGTTCACCAACTGGCGAGCCCGACTAAGCAGAAGCTCGCGGTACGCAGCTGCGTCGGCTACCGTCATACCGTTTCGAAGTGGCACGTACAGGGTACTCCCGAGCTTTTTTCCGTCAACCACGACTCCCTGAATGTCTGCCGGAACCGGCCGCTTGTGGTACTTAGTCCGAGGCATAGCGTAATCAAAAGCACCTTATTTCAGCGCCAAATGAGCAGTAAGAGACCCCTGACTATCGCGACACGTCGAGAGCATTATTTTCCTCCAGCGCTGTTCTGGCATTGGGTTTTTGCGATCAGCCGGCGGCGTGGATGACTGTCCCTCGGCGGTCCTTCGACGTTGGCCGTGAGGCCGCGCCATAAACCATCGTCGGTGCAAATGAATTCCCTGTTGCCTTGCTTTGAGCCATGGACGGCGTTTGCATTGACGCGACAGGCTCTCTCAAAATGACGAGATGTGGACGCTTACGCATGTGCATCTCCATGATCGCAAGCGTGGCGCGCATCACGTCACGAATGAATGCCAACGGCTTCGCCGCCGTTCGCCGCGCGCATTTCAATTGCGCCGTCACCGCCGCTGCCGGAAAAGGACAAGAGGGCACTCATGACCAAGACCGCAGGCCCACAGGACCATTGATACTTTCGACAATATAATCTATATAGAGACTGTATTAGTCGCTGGCAAGCTGATGGCCTCTCCAGATGGAGGCAACGAAGCTTGTCGGCTGGAACATCCGCAGGTTACGGGTGGAGCGTAGCCTGACGATTGAAGAGCTTGCGGCGGAGGCGAACGTTGCTCCAGCCTACCTCGGACAAGTGGAGCGTGGTGCCGTCAATGTTGGCGTTGTCATCTTGGGGCGCGTAGCTAAGGTGCTCGGTGCCAGAATTGATGAACTCTTTGGCGAACCGCTGCCTGGCGCAAAGCCACCCAAACCGCTCAAAGCCGGCCGGCGACCGGCAAAGCCTAGATCGTGACGATAGGCGGCCTGAGCGCAAAGATTGGATGTCATCGATCGGTTTACATTCGCAGATGTTCCGTTGGGCACCTCTATTAGCGCCCACTCGGGAAACCGCTGAATGAGATGTACTCCGGAGCTCAGCACTCCCGTGTAGCGCGTGGGAGCATCACCTTCTCCCGCGCCTCGAAAAACAGTGTGAGCATCTCTCTGCCCCCAACAAGCAGAATGCCAAACCTCTCCGCGTTTTAAGCCCCATCTGGTGGTGCATGGGTACCGTTCGTCATTGCAGCACTCTGACGGAAGTGCGCAAGCCTGCGCGTGAGCCGTGGTGGCTGTCTACAATTCCTCGGGGTATTTATCCTCGGCATCCACAGCCCAGAAAGGCTCCGGCACTGAGGCGGTGAGAGCGGGGAGTGGGCAAGGCGCGGGCGATCGAGGCTCGCGGTTGCCTTCGACTCAGATCAGCCCGCACTCCTCCAACAGCCGTACACCGTCGGCCGTTATCGCAACGCTCTTGGGCGGTTCACCGGCACCCACCAGCCACCCGCCTACCTCGGCGTAGTAGATCGAAGAATCCACGCTTTCGGATGTGTGACCCAAGTCGAGCACGGAGCGATCGATGTACCATGGCTGCGTCCGCCGCCCCGAGAGTTCGTAGACTTGGGCTATGACTTCGAGAACCAAGGCCGGAATGCTGTCGCGCTTTCGTTTCACCATTTGCTCGTCAGGTAATGGTCCGCTGTAGAACGCGCATGGATTATCTGCAGAGCGATCAATTCTAAATTGTATGAAATGTAGAGTCTGGGGCAAACCGACTTGATCGACAGCGACGTCGCGGCACAATGGACGCATGACATTAAACGAAATGTGGCCCGACCCTCGATTAGCGATACCTGCCGCCGAAGGCGGTTACCTGTTGCAGGCAGAGCATCCAAAAACTGCGAGTGCAGTGGCTGAAGGGTTTGCCACTATTAGTTCTGCGGTCGCTCGGGCCAGCGAACTAATAAAAGCGGGCTACCAAACTGAGATTTGGTCTCCTTTGTCCGTCGAATAGCACCCGCTTCAAGCCGGCGCCAGGCTCAGAGCCGCTTCCGCCAATCTGGCTTCCTTTGATCCGAATTAGAGGACTCACTAGCGTCAAAATCTGACTCACTGGAGCGTTTTGGCCGCTCCCGACCCCCTCTGCCTATCAGCCGAGGGCTACTTCGATTCCAAGGGCAGAAAAACGGCCCTAGCGGTGATTTGGCTCGGAGCCGTGGATGGAGCGCGCCAGCGGACAGGATTGGTCCGACTCAAAGTCCATCAGAACAGCCGTTCGCGAACTTCTAGGGTATCACCTGCCTGAAGGACGGTTCCAGCGTTTGCCTCGATGCGAACCATCTTACCGTCCTTGTCGAGGCGCCTGATGTAGAACTCGTTCTTCCTCGCTCGTCGGGTGAAACCACCGGCCATCGCGATGGCGTTCACGACAGTGATGTCGCTCACGTAAGGATAATTGCCGGGCTTTTGAACCTCGCCGATCACATAGAAGGGGCGGCGGTTCACGATTTCGGCGCTAACATTGGGATTGACCAGGTAATCCGGCTGGAGCTTGGCCGCAATCTTCTGTTGCAACTCGGAGGTCGTCGAGCCGTTGGCCGGGACGTTGCCGATCAAGGGGAAGGCAAGGACGCCATTGCCATCGAGAGTGTACTCGCCAGTGAGGGTCGGTTGTCCGAAGACTGTGATTCTCAGGCGGTCGTTCGGGCCAAGCTTGTTGCTATCGCGGCCAGTGCCCGCCTCACCTGCACCCTGGCTACCGCCGCCCGCCGCTGCCATCGGAACGATCGGCGTGGAGTCGCTGTCACACGCGGCCAGCGCAAACATCGCGAAAAACAGGCCTCGGCGCCGCACTGAGCCGATTGTCGATGGTTCTGTAGACATGTCATACCCCTAAGTTAGAGCGTTCCCTCGATAGTCTTTCGGTTCAAAAAGCTGGCCGAACCCTCATTGTTGCAAGGGCGGCGGCGACCGGACGAAAGCTCTAGCCTTTCCAGACAGTGCAGCAGCCGATCAACGCTGGTTTGGTGCCATTTGCCGCCCTGAGCAGCCGGTATTTGAAGTAGGTTCGCCGCCATGGCCTTGTGGCTCCGATGACTGTCAACAGGACCTAGCGCAGGCCATCGATCTTGCGGCGCGGCGACAACGTGACAGTATCGTTTGTCAGGGCCTTTTCCAGCACCGGAATGCCGGCGGCCGTATTGCCCTTGTTGCACTCGTTGATGGCCTCCGTCACGGCGGCATCCATGTTTTGCTCGTCGGATGCCCGATTAAGATTGGCGAGCAACTGGCAATAGGCTTGGTCGCTCATGGACGACCGGGCGGCCGACTTAGCGTTGCTGTCTGTGGCAATGCCCAAGCCGGCAACCACCGACACGATTGCGGCGGGGAGCAGTGTGGCGGTTTTTTTCATCTGAGGTCACTTTCTCTATATTTGCCGGGACGCATCATTGCCACCCTGCAGGACCGAGGTAGGAGCCGGATTGGATCGACGCTTTGCGCGGGTTGCTGCCTTTGGGTCATTGTTGTCCCAGAAAGCCGGCGCTAGGCAAGTCGCTTTGCATGCCGTTGTTCCTCATCTTTCGATGCAATCCCTCCCCCCGGGGCAGTAGGGCGTCCGCGACGCCGTCCGGGCAATTGTGAGCCCGTCCCGCGTCGCCCGCACCTTTGCCGCTCCCGATGTCGCTCCTTTGTATGCATCCGGCGACGGCCGCAGAAGGTGCCTAAGCTTGCGCCGCGGCTGACGCTCGGACGCTCGTGCCGCCCTGTAATGGCGTCGACGTTGTCGAACTGGACGGCGCCGGCGATGTTGGCGTGGGCGTCTGCATTGCTACCGAGAGAGCTGACAGGCTGGTCGGCGCCGCCGACCGATCGCCCGCTATCAGGTGCCCGAGGAGCGCCTCCCGGAAGGCTGGTTTCCAGCGCTCGGACCCACGAGGTCGAACCTGAACGCCAGATCGAGCCCCGCCCTAAATAGGCTTGTCTCCCAACAGTGGGGGACAGAAAGGGATACAAATGATCGAGAGAGAAGAAGAAACCTACAGCTTGACGCTGCGCAGCGTCCGTCGGGCGACAATCGACGCACTCTACGAACGCAAAGCCCTGACGGGGAAGCCCGTCTGCCGCTTGGTCGACGAGATCATCACGGCTTACTTTGAGAACGACCCAAGCACGCTGGAATTGCGACTGGAAGAGGTCCGGCGGCTTGCCGAGGAGTTCAGCGCCAAGTGACGCGACAGTGTTGACCCCGCTTGAGGCCTAAGCGGTTGTCGCCACCGGCACGTTGCGAGCGGCTTGCCGATCTCGCCGCGGCAGTTTAGCGATCCGGCGCCGGCATCGATCAGGGCCTGCGCGTCTTCGTGCGTGGGGCGGCGACCTTACGCCGTCGCTACGTCGTGAACGGCTGTGGCTGGCGCCAGTGCCAGGGCAGCAGCTCGTCGAGACGTCGGATCGGATGGTTGGCGATGCGGGCGAGGACATTGGCCAGCCAGGCCTGAGGATCGACGTCGTTGAGCTTGGCGGTCACGATCAGGCTGTACAGGAAGGCGGCGCGCTGACCGCCTCGGTCGGAGCCGGCGAACAGCCAAGCCTTCCGTCCGAGAGCCAGGCCGCGCAGCGCCCGCTCGGCGGCATTATTGGTCAAGCAGATGCGGCCGTCCTTGAGGAAGCGGGTGAAGGAAGCCCAGCGCTTGAGCATGTAGTCCATGGCGCCGGCGACCTCACTGTGACGCGACAGCTTGCGCCGTTCGTCACGCATCCACGCCTCGAGCCCGGTGACCAACGGTGCGCTCCGGTCCTGGCGGATGGCCAGCCGCCGATCGGCCGGCAACCTACTGATGCCGCGCTCGATGTCGAACAGGGCGTCGATGCGCTGGACCGCTTCCAGCGCAATCGGAGAGATGACCGGCGGCGAGCGGCCTTGGGCTCTTCGTCGAGCGCCGGCGACGATATCGGCCAGCACGAAGAACTTGCGCCTTGCATGGGCCCAGCATGCTGCCTCGACGATCGGGCCAGGTCGGCGCTCGGCATTGTACAGCTTGCCGTAGCCGCCATAGGCGTCGGCCTGCAGGATGCCGGTCCAGGTCGCCAGATGTTGCTGAGGATGCTCGCCCGACCGGTCCCGCGAGTAGAAGAACACCGCCGCCGGCGGCGCCCGGCCGCCGAACGGCAGGTCGTCGCGCACGTAGGTCCAACATCGCCCGGTCACGGTCTTGCCCTTGGCCAGCACCGGCACGGTCGTGTCGTCACCGTGCAAGCGCTCGGCCGCAAGGACATGGGCCAGCAGACGCTCATGCAGCGGCTGCAGCACCGTGCAGCAGGCACCGACCTGATCTGCCAGCGTCGACAGACTCAACGGGACGCCTTCGCGCGCGTAGCGCTCGACTTGGCGGTTGAGCGGCTGATGCTGGCCGTACTTCTCAAACAGGATCATCGCCAGAAGGCTGGGGCCGGCCCAGCCTCTGGGGATCACATGGAATGGGGCTGGCGCCTGGCCGATGCTCTCGCAGTCGCGGCACGTGAACTTCTCGCGCACATGCTGGATCACCTTCCACTGGCGGGGAATGACCTCGAGCGTCTCGGTGATGTCCTCGCCCAGCTTGGACAAGCGCGTACCGCCACAGCAGGCGCAGGCCATCGGTCCGGGCACCACGACGCGCTCGCGCGGCAGGTGCGCCGGGAACGGCTTGCGCGAGGGCTTCTTGCGGGTGAAAGCCGCAATGCTGGTGGTCCTGGCCACTACACTCTCGGCGGCGAGTTCATCTTCGGTGGCCGTGGCTTCGAGTTCCTCCAACTGCAGCTCAAGCTGGTCGAGCAGGCGTGCGCTGCGCTCGGAGCGCTGGCCGAAGCGATCCCGGTTGAGCTTCTCGATCTGCAGCTTGAGGTGGGCGATCAATGCTTCGGCGCTGGAGACTTGCGCCCACGCGGCGACCAGTTCGTCCTCTCGCGCCAGCAGCAGTCGCTTCAAGCTCTCGGCATCGTCCGGCAGGGCATCGACCGACGTCATGGTGGCGACACAAGAGCATAGATGCGGCGGCTTGTGGTGAACTCGATGCGGGCCGATTCAATCCGCCGCAGCTCAGCCCGCTACCTCCGGCCGCCACGTATGTTGTGGATGGCGCCAGTCGATCCCTTCAAGCAGATAACCGAGTTGCCCGGGCGTGATCACCACCACGCCATCGTGCGTCGCTGGCCAGACAAAGCGTCCCTTCTCCAGGCGCTTGGCGTAGAGCGAGGCGCCCAGCCCGTCATGCCAGAAGATCTTGATCAACTTGCCGCTCTTGCCCCGGAAGACATAGAGATCGCCGGCATGCGGATCGCGTCGCAGCGCCTGCTGGATGCGCAAGGCCAGAGAGTTCATACCGCAGCGCATATCTGTGTGACCGGCCGCGATCCACACCCGCACGCCTGACGGAACCGGGATCATCTGGGCGTCGTCATCGAGCGCCGTCGCTCCAGAAGATCCAGCACTCGCGCCAGCGCCGTCACGTCGACACCGGCATCGACGATGATCCGCTGGTCGCGCGATATAACGATCTCCATCCGGGTCGACGATAGAGCTGGTGGGCTGCTGGCCGGGCGCTCCGGGAGGACCACCGCCGGTACAAACTCCGTGCCGGCTTCCCCATCGGGGTGAGGCTGTACCCGAAACTGCCGACGCCACGTCGTCAGCAGAGATCGCGAGATGCCGTGTCGCCGCGCCGTCGAGGAGACCTGCCGAACCCCGCGCAGGCTCTCCGCCACGATCCGCAGCTTCTCGTCCTCGGTCCAGCGACGACCCCGGCCCGTCTCAACTACCTCAAGATGTTCGATTACAGGTCTGAGCGTATCGACAGCCATAAGGTCTGTCCTCTACTCACATCGCCCCCAAAACAAGGCGCCCCTCGGCGGAGGAGTACGCTCCTTGCCCAAAGCGGCATCGAGCAGATGCGCGAGCTTGACACCGGCTTTCTGCAATTGCTCGCGGAGATCGGGGCGCTCGCCACGACATAGGCAGCATCGATCGTCACTTTCCCCGCTGGCTGGTCACAGAACGCGCCCTGTCGAATGCAGTACTGCGTTTGTGCCTGTTCCGCGATGGCGAAGGACTCGTTTGCCCAGTCCATCGGCGTCGAACGGGTCCAGCTATCAATTCTGGCCGGCGTAGTCGTTTTCATTAGCTCAGTGGCGGCTTGATTCACGTCTTCTCCCACTGCCCTAAGCAGAGGCAGGTATCCCAGCGGAATGCAGATTGGTGCCACATATGCCGGTCACCGATATGCTGTTGCCGCCCCGATCATCCTCGAATGAGACGTGAAGTGGCTGATGGATGTCTCCGACCCAGTGTCCGAGAAATTTCAACGATGCGAGCTTCTCCGCCTGGCTCGCGTTGTTGGACGACAGGACTTCGAAGTCCTTCTTGATTGCCGTCACGACGCAGGCCGATGCACCCGGGCAGCTCTCGGAGTGAAGCCCATCTGAATCTCTCGGCAGGTTCAGGAAGTGCTCGCTTGCTCTTTGCCGCGGGTGATCCGGCCAGGTGCAGGCATCACTGAAAGAGCCGAACCGATCATCGTTGCTGATCAACTTCTGGATCTCGGCGCGTGTGGTGGGTTGGACCAGGCGCATGGCTATTTCACAGACGACTTTGTGACCTTCATCGCCCCATGCCCGGCAATCACTGGGCATCCCCAGCGACAGCACGATTGCCAATAGGCCGAGCTTCGAAATCATGTCGCCCCCTCGCTGGGCCTCTACCAGAGAAGCTTCGCACAGAGTGACTGGACAACCACACAAAATGCCCAAATCACAGCTTGGCCGGACGCTCCTTTAAACTTTAGACCCCACACCTCGAACTCCAATGGACCTTCCGTATTGCGGAGAAAGACAACCACCGCAAAGGCGACAATGCCGAATCCTGTTAGTCCCATCGTAGCGAGAAAGTGGCTTTGCACGATGCTTTGCCAGATCTCAAAGCTCGTGCGAACAACAAACCAGATCACCAGAGCTGAAAGAACACCGACTGCAGCGACGGAGCCCCAAAGCGCAATAATGCGCAAGTTTTTGCTAAAACTTACCTCCCATTCTTGGGGACCAGGGTCATTCCCTGCGAGATTAGGCGCTGACAATGGTTTGCCTTCCTTGATGGTGTCCGGCCATCAGCGTCGCATTGAGTGCTTACGGTGACAATCCCGCAACGATTGCGGAGGTACGCTAACGGCTGGATCAATGCCCCTTCGTCAGCAGCGAGACTTCGTCGACTTCTTCGCGCTCCTCTTGGCGGCTAGGCCGACACTGTAGGACCCATCGCGGGAAGCCCGAGTTTTTGCCGAATCTCCTCTGGCGCCTCCTTGATCGCCAGATGTGGGCCGCCAAAGAAGATGAGAAGACTTCGAGCGTTTTGGCCAAATATCCCAGAGGATGCATCATTGACTTGGCGGACAGTGTCAGCATTGACAGTCATGCGAATGTCAGCGTCTGGTGGAGTCACCGTAACAAGTCTCACTCCGGCTGATGTGAACTTAGCGGCAAGATCAGATTCCGACTCTCGCGAATAGATCCGGCCCGAAGCCAACATGACCATCGTCGCGCCATCCCACTCAACCTTGAAGGCTTGCCGATACCAAAGAATTTCCTCATTTCTCACCTGTTGGACGGCTCCGCCCGGCATAAGGATTACAATCATTGGATCTCTCCACTGGCCACTGCAGTGCGTCCTCAATCACCATGCCAAGCGGACGCCACCTCGCCGCATCTGCACGAGTGCACACCGCTGGCCCCTTGCGCGGCCCTCGACAGAGGTAGGGGCCGTCGATAAGCCGCCATGCAGCCCCCAGCAGCAGGTTCGACGCTTCATGGATGGGCACGGTTAATCAACACGCTTCACTTTTACCGCCATTGGTTGTACAGTTCAAGACGAGCCTATTGAGGACCCGATGCCACTCTAGCGTGCGCGCTTTGCAGCCGACTACACGCGTCGGCATGGAAAGAGCGCCAAGTCCATCACTTCCGAAAGCGGAGAGGAAGCCATGGCACGCGACTTTTTCCGGCAAGCGACCGCTGGCGTCTCACCCCAGGGCTCGCTGATATCACAGATCCAGACTACCCTTAACGCGGTGCCCAATGCGCCGCAGATTCGCGTCGATGGCGACTTTGGCGGCAATACATCGACGGCGGTCAGGAACTTTCAGGCGAGTAATCATTTGCAGCCAACGGGCGCCGTGACCGACCAAGTCTGGCAGATGCTCACGAACAGCGGCGCTCCATCCATGTTCGAACGCTGCCTGCAGGTGACGGCGTCCTATGAGGGAACGGGTTATACCCACGTGGTTGGCAATTTCGATGGGGCGGGCATCACCTGGGGCATCATTGGATTTACCCTGCTGGCGGGCGGCGAGCTTGGCGTCGTGATCAAAAAGATCAATACCGACTTTCCCGCGCTCGTTGCCCAGGCGTTCGGGGCAAACGCCGCCGAGTTGCTGCGCATCTGCGACCCGGCGACCTCCGCGGCGGACAAAACCGCCTTTGCCAATTCGGTGACCCGCAACGGCGGTGGTGTCATCGAACCGTGGAATACCTCATTTCAAACGCTGGGTGGCTTTCCGCAGGTTCAGGCGCTGCAAACTCAGCGAGCACGCGACATCTATTGGGCCATCGCCGTGGGGGACGCCCGCGCGCTTTCCATGGAAGAGGAACTCGACCTCACATTGATGTTCGATGTGGCCGTGCAGAATGGCGGCCTGCAAGGCAACCACCTGTTACAGCCGATCAAGGACGCTTTCGCGACGGAGATGCCTGCTACCGAGCAAGCGCGCCGGCTTATCGTTACCCGGTTCGTGACGGACGCCAGCAACCCGGCTTCGGCGGACGACGTAAACAGCCGAAAATCCTGCATCAGTACCGGCAGCGGAACGGTGCACCGGTCGCCCTATCTGCTATCTGGCTGGGCACTCTTGGACGGTGTGATTCCGCCTCCGGAAATTTTGTCTACTGAGCCCGTCGATCCCGATATTCTCCGGTTTAGGGATCTGCGATTGGCCGCCGCCAGAGCCAAAACGATGCGTTCCAACGGCGCTGAGAGGTGATGAAAGTCTTCATCACTGTATGACCCCGAGCTGGCGAAGTGACACGTAATCGTTTGGCGCCGACCTAAGAACAAATAATGGCCCCGGCACTGAAGGCCGGGGCGAGGTCTGTATGCTTGATCCATTTGAGCAATCCGAGGCGGGCCACACTGACGACAACCCACTCTTACAGGAGAGCAACTACCATGCCGGCCGATAATATATGGTACTTTTCCCGCGACCCTGACGATCCTGTTCAACGGATTGTCGTACCACCTGAGGCGGGCGATTCCATTCTTGTGGTCCCGTCGCCCGTTGTGTCCAACCCAAAGCCTGCCAATGAGCTATTCCAGAAGGCTCTGCAGGTAGCTGGGAAAGAAGTGGACGACCGCATCAGCCTGTCGACTAACCGCGACCGCGTCACCGAATACCTTAGTTTGTTCGTCGATCCTCCCCCCGCGAGCTTTTACGCGAACTACTGCGAAGCCGGACTCACCTGGGCCGTGTGCAACGCTTACTGTCTTCTCAACGGGATCACCTTGACTGACGCCAATAGACTTAACGCGCTCAAGCGCGTTCGGAGTGATATAAATCAATACTATTTTCTGACCAGCGCCTACGTTCCCGACACGATGAATGACACAATCGCGCCCCGCGATACATTCCTGTCTGATCCCGCCGCGGCCAAGGCAGGGTATCTTGCCTTTTTCAATTGGGGAAACGATAACACGCATCCACCGCCGTTCCCGCAGCACATCGGCTTCGTGGAGAGCCTAGCCGATTCAAAACTTAATACGGTCGAATTCAACACAAGCCGACCGGACGACAACGTACCTGGCGCCGTCGCAAGAAAATCCCGTGACCTCAAATTCGTAGTTGGATATGCGAAGACTTACTAGTCATGTGGAACTGAAGTTCATTTCATCAAATCAGCCGACCAAAACCTGGCTTCGGTCAAACGATTCTGCCAGAAAATGCAGCAGACATTCTGCGGCGAACTTTAGATTCATGTGACTAGCTAGGCCGTGAACCCATAAATTTCTGGCGGTGCATAGATATCCTCAACATCCACACAGAAGAAAGCCCCGGCACTGAGACAGGGGCGTTTCGTCGATCGCGGGCAGCGCTGTCATCGCAGGGCGAAGAAAACGAGCGCCACGACAAGGGCAGCCGTGCCAGCGACCCGCCAGCGGCGAGGAAGCGCGGCCACGACACACGCGACGAGCAGCTGGCGAAGGCACGCAATAGCCCGTCACGGTCGAGGGCTGGGGCAGGCCACATCAGTGCCCCCGGCTGAAGTCGTTAGGGGGGCCATCAGGTGGCCCTCGCCATGTCGTCTGATTGCCAGCGCGCCAGCTCACACGCGAGCTTGGATGTCTAAGCGTCGGAAGTAGATCCATTTACTTGGGCAAGAGAAATGCGTGGACGCGTACATGCCTACGCCCCATCCT
>Ga0210402_10002947_pt1 | contig 16230 bp, 14 predicted proteins | sample IncBWC7MmetaG_FD_161055 | JGI IMG/M metagenome (GOLD analysis project Ga0210402, IMG submission 161055) | Forest soil microbial communities from Barre Woods Harvard Forest LTER site, Petersham, Massachusetts, United States - Inc-BW-C-7-M | ecosystem: Environmental > Terrestrial > Soil >... | reverse complement strand
CGGAAGCTGGTTGACGGTTGCGGCCTCGCAAAGGGTTGTCATGGCGCTTCGGCTGGAAATACTGAGGCATCTCGACAGGCTCTCGGCCGACTATCACGAGGCTACCCCTACGGGTGAAAAACTCTATCCGCTGAGGGAACCCGTTGAAGAGATCGCCTATTTCGGATCCGATCTTTTCCCTGGGATCCTTCGAACACTTCTAGCCACCGCTCTCACTCTTTTTGCGATGGGCGCACTAAGCCCCCGGCTCACCCTCATCATCCTGCCTCTTGTGCCGGTGTTTCTTTTGACCCGGTACCATTTTCGCCAGCGCCTCGGGCAGAATGCGGATGATCTGCAAGGCAGGCGAATGGAAGTCAGCTCGTTTCTTGAAGAGCACGCCGTTTCGGTCGTCCAGATTCAGTCGCTACAGCAGGAATTGCGTCGCGAGCGTCAAGCGTACAGGTTCTTCGCCAAAGCCGTGCGTTCGCAACTGCAGCTTGCGCGGACCGCCGCGTTCTTTACTATTTTCACGAACCTCGCAATCGTGCTCGCCATCTCCTCCATCATCGGCTACGGCGGCGAAAGGGTACTCAGTAAAGCGCTCTCCATCGGAAGCCTTGTGGCTTTCTATAGCTATCTTGCCCAACTCTTCGAACCCCTCAGCGTGGCTATGGAGATGTACGCGAGGGCACAGAAGACGTTTTCGAGTATCCGGCAAGTGCGGGCTGCGCTGGCCCTTCGCCCTTCGATTAGGGAAAGTCCCCACGCTGTTCGGTTGCCTGCCGGCGCTCACTCAGACCTTGAGTTTCACGGACTTCGGTTTGCCTACCCAGGTCAGAAAGAGCTTCTCCATATCCCTCACCTCACGATCCATGCGGGAGAGCGCGTGGCTCTGGTTGGTGAAAACGGGGCCGGCAAAAGCACGCTCGCGAAGCTTGCCGCCCGCCTGTACGATCCCGATTCGGGGTCCATATCCTACGGCGGGGTGGATCTCCGAACGATTTGTCTCAAAGAGTTCCGCTCGTTAGCCGCTTATCTTCCGGCTGTCCCGATACTCTTTGACGACACGCTCGCGGCAAACCTCCGCCTTGGACGGCCGCAAGCGCTAGACGTGGAGCTTGCGGAGGTGGTCCGCGCAGTCGACCTCACGGATTTTGTGCAGAGCCTCCCTTCGACTGATAAACAACCGTTAGGTCCCGGAGGTTCGCGCCTTTCTAGCGGGCAACGGCAGCGCGTCGCTCTTGCCCGAGCCCTCCTTAAGAGGCCGCTGATTTTGATCCTTGACGAAGCGACATCCTCGGTGGACCCGCTAGTGGAACGGGTTATTCTCGACCGCACGAGGATCTTTCTTCCGTTCGCGACAGTTCTCTTGCTTTCGCATCGCCTTTCTTCGGTCGAGTGGGCGGACCGCGTGATCGTCCTCGAAGCGGGAAAAATCGTTCGCGACCAAAGTGCCAAAGTTCCTCCCAAATAACGGCAACTCAGCCGTGTAACTGCTTCGAAATACTTGATCGCCTACTCTCATTCGAGTGATGGTCTACCTGACATTCCCGGCTTGCACATCAAGCCCCGAACTGAAGCCCAGATGCCACTCCATTACTACCCTGCCTTTGATTCGACCATTCTAGTGAGCCATTCGGTCTCCATTGCTTGGTACAAATCTCCTCGATAATTCTGCAGAATGGCCGGAGTCGAGAAATGTTCATAAACGAAGGGCCTGCGGCCGCTCGTGACCCTTTCCTGAGCCAGAATCCAACCCGTGTCAGGGACCAGTAGCCGGTTCAGGGGCGAAGTGGCAGAACTCCTTAGACGCATCAGGAACGCCCGCCAAAAGTCGCGTTGTGCTGACTGATCCCAACGGCGGGTCCTGCGCCAACTTGTCCGTGCAACCCGCTGTCGGCAAAAGTGGACGCACTCGGCATTTCGATTCGAACTGCAACGCGATCACTCCCGGATAGTTGGCAGACTGGAAGTAGTTCGGTTGCTTTCGGATGCGCCATCCACTCAACTTTCGACTTTATTTCAGCATCCACTGAATCAAATCAGCGCGGTCGTACACGGGATCCCATGCGTTGTGATCGACGCCGGGAAACTCCGTGGTACTGCACATCGCACCAACAGCCTTCAGCGCTTTGACCATATTCCGTGACTCCTGAACTGACACGGATTTGTCCGCGTCGCCGTGGAAGACCCAGATGGGTATAGTTGACGCCCGCTTGGCCACATACACGTAGGGATCTGGCGCAGACGCTGGCGCAAGCGCAGGATACATGACGCCGCTCGTCTTACCGCAGAACTCTGAGATGAACCCGCATACGACCACAAAGGCCGCAAACCGCTCTGGGTGGTGGGACGCCAAATACCAGCTTCCATTTCCTCCCGCCGAATATCCCGTAAGGTAAACACGCGAAGGGTCGCCGTTGAACTCCGCAATCGTCATGTCTACTGCCGCGAGGGCTGCCTCCCCGCCTCTCATCTGCCAGCCTGGCGTATTCCCGTGATCCGTCAACAATCTACTGCGAACTCTTGCGGTTCCCGCGTAAATTAGTGCATACATGCCACCAGAGTTTCGTATCCCCGGCAGCCAGGAAGCAATAATAAGGCGCTACCCTGTTGTCGCGTACTTTGCGCTGACGTTTTTGATCTCTTGGACGGGTGCGCTTGCCGTGGCTGCGCCGCACCTCATTCGCCACCAGCCTCTGCCGAAGATGACCGGCATTCTGATGTTTCCGGTCATGCTTCTCGGTCCAAGTCTTGCTGGCATTGTGTTGACGAGGATCGTAGACGGAAAGAGCGGTCTACGGGCCCTGTTCTCCCAAATGTTTCGAGCGTGGGTTCCGCCGGGATGGTATGCGGTGCTGTTCATTCCCCCAGTCCTGGTCCTGACCGTTCTTCTCTTCCTGCAGAGATTCGTCTCCCCGGTTTATGCTCCCAACCGCTTCTTCATGGGCATGCTATTTGGGATTCCAGCCGGTTTCTTGGAAGAAATTGGCTGGATGGGCTATGCATTCCCGAAAATGCGTTCCCAAAGCAATGGGCTGACCCCGAGCATCCTACTCGGGCTGTTCTGGGCCCTTTGGCACTTACCTGTTATCAACTATCTCGGGACCGCTACTCCCCATGGCGTCTATTGGCTGCGGTTTTTTCTCGCTTTCAGCTTGGTCATGACGGCTATGCGAGTGCTGATCGCGTGGATTTATACGAACACGAAAAGCGTGCTGCTGGCGCAGCTCATGCATGTAAGTTCGACTGGCTCCCTGGTCATTTTCAGTGCAGCGCGTGTGACAGCCGCGCAAGAAGCGATGTGGTACGCCCTGTACGGCACTGTTCTCTGGGCTGCCGTGGGAATCGTTGTCAAGACATTCGGCAGACGGTTGGGGCGGCACGGAGTCTAGGAGGACAATCAGATTGACTTTTGGCGCGCCCGCGCATTCAGCGCCTCGGGCGAGATCATCATTTTTCGAAGATGGGTCAAAGGGACACCTCCTTGTGACCCAAACTTATCTCAGCCGCCAGATAACCACCGCTCCGTTCATCTCACGCGCAGCGTCCGCCGCCGGACGGCTTTGTTCAAACGGGATTGTGGGAACGAACAGACGAGGTTCTGTCCATGTGGTCGGCAATCGGGAAGTTGGAAGGCTCCCTCATTAACATTGTTGGTGGGGAGTTTCTTCAAAACAAAAACTGCGCAGAAGACAAGCCTCTAGTAAAACCCTTGGTTGTCTCGCTTGACGCTTACTTTTCCGACGTAGCGTAGCGAGATGAAGACGAAATAGGTGGTCGCGAGCACGAAACCCATCGGCCACCAAATGGAGGCGATGCGGAGGGCGCGCGGGTTGGCGGCGACGGCGTAGGCGGTCAGCGAATTCTCGGGCGCAAGGGTCGAATGAAGCATCACCGGGAAAATAGCGGCGGCCCCGGTAGCTAACAAGCCCACCAGGAGACCATTCGACCCAACAAAAGCCCGCAATTCCCGGCGAGTCCTGAGGCCCGAAATCAACATGATGGTCGAGACTATGACCACGAGCAATCCCAGCCAGCAAACTGGATCCTGAATCGCGTGCTCGGGAAGGTCGGGACGAACCACCCACGACTCAACCGAGATTGCGATAAAGAGTGGGACAACCGCGGCCCATAGGTACTTCCCCCACATTGCGCTACGGTCATGGACCGGGCCTTCGGTCTTCAGCGTGAGATAGGTTGCGCCATGCGCGGCCAGCATGACAGCAGAGAAAAGCGCAACGGATACTGTGTACCAGTCGAGCAGCCCCACATAGCCCCTCACGTTGAAATTCGTGAAAAATGCCATCGAGAAATTGCCGTGGGTATCGAGCGGAACTCCACGCACCACGTTGCCCGCCGCCGCGCCGAAAAGGATGGCCAGGAGAAAATTGGAAAACACGAAAACGAAATCCCAGAACCCCTGCCATAGGCGATCGTTGATATGGCCGCCGACTTCCAGCGAAATTCCGCGGAGAATCAGGCACCACAAAATCAGAAAGAGCGCGAGGTAATAGCCGGCAAAAGCCGAGGCCATGAGGCGTGGGAAGACTGCGACCAATGTGCCGCCAAAGCCCACGAGCCACACTTCGTGCCATGACCAAAGCGGTCCGATCGCCGCAACCACCTGGCGGCGCTCCTCAGGCGTTCTGGCGACAAGCCAGTGGAGCATCCCAGCGCCGAAGTTGCGCCCATCCAAGGCCACATAAATGATGAGCATCAAGCTGACAATGCCGTACCATGTCGCGATCATACAAACGACTCCTGTCCACGGCCGGCAACCACTTCTTCGTCCGGACCGTGGGCGATCTCACGACCGACCAGAAAGAGAAAGAGCAGACCGAGCACAAAATAAAGCCCGATGAAACCAATCAACGTGAAAATGGTGTCGCCGTTGGACACGACCTTACTGTAGCCGTCGCGGGTGTGAAAAAGGCCGTAGACCAGCCAGGGTTGGCGTCCCAGTTCGGCCGTCATCCAACCCAGCGTATTGGCTATGTAAGGAAAAGGAAAGGCCAGCATCAACACCCAGAGCAGCCAGGTGTTGGTTTCCAGCCGGCCACGCCAATTCTGGAAACCGGCGCAGGCCATAAGGAGGATGAAAAGGGTGCCCAGTGTGATCATCAGGTGGAACGAGTAATACAAGAGTTCGATGTTGTCGGGCCAGGTCTCCTCGGGATATTCACCCAGCCCATGCACATAACTTTGAAAAGTGCCGTAGGCGAGAAAACTGAGTGCGCCGGGAACCTCGATGGAATTCTCGAGCCGCCGGTCGGGAATATTGGGTTGCCCGATAACGGCAACACCCGCCACGGGTCCGCCCACGAACCTGCCTTCCATTGCAGCGAGTGTTACTGGCTGGTGTCTGCCGACCATCTTGGCCTGCTGGTCGCCGGTCGGAAACGCAACCAGAACGGACGCGACAAGCGCAGCGAGCGTGCCCGCGCGCAGATAGAGTCGAGCCTGGATGGGATGGAGTCCTCGCAGGGTATAAAAGGCTCCCACGGCTGTGACTACGAACGAGCCTGTCACGAGTGCGGCCATTTGATTGTGGAGGAACTGCACCCAAGCCCAAGGATTCAACAAATAAGTCCTAAGACTGGCGATGCCAAGCGAGCCATTGGCTTCGATTTGGAAGCCCACTGGATGCTGCATAAAAGCATTCGTGACCAGAATAAAGTAGCCGGAAAGCCAGCTCCCTATCGCAACCCCCAGCGCAGCTAAGAAGTGATACCGCGGACCGAGTCGCTTCTCGCCCCAGATAAGCGCGCCGACGAAGGCACTTTCCAGGAAGAAAGCGAACATGCCCTCCATTGCTAGCGTCTGTCCGATTACGCCGCCCGCATAGCGGGTAAAGTCCGCCCAGTTCGTGCCGAACTGAAACTCCATGGGAATGCCGGTGACGACTCCGACGGCAAAATTGAGTCCGAAAATCTTGGCCCAAAACCGAACGCCTTGATTGTATTTTTCATCTCCCGTCCGCAAGGCACGCCATTTCCAATACACAAGAAACCACGCCAATCCCATTGTGAGCTGCGGAAAGAGGTAGTGATAGGTCAGCGTGAAGGCGAACTGCAACCGGCTCCAAAACGCAGGATCGACGAGATTCGAGGTCATTTTCAGACACTCCGATCGCGGTGGGTCTTCGAGGCCACGCTCACGGCCGCCCTCCCGCACGATTCCGTGCTCGTCGCCACGAGCTCGATCACCGTGCGGGCGTCGTCTGCCATATGCTCTGGAATTTCCTTTTTGATCTCAGAGACGGCAGCGATTATACCGCCATCTCGCCTGCTTGCGACTTCGTTGCTACGGTTTTCATCCGGAACGCTTCCAACCGTCTAGTGCCACTTCTGGGCAAGAACCTTGATGAATCAGGCGTGGTCTCGGATCTAGCTTAGTCGCGGCAATTGGCCTGAACCGGACACCATTTGTGATCCCAAAGACAGAGCAATTACGGCCCCGAACCGGACTTGTGGCCCGGAATAACTTCCGGTTATCCCGTCGAGAGTGGTCTGGGATCGGGTCATTGCCCGGAGAGTTGATCACGTGGTCTGAGGCTTTACATTCCCGCTCTGCTTTAAGCCAACGCGTAGAGATACTCGACGAAGGAGCGCACAGCTCCATCAATCCCCGCAACCTTTAGGTTGGTGGAATCAATCAGATAGTACTCATTCGGAGCATGTGCGCCGGTCCCGTGTCCCATTCCAAAATGTCCAGCGGGGAGATTGAGAGGTTCGGAAGTGAAGATGTATCCCGGCCAGGAACCAGCAGATCGGGGCCACAGCACGGGATCGAGACCCAGCTTGCGGTAAGTCGCGATTTGCGCCTGGATGAGCTTCGAATCCGGGGAGGTCTGTGTCGGATCGTAGCCACCAGTCATATTGACCTCTATGTCGCCAAAGCCGTGTTTCGCAAGATGCTCCTTCAGAAGCGCCAGTGTACCGGCTGCCGTCATGTCTGGCACCAGCCGCATGTCAATCTTCGCGACGGCGCGATGCGGCAGAACCGTCTTGCCACCGGGGCCCGTGTATCCAGCGACCAAGCCCTCGATGTTGATTGTGGGCTTGGATTCGAGCAGCACGAGCGAGTCAAGCCAGTTTGTGTCATGCACCCAATGCTCAACGCCTAGCTGCTTTTTGACGATGGCTTCACTGCGGTGAGCGGCGGCATCCTGAATCATCTTTATCTGTGCGGGAGTAAGCGGCTTGACCTTGTCAAAGAAGCCCGCCACAGCAGGCGTGTGTCCATCGGACTCGATGAGCGTGTTGAGCGCCTGCACCAGGTGCCAAGTGGGACTGTCCACCTGTGCCTCAAGGCTGGAGTGAACATCATGTTTGGGCCCTCGTCCCCATCGCTCTCCGCTGGAAACCAGTTCAAGCTCAACAACGCCCTTGGCGCCTAGTGATATCTGAATGCCTCCGTCCGCGTCCTGGCCCGCTTCTGGAATGAACACACCCATGCATTTCTTCAACGCAGCGGTGACCTTGGGTTGGTGGACAACCTCCGGAAAGTGAGTCGATCCAATCTCTTCTTCACCTTCACAGACGAGCACGAGATTTACAGGCAACTTTTTCCCCGCTGCCTGGAAGGCATGGAGGGCGCCGAGGAAGGCCGCTTCCGGACCCTTCTGGTTTACAGCGCCGCGACCGACGCAAGTCCCGCCCAAACCTTCCTTGTCCACGATCCGCCCTTCGAGCGGCGGCGAAGACCACTCCGAGGGGTCAAACTGTTTCACGTCGTACATAAAATAGATGCCGACGGTGGTTGCCGCGCCTGCATCCAGAGTGCCGAAGACCCCAGGCTTGCCTGATGTTGGCACAATTTCGACATTCGCGAATCCTGCATCGCGAGCGAGCTGTGCCATATACTCAGGGCCCTGCGGATAGTTGCGGTTCTCGGCCGCGATCGAAGGCAAAGCGATCCAGTTCTGCAGCCGCTTCACGTTCGCCTCATGCATCTTCGGTATTTGGCCCAGCACCGACTGGAGGTCGGGATTGTCTGCAGGGAAAGCAGCGACTGGCAACGCGGCGAAGGCGGCACCAACAAGTGCGCCGTGGATGAACTCTCGACGATTGAACGCGTTATTGTTCGACTCAGTCAATGCGTCCCCCTTTGCGAGAACAAAGATGAGTATCCGTGGTTGGCCTGAAACTCAATTCCAGGAAGAAAACCTTCTCCCTTTTATCGGAGGTCATCATACCAGTTGGCTCTCCGACGACCAGCAAGTTTTCCAACGGAGGCAGCGAGATAATTCCCAGTTTGTCGGCAACCAGGAAGTAATGGCGCAAATCGGCTCTTCTGGAGTTTACTTCCGGCTGCCCGTCAATCGGGAGTTGAGTGAACACAATCAGCGGTGTCGTCCAGAGTTGTGCTCAGAACGAGACGCGCGTTGAAAACATCCAGCGATGATTGTAGGTTTGGAAGTGGGTCGCCGCGATTTGCACACCCACCGCGGAAGACAACCGAAATCGTCCCGCGAGGTGCGCGCGCCCAAAGCCAAGTCCGGGGGTCAGGAACACTTGCGTCTCGCCCGCATATTTTCCCGTTGTGTAGAACGTGGAGTTCGCTTCCAGTTCGGGCCAGAGTTTCCACGCTGCCCGATATTGGAACGCCGTGTTCCAGAGCACTTGTCTACCCAACTTGGCCGTGTCTCCTGCAGGCAGATTGACGCCCAAGGTCGACTGCACGTCAAATCGCCCCCAGCCTTTGCCGAACGCCATTGTCGGCGTGACCACTGCTTCGCCCGCCCCGTAGCGATGCGAACCAGTCGGCGCAGTCGCCGCCAATAAGAAGGTCACCAAATAATTGCCTTCTGTGCGCTCCGCCGAAGAGATGCGGAATTTCAACATCAGGGGCAGATCACCGAACCCGGCAGGCGGACCACTCGGGGACACCAGCGTATAGGTCGGCACACCTAGCAGGATCTGCGTGCGTGAACTGGTGATAAACTCCAAGCCCTTGTTCCCGCCAAATTGGTAACTCCTGTTTCCGCCGCTAGCGGGTTGATCCCAAATATCGTAGCGGAACTCCTGTTTCAGGCGTCCCGATATCGTTGCCAAGGGAGAAAGCCAGTCTGGTTGCGTCGCTTGCACTTGATCCGCCAGGTCGAGCCACGCGCGAAAGAAATTTCGTTTTTTCCCTTTCTCTATCTCAATGGACACCTGGGCTGGTCCATTGTTTTGGCCGTCCTGGCATGCAACGGGACTCTCATCCGTTCCGCTTTTTCCGCGATCTACGCATGTGGATTCACCTTTCTTCGGACCGTCCTCCGGTCTTGCGCTTGGAACAAGCACCGCCATCACGGCAAAGGCCACGGTGACAACGCCTCTAGCGGTTCCACATTGGATTCTCCAGTGCACTATGCCTCCAAAAATGAGGACGGCCACTGCCAAATCATCTCTGACGGTAGCAAGACATTTCTTCGCAAAAACCCTTGGCTAGCGCGCGTGGCCGATGCCTAACGATCCCGTGATTTTCGCGGTGCTGGTCGCGCGTCTTGCCGCAAGCGAGCGGGTTCCGGTCCACACCAGCTGTAACCCTGCAATGATGGCGACCATGGCGACAGCGGTCTTCAGCTTGTCCGCAGGAACCTTCCGTGCCAGCAAGCACCCGAACACCACTCCGGGAACTCCGCCTAGTAGAAGTTGAAAGAGTATTGGCATGCTGATCGAGCCAAAACTCCAGTGAAAGGCGCTGCCTATGACTGCCAATACCAACCCAAAAAGCAAGTCCGTTCCCACAACTTGCGCGGGTGTCATTTCGGAATAGTTCAGAAGAAGAACTGTTCCCAGCGCTCCCGCGCCTGCGGACGAAAATCCAGACTCAACTCCAATGGGCAATGCGAGCCAGGGAAGCCAGCGGTGGTTTTTCGCAGCAAACCCCGGATTTCGCATTCGCCTGATAAAGCTCACGCTGGATGACGCCGCCAGGAGAATGCCTAGTACCACGATTACGTATGGATTCCCCGCGTCTCGATTCAACAAGCGAAGGGCCCAAGTGCCCAGTAAGAGGCCCGGAACTGCTCCTAGGAGCAGAAGCCAGAGGTAGCGCGAATGAATTTGCTTCCCGAGCAGATAGAACGGGGCAGCGATCAAGCGCAGCACACCGGCAAACAAGAACGCCGTTCCGACCGCTTCTCCCGCTGTTAGGCCCGCGAGCAGCACTAGGGCAGGAACGGTGAAGCTGCCACCACCAATTCCGGTCAACCCGACCGCCGCGGCAATGAGAAATCCAACGAGGAAGTTCATTTTTCCACCTGCGTGGAGAAGGTGTGAATTCCGCACTCAAGCTTCGTTCCGCCCCAGCGGCCGGACCTTGGATTATTGGGATCCGATGGTAAGGCTGTGCAAGGCTGGCATCCGATGCTCAGATAACCTTCGTCGTACTGCGGCAGATGGGGGATTCCGTTGGCATTGGCGTACTGCCACACTTGTTCCCAGTTCCAGTCGGCGAGCAGGCTCACTTTCCAAAGGTTTCTGCCGGTGGGCAGGCGGTGGAGTTCGAGCTTCTTCAAATTCTTGCGCGTGGGCGATTGCTCGCGGCGCAGCCCGGTGAACCAGACGTCAAACGGCTCGAGCGCGCGCATGAGGGGTTCGACCTTGCGTAATTGGCAGCAACGCGTGGGCTCGCTGCGATACAAAATGCCAAAGGCGGATTCCTGCTCGGCGACCGTTTGAGCCGGAAGAACGTTGACGAGATTGAGCGACCACTGCCGGGTCATCCGATCACGGTATTCGTAGGTATGCGGAAAGTGATAGCCAGTATCGAGGAAGAGCACCGGGACATCCGGCATACGGTTCTTTAGGAGCTGTGTCACGATAACGTCTTCGGCTTGAAAGCTGCTGGTAATGCACACGCGCGTGCTCGTGTTCGCGGCCAGCACTGCCTCGAGCGCTTGTTCGGGCGCGAGAGTTTCCAATTCCAGAGCGAACTTATCGACGTCCATTTAATTGACCTCTTCCTGATGATTTCGCGAGTTTGCAATTCGCAGAGAATCCGCGAGCGCCAAGGCGCGCCGGAGGATTTCTTCTTCGCTGGCGTTTTCGATTTCCGCAGAGAGATCGAACAGCGCCACGGTTGCTTCAGTGAACGGTCGTTCCATCACACCGGGATCGAGAGCATCTCCGGAGTAAATGGAAATGGCGCCGAGCGCGTGCGTTGCACGAATCATTTCAACGAGCGTTTCGGGCGACCCGTCGGCGGCGTCCAGATGCAATACTTCAAAGCCTTGGTCAAAGAGGGCGCGCTCCAGTCGCGTGGCAAGACTCGGCTGATTCGGAAGCAAAAAGGTAGCGGCGCGGTGCCCATGGCGTTGATAACGCTCTTCGGCACTGACGCTGTTGTTGGCGCTTTCCGGGTAAGCGATTTCCCGTTCTTGTTGGTTCTGCCTGTCAGCCGGAAATTCCTGAATCATGCCGGCACCCACAGTGGCATTGGAGATCGTATCGATCAGAATGAAACTGCCGGTCGCACGATTGCGTTTATATGGATCAAAGAAGAGAGGGGCGTGAGCCTCAAATTCGACTGAGGCGATATCGTTCATATTGAGCTGCGTCGCGTGTTCCGGTTCGAGCGTATGGATGTTCACGCGATGGGAAATCCGCAACGCACGAATCTTTGTTTGCCTTGCCGTATGCTTCACCAGATATGTCCGGCCAATTTCCAATGGAGTTCCGTGCAGCCAGACCACGCTGGCGTGGAATCTCTTCGAGACCCGCGGGCCGTGCTCGGGAGAAACCAACATGTCCCCCCGGCTGAGATCGATTTCATCTTCGAGCTGCAGGGTCACCGACATAGGCGCGAACGCCTCCGGAAGGTCGCCGTCGTAGCTGACGATCGAACGCACGCGCGTTTTTCTGCTGGAGGGCAGCGCCAGGACTTCATCACCGGGGCGAATTACTCCGCTTGCCAAGCGACCCGCAAATCCGCGGAAATTCGCATCGGGGCGAATGACCATCTGGACTGGGAACCGCAAACTTTCAAGGGCATCGCCCGTGGTGACAGGAACGGTCTCCAGGTGTTCAAGCAGCGTGGGCCCCTGATACCAATCCGCCCGTGAGCTGCGGTCGACGACGTTATCTCCCGCGAGCGCGCTGATGGGTATGCACTGCGTATGGGCAATACCCAGTTGAGACGTTAATTGGAGAATATCTTGCTCAAGCTGCAAGAAAACGTCTTTACTGAAATCGACAAGATCCATCTTGTTCACCGCAGCCAAAACGTTGCGAATGCCGAGCAGCGAAGAGATAAAAGCGTGGCGCCGCGTCTGGGGAAGGATGCCCTTCGTGGCATCCACAAGAATCACGGCAAGGTCCGCCGTGGACGCACCCGTGGCCATGTTGCGGGTGTACTGCTCGTGGCCGGGGGTGTCCGCGATGATGAATTTCCGGCGCGGTGTGGCGAAATAGCGGTAGGCCACATCGATGGTGATGCCTTGCTCACGCTCCGCGCGAAGACCGTCGGTGAGCAGCGAGAAGTCGATGGGTCCAGTGGAACGATTGACGCGGCTTTTTTTCACCGAGGCTAACTGGTCTTCGTAGACTGCTTTCGAGTCATGAAGCAATCGGCCGATTAATGTCGATTTGCCGTCGTCGACGCTTCCCGCGGTGGTAAACCGCAGAAGCTCCGTCTGCAGGTACTGTTCGAGAGGGTCCCAGAAACTTCGGTGCGGTTTTTCGTGTGCCGTGGCGATCACTAGAAGTAGCCCTCCCGTTTCTTGAGCTCCATTGAACCTTCTTCATCGTGGTCGATCGCCCGGTTCTCACGCTCGGAACGCCGGAACGAAACCATTTCCTGAATAATTGTCGCGATGGAATCCGCTTCCGAACGGATGGCCCCGGTGCAGGGCACACAGCCAAGCGAACGCATCCTGCACTTGAGCATTTGCGTTTTTTCGCCGTGCAACAGTTGCTTTGCGTTATGGATCAGGACAATCGAGCCGTTGCGCAGCACCACTTCGCGTTCTTTCGCGAAATAGAGCGGGACGATGGGGATATTTTCCGCTTGGATATAAAGCCAGATGTCGAGCTCCGTCCAATTCGAAAGCGGAAAAACGCGTATGCTTTCGCCTTTGTTGATGTGGGAGTTGAAAATGTTCCACAACTCCGGCCGCTGGTTTTTCGGGTCCCATTGCCCCAGGGGATCACGGAAGGAATAAATCCTTTCCTTGGCCCGTGATTTTTCTTCGTCCCGTCGGGCGCCGCCGAACGCAGCGTCAAAGCCTCCTTCAGAAAGAGCATCAAGCAGTGATTTGGTCTTCAGCAGGCCGCAACATTTTTGTGTTCCCAGCGAGAAGGGATTCGCACCCGCATCCAGAGCCTCTTGATTCTTGTGCACGATGAGCTGAGCGCCAATCTCCTGCGCGTGGGTGTCGCGAAACTCGATCATCTCCGGGAATTTGTAGCTGGTGTCGATATGCAGCAGAGGAAAAGGAGTCTTGCCGGGAGAAAACGCCTTCTGTGCCAGCCGGAGCATTACGGAGGAATCCTTGCCGATCGAATACAGCATGACCGGGCGGGTAAATTCCGCCACGGCCTCGCGGAGGATATGGATGCTCTCCGCCTCCAGCGCCCGCAGATGATTCAACCGCCGCGGGGCATTCTGCACCGTCCCCTGGCCGGGGGGTGCAGCCGCTGACCATTCAGAGCCTACGACTTCCGTTATGTGCGCCATAAATCTCCGCCCAAAAGCAAAAAACCCACCTGCCGAGGTTCCGGCGGTGGGTTGGCTACAATCTTGTATAGAAAGGCTTTACAAAGCTGGCACTTCACCCATACAAGACACAGCGGCCCTCGCCGTCATTTTCTGACGACAACAGGCAGCGTTCGTTGGAGTGAAGCCGTTCATGGAAAATTAGAGTACCTAACATCTTTAGACGTTACAAATCACCTTTTCGTTTTTCAACTATCAGTATTTTCGATGGCCGGAACGCAGATTTGGTTACCGCCCGGAGTTAGCGGTCGGTCCAATTTGTAGCCTTGAATCGCGCTTGCAGCTTTCGGGCCGCAGGCAGGTACTGGAAGCGGTTTCAGGTCAGGTGTACATTCATGCCAACACGGATTTCCCAGCGGGAAATCATGTTCGGACTCTTCGAGACTGCTGTGCGAGGGTGAATGTGAATAGTGCCATACCAATCGAGATCCTACGCGCTGACGCGCCGGCCGTTCTTTTAGGCGTGCTCATCCTTTTCGCTGGAGCGATGAGTTGTCTGCTGTTCGCGCTGAGGCCACGGCCACGCGATTCTGCTCTTCTCTACTTCGCAATCGCAGCCAGCATGTATGGCTTGCGCCTGATCGCAACAACGAGGCTGGCTCGCCAAGCCTTTTTCGCAACGGGTGCGGAGTGGGATTGGATCATCTGGTTGGTGAGTCATACGATTTTCATCCCCTTCACATTCTTCTTCATCAGCACGGTAGCGCCCCAATGGAGAAGGGCAGGCCCGTGGATTGTCGGTATCGCATTGGGCGAGGCAGTATTCGGCATTGCTGCGCGTCTCCTCCGGGCCGGACATGTTGCAGACATGGCCTACCGCATCGAGGTGGTTCTGTACTTGCCGCTGCTGGCGCTTATGCTGTTCCTGCCCCGCCGTACAGCGGAGCGCCAGCTGTGGGTTGTCCGAGCCGGTTTCTTGATAGCTTTTAGCTTCGCGGTGTACACGAATCTGGTCGACTTGCACTTGCTTCCCGGTCGCAACGACTTGGAGCCCTTGGGATTTGTGGCCTTTCTTTGGTGTCAGGGCTACGTTGCCGCCGAGCGCGCGTTTAGCAATGAGCGGCACCTAGTCGCCATAAACAAAGAGCTTGAGATTGCCCGTAGCATCCAGTTTGGTCTATTGCCGAGTCAGGATGTCACCGTCCCCGGGCTGGAGATTGCCGCGAAATATGTCCCTGCGTCGTCGGTCGCCGGCGACTTCTATCACTTCTTGATTGCCGATGAGCATAGCCTGGGCGTGCTGGTTGCCGACGTTTCCGGCCACGGCGTGCCGGCAGCGCTGTTAGCGTCGATGGTCAAGGTTGCGATTCATGCCCAATCGGAGCACGTCCGGGATCCCGCGGGAGTGCTCGCTGGGCTCAATTCCATTCTGTGCGGGAATCTGCAGGGACAGTTCGTCACGGCTGCGTACGCCTTCATCGATGTTGCCCATCGGCAGTTGAGCTATTCCGCTGCTGGGCATCCGCCGCTGTTGCTCTGGCGGGGACGCGAGGAAAAGGTTCAAAGTATTGAGGAGAACGGGCTGATGCTTGGCCTGTTTCCCGGCTGTGAGTACAAAACATTAAATTGCACCTTTGATGCCTGCGACCGGTGCCTGCTTTATACCGATGGTCTGATCGAAGCGCCCAACCCACTTGAAGAGGAATTCGGAAGTGAACGTCTGCAGAATTTTCTAGCCTCGCACGCCTTGTCATCCGCGGCTGCCTTTTGCGACGAGCTGATGGCTCAAATCACAAGCTGGCGCGGGGGCAAGAACGGCCAGAGCCTGCCCGATGACGTAACCATGGTGGTGATTGACTTCAAGGTTGGCGCTGGGCTTGGCGATCTTCGAAGGCAAAGTCGGTAATGGATGCGGTCATCGCGCGCGTTGACAAACGCAAATCGCACGACACCGCGTTCTCGGAGGATGGTCGGCTTAACCGGCCAATCTCTGCCCATTCTCGCGTATCTGGGGTGGTTGACGTCTTGTAGGGTGACCTGCACATCGTGCATCAGAAGAGACCGCCAATGCGCTGCGATTTCTTCTAGGGCACTTTCCGCACCGCTTGATCTCCCAAAATCTTACCCGCAAGCCGGACTGCTTCCTCCAGAAAGAAAAATCCAACTGAAAAAGAATAACACTTCCCACCTGAAGTTCTTTTTGAAATACGATGCAAAAGATTGGCCGGTAATAATCGGCAACCCTTACCTTACCGGGTTAGGTAAGAGTAGCCCGTTATCCGGACTGTTTACAATCGGTTCTCACAAGTCACCTCGCCGTCCCGCGGTTTCGAGGTCTAAGAAGGGAGAAACATATGGCTAATACTAATTCAGCGGCGCACGTGCGGGTGATCGAGGAAACGCCTGCGTACTGGAGGGTTGTGTTCGATTACCCGCCTTTCAACATCGTAGACGCCAGCATATTCGAAGCCCTACAGGATCTGCTCGCGCGAATGAACGCCAGCCCGAGCCTGCGGGTCGTCGTATTCGAAAGCGCGAACCCCGAGTTTTACCTTGCCCACTTTGATTTGACCGGCAAGATAGGGAACATCATGACTG
>Ga0210402_10002946_pt1 | contig 16245 bp, 11 predicted proteins | sample IncBWC7MmetaG_FD_161055 | JGI IMG/M metagenome (GOLD analysis project Ga0210402, IMG submission 161055) | Forest soil microbial communities from Barre Woods Harvard Forest LTER site, Petersham, Massachusetts, United States - Inc-BW-C-7-M | ecosystem: Environmental > Terrestrial > Soil >... | reverse complement strand
TCTGCAACAGCTTCGGCTCGTCCGTCTCGATCGACTGAAGGGCGAACTGCGGGTCGATGTCGACGACGACCGCGACGCCGCCTTGCGCGGCGCGGTTTTCTACCGATCGCACCGCCTGCGCGACAATTTCCGGCAAATGCACGGGCCCCATCTCCGGGATGATTATTCCGGTTTCGGCCTTTGAGAGATCGAGAATATCAGTGATCACTCTGATCAGATGGCTGGCTGAATTGTGGATGTCGACAGCATAGTTCCGGTATTGCGGGTTCGCCAGCGGCCCAAAGACCTCATCCTTCATGATTTCCGAAAACCCGAGGACCGCAGTGAGCGGCGTCCGCAGCTCATGGCTCATATTGGCGAGAAACTCGGATTTTGCGCGATTTGCCGCCTCGGCTCGGAATGCCGTCTCGCTCAGCTCGCTGTTTTTGCGAACGAGTTGGTCCAGCATCTGGTTGAACGAGCGAGCCAGACGATGCAGCTCTTGCGGCACGTATTGCGGAAAATTCGGTGCGCGAACGCTGAAATCGCCCTCCGTGATCGCTCCGGCTGCGGTCTCGACAGCCTGGAGTGGACGCGAGATATACCTTGCCAGGCACCAGCTGATGATCGCCGCCGCCAGCAGCCCGAGAAAGGAGATTGCCAGGGCTGCCGAGCGCACCTGTTCCGCCTGCGCATAGAGTTCGTCCATCGGTTGCGGCACCATGACACCCCACTTGGTCTCCCGGACCGGGGCGTAGGCGGTGATCATGTCGGTGTGATACGCCGGGGAGTAGAACTGGATGACTCCGGTCTGGCCGGCCATGATCGCCTTTACCGGCGGGATCTGCGACAGATCGAATTCGGCGTCGATCCATTTCTGAAACGGATGACCGATCACTTTGCCTTTTGGATCGAGCACGACGGCATGGCCGCGGGCGCCGAAGGCAATCGCCTGCTGCAGGCGGACCAGATAGTCGGTGGCAATGACGCCGTAAGCGATCCGCCCCTCAGGCAGCGCCCGCAGGACGAAAAAGGCCGGGCGCCCCGCGACATCTCTTTGCAAATCGGTGATGACCGTTTCGTCGTCCTTCAGCTGGCTGCGAAGGTAGGCTAGCGTTTCCGGCTTCAAAATGATCTGGGTGGAAGAGCTGTCGGCGAAGCCAGGCATGTAACGCTCGACCTCGCCAGTAGTGCCATTGACAATGCAGACGTGGCGGAATTCGAGCGAGGTTAGCAAGCTCTTGAGCCCTCCGGCCTGCTCGCCGGAGTAGAAAGTGTTGATCGACATATCGAACCCGGCCTTGACGTCGAACACATACCGGGAAAAGGCCGCGGTCAGGTTTCGTGCAACCAGTGATTGCTTGTCCGTGGCGGCGTCTATCTCCTGCTGCAGGGCGTGATGTTCGACCCACCAGGCGAGAGTGAACACGGGGACGGCGGCAATAAGGGTGAAAGCAACAAAAAGCACATGGTGCATGAGCAGCTTTTGGAGCCAAACCGATGCGCCCAGGCGCCGCAGGTCGAAACGCCGCGGCGGCGACGGCAGTGCGAGAGTGGGATTTTGGCTGCTCAGCATCGGCATCGGGTTACCCCAGGATCATGGCTGTTCTAGTCGCTAGCGCACCGGCCTCTGCTCCGGCGCAAAGAGCGAGAGCCGCTGCTGGGAGGTCGTAGCGGCTAACTGTTTAACGCCATGTTAATCAGTTGCGTATTTTGGCGGTCATTCTAGTATCATGTCTCTCAATGGCAGGCCTTCATGTTAGCGTCGGCCACTAATACTTTTATTTGGTTTGCTCGTCGAGTAATAGGAGAGTCGGCGGTATTCCACCAGGGGTACCATGCTTTGTCATTTTGCCGCCTTCCCCGGAGTTGTCGCGGACTTCCTTCAGAGCGGGCGAGCATTGCGTCACGGATTTCGCGAAGACCTGTGACGGACTTATTGTTGGGCGGTTTGCTGCTCGATGAAGCTGTGGCCGTTGAGGTAATAGCTGGTCTAGAAGGGAAAGAACGAGGCCACCCGCATGACCATCGGGCCGAGGATCTCATCACGGATGTTGAAATAGTAGTGGGTGAACCGCGACTACTGGACCATGGCCCGGAGGCAGAAGCTCTCCGCCACGGACGCGAGCAGTTCAACCTGTCGCGCTTTTACGCGATCGACCAGATCGAGTATTATCGCAATTTCAACTTCAAGCCACTTCCCCATCCACAAGCTCTTCCGAGCGCAGCTGTGAGTTCGGCCTGTGGCGGCTGACGGCCGACAAGATCGCCGAGATCTTCGGAACCCGCGTGCACTGCAGGATCCACGGCAAGCTCGCCACCGTCATCGACCGCATCGAGTGCTAGAATCTAAGCCACTTCAGATGGATGACAGCTTTGGGTCAAACTGAGACCTGTCTTACCACTGAGCCTTGGTCAGTAGTCGAGTGGATAGCCGACACCACAGCCGGCTGGGGCATGTTTCTTTTGGGAGCTATGCGCCGCGGCCGCACCGCGCTGACCAGCTTTGTGCGCAGTGCACAATAGGCAACGTAACCAGCGTCGTCGAGGCCGCCTTGGTGCGCAGCTGCTCCAATATCAGTAGCGCAACGGCGTCGCTGCCCGCGGTTGGGACTGGCCGACAGCGGGCTACGGTGTTCTAAGACGCTGCGCTGCAGAAAAAAATGTTGTCCAGCCATAATTTGCGCTCGACTTCCCCGGCACGGGAAGCATTGCTGTCCGTGTCGAGGGCCCCTCCTGGGTCGCACCGCGCCTGGCTCCAAGTGCCGGGCTTGCGGTGGTGCAAGCATCGCGATGGGCGATGCGGATCCAGAGGACGAAGACCCCGCAAGCAAACAAAGAGCGGCGCAAAGGTCGATACCGGCGAGGCGAACAAGCCGGCGCGCGAGTTCGCCGCCGCGGGCTGAACAGCCCTGTCAGTCGGGGCGAACCGCATCATCGAGGTATCTTGTGGTGTCCATCTCATGCTCGCCCGAAGCCGAACGACAACGCCGCAGGCGGGAGCGACGGCGGCGAGGTGCGATGGTGGTACAAGTGGTGATCGGGCCGACTGCCATTCGCGACCTGATCCTGCTTGGCTGGCTGCGCGATGGCGAGCGAACCGATCGCCAGGCCGTCAGGGACGCGTTCGTCCGGTTCGCCAAATCGGCGCTGGGTCACGCGTGACATTCTCAAGCGTCTCGAGACCGGGGGGCGCTCAAGCCCGACGCGAGAACGGCCTTTCGCTCCCCCCGTGGGCACATCGTTATAGGTATTGGAATGGGTAGAACATCGACCGCGTCTCGAATATCGCAGGGACGCTCGGTATTAGCGTCAGCCGTCGCGGAGGGTTGGTCCGCCTCAAATTTCCGCGGACATGCGATGACGCGGACGGTCACTCGTCCCGGTTTTCCTCAACGGTGTGCTCGACCGCATTCTCAATCTCCTCTGGTGGCAGCAATCCCTGCCGCACGGCGATCATGGTCATGACCGCCTGCATCTGCCGCAATTCCGCGGTGCTGTAGAGCGCGGGATCGAACGGCGGCGCCTTCTTCGGAGCCTCCTTATCGGGGTCATAGTCTTTAACCTTACCCCATGCACGCTCCATGACCATGCCAGCGCACACACTGCGCACGCGCTCGTCCTCGGCCTCAAGCGCCAACCGGCACATCTCTCTTGCCGCGGCAGGCGAGCATTCCCGGTAAATCTTCTGGACTTCGGCAAAGAGCTTCACCGATCGCTCGCGATCATCCGGGCGACCGCGAGTGTGCGCAGGTGGAGAGCCGTTGAACTGCTTGAATTTCCTGACGAGGTCGTTGTGTCCGGCCATAGCGATTTAGCATCGTTGGTAAGAGTGGACCACAACCTAAATACAGCAAATACCCGCATATTTCCTGCAATCCGGCAGCCAGAACGTAAGATCTAGCCTCGCGCACGCGCGCAAGTACGAGCTGCTGATGCTCAGATCAATCGACAATTCTCTGGCTGGCTTCTTCCTCCACAGGTGATTCGCGCCTTCAGGGCGCACTGCCATTTTCAGACTTGGTGGCGGCGCGGGTAGGTCTGTCTCGACGAGTCAATTTCCCGGCTGAAGTCGTCCGACAACACGAGCGAGAGGCCGGATCTTCGCGTCGGCACAATGAGACCTGTTCGCTCGTGTTCGTGCGGCTGTCTGGTGTGCGAGATCACCGTGTTGTTGTCGGCCCTCGATTCTCCTGTCCAGTCGCGGCGGAAATGGCATTATTCCCTTGGAGACTGCCCCACATCGCCCACGTCATTAGCGTCACGCCAAGTGTGTCCGGGGATTCGGTATCAAAGCCTGATGGTCTGCTCATCCAAATCTCTGCGCCACTAGGGCAAGCGCGCATTTCTCTCTCGCGCGTGAACCCAGAAGCCATTGCGCCTTGCCATCGCAGGTTCCGCCCTGTCGAGGCGCTCAACTCTCCCCGCTTCCCCCGCTCGATTTACGCGACTCGCGCAGCCTGGTCAGTTCGCGTTCGATGAACGCCAGCAGTTCGTCCACCGTCTCGAAGTGCGTGGCGCGGCCGCTCACAACATGCTCGGCGCGTCCGCGGAAGGAGTCCTGCGTCCCCAGCGCTTCGCGGGAGAGCTGCACGACGAAAGCGTGATTCGCCAGGAGCCGGCGCCCTTTTGGTCGGTCCGATTTCAACTGATGCCAGGCGGTGGTATAGGAGGGTTAACGGCCCTTCCTTCCCTTCCAGCTTGCTATCAGTCGGGGATGGAAGTCCTGAGAGTTCTCGAACATTCTTCTAAGATTTCTCTAAGCGAGGATCGTGACGGAAGGGATGTCTGTTCGATTCGGTCCCTTCCACCTGGACACAGAAAACGCCTGTGTCTGGCGCGGTAGCGAAGCGCTTCACCTGACCCCCAAGGCCTTCGCGGTTCTGAATATTCTACTGGCCCACCCCGGCCGGCTGGTGACCAAGGACGAGCTGTGGCAGGCCGTTTGGCCGGGCATCGCGGTCACCGACGCGGCGTTGACCGTGTGTATCCGAGAGATACGGCAGCGGTTGCACGATGATGCGAGGGCTCCCCGGGTCATCGAGACCGTCCACCGCCGGGGATATCGGCTCATCGCCCAGACCGTTTCCGACACCCGGGTAGCGACGGCGGCGCTTGTTTCCCCTGACTGGCGGACGGGCCCTCTGGTCGGGCGCAACGCCGAGCTAGCGCGCCTCCATGAGCATTTGACCCGAGCCGCCGGCGGGGAGCGCCGGTTCGTGTTCGTGACCGGCGAGGCCGGGATCGGAAAAACCAGAGTGGTTGACGCCTTTCTCGCCCGGGTGGTGGAGACCGGAGCTGCCGATGTCGCTCGCGGGCTCTGCATCGAGTATCACGGCTCGGGTGAGCCCTACTTGCCGGTATTGGATGCAATCGGGCGCTTCTGTCGGGGGCCGAATGGCGAGCGTACTCTATCCATACTGGGCCAGTATGCCCCGACCTGGTTAGCGGAGATGCCCCGGGTCGCAAGCCCAAAGGCGTCCGAAACAACCCAACCACCCGCGCTCGGAGCCAGCCGTGACAGGATGCTCCGAGAGATGGGCGACGCGCTTGAGGCCCTGACCGCCGACCGCCCCCTCGTGTTGGTGCTGGAGGACCTCCACTGGAGCGATCACGCTACCTTGGACCTGATCGCCTGGTTGGCCCGCCGCCGCGAGCCAGCACGGCTCTTGCTGCTCGGCACCTATCGCCCCGTCGACGTGATCGTCCGGGCGCATCCCTTGCGCGCGGTTGCAGGCGAGCTCGCGCTCCACGGGCTCTCGGAAGAGATGCCGCTCGAATTGCTAAGCGAGGAGGACGTCGCCGCGTATCTGGCGCTCTGCTCTTGGGCGGCGAGGTGTCCGAGGCGCTCGTGCGGGTGATCTACCAACGGACCGACGGAAATCCGCTGTTCGTCGTTGCGGCGGTGAATGCGCTGGTGCATCAGGGATGGCTCGCGGTAGCCGGGGCTCATTGGCGGGTCCGGCCCGGAGCCGAGGCAGCCGCGGCGCGGGTCCCTCCGAGCCTGCAGGAGATGGTCGAGCAGCTGTTCGACGGCCTGAACTCGGCGCAGCAGCGGACCCTGGAATCCGCAAGCGTCGTCGGACGGGAGTTTCCGGCTGCGGCCGCCGCGGCGGGGACCAATGAGGATCTGCGCCTGATCGAGGATCAGTGCGCCGAGCTCGCCCGGCGCGGCCAGTTTCTGGTGGCTGCCGGTATCGAAGCATGGTCCGACGGGACCATTGCCGGGCGCTACCGTTTTATTCACGCGCTCTATCAGCACGTCGTCTACGAACGGCTCAGCCCGGGGCGGCGCACCCAAGTTCATCGGCGGATCGGCGCGCGGGCAGAGGTGGGCTATCGGGAGCAAGCCGGTGAGCGGGCCGCCGAGCTGGCTCGACATTTCCGAGAGGGACGGGAAGTGCCCCGGGCTGTGACATACCTTCGTCAGGCAGCTGACAATGCCCTGCAACGGTCGGCGTACCACGAGTCGAGCGCGCATCTGCTTCAGGCGCTCGAACTCCTGCAAGACCTCCCAAAGACACCGCAGCGGGACCGCGACGAGCTCGCCTTGCAGATCGCGCTCGGCCCGCTGCTGGTGACAGTGAAGGGCTTCGCCTCGCCCGAAGTTGGACAGACCTACACCCAGGCCCGCGCGCCGTGTCACGAGCTGGGGGAGCGCTCATTGCTGATCCGGGCGACCTGGGGCCTATCGACGCACAACCTCGTCTGTGGGCAACCGCGGCGGGCTCACGAAATCGCTCAGGAGCTTCGCCGGCTGATCGAGGACGAATCCGGCACACCGCTCCTGACGCTCGGTCACCTCGCTCTCGGCTCCGCACTCTACTATTTAGGCGAGTTACCGCTTGCCCACGAACATTTCCAGCAAGGGATTGCTGCTTACAGCCCGGAGCGACATCGTCTGCTTCCGTATTACGTGGGCCCACAGGATCTCAGAGTGACCTGCCTCCGCAATAGCGCCTGGGTGGCTTGGGCGCTCGGCTACCCTGACCAGGGACTCGCCGCCGGCAACGCCCCGGCCGACCTCGCCCGGGAATCCTCGCATTCACCGAGCCTGACGGCGGCCTTGCTCGGCATGGCGCGACTCCACCAGTTCCGGGGAGAGGCGGAACAGACGCGCCAACACGCCGAAGCGGCCATGAAACTGGCCGGCGAGCAAGGGTTTGGGCAGCGTCTGGCAGCCGCCGCGATTCTGTTCGGCTGGGCACAGGCCGCGCAAGGGGCGCCAGAGGGCATCGAGACGATGGCCGCGGGACTAGCAGATTACCGGGCCACGGGGGCTGGGGACGATCTGCCGTATTGGCTGGCGCTCCTCGCCAGCCGGAGGGCGGCGATGCAACAGGTCGAAGCCGCCGGCCTCGATCTCGACGAGGCGCTGGCGCTCGTACGTGCCAACAGCACTCGAGTGTGGGAGGCCGAACTGCACCGGCTAAGGGGCATGCTGCTAGCCCGGCGCGAGGCGGCGCCCGAGCGGGCGCGCCGCTCGACATCCACAGACGAGGCGGAGGCCGCCTTCGAGGCGGCCCTCGAGATCGCCCGACGTCAGCAGGCCAAAGGCTTTGAACTGCGGGCCGCCACCAGCCTCGGTCGGTGGTGGCGGGACCATGGCCGCGGCGCGGATGCCCGCGCCCTTCTGGAGCCGGTGCGGGCGTGGTTCACCGAGGGCTTCGACACACCGGACCTGATCGAGGCCGATGCCCTGCTCCGAGAGCTGGGTGCGACCACGACGCCTGGCGCCGCCGTCCGCGTCAAAGGCACCACGACCGGGTTCGGCGGTAGCCGCTAATCGGACGCCCCGGTCCCTCCAGTCCCTGGCTCCTGATACTGGGCGCCAACCGCGGCTCTCAGAGAAATCTTATAGAACTCTTAAGACTCTGCATGCTGCGGAGGGCTAAGAAAATGAGACTTAGATCTCTGCGCAGGGAGGACGGGGACATGACCAGCAGCCTCAGTACCGGCGAGTTCGATCCCGGGATCGCCAACCGGCCCTGGGGCAATACGGCAACGGCCTTCAACGGCCAGCTCTGGGTGATCGGCGCGGGCGGCGGTGACCAGATCTATCAAACCCGTTTCACGTTCAACGGCAACTCCGGAGAGTGGGATCTTACCAATAGCAATAATTGGTCGAACACTAAAGTTGCTGTGCAGGGACAGGACTACATCTCTTCCCATGACAAATGCGGGAGTGACGCGCTCGGCGACGGATCGGCGCTCTATTTGTTCTGGAACGGGGGCGACTTTATCGGCGGAGAGAGTACCCAGGGAACACCTGCGACAGGCGAGCCAATGTGGCAATTCGGTTTCGCGATGCAGGACAGCAGCGGCAATATGTTCACGCCGCCCAAGCCTTGCGACATCTCGGCCGTGGCGTACGGGTCGGACTCGTTTCTGCCGGCCTTTCCGATCGAACAGAGCAATGCGCCGGCGATCTTTATCGGCCTCTACAGCGTCAGCGGACAGCAGACGCAAAGCTCGGTGGAGACATCGCAGGGGTCGTTTGTTCCATGGCCGGCACAGGCGCAGGCGATAATCACCTGCGACATGCTGAACGGGTATCCCCAGAACGGCGGGAACAACCCGACCATCGTCGATGTCGGCAAGAGTATCAGCGTCACCTGGTTTGCCTCGTCTCCCGCTTCCGGCGGCGACCCACAAGTGCTGGTGATGGCGGCCCTCACTGCGACGCTGAAGGCGGAGCCGCACAATACCAGTTGGCCGGTCCAGCTGATGCTGCCGATCGATCCGAACAGCGGCGCGCCGTTGCCGCCGGGTGCGCCCACTCCGTGGGTGTTCTATGACGACCAGTATCCGGGCTCGCCGTTCTTCACCGTCAAGGACCCTGCCAACCGCGTGATCTGCTATGCGACGGGCGGCGAGGTGGGTAACCAGGCGGCCATCGAGCGTTGGCAGTATCCGACCTGGTCGATCCCGACCGGTGCGCCGCCCACAGCAAGGGACGTCACTGTGAACCATTCGGACGACTATTCGCCGGCAGTCGCCTTTTACATCGACACCGCCAACCCGATCCAGCCGACGCCGCCGACCACGACCACGAACCCCGACGGATCGATTTTGGCGTACAATGTGTATCGCTTCCTGTTCTACAACGCCGGGCACATCTACGCGCAGGCCAGCTACTACGGCATGATCGAGCAGATGCCGACGCAGATCCTGCAGCCCGACCAGATCGTGACCTCCATGCTGGTCAATGGGATCATCGACAGCCCGTTTCCGCAGCCGCTCGCCAATGTGCAGAACTTCCAGTTCGAGAGCGACAACCCCAATATGGGCGCCCTCACCTACACCACCGCCAGCGGGGCCACTACCGGATACACTCAAAGCGTCAGCGGCGCGGGCGGTCTTCACACTGAGGGCGTTAGCGCCGTCGGGCTCGCCTGGAATATAACGCTTCAAGGCGGAGGGCAGTCAACCTGGGGGACGCTAACCACTACCACCGTAACGCAGGTGCTGCAGCAAAACGCAATAGTGAACACCGACAATCAAACAAAGGTCGGTATTGGAGTCAACCCGAACGCAGGGTTTATCGCTTCGTCGCCGCGGCTGTCGCAAGTGCCGTACCGCTTCGCCGACGATACAGTCAAACCTCCGAACTATATCGGCTACCCGTACTCCGAGTCCGCTACCGATCAGGCGCCCCGCGTATCGCTGATCAGCGTGGCTCAAATCCTCTCGACCATTGTCAACTACACCCCTTACATGGTGACCCCCGGCGATCTCGCGTCCTACACCCCGGAAGGGATAAACGCGACGATGAGCGGGCTATATTCCACTGCCGGCTGGGACGCGCCGACCGACTACTTTCAGGACGTGCTGCTGCCAAATGCCTTTGATTTTCCGATAAACCCTCAGACAAGCTTGCCCTATTTGGAGTTCCAGCTCACCTCGAACACGCCGCAACAGGACAGCTTCAACAGGTTGGTGCAGAACAACAAGACATGGGGCTGGAACACCAGCGTGAGCGCGTTCGTGGGCTTTCGGTGGAACGCAACTATTTTGGGTGAGGAAATCTCACAGGGAAATATCGGTGCTCAGGTGAACTTTTCGGCGCAAGGCAACTGGGAAGATGACACCACGAACGATCTTGGAATACAGATCTCCAATCTTCAATTCCCCGTCTGGGGTGATAATAACGCCAAGGGCTGGGCGGACGCAGTCTGCAACTATATCATGCTGCTGCTCTACCTGCCCCCGCCGAGCGGGCCCGACCCTGCGCCGACCCTGTGGGCCGATGAGCTGCGGCAGTTCGGCACCAAAACTTTCTCACTGCCGACCGTGATCGACGAGGGCTCGGAGCCATGGCGGATCGCCTTCGTCGTGATCGCGTACCAAACGAACCAGAACATCGGCGTTGGATGGGATTACTACTACAAAGGAAACCTGCCCGGCCTACAGCCGCCGCGGGCTCCTCTCTAGCGCCATCGCTTTTTGCACCGGTCTCTCTCGGCATACCGCGTGCCACGCCACGACCGTGCGAGCGAGCCCTGACATTCGGCTTAGCTTGCGGCGAGGGCTCACGGATCCCGGGGTGCGCGAAGCATGTTCAAGACCAAACCGATCTTCCTCGCGGGGTTGCTCCTCTTTGTCCCGGCGATCCCCGATGCGCAAGACAGCAATCCCTCTTTTGCGCACCCAAAGGGTTATTTCTTCTCGACCGCCGAGGCGAGTAATGCGCGCACCGTCCGGCAGTGGTCGACATCGCATCGTTCCCTCCCGATTGGCGCCGGCACCGAGTACACGGCCGGCCGCTGACCAGCGAAGCCGCGGGGTTCAGCAATGACGACCATCGGCCGCGGATGTGAGACTCCACCAACCCTGTCAAAGAAACCCGCCATGCTATCACGCCGCGCCTTGCTGGTTTCTACCCCTGCAGCGGCGGCAGTCCGCCCTGCGACACTCGGTGCGCAGACTTCACTCCCACCGGGTTCAGGGGAGAGCACCAGTCCCGCCACGATCCTCCAGCTGCAACGCCGCACGATCGAGGTGAACGGTAAACCCTCCTCGGTGTTCGCCATCCGTCAGCCTGACGGCACCTCCGGCATCATAACCGAGGTCGGAAAGCGGTTTCGCGTGCACCTCGAAAACAACATCGATCAGCCGAGCCTGATCCACTGGCACGGCCTCACCCCGCCCTGGCAGCAAGACGGCGTGCCCGGCATCTCCGGCCCGCCGATCGCACCGGGCGGCAGCGCCGACTACGACTTCCCGTTGCGCTTTGGCGGCACCTTTTGGATGCACTCCCATCAAGGACTGCAAGAGCAGTCGTTGATGCTGGCGCCGCTGATCATCCATGACGGGCGCGATCGGCCCGGCGAGCAGGAAATCGTCCTGATGCTGAATGATTTCAGCTTCACGCCAGCCGACGAGATCTTTGCGGGGCTGAAGAAGAGCGGCAACGGGCTGAAGATGGCGAGCGCAGCGGCATCGGCGGCACCGATGCTCGGCATGGCCCGAGCCAAGGGACCCGATTTGAACGACGTCAAATACGACGCATTTCTCGCCAATGACCGCACTCTCGCCGACCCCGAGGTGATCAAGGTCGAACCCCGCGGGCACGTGCTGCTGCGTGTCATCAACGGCTCGTCGATGAGCAACTATCACGTCGATCTCGGCCAGCTCAAAGGCGAGCTGATTGCCGTCGACGGGTTCCGGACTGCACCGGTGATAGGAAGCCGCTTCCCGATCGCGGTCGCGCAGCGGCTCGACATCCGGCTCACGCTTCCCCGCGAACCTGTGGCCCATCCGGTGCTCGCGGTGCTGGAAGGCGACCGGCGCCAGACCGGCATCGTGCTGGCCGCCGGCGTCGCGGCAATAACCCGCATCCCCGACACGACCGGCACGGCCTCGCCCGCTTTGACGCTCGATCTCGAGCACCGACTGCGCGCGGCCGAGCCATTAAAGCCGCGCAAGGCGGACCGTGTGCATACCCTGAACCTGACGGGCGACATGGCGCGCTACATCTGGTCGATCAACAACGTCGCCTGGAACAAGGACGTCCCGCCGTTGCCGATCGCCAAAGGCGAACGGGTGGAGCTGATGATGATCAACCAGACAAAGATGCCGCATCCGATGCACCTGCACGGGCACGAGTTCCAGGTCGTCGAGATCGACGGGAGGCGGTTCCCTGGCGCCGTCCGCGACACCGTGCTGGTGACGCCGGGACGGCGTGTCATGGTGGCCTTCGATGCCAACAATCCGGGGCTCTGGGCCTTCCACTGCCATCTACTGTACCACCTCGACGCAGGTATGTTCACGACATTCCGGTATGTCTGATGCCGAGCATTTTCGGCTTGTGGGGCGACAGTCCCGACCATCTTGTCCATCTCCTGGTGGCATTCGTCCTCGCCTTGCCGATCGGGTGGCATCGGGCACGCGAAGAGCAAAGTGCCGGTCTGCGCACCTTCCCGCTGGTTGCGATGGCCAGCTGCGGGCTGGTGCAGACCGCGATATCAGTGATCGGCGCCAGCGTTCCCAATAATGCGAATATCCTGCAGGGCGTGGTCACCGGCATCGGCTTTATCGGTGCGGGCGCAATCATCCGACAAGGCGATTTCACGACGGGTCACGCCACGGCTGCCAGCATTTGGACAGTCGGCATCATGGGTGCGGCGGTCGGCTATGGTTACTACGACATCGGGATCATTCTGACTGCCGCCAATCTCATTATCCTCATGCTGCGAACGCGCTCCCCGGGACATTCGTCGGCAACAGAGACCTCTCCTGGCGAATGCTAGCCGCCACGAGGTACACGATCCGGTCGGCTCCGCAGAAGGCCGCGCCAATATTTGATCGCGACAACAGCTGGGCCAGGGTCATCGTCCACCCGACCGAACGGTTTGCCGGCCCGTTATCGAATACCCGGGTGGCCTGTTTTAGTCCGGGCAGGGCCTGGACGGCGTCGCGCGCTGGCACGCTCAACAATACGGGAGGGCGGGATGTTGGAAGGCGTAATGCTCCTCTGGTTTGTGTTGGCGGCAATCTCGCTGCTGTTCGTCGCGATCGATATCCGCACCACGCCGGAATCGCCGGTGTTGAAATGGGGGTTCGCCCTGCTGACCGCTTACACGGGAGTAGTCGGTGCTTTCCTCTACGTGCTCGGTTGCCGCGAGCCGCTCCCCGGACTGCACGAACGTTACGTCGCGGCGCGCTGGCGGCAAACACTAGGGTCGACGATGCACTGCGTGGCTGGCGATGGCGTGGGCATCCTCGCAGGCGCTGTGCTGGCTAGTGTACTCGGCCTCGCCGGGCCGACCGAGGTGATCGTCGAGTATGTCCTCGGCTTCGCTCTCGGCTGGATGGTTTTCCAGGCGCTATTCATGCGCGAGATGGCGGGGGGCTCATATTCCCGCTCACTGGCTAGCACGTTCATTCCGGAGCTTCTCTCGATGAACCTGTTGATGGCAGGAATGGTGCCGACGGTGATGGCGTTGCGGATGCTAATTGCGTTCGGGGCCGATCCCCTGACCCCCGCCTTCTGGTTCTTGATGTCGATCGGGCTGCTGGTCGGTTTCGTCATCGCCTACCCGATGAATTGGTGGTTGGTCGCCAACCATCTGAAGCACGGCATGATGACGGTGCCCGGCGGGTGTGCTCGGCACAACGCAGCACCTCGACGCTGCTGCCGGCGCACTCAACGCGCCGCACGCCGCGCATGCGGCATGGAAGCCAAGTCCGCACCGCAACCGCCGGTGCCGGTCATGTCGCTGTTATCGTTCGCGGCCCTGGCAGCCGGTTTGGCGGTCGCCTTCTCGTTCGGGGCGGGGTGACCAACGCTTCAGTCGAACTCTAAACGGGGAGCTGAGGGAGTTCAGTGCCTGCTTGCATCGATCCCGTCTCGGCGCTGTTCTTTCCGGCACCCTGGGGGCGTTGGTGGCGATTTTTCCATTATCCCGCCGCGAGTCGACTTTTGTGAGCGAGCCGTCGCGGCGGGTGGCGGAGCGCGCGCCGTGCGCAACCGCTTCGCCCGCTGTTACGCGGCCAGTTAAATCTGTGCCGCGGCATAAGCCGGGCCTGCGCCGCTTCAGCCCTTATTTCTGGAACAGAGGGTGCAGGCCCGGCGTTTTTCCTCGCGCGAGCGCACCTGGCCGAAAAGGCGTGGCCAGCGATATTATCGGCATCCCCAACTACGGCAGCCCTGCCCTTGAACGACAAAAATCAGCCAGAGCGCCGATGTATTGCGACGGTATATATAGAAGGCTGCAGCGGGAGTGACAGTAGATGCGCTTGGGAGGGCCGCGCGTAAAAATGGGGAGCCACATGTTCCGGATACCTCGTGACTGGTGGCAACTGCAGCTCTTCGTTGCGGCAATGGCGACCTGGATCGGCACCGCGGAAGCGCACCAGATGCTTTACGATCAGGACGGCTATAGGCTGGCAGTCGGCATCGAAGCGGGGCTTGGCGGCTTCTTGGTAGGCAATGTCGATACCGGGGCCGGCAACGTCAATATGGATGCGCCGCTTGAGGGGCCGTTCCCGCCTTCCGAGCGCCGCACGACGCGGGATTGGTTCGAAGGCTTTATCAAGCCGTTCGCCGAACTGGAAACGCCGTTTTTCGACTTCGGCCACACCTACGCTCTCGTCAGCGTCGTTGGCGCCCTGACCCGTGGGAACGGCGATGCGACTTCGAGCCTAGCGCCGCAGGGCGCGCGCTCGACCACCTCCGACGCGCCGCAGCACGCTGCCCTCGAAGATGCCGTCATCGGCTGGCATTCCGGCGATCTGTTCGCCGACACGCTCGGCGAAGATGCGATCGAGATCTCGGGCGGTCGGCAAGCCTTCGTGCTCGGCGACTCGTTTTTGATCGGTGCCGGCGTGGTCAACGGTTTTGGCCGCGCCGCGTTCTATCTCCAGCCCCGTGCCTCGTTCGACCATGCGGCGATCCTCAAGTTCAACTCAGCGCCGCTGCGCGCTCGGCTGTTCAACCTCGAAAACCGCGTCGATCAGGATTTTGCGAGGGCGTATTGAGCGTTCGCTCCTGTGTCGGAAAGCCGCCTTCCCTCGGGCGGAACTCGCTGAGCTCGGTTCGTTGGTGACTCTCCGCTGGAGGGAGCCGGATTCGAACCATCGGTCCCGCCTCAGGAAAAGTGGTCGATGCCAAGTTCCAGCGATCAGACCCCGGGTCGGTCGAACACTGACTTTGGGAGGAGGTGCTGAGGGCAGAGACATCGAACTCTCTCGCCGAAAGACGTCCGTACTTCGCCCTATGATCTCTGCGCGAACCGGTCGGATCGACGACAATCTCGGGAGGGGGACCGTTGGTTCGAATCCACTTCCCTCCTGCAAGGAGTCCACTGCGAAACCTGAGGCCGACGATTTCCGCGCAGCCGGCTGAGGTGGCGGATCCTCCCCCGAAAACCCTAAGCCCGCTGCAGCAATGCGCGCACGTACGGGACAGGGTCGGGATCGCCTTCCAAGCTGTCCGCATCCTGATTGGTCTTCAATTCAATTTGCAACCGGATGCCGTTCGGATCGTGGAAGTAGAAGGTCTTGCCATACCCCCGTTCGATAATTTCGGCACGGCGACCCCATGGTCCTTGAGCCCCGGGACGACGGACGAGATATCCTCGACCGACCGCCGTCGAGGTTTCTTCCTGAGAGCCTGTGAATGTTTGCTTCGGCGGTCATCGGTGTCGCGTGACCGGCATCTTGGAAGAGTTGTCCAAAACGGCTCAGCTGTGGAGCGGGCTTGATCGGCCCGACAGGCATTGCGGTGGCGAGACACGGTCGCAGGAGGCGGAATCATCGGTGATTGATATCGCAAGCCTGGAGGCTGTCTCAGCCGGCAGCAACTGTGGCGGCCCGCCGCAACGCCAAAGCACGCAGCATGTTGTGGGCGAGCGCGAACCACAGCAGCACGGCGCGGGCCTTCGCTTTGCCGCGCACCAACAGCCGGGTGAGCCCCATGCGGCGCGCCCAGGCATTGGCGCACTCGGCCTTCGAGCGTTCCTTGTAGAGGGCTTTGCCCGGTTCACGGCCATGCGCCGGCGCCAGTCCGCCACCCCCGGTTTGTCGTCGCGCCGTGGTGCGTAAGGGTCACTGCCATGCTTGCTGTGGACCGGCGGGCACCACAGTTTGATGCCGCTCCCATGGGCCCACTCGATGTCGTCGTTCTTGGTGAACCCGCCATCCACCAGGTAATCCGACGGCATCGTCCCGGCCGCACCCAATCCTTCCAGCGTCGGGGGCGCCAAGCCGCGATCCTACCGCCGCAGAAATGCGGGCTGCCGCCGAACGCGACCGCAAGGTCCG
>Ga0210402_10002943_pt1 | contig 16250 bp, 21 predicted proteins | sample IncBWC7MmetaG_FD_161055 | JGI IMG/M metagenome (GOLD analysis project Ga0210402, IMG submission 161055) | Forest soil microbial communities from Barre Woods Harvard Forest LTER site, Petersham, Massachusetts, United States - Inc-BW-C-7-M | ecosystem: Environmental > Terrestrial > Soil >... | reverse complement strand
GCGGCCTTCATCTTCTCCTCATCAATTTGCGCCGCTCCATATCCCGAACGATAAAACTTGTCCTTCTGAGGCACAAAGAGCTCCGCCGCCCCCGCCTCGAAGCACTCCACGATGTGGTTCGGAATCGCGTTCATCAACTGGATGACGTTTCCCTCTCCCAGCAGTTTCTCGCTGAAGGAATACAGCCGTTCCACTTCCCGCCGACGGTTATGCGCCGCATCCGCCTCCCTGCGGATACGCGCGGAAAGCTGGCTTCCCATGATGGAAGTAATCAGAAATGCGGCAAGCGCCACCCAGTTCTGCGGGTCCGTAATCGTAAACGTTCTTACCGGAGGCAGGAAAAAATAGTTGAGCAGCAGCATCGCGCTGAACGACATGAAAATCGCCACCACCATGCCCCACACCGCGGAAACTGCTAAAATTGCCAGCAGAAACGATAACGCCGCCGTCGTCTGGTTGACGTGCAGGAATTGTGTGTAACCGTATGTAATCGAGATCAGCAGGGTCGCGGCAATTGCGAATCCGATTCCGCGGCCCGAGATGAATCGCACCATGCTCTTATTGTAACCCGGGACAATTTCGAAGACTGGAGAACAACGCAACTTGCCCAAGAAGCCCGAAGAGTGGCTCGAACTCGCCTCTCCCTCACCCAGCGCACGGGGGATTTTCAAACTCTTCCTCGGCTACGCTCCGGGTGTCGGCAAAACCTACAGCATGCTGAGCGAGGCCATCCGCCGCAAAAGCCGCGGCGAAGACGTCGTCATCGGCATCATCGAAACCCACGGGCGCAAGGGCATCCAGGAACTCGCCGCCCAACTCGAAGCCGTTCCCCGTAAGAAAATCGATTACAAGGGCACCCCGTTCGAAGAGATGGACATTGACGCCATCCTCGACCGCCGCCCCGGCGTTGTCCTCGTCGATGAACTCGCCCACACTAACATACCCGGCAGCCGCCATCGCAAGCGCTACGAGGACGTCCAGGAACTTCTCGCCGCGAAGATCGACGTCGTTTCCACCCTTAACATCCAGCACATCGAAAGCATCGCGCCCACCGTCCGCGCCATCACCGGTGTCACCGTCCGCGAAACTGTCCCCGACTGGGTTCCGCTCAGCGCCACGGAAACCGTCATGGTAGACCTCACTCCCGAAGCGCTGGTCAATCGCATGCGCCGCGGCGATGTTTACGGCAAGGAGAAAGTCGAGCAGTCGCTGAAAAATTTCTTTCGCCGCGGCAATCTCATTGCCCTTCGCGAACTCGCCTTGCGCCAGGTCGCCGAGCAGGTGGACCGCAGCCTCGAAACTTACATGGATGCGAAGCAGATCCGCGAAAACTGGGGCGTCCGCGAACGCATCGCCGTCTGTGTTTCCGGAAGCCCTTCCGGCCAATACCTTATCGCCCGCGCCGCGCGCATGGCCCGGCGCCTCGATGCTGAACTCTACGTCGTCCATGTCCTGCGCGAATTTGCCACCCGTGAGGAAGATCCAAAAATCCTGGAAGCCAATCTTCGTTTTGCGGAGAATCTTGGAGCACTGGTCGTCCGCCTGAAAGGACGCAGCGTCGCCGACGCGATCGCCGATTTCGTCCGCTCCAAACACATTACCCAGGTTATTTTCGGCCGCGCTCTGGTTCGCGATTGGAAAAAGTTTCTCTACCTCAGCGTGGTCCACCGTTTCTTGCGCGAGTCCCCTGCGGTTGACATCCACATCGTCACCCAGGAACCCGAAGTCGACTGACACCCCCTTCCCTTCTGCAAGTGCCACCTCTGCATAGCGGAAAACATGAGAATTGGTTAGAATCCGCGGCGGTGCCCGCCCCAAGCGACGGTTAGCTATGACCCCCGACCTGCCCAACAAGGGATTCCGCCAGAAGGATGCCCTCCCTATTCCGGAGATTGCCGTTCTTTGGATGACCGCAGGTCTCGGCTGCGACGGCGATACCATCGCCGTTACCGCGGCCACTCAGCCAAGTATCGAGGATCTCGTCGTCGGCGCCTTTCCCTGGATTCCCAAAGTTAAATTCCACAATCCATTTCTGGCCTACGAAAATGGCGACGAATTCGTCCGCTATTTTCGAGACGCTGCGGAAGGCCGCCTCGGGCCCTTCATTTTCGTGATGGAAGGCTCCATCCCCAACGAGAAAAACAAAAAGCAAGGCTACTGGGCAACTTTCGGCACCGATTCGAAAACCGGCCAGCCGATCACCACTTGCGAATGGATCGACAAACTGGCCCCGAAGGCATGGGCCGTCATCGCCGCCGGCACTTGCGCCACCTATGGTGGGATTCATGCGATGGAAGGAAACCCCACAGGCTGCATGGGGCTGCCAGACTATCTCGGGTGGGACTGGAAGTCGCTCGCAGGAATTCCGATCGTCTGCGTACCCGGTTGCCCGGTGCAGCCCGACAACTTCACAGAAGTCCTTCTGTACCTCCTCAATATGGCAGCCGGCCATGCCCCAATGATTCCGCTCGACGATGCTTTACGCCCCACCTGGCTCTTTGGCGCCACCGTTCACGAAGGCTGTGATCGCGGCGGCTATTACGAACAAGCTCAATTCGCCGAAGAATACGGATCGCCCACTTGCATCGTGAAACTCGGTTGCTGGGGGCTGGTGGTGCAGTGCAACGTCGGCAAGCGTGGCTGGATGGGCGGAATCGGCGGCTGCCCGAACGTTGGTGGCATTTGCATCGGATGCACGATGCCCGGCTTCCCGGACAAGTTCATGCCGTTCATGAACCAGCCGCCGGGTTCCCTGCTCAACAGCGCCGACGTGGCCGTAATCACAAAGGCCGATCTGGCCGCCGCCGTCGAATTTGACGAAACTCTCGCGCGCCGCAATATCCACGCGGTCCGTCCCGGCATGGAAATCCTGAAACTATCGGCAAAAACTGGCGAAGGCATGTCCGACTTCCTGCAATTTCTTGAACGCCGCAACCCTCATTTCCAAGCTGCGGCTATCGCCGCACAACAGAGCTACTGAAATCAGCCCGTACCACGCTTGCGTTCATCCACAAACGATTCACATATTTCCACAGAGACACCTCTTACCAGCACCGTCCCCGCGCACTAGAATTCCGCCGATGATAACCCCGGGGAGGCGTTTAATGCTTTTCGCTACCGTGTCTCGCGGCAAGAAACTCGGAACCCGCTTGCTCCCGCACCGCTTCAAGGACGATCGCTACCACGTCCGCCTCGGCAAGCAAGGCCCCTACATTCCGATCACCGACTACCGCGATATTCCCTCCTACCTCGCGAACGGCTATTCGCTCGAGATGAGCAACAAAGCGGAAAAGCACAATCCCAGCCTCATCCGCCCGGAATCCATTCACGGCTGGTACAAGACCTTCTAGTCACCCTGGGAACGCCATTCCCCAGAATGGCGTTCCATCTCGGTGCGCTTTTCCAAAAAAACGGCTGATGGGTGGGAATAGTAATCGCCAGGTTTCTTTGTTCGCTAACTTGCGCGGTAGGCAACGGCCTTCTGCTTGGCTTTTCCAAGCCCTTCGATAAACAACTCGACCACATCACCCGGTTTCAGATACTGCGGCGGCTTCAATCCCAGCCCCACGCCTTCGGGAGTTCCCGTAGAAATCACATCACCCGGCAAAAGCGTCATGAACTCACTCAAGTAGCTGATCACTTTCGGCAAACCAAAAATCAGGTCAGAGGTGTTGGAGTTCTGTCGCACAACGCCATTCACGCTGAGCCCCAGCGGCAGATTGTGCGGATCCCGAATCTCATCGGGCGTCGCCAGAAACGGCCCCAGCGGCGCAAACGTATCGCAACTCTTCCCTTTCACCCACTGCCCTCCGCGCTCCATTTGAAACGCCCGCTCGCTGTAATCATTAAGCAGGCAGTACCCGGCCACGTGACCCATCGCCTCAGCCTCCGAAACGTAAGAGGCCCGCTTTCCGATCACGAAGGCAAGCTCCACTTCCCAATCGGTCTTCTGCGAATTCTTCGGAATCACCAGATCGTCGAACGGCCCGCACAAGGAAGACGGCGCCTTCATAAATATCACCGGCTCCTTGGGCACCCCCTTCCCGGTTTCCGCTGCATGCCGGGCATAATTCAATCCGATACACACGATCTTTGAGGGCCGCGCAACACAGGCTCCCCAACGCGCACTTTCCGCAACAACAGGACACTTCTCCTCGTTCGCTCGGAACCACTGCCCCAATTCCTTCACACCGTTCGAGCCAAAAAAAGCATCGTCAAAGTCCCGAGCGTGCCCGCTCACATCCCTTCGCACACCTGCGGTGTTCAGAAGGGCAGGTTTTTCCCGCCCAATCTCCCCAAATCGGCAAAGTTTCATCGTGGATTGTTCTCGCTCTCGGTCAATCTTGGATTAGCCCTAAATTTCGACGCCTCATAATACAAAAACGGGAATGGAAACACTACAGGCAGGTACCCGACATGAAATAAACAGTGGAATGGAAAGAATGTGCCTGGAGGCTTCGAATGTCCGACTTTCGGGTTTCCGGCGCAGGCGGACTCTATTTAGCTGGGCCAAAGACGCGATTCTGCATATGCGTGGTTATACCCGTGGGTCCCGCGCTCTGGGAATGGAGAGAAGGGCTTCTAGTTTCTGGCGCCGACACCTTTGTCAGACGCCGGACACAACAACACTTGAAGAAAAAAATCTTTCTGTTTTTTGCGTTTCCGTTGCTCGGCTTAGCTGGCTGCCTGCAACTTGCGAAACGTGAGAAGTCCCAGTGGGAGCAGTCCCGCCAGGAGCAAAGCAAACGTGGTAGGTTCCGGGACGGGGGTGCCGCCGCCGCCTCCAGTTCCACCGGTGCCGCCGCCTCCAGTGCCACCAGTGCTGCTGACGCCACTCAGTCCACCGCTGCTGCCTTCTCCCAGAAGGTCTCCGCAGCCGATCGAGATGGTGTTGTTGTTCAACGTAACCGAGCCATTTCGCGCCAGGATTCTGCCGCAATCATCCGTAGCACCATTGTTCATTGTGATGCTGGTCAGCGCGACGATATTCCCCTCGAAGTCCGTGGTTGTGCCGATCGTCGCCGAACTGCCCACCTGCCAGAACAAGCTGTCATTCGCGCCGGGATTGATGATCGAAACAACGGAATTGGAAGCCGTTGTGAGCGTGCTGCCGATCTGGAATACCCACGACGCGTTCGGCAACCCCTGGGCGTCGAGTGTGAGGGTTCCCGTCAATTGCGCGCTGGTAGCAAAAAAATACACGCCGGGCACGAGCGTAAGTCCTCCGAGGTCCGTTCCGGTGAGAGTTTTCGTGACGCTTTGGCCCGCCAGGGCGTTGTACGCGGTGGTGAGATCCGCCTGAGCCTGTAGAGCCACGGCATCGCTGTTGTGAATCGTTCCCGGGGCTGTCACGATCCCCGGCGGAAAGCCGGAAACAGCCGTGCCGGGCGATACGCCCAGGTCGCCTGTAATGATCACGCTTGAACCGGTGTTCGACACTGCTGAACCAGCCAAGACCCCAAATGCGGCAGCAGTTCCAAGAGGAACGGAGTCGGCTTTGGCACTTGGCGCCGACAGCGCTAGAATCAAGGCAAGAAACGAGAAAACCAATATACGGAACTTCATTTTGTCACCTTGTTGAGTTGTTCTGTCTCAGTCGCTCCAGCCGCGGGGACGTGGCTGAGGAGCAGAAAAATCGTACAAGAGGCCCCGCATGGTGTCTGTACACTATGGGACACGTGCTAAGTTGGATTTTTCGTCAGAATTTCTTGTGTGGACTCCCAGGCTGGGAAAGTAGGAATAAATTCACGGAGCAAGGTCAGCAGCAAATTCTCTTAAGAATCACTTTTCATCTTGGATTGAAGCACTTAGACGTCAAACATGGGAAGGAAATGGTGCGCCCTGGGTGATTCGAACACCCGACCTTCTGGTTTCCGCCGCAGGCGGACTCTGTCCAGCTGAGCTAAGGACGCCTCTTAGCAATGAGTTCAGCAAGCAGTTCTCTTCCCTTGCCTGATTTCAAAAATCTTTCGCGCCGCATCGCTTCCGCACGGGAATCATACTTTTCCTGGTATACAAGCTTCCACGGTCCGCGATTCTTCGTGGACTTGGTGATGCCCGCATTGTGTTGTCCAACGCGATGCTCAAGGTCGGTGGCAAACCCAGTGTAGTAGCGTTTGGTTGCTTCGGATTGGAGTACGTAAACGTAAAACATGGAAGGAAGTGGTGCGCCCTGGGTGATTCGAACACCCGACCTTCTGGTTCGTAGCCGAACATGGTCAAAATCTAAGTGCTTGTTCTGGCGTTGCTTACGAATCGGAGACCACTCTTCATCGTCTACAATGAGACCTAATGAGACCTAACAGAGCCTACCCAAAGGTCGTACCCAAACCTGTCCCAGAAATCTCAAATCTGTTCCCCAGTCCAGTAGCGGAAGAATTCGGTTGGAAAGAATAATGAGGGTGCGGCGGTAGCTCAAATGGATGAGAGCACCGAGATGCTAACTCGGAGAAAAGGGTCCGATTCCCTTCCGCCGCACCAATTACCCCATTAGGCTCCCACCCGTGTTCCTTCCTGTCAATTGAACCAAAGTCCCGGTTGCCCGGTGTTCAGCCGTACGGGGTTCCTATGTTGGTGCTCATCGCAAGATCGCCTGAATGACCAGGTAAATGAGCGCAGCCATCCCAAGCAGTTGCAGGATGAGCCGTTGCGCAGCCTCGACTACACTGCCGAAATCGTTGATGGTTTTGATGATTTGTCTTGCGCGGGTGGGTTGCAACGTGCTCCTCCTTAAAACTGAAAGAGCACATCCAAGATAGTGGGCGGACAAGGTTGGGCTGTCAAGGGGGTTCTACACCACATCTAGCCCCCCCACGCTATATGTAGCGTTATTTTTAAGCCGAAACCCGTCTTTGACGCCTATGTGGGGCGTAGATGGCCGTTCCGGTGGCGCTTCGCCTGGCGTTTCGGGCGGCGTGCAAGGATGGAGCCGGGCCATTCCTGAAGAGTTGGCCGATTCATTATGTCGGCCTTAAAGATATCGCCGCACCTTGACCAGGTAGCCCCGGTAGCTGTCTCCAAACTTCTCGGTGAGGTAGTTCTCTTCTGGTATCACCGCGATGAAATGCACAGCCAAAAGCGAAAACGCCGCCAGTAAAGAAATCCAAAGATTGTTCAAGGCTAGTCCAAGGCCGATCTGAATGCACGTCAGTCCCAAATACATGGGATTCCGAGTGAATCGGTAAGGTCCGCTTAACACGATCTCAGGAGTGGGCTTCCACGGCTTCGGGTCCTGGCCCGTCCGCCTAAAAAGTGTCCACGCGCCGACGATAAGCCACAATCCACCCAGGAGAACCGCTACGCCTGCCGTCAGCGCGAGATATCGATAAGCCGCAACGGCAAGTGGCCCTGCCGTATACCGGATGGCAACCCCTAAAAGGATGGAAGCTAGATAAATGAGCGGAGGAGGAAATCTGACTCTGGCTCCGCGCTCGCCCTCCACTTGGGTCATCTTTGCTTCCCTTCCTTCGGACCGACCGATTGTACTTCAAAAGGTGGGACTTCCCCGCGACCGTCACTTTCATTGGGTGCTGCGCAGCCTGAAAAACGAAAGGACGCCTGGTTGTGGCCCAAGCGTCCCTCGAAGTGTCCGCCGCATAGACTCGCTCTTCCGGTCTGAAAGATGCGTCGGGGTACGGCAGACTGGTCCCCGAAACTTGTCAGTCATTGTGAGATTGTTCGCGGAGTTCCGCTTGCGTTGCTTGTCTTGTAACAAGCACACCGACATTCGCCAATTCTCCACGATGAGCCTGACGGGTGATTAACACCGTTGACTTCAACGCTTCTCGCAGGGCGTTCGCCACCATGTTCGAATCGCTTGATGCAATCAGTTCCTTGATGGTATTCGCCAACGTCTCTCGAATCGACTTCTCCAACTCGCGTTTCACGTCACGAACTTCTTGCACGCTTTGATGATAGTGCTCGTGAGCCTTGTGGTCCGTGTCGTACGATTGTCTGACGGCACGGTTGATCTGCTCATCGTATTCTGGAAGCTCGACTAGCCAGAGTCTTTCGTGTTCTCTAATGACCATCTCTTCCAATTGCGCCAAACGCTCTTCCAAGGATAGAGTGCCTCTCAAATCTTTCAATCGTTCGGCTCGGGTCTGGTTAGCATGCTCCCATGCTTGTTGGATGGCTTCTCGCGTTTCGCTCATTGCTTTCCTCCCACGCCTGGCTGTCCGCCGTCCGTCTTCGGATGCTTCTTCGGTTTGGCGTTGTTATTGCCCTCCGCGTCGATCTGATCGCCAATTGGTCCCGCCTTACGAGCCTGTTGTACCCGGCTCGGACCTCGCGGATTCACGTCGTCTTGCTTGCGATTCTTGAACCGATTTCTTGTCTGCACTTCACTCATAACTGCTCCTATGCACCGGGGCGATAGGAGTCGCCGTCGATGCTTTTTGCCGAGTTGATCTCGGACAAATTTTTTGAAATGGAAAGGCGCAAGCTCTTGCAATGAACTTGCGCCCTCTGAGTTAGACTCGCCATCGCAGCCCGTTCGAATCCGGTCAACTCTCTGCGACAGTCCGGCAATTACGATCAGCAATTGCATTAAAGGCATTTAGCCTAGGTCAATCGCTGGCCGGATGTTTGTCTCCACTTAATCTCGCCGTGCTTCTGGATTGGTCCATCCGTCTCAATCAAAACTTCGGGAAGGGAAAACGGATGGGCCAGAAAACACGGCTGCTTTTCAGTGGAACCAAAATTGTTCTTGTTGTAGTCGAATGCGACCCCGTATAGCTCCTCGGTCATCGAATGAACCTCCGCACTTCTTGCGCCTTGTTAAGACTTTTTTGAAGATTCAGACGTGCTGCTTCAGTGCTCGGCCAGTCGATCTCGGGCGTGCCGGGAATTGTGGCAAACAGTTTCTTCAATTGCTCAGTTTCACTGTGGGTATTTCCCCTAAGTTCTTCTGCTCTTCTTTGAGCTTCACGAACTGCTGCTGATTGCGCCGATGCCGCATTGCCGAGTTTAGCTTCAGCAGCTTCACGCTGTTCGCGTTCACGCTGAACGCGCTTCCAGTGTGGCTCGTTCAGGTTCTTGCCCAGGAAACCCGTTCCATCGTCTTGATGTTGGCGTGGATCTTGCTTACGCGGTTCAGGAATGAAATGCAATTGACGGCCCGGTTTGAAGCTTATGCGCCCAATTGCCTCATGGATGCGCTTGCTGTCCACGGGCCTTCCGCGGAGTTCGATCAGGAGCAACGCCAAATTTTCGTAAGCCTGATCGCCCTGATTTACGAGTTGCCCGGGCTTGCCCTGCGTGTCCAGCCACACTATCAACTGCTGCGCTGCCTGTACGTTCTCAACGGCAATTTTCTGGTATTCATACTGCGCTCGACTAAGCCACTTGAACTCATTCTTTCGCTCCTCAACGGCGCGATAGACGTTTTGCACAGTTACGGGCAGATTTCTATTCCGTTCAAAGAACGTAAACCCGCATCGATGATTTCGTTTGCCATTTTCGTAGGAACAGCCTCGATTGTTACAGCCCGGCGTGGATACTGTTTGCTGCGGCGAAGTTCATCCGTGAACTTTTCCAGAAAATCAAAATTGATGTCATCTAAAGAAATGTCTGGAAGTCTCGTCATGCTGCCGCCTTTCTCGCCAGAGTTGCCTGGCGTGGTTCACGCAATTTCCCGATCTGCTTGGGCTGTTTGGCAATCCACTTGTCCAGTTCGAGACGATCTATGACGCGTTCCTCAGCGTCCTTGATATGGAACGGAATGTCTCCGGCACGCAGGCGTGCTTCAACGAACCCTGTTGTCCGCGATAGGTACGCTGCTGCGCATGGGATTGATAGCCAGCGCGGCCAATCTGGCAGACCAACGCCGCAAGGGTATTCAATAGCATTTTGCTTATGCATAGACGGACTCCGACATTAAATTCGGAAGTTCCGTCCTCAATTGCAGGAAGGATTCACTCTATACGAGTGGGCGATTCATCAGGAGGGTATCCGTGGTGGGGTTTTATCCCCGTGCTATGTCGCTCTTGTGAAGCACTACCCTTTATCCAAATGCTGGACTACCTTCGCCGCCTATCCCTTCGGGTGTGAAGTTCAACCCTAGCCACATGGTGACCGGAGACTGCAGACGTGCTCGCCGTCCAGTTGCGAACGTTGATATGTATCTCATACTTCGAAACTTTTGTCAATCCTAAATCGTTACAGTACTCGAAAGTAATCCTGCCACGCGCGAACTTCAAGACAACTAGAGACTTACATTTTGGAATGTAATACATCATTACATTTAAAACCGTGATCCCGCAGATTCTTTTTCACGGATTCCTTCGTTCGTCAGACTTTTTCTGCCGTGCCGCGAGAATACGTGCACGGTATTTCTGCCGGGTCTCATCAATCGCGGCTACAACTCGGTCGAACGAAGGCATCTTGCCCTCACGGATGAGATCCTCGATTTGAATCCTCCGGGCCGCTTGAGCGAGTTCGCGAATTTGTTTCTGCGCGTCAAACTTTTCGAACTTCGGCATGCTCATCCTCCACTGAAAACGGCAAACCTTCTTACGTTTGTGAATTCTCCGATCAGGTCTATATCACCTCATCAAATCCCTTCGGTGTCGAAGTGATCTCAAAGGCGGTCGGCGATGCTGGCATAAACGTCGAGATGATGCCGTTCCAGATGCTCGGGGCAAGTCCAGCCCGAGATGTCTATGAAACCGAACGTTCCGTGGTCGAGTGGATTTAAACCACGGACCTCCTGGTCCCGAACCAGGAAATAAATCAATCTAAGTCGCTGTCCTGGCGTCACTTAGTGGTATTCGGGCCGCTCTCAGATAGACAAGTTGGACAAGTTTTGGATCACAAAAGAATTCATCCTGCTAGCTAGTACCCACTTCTCCGGATACCGCGTTAATCAGGAGGTAGGTCAACAGTGAGCGGGTTGGGCGACCGGGACACCACATGCGCGATGGTCGGTGGCGTGGTTGCAATGTACGCAGGAGTGCGGAATATCCTGAGAGGATGGCTGGATTGCCAGGAGCCGATCCCTCGACACATGCTCAAACATTACGAAATGCTGTCATCCCGTGGTAATTCTTGAGGCTGTAATTGGGGCAGCAGTTTAGACTCCTCAGTAGCCCTACGTAAATAGCTGTAACCCTGCTGCCCCTCGCATCAATTTTGTATCGGCCCGACGGCTCGCCGAATCAGTTAAAGCGGTACCGATTCGCAAAAAATGTCGGTCCGAAGAAGCAGTCTACTGTTTCTGCGCGACAAACTTCGCCGTCGTACCGTGAAGCTTGTCCTCGATGGCGAACGTCATGCTTTTCCCGTCAGCAGAAACCGTCATGCTTGTGATGCTGATTACTTTCCCGTTGCGTTTATCGGTTTCATCGATTGTGCTCGGCCCTGTTTTCTTCACCGAAACGCTGGTCGTGCCTGGATCGCCATTGTAGGGCGCTTCTGTCCCGTCGAGCTTCGCAGTGTAGCTCTGTCCTGTCTGATTGGTCATCGTCAAGCTGTCGCCTGAAACTTTGAATGTGACAAAGATCGCGTTTTCGGACAGCGCATCCATTTTGCTCATTCGCCAGGAGCCTGAAATGGCGTGAGACCCCGCCGGTCCTTTGGCAAGCCGCGTTTCTTCTCCCTTTCCGGTTACTGGATCGCCGTTGGTGTTGCTGCTGTCGCTGAATTCGAACATCAAGGTATTACCGTCTGCCGAGACCCACGTTTTGGACGTTGCCACTGTCTTCCCATTTTTCTTGTCGGTTTCTTCGATGCTGTGGTCATCCACAACCTTGATGTTCACTGTGTCGTAGTACGGGTGGCTGCTCACTTTCTGGTCTTGGCTATCGGCTTTGATGTCGATCACGGGAACGCAAGTCTTGCAGTTGTAAATGCCGTCTTGCAGCAAATAGACGTCAGGCTTGCTTGGAAACTGCACCGTCTTCAGATCGAACTTCCACGTTCCGTCGAAGGTGCTCTGCGCTGTTGCCAGAGCAGGCAGCAGAAAGGAGATGAAAAATGTAAACGCCAGCCATTTCCTCATGGCATCCCTCCATCTAGACTTGACTGAGATTTTTGTGGGACCCTTCCGGACTTTCCGGGCTTGCGCCACTATAGATCTCGCTCCTTAAACCCGCAACCCGCGCCTAGTGTTGCGTTTGGTAGGTGGAAAAGCGCGACGGACTCAAATAGGCGTCGCGCTTTTCAGGGATGGAAAGGAGTGCATCTGATACTGGCGAATCTTCCCTGGCGTCATCTACAAGGGCGCGCCGAAAAAATTCCGGGAGACAAGAAGCACGTGGAAAGCATGCTCTCACAGAGTCATTGCATCGCGCAGTTCAATACAGCACATAAACTTCCCAGGAGCGGCCCCTAAGTCCCCGATAAGTCGGCTAACCGGTAACTTGGGTACTAGCCTCCACTTTTCCGGTTACCGCGTTAATCAGGAGCTAGTCTCTGGTTGGCCCAGGACTCTACTGGAGAAAGGTATACGTCACGAGCCGGTGTCGGATGTATGGTGGTGTTTATCTAAAACTCTTCTGCCCGTCACATGCGTTGGAATTATGGCCTCTGATGCCTACAGACCCGTTTACGAAGCCTCCCGCAGACAGGTTGCCCCGTGGTGGCACACGTGCCTACTTTTCCTAATTCTATTGATGATTACGCTCTTCGGGATGTGGTCGCAGCACCGTAACACGCCAGGCCCGGCAATCGCTGCGGGTCACTCCGAAGTCGTACCGCTCTACGTTTCTCTCATCCTCATGTTATGGGCTCTTTTCTTATTCGTCCGATTCGGATTCAAGAAAGGCGGGACCACCGTCGGAGAAGTGGTCGGAGTGAAACGGAGCGATTGGAGGAGCATTGTGCGCGACGTCGCCATCGCCATCCCCTTCTGGATCGTCTGGGAGGCCGCCGGACGATTTACACACTTTATTTTGGGACCTGACCAAGCTAAGAAAATTGACATTCTTTTACCCCAGACGATCCTTGAAATCCTGCTTTGGGTGGGGGTTTCCGTCTCGGCAGGAATCTGTGAAGAAATGTCTATCGAGGGTATTTGCAGAGGCAGTTTCTGGCTCTAACGGGCAGCCCAATCATCGCGGTTCTCGCTCAGGGGGTCATCTTTGGTGTCGGGCACGCATATCAAGGAGCGAAACAGGTTGTTGTCATCACTGTTTTGGGTCTGCTCTTTGGCCTACTCGCATGGTGGAGAAAGAACCTGCGACCGGGGATCATCTCTCACGCGTGGTCGGACATTTTTGGCGGATGGATCGAGAGGCTAATCACATAAATCACCAGGGACCCCGTGAGCCTTGAGAGATATGCCCCCTTCTGGAGCCAGAAAATTCTCGCTCTCAATGCACACTAGTTTGAGGGGCATCGTTTGCATTATAACGTCGGCGTATTCAAAACTGAAGAGCTGCTAGATTACTAGCGTGTTAAGGCCCTTTGGCTGGAATCGCGTTAGAGGTTCAGAATTGAACTGTTCTATGAAATAGCCTGCCGTATCCTTTATGAATGACAATCTCAGAGTTGACTCCGGAGCTTTTGCTCGCGATTCCTTGCCCTACGTGCGGAGTCGATGCTGGTGAAATATGTTTGTTGCACTCAGGTGGTCCAAGTCCCGACCCGCATATTGATAGGAAACTTGATGCAGTGAAGGCGATTGAAACAAGGACATTTCGTCAGCCAAGCAGAGTGAAGCGCGTTTTGCGCTCTAAGTGACTAGAATCCTAGCCATTTCTAGTTCAGCGCATAGTGTGTAGACGAACCTTTTAGACCACAAAAAATAAGAACATCCCGATTCTCGCTATTTGTGTGCAACTCTGATAGGTAGGCCGGGTTGACTCCTCATGTGTGGAGGTTGCCTATGCTTGCCAAAGATGAAGAGCGTTGGCTCTCGCTGTGTGAACTAGCTGCGAAGGAACAAGACCCGGAAAAGCTACGACAACACCTCCAAGAGATAGCCCGTATTTTGAAAGCTAAACCGCCCCCACCGAAGCGTGTTCCACCGTCAGGTAAGTAAAGAATTTCAAACTGAAGCTGCGCCCTAGACTCGAAGTTGTACACCGCAAAAAACTTGTACGCACCCTACGCAGTGTCGAGGCAGCGATTTGCCCCCTAACCGGACAAATGGAGCCTAGTACGGTGTCCCGAAAATTCCTTCGCTAAGTTCCACCGTCTAAGTTTTGCAAGATCAATGCAATCGCATCCGCTGCCCCTGTCCGTTATTTACGGGACAGCACACTAGTACCCACTTTTCCGGTAACCGCGTTAATCAGGATTTGAAGTCGATTCTTGCCCGTAACTTCTCTATTGAATAGAGGTTGGATCGGAGAGTTTGTCGAATGTTCCTACCCGTGGCGATTTGCGGAAGCAATCCTCACGGAGGTTGCGGCCCTTTCCGGATTCCTGTCAGACTGTTGTAGGGGCGTTTATGAACGAAGTAACCAGAAGGATAACGAAAGAGATTCTCGTTCGAGCGAACGAGGCAATTGGGCGAGGTGAAGCCAAAGGCCCAAAACTTGACCAGTGCTGGAAAAGGATTGAGAAATTGAACGGCGGAATCGTCGGTCCAAAGTCATGGAAACAGATAAAGAGAATTGCGGAGGCCTCTCTGGCCGATGGGAAAGAACAGGAAGCTTACGATATACCCGGCGACTGCGGACAGTAGCGCAAATCCGCTCGTCCGGTTTTCGCGTTAATCAAGCGTTGGGATGACGGTGCACGCCTCGCCGACAGCAAACGGATGACTCGGAGCTACTCCGCAGATTCAGCCAAAGTGGGCACAGGCACAGCACACCGGTTTAATGGCTGGAACGTTTAAACGGAATTACTGCGATTGTCGCTGCGAGGACTGCCAAGGCGGACAGCCCGAGTGCGAAAGCGACAAATGTCGCTAGGACATACATTGTTGAAACCTCACCTCATAATAAACATTGTGGATTTCCCTCGCTATCCTCTTTCGGACAGTTTTGTAGAAACCATCGGCGACACAGAAGTTATGTAAATGGAAAGGGCGGCCCAATTGAGAGCCGCCCGATTGTAAAGTCAGAATTCCGTCAAATCCTGTCAAACAGATTGCAACTACACGATAGGATAGCGCTCATTTGGAGCATCTGTCTGTCAACAATTGGACAGTCCGGTCTTTAACGGAGATGCCGAAATTGTTCAAGGAAAGTCCGTCCTGGACATGTTTTCTTCTGCGCCTTCATCGGTTTTTTCAAATGGCTAAATGCGTTCGTCAACCGTCGCTTCTAACGAGAAGGGGCTGGCGATATCGCCAGCCCCTTGCTACTTCATCTTCCGGTCCAGGTCTCTTCAGCGAGCCCCTGCCGCGGCCGCCAAGACCGGCGTTCCCACATTCACCTTGATCTGCTTCGGCTTGGCTTCCTCGCGCTTCGGGATGCTTAGCGTCAGCACGCCATTCTGATAGTCGGCTTTGATCGCCTCCGAATTCACGGAGTTCGCCAGCGAGAAGCTCCGGCTGAACGAGCCATACGAGCGCTCGACGCGCAGGTAGTTTTCCTCGTTCACCTTATTCTCAAACTTGCGCTCGCCGCGAATCGTGAGGATGTTGTTCTCGACGCGGATGTCCAGGTCCTGCGGATTCACATCCGGCAGGTCCGCCTTCACGACCAGCTCATGCTCTGTCTCGTAGATGTCGACGGCCGGTGCCCAAGGGGTTAAGTTCGACTCCTCGCTCGTACGTCCCACCATATCGCCAAACACGCGATTGATCTGTTCCTGCAGGGTCGTAGCCCCGCGGAAGGGTAGTTCAAAGCGATTCATAGTTCTCATTTTATTTACCTCATTAAACGTTTACGGATCTGTCTTGGCCAAAGGTAATTTCAGATAGCTCATGTCAGTTCACATTGCCGTCGATCATAATCCGCAACGATTGTGTTCACGCTTCAGGGTGCGCTCGCAATCCAGTGCAAATCAGATCAGCGTTTAGTACGAGGCTCCCATACCGCCGCCGTAGCCTGCGCCGGCCGCGACCGTCCTTTCTTCTCCCTTAGCGTCGGCGATCAAGACTTCCGTGGTCAGCATCAACGAGACGATCGACGCAGCGTTCTGGAGTGCGAGACGGGTGACCTTCGCTGGATCAATCACACCGGCCTTGACCATGTCGCCGAAGTCACCGGTCTCCGCGTTGAAGCCAAAGTTTTCATCCTTCGATTCGCGCACGCGTCCTACAACCAGCGCGCCCTCGTGCCCGGCGTTCTGGGCGATCTGCCGCATGGGCTCTTCAAGCGCGCGCTTTACGATGTTCACCCCGATAGCTTCATCGT
>Ga0210402_10002942_pt1 | contig 16251 bp, 21 predicted proteins | sample IncBWC7MmetaG_FD_161055 | JGI IMG/M metagenome (GOLD analysis project Ga0210402, IMG submission 161055) | Forest soil microbial communities from Barre Woods Harvard Forest LTER site, Petersham, Massachusetts, United States - Inc-BW-C-7-M | ecosystem: Environmental > Terrestrial > Soil >... | reverse complement strand
CCTTGGCTTCGAAGACATCCTTGCTAAGCTGCAGGGTGAATATGAAGCGGAATGGACTGCCCAGCGCGAACAGGATTTGAGAAATTTAACTTCGGCTGTGCAGCGCATGTTTGGCACCATGGCGCAAGCCTTTTACCAAACTCCATTCGGACCGCCGGGAGTCATCAATTTTCTGGCCAAATTTGATGCGATCTTCACCCTAAACCAAGACACTCTCCTGGAGCAGCAATACATCCCGCACGCCGACCAAAATGTTTTTCAGCAATCTGGCCAGTTTCCCAGTTTGATAGCCGCTTACAGACCTGGGATCGTCCGTGCGCACGATAGTTTTACCTACGGCGCGGTCGAAGATCGAATTGAACTTTATAAGCCTGACGAAAGCCTGACGATGATCCCACGCCTTCAACCCTACATTAAGCTTCACGGTTCTATCGACATAAAGCAAAGCGACCGTGAAATGATGCTGATTATCGGAGGCAACAAGGCCGCCAGCATCGCCCGACAGCCACTTCTAAAATGGTATGGCGAGATATTTCAGGCGAGCCTTCGATCGCGAGGGGCTCGACTCATGATCATCGGCTACAGCTTTGGCGACGCCCACATCAACCAAATGATTTTCTCAGGGGTCGAGGCAGGCCTACAGATATTCATCATCGACCCGCTGGGCATCGGTGTCATTGGCTCCAATCCCTCGCTGCCGCTGAACCCCGATTTTCGCGTAAGAAATGCTATCATTGGAGCTTCTCGGCGCCCGTTCCGCACAACGCTTTCGGGTTTGGACATCGTTGAGCTGAATAAGATCAACCGGTTCTTTAGAACAGGTCATGTCGCCGTGCCCCAGAATCCAGGCCTGTAAACGCTCGTGCCGTTCCAATCGGCACGTTTATATTAGCGACAAAAATTTGCACCGGCTCACCTATTGATCATCCTACTTCTGCAGCTACAGCGATCATATCGGCTGAGCGGCTTGGCCTGAAATCGATTCCTCCAGCACAATTGCGTTCACGTGCCGCCCGTAGTCGGCCTCGCCGCGATGAGTCATGCGCCGGTAGCTGAAGAACCTCTCCACGTCCGCGTAGGTGCAGGCGTCGACATCCTCGATCGTCCCGATGCCGGCCGCGGCGAGCCGCGCCGCCACGTAGCCGGCGAGATCGAACATGAAATGTTGCTCGCGTGCGGCCGGGCGGAAGAAGCGTGCGTTGGCGGGGTCGGCGGCGACGAAACGGTCCCGGAGATCGGTTCCGGTCTCGTAGTTCGGCTGCCGGATCATCGGGCCGAGCGCGGCTACGATCCGCTCACGCTCGGCGCCAAGGCGTTCCATGGCGGCGATGGTCTGGTCGGTCACGCCCGCGAGCGCGCCGCGCCAGCCGGCATGGGCCGCCCCGATCACCCGCGCCTGCGCATCGGCGAACAGCACCGGGCCGCAATCCGCTGTCGAGATGCCGATGGCGAGGCCCGCAACCGCCGTCACGATGGCGTCGGCGCGGGGCCGCGCCTCGGCGCTCCAGGGCTCGACCGCCACCACAGCTTCGGGCGAATGGATCTGATAGCAGGTGAGAAAGCGCTCCGGCGCCACCCCCATCGCTGCCGCCATGCGGGCGCGATTTTCCGCCACGTTCCGTGGCGCGTCATCGGAGCCGACACCGGCATTGAGGCTCGCATAGATGCCGTCCGATACCCCACCGGCACGGGTGAAGAACGCATGCCGGATCCCGGCGAGCCGCGCCAGCGTGTGCGCCTGCAGCGGCTGCGTCATGGTGCGAACCCCGGCAATTGCATGATCCCGGGCTCGGAGAATCCGATCGCCTTGAACAGCGAACCCATCTGGTCCGGTCCGGTCCCGGTGAGACGCTGGAGGGCCGCCGCGATTTCGGAGCGCTTCGATTCGGACGCGTTGGCCAGCAGCACGGCGGCGCGGACCTCGATGCCAAGGCGCTTCAGCCACGTTCCCTGCTCGATCGGCCCGTGAACGCGGGCGCCCGTCTCCTGCGCCGCCCTGTCTAGCGCCTCGAAGTCCACGTGCGCGGTGAGGTCCGTCAATCCCGGCGATGCAAGCGGGTTCGCATACCCATGGGACCGTACCGCCTGGAAGGTGTCGCCCGTCGCGCTTTTGACGTGGCCGTAGTCGATGATGAGCGCGGCCCCGCCGGCTGCGGCCCGGCGCGCGATCTCGATCGCGAACTTTTCGGGCCGCCACTCGTAAATCTCGCCGATTGGCGCCCCCCCAATGGCGGGCGGCAGCGGCCCAAGATCGGACATTGGCTCGCGTGCAACGGTAAGCATCAACGCGCCGGCCGCGTCGACCGCGACTGTTCGTTCGTGCCAGCCGGTCGGACGGCGCTCGGCCTGGCGGATCGGAAGCGCATCGAAGAACTCGTTGGCGATGATGATGGAAGGAGCGGCGGGCACTTCGTCGATGGTTGCGTGCCAATGCATTGCCACGTCGTCGACGCGGCTCAGGGTCTGGCGTTGCTGCAATTGCAGGTCGGGGCTCGTCTCGATGAAATGCACGCGCACGGCCCTGCGGAACTCCGGCGCCGCCCGGGCGGCGCGCAGCGCGTCCCTCATCATGGTGCCGCGGCCGGGGCCGAACTCGATAAGCGCTACCGGATCGGGCGCGCCCATGGACTGCCACACGTCCGCGGCCCACAGGCCGATCAATTCGCCGAACATCTGGCTGATCTCCGGCGCCGTGATGAAATCGCCGGCCGCGCCGAACGGGGTGCAGTGGTTGTAGTAGCCATGCTGCGGGTCGTAGAGGCACATTTCCATGAAGTCGGCGACCGATATTGGCCCGTTGCGCATGATGCGAGCGCGAATTTCTGCCTCCAGCGGGGTGCGCTGCTCCTTAATCACGGATGCGCAGGCTGACGCCGCAGCGCGAAACCGATGAGCAGGACGCCGACGATGAACAGCGGTATGCAAAGCAACATGCCCATGGTCATGCCGCCCCACAAGAAGCCGAGCTGCGGGTCGGGCTCGCGGAAGAATTCGCAGAACGACCGCGCCAATGCGTAAGATGCCGCGAAGGCGCCGAGGATGAGGCCCGGACGCCGCAAGGCGCCCCCCCGCACCATGAGGCCCAGAACGATCAACAGTACGAGTCCTTCGAGACCCGCTTCGTAGAGCTGGCTCGGATGTCGCGGGATCGGCCCGCCGCGCGGAAAGATCATCGCCCACGGCACGTCGGCAAACCGGCCCCACAACTCGCCATTGACGAAGTTCGCGAGACGGCCGAGCAGCAGCCCGATCGGCGCGACAGCGCATGTGATGTCGCCAAGCGACAACACCGGCAGTCTGCGAATCGTGGCGAAGCCGATGACGGCGACGACGCAGCCCAGAAATCCGCCATGAAACGACATGCCGCCGTTCCAGACCTGCATGATTTCCATCGGGTGTTCGATGAAATGCGGCAGATTGTAGAACAGCACATAGCCAGTCCGACCGCCCAGGATGATGCCGAGCGTCACCCACAAAATGAAGTCGTCGAAGTCCTCGACCGCGAGCGGCGCAGGACCTCCCCAGTTTCGCTTGTCGCGGATCAGGGCACGCGCGTAGACCCAACCTAGAAGAATTCCGAAGATATACGCAAGCGCATACCAGCGAATCGCGAAGGGCCCGATGGTGATCAGCACGGGATCGAGGTCAGGAAACGGAATGATCGAGATCGGCATGACGAAGGATCCGGGGGTGCAAGATTTGAAATGTTTTCGACGAGATTAGTCCTAGACAAGATTGATCCTGCCGGTGTAGTTGCCCGGCGGAGCCCTCGTCGAACGCTATGGCCGGCAATCCCATGTTCAAAGCCGGCGTCTACTCGATTCGCCCCGTCAACGCGCCAGCAAGTGCAAAGACAGCTCAGCCGGACCGTAGGGCTCTAGCCGCCCCGAAGCTTGCGCACAAGCGGCCCGATTGCCATTGTAGTATCTGACGGCGTGACGGTTGCAAATGCCCGCCCTTCAATCTGGTGGGCATTTCGAGACCGGCCGCGACGGCGCGACGAGAAGGGAGACCCGCAAATGGTCCAGACGACGGGGCGACTTTACGACGAATTTGCCAGGCTCATGAACGACGCAGCCGGCGTCGCCCAAGGGGTGCGACGGGAATTCGATACGGTGCTGCGCACCCAGGCGGAACGGATTTTGCGCGATATGGACGTTGTCCATCGTGAGGAGTTCGAGGCCGTCAAGGAGATGGCCCGATTGGCACGGGAGGAAAACGAAGCTCTCAAGGTCCGCATCGTTGCCTTGGAGGCAAAGCTGGCGGCGGCTCCATCGGTGAGCACCGGGTCCTGAGGGGCATTCTAAGTCTCGGTGGAACCAAGCCAAGTCGCCTCGGGTTATGTACGGTATAGGACCTGGAGGTTCCATGAATGGAGCGCATGAGAGCCCTTTTCGCAATCGGAGCAATCGGTCTCGCGCTTGCGCCCGCTGCGGTTGAAGCCAAAGGATGCATCAAGGGGGCCATTGTGGGCGGAATAGCTGGTCACTATGCGGTTCATCATGGCCTGTTGGGCGCCGCGGCCGGATGCGTTGTGGGTCGGCACGAAGCAAAAAGACGGACACCCGCGCCTTCGCGGTCGATTCAATCGGCTCAGTAGGGCGGCGTTCGCCCACCGCCTCAGCGATTTCGGCATCTTTCACCCGTTTCAGCGTCGCGGCCTCGGCGGATCAACTGGGCCGCGGGCCACGTGATGTGCTGCGGGCGGAGAGCCTTGAATATCCGCGAGTCCGAATCCGATCGCGCTGTCGAATTTCTTGTCAATCGGCGGTTCCGCCGCTATAAGCCCCGCAACCGCGGTCCCAGAACACCCCTGGAGGTTGACCGCGGATTTTGAAGCCCATTCAGGTTTAACGCAAAAGGGCGACGAGAGCCGCCGACGCGGATGCTCGTCGCCTTCGCAGAACGAGGAACAGACAATGGCGACCGTCAAGGAAATCAAGGCGACGGCACGTCCGCGGGCCGGCAAGGGGGCCGCCCGGGCCGTACGCCGAGAGGGCCGTGTGCCCGGCGTGATCTATGGGGATAATCAGCCACCGCTCAACATCTCGCTCGATCATGCGGAACTGCGGGCGCGAATCTATGCCGGCAAGTTCTTGACGAGCCTTTACGATGTCGATGTGGACGGCACCAAGCACCGGGTGATCCCGCGTGATTTCCAGGTCGATCCCGTCCGCGACCAGCCGATCCATGTGGATTTCATGCGGCTAGGCGAGGGCGCCACCATCCGGGTCCGCATTCCCATTCGTGTGGTCAACTCGGATCAATCGCCCGGCATCAAGCGCGGCGGGACCGTCAATATCGTGACCCATACGATCGACGTGCGCTGCCCGGCCGACGCCATTCCGGAATCCTTCGAGGTTGACGTGGGGGAGCTTGAGATCAATCACTCCAGGCATCTCAGCGATATCAACCTGCCCCCGAATGTTCGGCCGTTCATGCTCAGCGACGCCACGCTAGTGACGATCGTGCCGCCGTCCGGCTATGCGGAAGAAATGAAGGCCGCCGCCGAGGCCGCTGCTGCAGCCGCTACGGCCGCTGCCACCGCTGCCGCTGCTCCGGCCGCTGCGGCCGGCGCTCCCGGTGCGCCCGGCGCTGCCCCAGCTTCAGGGGGCGGCGAGAAGAAGTAAGCCGGCGTGCCATGCGGCTCCTGGTTGGGCTCGGCAATCCGGGCCCACGCCATTTCGGCAATCGTCACAACGTCGGCTTTATGGTGGTCGAAGCCATCGCCGGGCGCCATCGCATTGGCCCATGGCGGCGGCGCTTTCAGGGGGTCGCGGCGGAAGGTCCGATTGACGGTGAGCGTGTCGTCCTTCTGTTGCCCGGAACCTACATGAATGAATCCGGGCGTGCGGTTCAGGAGGCGGCGCATTTCTACAAAATCGACGTCGGTCACATCGTGGTCTTTCACGACGAGATCGACCTGCCGCCCGCCAAGGTCCGGGTGAAGACCGGAGGCGGCATCGCGGGCCATAACGGCCTGCGATCGATCTCGTCGCATGTCGGCAACGACTACCGGCGGGTTCGCATCGGGGTCGGTCACCCGGGCGCCAAGGAGTTGGTGTACCCTTATGTACTCGGCGACTTCGCGGTTGCGGAGCGGCCATGGGTCGAAGCCCTGTGCGACATCATCGCGGACAACGTCGTCATGATCGCCAAGGGCGAGGATGCCGGTTTTCAGAACAAGGTGCACCTCGCCATGCAGGCGAAGGGCTTTGGGGATGTATGAACGAGGATGAATCGAAGGGAGTTCGAAATTGCTAAAAGGCATCATCAATGTTCAACATTTTCAGCGTACATGTAATTTCGCTCATTGTCGTAGGGCTCGCGGTAGTTGCGGTATTCGTCTATATCCCTTTTGTGAGTGACTACGCGTTTTGGTTCGCGCTCGCAGGCTACATCATGCTGGCTGGATATAGGGTACCGCCAAAATCTTGAAGTGGCGCCTTTTCAGGGGGGGTAAGGCTCGTCCAGACGTCGCAGCCGCCCAGACAGGCCGCTCATGAAATCGCTTCAACTCCACCAACTTCTCTGAGTGAACCAACATGGGTTTCAAATGCGGTATCGTCGGGTTGCCGAATGTCGGCAAATCGACGCTCTTCAATGCTTTGACAGCGACGGTGGCGGCGCAGGCGGCGAAATATCCGTTCAGCACCATCGAGGCCAATATCGGCGAGGTGGCGGTACCAGATCCGCGCCTTCACGCGCTAGCAAGGCTCGCCAAGTCGGCCAAGATCGTGCCGACGAGGCTCGCCTTTGTGGACATCGCCGGGCTCGTCAGTGGCGCCTCCCGAGGCGAGGGGCTCGGCAATCAGTTCCTTGCCGTGATCCGCGAGGTCGACGCCATTGCGCAGGTGGTGCGCTGCTTCGAGAATCCCGACATCAGTCATGTGAATGACCGGATCGATCCGATTGCCGATATTGAGACCATCGAGACGGAGCTGATGCTCGCAGACCTCGACAGCCTGGAGCGGCGAATCGACGGACTGGATAAGAAAGTGAAAGGGGGCGACGCCGAAGCGAAGCTTGCCCTCGACCTCATCAACCGTGCGCTCGCTTTGCTGCGCGACGGCAAGCCCGCCCGGTTCGTCGACGTCAAGGCGGACGAGGACAAGGCGTTCCGCGGCCTCGGCCTATTGACGTCGAAGCCGGTGCTCTATGTCTGCAATGTGGACGAGGCCTCGGCCGCGACCGGCAATGATTTCTCCCGCAAGGTCGAAGAACGCGCCAAGCAGGAAGGCGCCGGCGTGGTGGTGATCGCGGCCCAGATCGAAGCAGAGATCGCGGTGCTGCCGGCTGCCGAGCGCGCCGAGTATCTGGCGGCGATCGGGCTCAAAGAAGCGGGACTGGATCGCCTCATCCGCGCCGGCTACGGTCTCCTGCGCCTTCTCACGTATTTCACGGCGGGGCCCAAGGAGGCGAAAGCCTGGACCATCACGCGTGGCACCAAAGCGCCCCAGGCAGCGGGCGTCATCCACACCGACTTCGAGCGCGGCTTCATCCGCGCCGAGACCATTGCGTATGACGACTATGTGGCGCTCGGCGGCGAGGCGGGCGCCCGCGATGCCGGCCGATTGCGCCTCGAAGGCAAGGAATACGTGGTTGCCGACGGCGACGTCATGCATTTCCGGTTTGCGACCTGACCCGACATTTCTGACATGCGTGCCTTCGAGGATTTCAAGGTCGGCGACATCATGGAATTCGGGCCGGTCGCGGTCACTGCGGCGGCCATCAAGTCGTTCGCAGCGCGATTTGATCCCCAGCCCACGCATCTCGACGAGGCCGCCCGACAAAACACCATCCTGGACGGCCTGTTCGCGTCGGGCTTGCATACGGTTTGCATGCATATGCGTCTTTTCGCCGACGGCATCCTGCGCGACAGCACGTCGATGGGCAGCCCCGGAGTTGAGGAAGTACGGTATCTGGCGCCGGTGCGCGCCGGCGACAGCCTTACGCTGCGTGTCGAGATTATCGGCATGCGGCCGTCGAAGAGCCGCCCCGAAAGGGGGCTCGTCAATTTCCGCAGCCACATGGTCAATGCCGACGACAAGCCGGTGCTGGAGATGACCGCAACCCTGATGTTCGGGCGGCGCGCTGCTGCGGGCGGAAAAGAAGTCGCGAGATGACGTATTTCGAGGATCTCCGCGTCGGCACGCGCACGGAAGTCGGCAGCCACACCTTTACGGCGGACGAGATCAAGGCGTTCGCCCGCGAATTCGATCCCCAACCGTTTCACCTCGACGAGGAGGCGGCGGCGCGCTCGCATTTCGGCGCGCTGTGCGCCTCCGGTTGGCATACGGCAGCGGTATGTCTGCGCCATATCGTGCTGGAGTGCCACCGTCAGCAAGCCGAACTGCGCCGTCGCGGCGAGCCCGTCGCAAGCACGGGTCCGTCGCCGGGGCTGCGCGATCTCAAATGGCCGCGGCCCGTCTACGTGGGCGACACAATCGCGTTCGCCCAGGAGGTCGTGGAGTTGCGCACCCTCGCCAGCCGCCCGGGTGTGGGTCTGCGCATCGCACGCCACACCGGTACCAACCAGCGGGAGGAACTCGTCTATTCGGTGCTCAGCAGCACTTTCATCGACCGGCGCTACAACGCGGGGTGAACGTCGAAGCAGACACTTTCACTTTTACCAAGAATCGCGGACCATAGTCGCAATCACAGCACGAAAAATTGCGCTGCATTGAGGCTTTCCGCCTTTGATCGGCGCCGGCCGCCCGGGAGCGGGCAACGGCTCGTAAATCGAGACCCGTGCGATCCTCACCAAGTGGGGCACGAAAGGAGGAGATCGCGGGAGAAACAGTCTATTGATCTCCCGTCTTGCGAAGGCGAAAATCCCACCCTAATTATGCCAAGAACGAAGTTTTCCAGGGAGGAACCCCGATGGAACTCCTCAAGCTCGTTGCCCTCGATCGGGACGACCTGGAGGTGGTGTCCACCCACCTGCAGGATGCGACGCTAAGCGTTGGCGATGTGCATTGGCGGCGTGCCGAAAAGCGGCTGGTGATCAGCTTGGCGCGATTCGACTGGGAGGGGTCGCTTTGCGAATCCGCACAATTCCAGCGTCGCCGTACTGCGCTGCGTTTCGACCGCGTCAATGCCATCAAATGCCGCAATGTCGATTGCCGTAACAAGCAGGCGATACTCAACCTCCTCGCGGTCGAGTTCGACGACGGCGACCCGCCCGGCGGCGTCGTCACGCTGATTTTTTCGGGCGGCGCCGCGCTGAGGCTCGAGGTCGAATGCCTGGAATGCGAGCTCGTCGATCTTGGCCCGGTATGGACGGAAACGTGCCGCCCAACCCACGTTGAGGATGTGGACGACATCAGGACGGCGTGAGCGACCGTTTCGGAGCTCCGAAGACGGCGATTCAACAAAATTGATCAATTTTATCGAAGGGAGGGAGTCGCGGCGGTTCGACAGCCGCGTCCTCCGACATATGCAGGGTGCGTGCCGTACCTTCCGTAGAACTACGAAGAGGATCCGGCGGTGACTGTTTGCCGCGGATGGGGCGCCGCGGTTCCAGAAACATCCCGGTGGAGGCCGCGTTTTGTCCGCAGCCAAATGGAGACAATCATGCGTAAAGGAATTCTAACTGCGGCGGCTCTGGCCGCGTTATCTGTGTCGGCTGTGGCCCAGCAACAGGGCGGTATCAGCGGACAATCCAGACCGGGCAGCAGATGGAGCCGCAATCGGGTTCACTATTGGGTTCGTCGCAGGCTCTGGCGGGTCATCGGATTTTGCCGCAGCAGCTAAACACAAGCCAAGTGCGTGAGATACAGCAGGCATTGAAGGACAGGGGAGAAAGGTCTGTCCGCGTGAACGGCGAGTGGGGATCCGAAACCGAGGCAGCCCTCCAGAACTTCCAAAAGTCGGAGGACATCACCTCGCAAGCCAGTGAGCTGGACGCGCCGACCATTGCGGCGCTCGGCCTCGACCCTTCGAGCTTTGGCCTCTTGGGCATAAGCGAAACCACAGGTCAGGCGCCACGGGGCGGCACCTCGCAGCAGATGCAAGGCGCGCCAGAGCAAACCATACCGCAAGGCGGCGGTGGTCGGACGAGATAAAGCAGAACCAGTACGTAGATTGACTAACCCGCGGGCTTCGCCCCGCGGGTTAGTGTTTTTTGGCGGTATGATTGATGCCTCGGCTCCGCCCGGCGGGGCTGCAACTGCCCCGGAGGCCATGCCGCAAAACTCTCGCACGAGTTTCGTGAAGCTGACGAGTCCCCAGCGGTAAGCATTGGCGGCATCCCTGACCACTTTGTTAGATCACAGTTGCGAGCTCAATAGAAGTGAATAGGAATAAGCCGATAACTTGTTGTTTGGTTTGCGAGGTGCCGCAGCGGAGCTTTCGTCGTTCGCCCGCTCAAGGTTGACGCGAGGCGTCCTGCGCGCCATTGAGGTTTGCAGGTCGCTTAAGAGGGGCCGGAAAAGCCAATGATATACGACAGGGCCAGCTGCTATTCCGTCCCGCGTTTGCAGGGTAGGATTACGGAGGAGTCCGCCCGCACACGGAGCTGTTGCAAGCGCCCGTTTTCTAGCCCTTCCCGGCGGGCGTGGGCGGGAGAAGCCTGACCCATGCCGATCCGCCTCGACAGTCACGCCGATGATTTTGCCGTGCGTTTTGCGTCATTTCTCGCCTCCAAGCGCGAGGATGCGGCGGATGTGGAAGAGGCAGCCCGCACCATCGTTACCGACGTGGCGGCGCGGGGCGACGAAGCTCTCGTGGCTTACACACGCAAGTTCGATCGCGTCGATGTGGAGGCGAACAGACTACGTGTCACGCCGGCCGAGATCGATGATGCCTTTACCGCCTGCGATCGGGCGGCCCGCGATGCGCTGGCGCTCGCGCGCGACCGCATCGAGGCCTATCACTGCCGGCAAGTGCCGCACGACGAACGCTTTACCGATGCGCTTGGGGTCGAGCTTGGCTGGCGCTGGACCGCGATCGCGGCTGTTGGCCTCTATGTGCCGGGCGGCACCGCGGCTTATCCGTCCTCGGTGTTGATGAATGCGGTGCCGGCCAAGGTTGTGGGCGTGCCCCGCCTTGTCATGGCGGTACCCGCGCCGGATGGTCTACTGCACCCGCTGGTGCTTGCCGCCGCGAAGCTCGCCGGGGTCGATGAGATCTACCGTGTCGGCGGCGCCCAGGCTGTGGCGGCGCTCGCATATGGCACGGCGACCATTGCGCCGGTCGACAAGATCGTCGGGCCCGGTAACGCTTATGTGGCGGCGGCCAAACGCCTGGTATTCGGCAAGGTCGGCATCGACATGATCGCCGGGCCCTCGGAGGTACTGATCCTTGCCGGCAGCGGCGCCAATCCGGACTGGATCGCGGCCGATCTGCTGGCCCAGGCCGAGCATGATATCGCCGCGCAGCCGATCCTGATCACCGACGATCCTGCGCTTGCGGACGACGTGGAGCGGGCGGTCGACGCCCAGCTATCAACGCTGCCCCGGGCAAAGGTGGCGCGGGCGTCGTGGGACAACTTTGGCGCCGTCATCCGGGTGCGTCGGCTTGATGACGCGGTGCCGCTGATCGACGCGGTGGCGCCCGAGCATCTCGAAATCATTGCCGATGATGCGGAACGCCTCGCCGCAAAAATTCGCAACACCGGCGCGATCTTCATCGGTCCCTATACGCCCGAGGCGATCGGCGACTACGTGGCAGGCTCGAACCACGTGCTGCCGACCGCTCGCTCAGCGCGGTTCTCTTCCGGTTTGGGCGTGCTCGACTTCATGAAACGGACCTCGATCCTCAAATGCGGGCCGGCGCAGCTTGCGCAGCTTGGCCCGGCCGCGATCGCGCTCGGGGAGGCGGAGGGGCTTAGCGCCCATGCGCGTTCGGTCGCGGTCAGGCTCAACCGATGACCCCGGCAGAAGGCGATAAGCACCTCGTCCGGGTGTTGCTTGACGAGGAAAGCATCGGCCCCGGTAACCGCGATGTTGAGCACGAGCGCGCTGTCGCAATCTACGATCTGGTAGAGGAAAATTCATTTGCGCCGGTGGGGCACGACGGCGGTCCCTATTGTCTCAAGCTCCAGGTCGTCGGCAACCGGCTCATCTTCGATATCCGAACCCAGGACGACCGGCCGGTGGTCGCTCATCACTTGTCGCTCACGCCGTTCCGTCGCCTTGTGAAGGACTACTTCCTGGTTTGCGAGAGCTATTACCAGGCGATCCGCACCGCGACGCCAAACCAGATCGAGGCGATCGACATGGGACGGCGCGGGCTGCATGACGAGGGATCGGAGCTTCTGATGGAGCGCCTCAGGGATAAGGTCGCTGTCGACTTCGATACGGCGCGGCGGCTGTTCACGCTCATCACCGTGCTTCATTGGAAGGGATGAGGCATGCCGGGTCGGATGCGCCCCCAGGCGGTGCTCTTCGCCTGCGGGCTCAATTCGGTGCGCTCGCCCATGGCAGCTGCGTTGTTCCGGCACATGTTCGGGCGCACGGCATATTCGGGTTCAGCAGGCGTGCGCCGCGGCGAGCTCGATCCTTTCGCGGTCGCTGCCATGGACGAAATCGGCCTTGATATTGGGAAACATCGTCCTACCACGTTCGATGAGCTTGAAGACTGGGAAGGCCTCAACTTTGATCTCATCGTCACGCTTACCCCGGAAGCCCACCATAAGGCCCTCGAGTTGACCCGCACGATTGCGGCCGAGGTCGAATACTGGCCTACCCCTGATCCCACCATACAGGAAGGCAACCGGGAGCAGCGGCTCGATGCCTACAGGATCGTTCGCGACCAACTCCTGCGCCGGATCAAGGATCGTTTTGGCGCTGTGCCGGTAGGCAATGAATGAGCGGAATCGGAGTACGGAACCGCGCTCTGTCGCGGTTGAGTGTCCGGGTCGTTTCGGCTAGCTTGCGCCGCGATTTACGGTGCCTCGAATCGCTTTCATTTCAATGACGGGCGCGGCCCGTCCGTTCGCCGTTGCGGGCGCAACAGGGCTCACTCCATGGTCGGCCGGCCTAAACTCGTTCTCGCCTCCGGTTCGCCGCGCCGCGTTAGCCTGATCAATCAGGCCGGCATCGAGCCCGATGCGCTTCGTCCCGCCGATATCGACGAGACGCCGCTCCAGGGCGAACTGCCGCGCGTATGTGCCAATCGGTTGGCTTATGCCAAGGCTACGACGGCGCTTGCCGGGATAGGCGACGACGACGACGTTTACGGCGCCTTCATCCTGGCCGCCGACACCGTGGTGGCGGTCGGCCGCCGTATCCTGCCCAAACCCGAGCTGATCGACGAGGCGGCGCAGTGCTTGCGGCTGCTTTCGGGCCGCAGTCATCGGGTCTACACGGCACTTTGCCTGATCACGCCCAAGCGGAGATATCGCCAGCGGGTGGTGGAGACGCGGGTGCGCTTCAAGCGGCTGTCGTCCGAGGACATCGAATCCTATCTCGGCTCCGGTGAGTGGCGCGGCATGGCCGGTGGCTACGCGGCCCAAGGCCTTGCCGGCACATTCATTGTCAAGCTGGTCGGATCCTATACCAATGTCGTCGGCCTGCCGCTTTATGAAACCATGACATTGCTTGCGGGCGAAGGGTTTCCGACCCTCGTCGGCTGGCTAAACCCCGCCTGACGGAGTTGGCCGGAGTCAGATTCGTCATTCCTCGCGCAGTCGGCAGGCCGCCGGCTGACCGCGCGGGTTACGCTTCCACTTCGCGGAAAACATCGACCTCGACGGTTCCGGGAAACATCTGCCGCCAAGCCTGCAGGAAGGTCTGGAGCCGGGGATCGCCGGCGATCTGCTGGCGGCTTGTCTCGAACGACTGGTGAATCTCGTAATCGATGATTTGAATAAACTGCGCCGGGTTGTCGACATTCTGCAGGAGGCGAACCTGCTTGCCGCCGAACAGTTCATAGTAGGGCGCTGTCGCCCTGATAAGCGCTACGAACTGGGTGGGGTCTGCGGTCGGTAGGGTAAACTTGAGCTGCAGGACCCGAAAGACTTTCATTTCGCTGTCTTGGCTCATTTTCTGTTCCTGCCAGTCCGAGCGGCGCGGCGAGGCCGCCATTGTCCAACGTCCGAGCGCTCACAAACACATATGTACACCAAAACGGCACCGCGTTTAGGATCGTCTCCTCCTCTCGCGGCCGGCCTGGAGGAACCTTAGATTCGTCCCATGAGTTCCCTTGAGCAAATAAAACCTTGCGTTGTCTGCGGCAAGCCGCAAGTCAAGCGTTTCCATCCATTCTGTTCTCGCCGCTGCGCCGACACGGACCTGCACCGCTGGCTTGCGGGCGCATATGCGGTCCCGTCCGTCGATGACGATGACGGCGAGGGGTGGCCGCCGGTCCCGAAGGAACGGTCATGATGAAATTGAGGCCGTGGCGGGACGCTTATGTCAAATCCCGGTGCAGCCATCAAGAACGGCGTTTGTGCATGCCGCGTATTCAGCCAATGCCCGTCCTTGCGGCGCCGCCCGCCCGAGCCGCAGTTACGGCCGACGGCGCCGGCATTCTTTTACAACCGTTCTGGACAGCATCTGACCTAGCCTCTATAAGGCCCCGCGCTCCTCTCGCAGCCTTGCAACCGCGAGCCCAGCGCGCCCAGGTAGCTCAGTTGGTAGAGCACGTGACTGAAAATCACGGTGTCGGTGGTTCAATTCCGCCCCTGGGCACCATCACCCAAAAAGCCATTTGAAATTACTCGGCTTTTTTCGATAAGGTCCCACTCGCCCCGAAAGTGGGACCCGATTCTGTCGCGTTTTTTTCCGTGGGCTTGGTCGACTCGATCAGGTGCATCGAACTTTCGGCGAGGCGTTTCTGGTCTGCGGCCGTCGTATAGACCTCGGCCTGCGTGAGCGTATCCCAGCCGAAAATCGCCATTAGCTGATGCGCGGTCGCGCCATTCTCCGCTGCGATGGTAGCACCCGCTTTACGCACGCCATGTGCTGTACACTCCGGCAGCCCGGCTTGGTCACACCAATCGCGCATTTTGTTGCCGAAGCCCGCGTCTGTGAACGGGCGGCCAAGGTCGTTGACCAGGAACGTCATGTCGCCGCAGGGCGACGCCTCAATGATGCGTTGCGGGGCCGGCAAGATCGGAAGCTGTAGCCGCTTCGGCTTGCGGTTGCGGCCTTTCCATTGCGTGAATATCAGCTTGCCGCCCTTCACATGCTGCTTGCCAAATCGGATGATGTCCGAACGTCGTTGCCCGGTGAACATCAACAGTGCGAGTGCAAGACGGGCTTTGGTGCCAATCGGGTGCTTGGCGTCAAATTGCTGCACGTCCTCGATTGTCCAGGTGTAAAAGCCAGTCGAGCCGGTCTTGAGATACTCGACCTCGCGAGCCGGGTTGCTCGCCACGTACTTTTTCTTCACACCAAATCGGAACACCTGCCTGATCGCTTTGACGCGGCCGTTAGCTGCCTCGGGGAACTCTAGCTTGCGATCTCGCAAAACCTCGATTGCATCGGTTCCCAACTTAGGTAACGGCATGTCCCGAAAGAGTTTCGAGGAAACGGGCGCTATCGGCTCATCATAGGTGCTTTCCAGGATTTGCCGAGGCACATGCTGAGTCCTATTTTCGAGCCGCTTGTACTCGGTGCATTCGGTGAAATAACGCACACACAGCTATCGCCACGTTCCCGGCGTGACGCCAGCCTTTTCTTTTGGTGCCGTGTTGCCCTTCGCAGCTTCGTATTCGGCCACGAAAGCTTCGGTCCGCGGCGTGCCGCGAAGCCGGACCTTCTTGTATTTCTTGTTCGGCCGATAGTAGACGCGCACGTTTCCGTGGCGGTCGGTATCTTCAATACAGCCGGGAGGTAAACGGCGGGGCATAGTAGCGCGATCTCGCATAACTACACCGCCGTTTTCCAGTCGTCTGCTTCGTTTTCGGCGGTGTCATCCCTCTCAGTCTTGAGAGCATCAAAGGCTTCGTCAAGATCGCGGATATCCCACCGCGTACAGCTTCTGATCTTGACAGGCTGAGGCATTGCTCCTTCCTTCACGAGTTGGTCGAACAGTGATGGCGATACGCCGATGTACATTGCTGCCTCGGGGCGGCGCAGACCCCGCCTCAGTGTGTTTTCGGCGCGATGCGCAGAAGCGGACACGGAAGCTTCCTGCAGCACCACTGCTACAAGCAGTGTGCATCGCACGCGCACGAACGTACGCACGTTCATTTCTTTCCTTTCGATTGATGAGATGGCCGGCCCTGGGGTGCCTCGCGACCCTAGGTCCCGAAGCGGCCCCGAGGGGCCTCGCCGGCCCTAAACAGCCCCAGACGCCTCT
>Ga0210402_10002941_pt1 | contig 16257 bp, 10 predicted proteins | sample IncBWC7MmetaG_FD_161055 | JGI IMG/M metagenome (GOLD analysis project Ga0210402, IMG submission 161055) | Forest soil microbial communities from Barre Woods Harvard Forest LTER site, Petersham, Massachusetts, United States - Inc-BW-C-7-M | ecosystem: Environmental > Terrestrial > Soil >... | reverse complement strand
GCCTGAGCTGGGCGGCATTTCAAGGAGGTGGGGCCGAGGCAGTAAGCGACAATAATTGAGTTGCGGAGTTGCGGATCTGATTTTTATGCCCCCTCGGTCCTGACGAACAATATTTCACGCCTTCTAAGCGAGTGGCCTTGCCGTGCACGACAAAGACCCCGGTTTGCGGTGCCAAAGGTGGCATTTTCAACTAATTTCGCTTTTTATTCCCCTGTCTCTATCTTTAAACCTCCAATTGGCCGATATGGGTGTTGTGCCCAAGCAAGAAGCGCGGGTCAACCCGAAAAAGGATTTAAACGTATGTTTCGAACTCACTTCTCAATAATTCCATTGGCAATGCTCGCGCTTGCAATTTGCACGGGCACCGCAAATGCCGCTGTACTGAGTACGCTCACGACCCCCGTCGCTCCTCTCAAATGCGACACCACCACCGGGGTCAGCGGTTCGGTGACGGCCAAACTCACCGACACTAGCGCCGGCGCCCTCTCCACCACTCAAGTCCTCGTCGGTTTTACCCCACTGACGGGGGTCTCAGTATCGATGACCGCTGGGGCCGTGCTTTTTAACGCTTCGACCGGGACGGTTACCTACACGATCACTCCAACACCAGGCTGCGTCGGCCTCTCGCAGGGCGTGAACAATATATCATTGCAAATCAGATCAACCGTGGGCATCGGATCAATTGCAAACGACATCACGATACCTCTGGCCATCACGGTTAGCACCACAGGCTCGTCCCCACTGGCCACTTCAGTCAGCACTCTGACGGTCGCTTGCACGTTGACGGCCGGCGTGTATTCGGCGGGATCCACTCCCTTCAGCGTCACGTCTTCTGCGCCGGGTGGAGGCACGCCGGTCATCGTAGATCCAACCTCCCTGCCTCAATGGCTCTCAATCCCAGCCAACGCTGCCGTCGCGGGTCCGGCCTCGCCGGCGGTTTCATTCACTGCAACCTCTGTACCTTTATACTGCGGCCCAGGCAATGTGGGCAGCACCAAGACGGCCACACTGCGTCTGCTGAACTCGCCGGGAACCGGAAATAAGACGTTGACCGTAATTCTTCAGATTGTCGGTCCGCCGTATTTGACCTTCACACAGACTGCCGCGGGGGTCTTAACCTATACCAAGGGCGGCGCTTCGAATTTACCCGATGCCGTCATTGTGCATTCGGCCCAAAACGTGTTTTTCGCCGTGGATACGAGCCAGCTTCCTGCTTGGCTTACCATGGATTACACCAGCGGCCAAACCGGGACCGGGGGAGTGGGCGGGACAGGTTTTACCATAACTTTCTCGGTAACGAAAGTTGCCGATTCTTATACGGCAGGGACTTACGCCCCTGTCAATATCCCTCTCAAAGTGGCGGGCTATGCGAATACCAACGTGCCCATCACCCTGGTAGTGCAAAACCCAGCCGCGGTTCTCACTACGGCCGAAGGAACAGCGCGGAATCTCACATGGAGCGTGGGGCAACCCCTTCCAACCGCCACCATCACTGCCCTCTCCAGCGGCTCGCCGATCGCATACACGATTGGGTTAACACCCGCCAGTGCGCATCCGAGCGTCGGCCAACTCTCGGGTTTGGCTTATAGCTTCGGAACGCCGATTTCCGTCACCTTCGATCCCTTAGCGTTCGCCGGGGCGCAACCTGGCACCGCACTTACCGGCAGCGTTATCCTCACCCCAACCGGCGGGACGGCTATTACTGTCGTCTTCATTATAACCATCCAGGCGCCCGGGACCAACGCCTTCCTGACCGGAATCACCCCGACAAACTTGCCCACGGCTCCGGCTGGCTCCACCTTCATGGTCACGCTTTACGGGTCCGGGTTCGTTTCCAGTACCGACGCTACCCAGAAGACGCAGGTTGGAGTTGTCGTTGCCGGCGTGTGGAAAAATGACACCTACATCGCTGCCAACGTGGTGAACGCCTCTACTATTATCCTGACCATCACAGTACCCGCAGCTTCAGTTTCGGAGCCCTTAGTCTTCTCGACTGCCACCACGGTGACCATTGGTGTCTGCAATCCCGCCGGTTCGGTCTGCAGTACCGCTACCAGCACTACCCCACTCTTCATCGGCGCTGGGCCGACCATCCAAACGGGTGGGGTCACGAGCGCTTCCACATTCGCCGCGGTGGCGGGCGTCGCGCCTTACGACCTCCTCACCATCTTCGGAAGCAACTTCTGTACTTCCAGCGGTACGGGATGCACAAACGGCCAGGTGCTGTACCCCACTCTGGACTCTACTCTCATATATCCGACCACGCTCACCCCTGACGCTGGCCAACGCACTCTCTCGGTCCAATTCTGTGTCAACCCGTTGAAAGCGACCTGCTTTAACGCCCCACTGTTATTCGCCACCAACAGCCAGATCAATCTGGTGGCTCCGGGCGGGCTCGTATCGGGCACCTCTTACGATGTCTGGGTGACTTTCAACAATGTGTCCAACCCGGCAATCGGCAATACTGTGACTGTGCCCGCGGCGGCTGCCGATCCTGGCATTTTTACGATCGATGCTAACCGCCAGGGCGCGATCTTAATACCCGGCGGCGCGGTCAACAGTTCCACGAACCCAGCCCGCATGCGGGCGTCAGCGGGAAATTCCGATATCGTTTCGATCTACCTGACCGGTTTGGGCACGCCGCTTTCGACGGGCTCAAACGGCACGACAGGCGGCGCCATTGAGACTGAATGTCTCTCGCCGGCCAACTACAAAAGTGTCGCAGGTATCCCAGGTGCCGTACCCGCGGCCAGCATCCTCGATGGCGTGGTGATACAGAGTGCGTTGATCGACTCGGGAAACTTTGCACCGTGCTTTGCTTTAGCCACGGTTAACGTCAAGGTCGGTAATCTGACCGGGGTGAATTCCCTGTATGCCGGATGGGCGAACGACGCAGTCGCTGGCCTGTATCAGGTGAACGTAAAACTTCCCGCCTCAGGTCCTTCGATGCTTCCCATGAGCGGCGTTACCGCCCTAGCCGGATTTGTTGCGGGTGCAGTGGCGGTGAAAGTGCCGATCGAAGTCTTCTTGACCGCCAACGGTGGTTCAAATAGCCAACCATATAACGGCACCAACAACGTCGCCATATGGGTAACGCCGGCGGCAACAATAACAACCTCGGGCGCCACCCTGAGCTACACGGTAGCCAATGGAACCTTGGCAACTGCAAGCTCGGGGTCCCCAGTCCAGCTTGTCGATACCTTAGCTAGCGATGGGACGGGTACTATTTATACGGTGAGCGGGGTAACCGGCAGTGATAGCGGCGGCCCTGCTCTTACCACTGATTTCGCCATCGACGTTACGAACCACCTTGTGTTCAATCGGGCATTCCTGGCGGGTGTCTTCACGGTCACGATCCAGGCCGTAGATCACAGCGGTAATCCATTACCCACAGAGTTTATCACTCTGACCATTACCATCGCTTAAGTTGTGGTTAACAAGCAACCCTGAAACACTTTTGGCGGCGGGAGAAAACTCCCGCCGCCGTTTTTCCGTTTGCGCCCCTCACCGCGTGTCGCCAGTTTGCTCCGCGTCAAATCCCAATCCCCCAAATGCCTCCACCGCGGTATCCAATCTATCCCACCTGCTCCAACTCCGTCTCCAGCATCGCCACGTGCTCTTCTTCCTCCGCCGCCAACTCCCCGCAGAGGTCCTTTTCCAAGCCTGCCGGCAGCTCCCGGGCCAGTTTCTTGAAATGGTCGCGCGTGCGCTTCTCCATTTCCAGCGCCGCCTGGTACAGTTCCACCACCCCGGATTTCTCCGTCAACCGGATGCCCCGGAACAGCCAGTTCGAGAGCAGATTCTCCTCGTCGGCCGACAATTCCACCACGCTCCGGTCCAGATGCGCGTGGTACTTCTCCTCGAGTTCGTGCAGATGGTCCAACTCGGCCTCGTACAGCCGCTCCAGCACGGCGCGCTGGTCGTCGGTGCCTGCCTTGGCACGCGCCAGCTTGTAGAAATGGAACGAGTCCAATTCGAACTGCACCGCGTCCCGGACGGCGCGGAACCGCATGGAATCGCCCAGTTCCCGGCCCTGGATTACCTCCAGAGTGCCGCCGCACAGGAAGCATTTCCCGTACGGAATCGCCAGGCCCGTGGTGAGCTTGAAGCAGCTCCGGCACCGCCACGTATAGCGCACCTGCGCGCAGCAGATTTCGTCTTCTTCCAATACCTTATGGCACTTCGGACATGCAGATGGCATATTACACCCTCCCCGCTTTCCCAAGCTGCGGCGCATCGGGCGTTAGGCTGCCCATGTACTCCAGCATTCCCGCGGCCGCCCGCTTGCCCGCGCCCATCGCCAGAATCACCGTGGCCGCGCCGGTCACAATGTCGCCGCCCGCGAACAACCCCGCAATCGACGTCATATTCGTGCGCTCATCCACCTCAATATAGCCCCACTTGTTGACTTGCAGCCCCGGCGTGGTCTGCGAAATAATCGGGTTCGCCGTGGTCCCCAGCGCGTAGATCACGGTGTCCACGTCCAGCAGGAAATCCGAGCTTTCCACCGCCACCGGCCGCCTGCGCCCGGAAGCGTCGGGCTCGCCCAGTTCCATCTTCTGGCATCGCATTCCCGTCACCCAGCCGCGCGAATCGCCCAGAATCTCCACCGGCAGGGTCAGCCAGTTGAAGTGGATGCCCTCCTCCATGGCGTGCTCCAGTTCCTCCGCGCGCGCCGGCGATTCGCGCTGCGACCGCCGGTACACCACCGTCACCCGTTCCGCGCCCATCCGCCTGGCCACGCGCGCCGAATCCATGGCCGTGTTGCCCGCGCCCACCACGGCAACCCGCTTGCCCATTCCCACCGGCGTATCGTAGATCGGCTGCCGGTGGCCGCGCATCAGGTTCACGCGGGTCAGGAATTCGTTGGCTGAAAAAACGCCGTTGAAAGCCTCGCCCGGAATGCCCGCGAACTTGGGTGAGCCCGCGCCCGTGCCCACAAACGCCGCGTCGTACCCCATGTCCGTCAGAAGCTGCGGGATGGTGAAGAGCTTGCCGATGATGGTATCGAGGCGAATCTCCACTCCCATCTTCTTCAGGGTCTCGATCTCCGCATCGATGATGACGTCCGGCAGACGGAACTCGGGAATGCCGTACTTCAGCACCCCGCCGGCCACGTGCAGCGCCTCGAAGACGGTCACCGCCACGCCTTGCCTCGCCAGGGCGCCGGCGCAGGCGAGCCCCGACGGTCCAGACCCGATGATGGCCGCCTTCTTCCGCGGCCCGCCGCCGTTGGCTGGCGCTTCGTCCCAACCGCGACCAAACGCCGCATCGGCCACGAACCGCTCCAGCCGCCCGATCGCCACCGGCTTGAACTTCAGGCCCACCACGCAGGTGGCTTCGCATTGCGATTCCTGCGGGCAGACGCGCCCGCACACCGCCGGCAGCGCGTTGGTGGTTTTCAAAACCAGGTAGGCCGCCTTCACGTCCTTGCGAGCCAGCGCCGAGATAAAGCCGGGGATATCCACGGCCACCGGGCATCCCGGCACGCAGCGCGGCTTCTTGCAGCGCAGGCAGCGTTCGGCCTCGCTGAGCGCGCCCGCCAGGTCCAGCCCCAGCGCCACCTCGTTGAAGTTGTGGACACGCGCTTCCGGCGCTTGGTGCGGCATAGGCGAACGCTCCGGCGGAATCGTCCTGATGTTCTTCGGCACCCGCGGACCCGGCTGGGCGGGACCCGGTTCCGGCAGGCAGATCGCCACCGGCATTTGCCCCACGCCGTCCCGGTCGCGCATGCTGGCCAGCTTCGCCGATTCGTTCTTGAACCGCTCCATGGCGGCCTTTTCTTCGCGTTCGAACCGCTTCTGCCGCAGCGAGAGCTCGTCGAAGTTCACCAGGTGGCCGTCGAAATCAGCGCCATCCACGCACGCGAACTTCATGGCGCCGCCCACGGTCACGCGGCAACTCCCGCACATGCCCGTGCCATCCACCATGATGGAATTCAGGCTCACGATGGTGGGGATGCCGAACGGCCGCGTGGTCTCCGAGCATGCCTTCATCATCGGGATGGGCCCGATGGCCACCACCTCGCGGATGTCCTTTTCGCTGTTCAGCACCTCGGCCAGCGCGTGCGTTACGAAGCCCTTGCGGCCGTAGCTGCCGTCGTCCGTGGTGACGATCAACTGGTCGCTGCACTCGCGGAACTGGTCTTCCCAGAAAATCAGGTCGCGGTTGCGGAAACCCACAATCGAAATCGTCCGGTTGCCCAGATTCTTGTACTCGCGCAGTTGCGGATAGATGGGCGCCACGCCCAAACCGCCGCCCACCAGAACCACCGTGCCATTCAACTTACGGATGTGGCTCGGCAAGCCCAGAGGCCCGATGAAATCGAGAATGGTATCGCCCTCGCGCAGCCCCAGCATCTCGTAGGTGGTTTTTCCCACCGCCTGGATGACTACCGTCACCGTGCCCTGCCGCGCGTTGAAATCCGCCACAGTCAGCGGGATTCTTTCCCCATGCTCGTCGATGCGAGCCATAACAAAGTGCCCGGGACGCGCCGCTCGCGCTACATCCGGCGCTTCCACGTCCCAGAGAAAGGTCGTTGGACCGAATTGTTTCCTGCGAGTGATGAGAAACACCACACCTCCTCGAAAGACCATATTAGCAGACTTAAAGACCGTTAAGTCTTTATTTGTGAGGCAGGTTGCCAACCTGCGGCGGATTGGCAATCCGCCTGCTCGCGCTACCATGGGATTTCACGCCTCATGCGCAAGACCTCGCTAGCCAAGTCCAAAATCAAGATTCTATTGCTCGAAGGCGTCCACACCAGCGCCGTGGAAACCCTGCGCGCCGATGGCTACACCAATATCGAGTACCACCAGAAGTCCCTGCCCGAGCGCCAACTCGCCAAAGCCGCGGCCAACGCCTACTTCATCGGCATTCGCTCGGCCACCGAACTCACCCGCCCCATCTTCGAACACGCCCGGCGGCTTATCGGCGTCGGCTGCTTCTGCATCGGCACCAACCAGGTGGACCTGGCGGCAGCCGAGGAGCGCGGCATCCCGGTCTTCAACGCGCCGTTCTCCAACACCCGCAGTGTCGCCGAACTGGTGCTCGCCGAAATCATTTTCCTGATGCGCGGCATCCCGCAGCGCAACGCCGCCGCCCACCGCGGTGGGTGGCTTAAGACCGCCGAGGGCTCGCACGAAGTGCGCGGCAAGTGCCTGGGCATTGTCGGGTACGGCCACATCGGCACCCAGGTCGGCTTGCTGGCCGAATCCATGGGCATGCGGGTTCTGTTCTACGACGTCGTGGGCCAGCTCGCCCTCGGCAACGCCAAACCGGCTGCCGGCCTCGATGCTCTGCTGGAGGCGGCGGACGTGGTCACTCTCCACGTCCCCGAAACGCCGGAAACTCACTATATGATCGGCGCTGCCCAACTGGCCCGCCTGAAGCCCGGCGCCAAACTGATCAATGCGTCACGCGGAACCGTGGTCGATATCGATGCCTTGGCCGCGGCGCTGCACTCGGGCCACCTGACGGGTGCGGCCATCGATGTGTTCCCCGTTGAGCCCAAAAGCATGGGGGACGAATTCGTTTCTCCCCTTCGCGGCCTGGACAACGTGCTGCTCACCCCGCACATCGGCGGCAGTACCGGGGAAGCGCAGCAGAACATCGGCATCGAAGTGGCGGGCAAGTTGCTCAAGTACAGCAACAACGGTTCCACGCTGGGGGCCGTGAACTTTCCGGAGGTTTCGCTACCCGAGTACCCCGGAAAGCACCGGCTGCTGCACATCCACCGCAACCAACCCGGCGTGCTGTCTTCGATCAACTCGGTCTTCTCCGAGCAGCGAATCAACATCGCCGGCCAGTACCTGCAAACCGACGCCAAGGTGGGCTACGTGGTGATCGACGTGGAGACGGACGAGCGCGCCGAAACCGCGCTGATCAAGCAGAAGCTCGATCAAGTCCCAGGTACGATTCGCACGCGAATCCTGTACTGAGAGGCAGCTATCAGCTTTCAGCTTTCAGCTAAAACCAGCGCGGCGTGTTCTCCCGTTTCAAGCTGATCGCTGACCGCTGATCGCTGAAAGCTACCTCTTGAGTTTGTACATTTCTGGGGGAAGGTGGGACAGACCATCGTCTTTCGTGGTCTGTCATGCCTCTCGCCAGACTCTCGCCGGTGTAGTTGTGAACGCTCGCCTGGATGGGGAGGCGGCTCGCCGCTTCAACCAACTCCACGCGTGGGTGGTCATGCCCAATCACGTCCACGCGATCTTCCAACGGCACACCGCAATGGCCACCATCATGCGATGGCTCAAAGAGAGAACCATGGCGAGGGTCAAGCGCGGGCTGGGTGACAGACGACTCAACCAGATCGTCTGTCCCACTCGGGCCCTACCAGAATGTAGAAACTCCAGTGATAGCTGAAAGCTATCTGCAACAATCCTCCCTGCCTGTTTTGCGGGATTCACCCGCTTCCTGCAACGGCTGTGCTGGAGTATCTTCAGTATCGTGAGAGGTGGCATCGGAAAGTGAATCGCGCCGACCCGAAGATCCCCCTGGATTCGTGCGAACCCGAAGACGGCATATCGCCGGAAATCGACGAAGAGCACCGGGTGTTTTGCGAGCTTGCCGCACGATGCGCCGCTGGCGCCACTGCGCCTGTGGATCCGGAAATAATCACGGAGCGGATGGCGGAACTGTTGGAGCATGTGGCCACACACTTCTACACCGAAGAGGTCCTCATGCGAAGCATCGGCTTTCCAGGATACGCATCGCACAAAGCAGAGCACGATGCCATCGCGCGTGCCGCCTTTGCGCTGGCGGAGAGGTTCCACGCCAGCGGTGTCGCGCTGGCGGAGGTCTCCGAGTTCGCGGCGAAGTCCCTGATGACGCACCTTGTTGGCAGCGACAGAACCATCGGCTCTTTCATGCGGCAACAGCGAACCGCGGGAGAACCCCGGGGCCGCAGCCCGATGTCGCTTGGTCAGGGCTAAGAGGGCGGACCTGGCGGCGGTGGCGAGCCTCTCAACCCGCCGGCCCGTACTCTACTCCGAGGCTTCCACAAAGCCATTTGGGACTGGCACCGCGCGGCCCGCTCTTACGTGCTTTCCATGTCTCCAGGCCGCGGCGCTACGCACCAACCCGGCGTTGATTTCAAGCGTCGATGTTGATCGGCGATGTTGATCGGTGGCGACGATGGCTTAAGACTGGGCCGGCTTCTCAAATGCCGAATACATTCTGCCGCCGGAAGCTGGTCGCCATGCTCCGCGGAACCGGGCTTCCGAAAAGATTAGCCGATTCCGGACAGGATGCGAATAGGAAGCTATCGCCTACAGGTGCAGCCCGTGGCTGCGATAGAGCCGGTAGAGCGGCCAACACAAAAGCCAGACCATCAGGAAACAGCCGGTGAGGGTTGTGTCGATCGCCGTGTGGGCGATTCTGCCCAATCGTGGTAGCACATGCGCCTCCATGAGGACTTCCTCTCCAACATAAGTATGCGCGATCAATTTGAACAGCGCATGACTAAGGTGCGGATTTCCTGTTAAAAGGTGCGTTTGAATACCTGGAAGAACTGTTTCCGCCGGTCTCCCGGTCGGAACCAATGGGGGGCTAGCCCGGATCGCTGCACGGCACAGCCCGGATGCAACTGGTGTCTTGGACGACTTAGTACGGAGCAGTAGTACGAACCTTGCTACTTATAGACTTTCCCGCCCGGACGCCGTTCTCGCCGGCGCTAATACCCCGGCGCTAGGTGGGTTAGCGGAGCCGTTTCAGCCGGCGCTCAGCCGGTTTCTCATTCCCGATCAGGTGATGGAAGGCCTGGAGACGACACGGAGGAGCGGCAGCGCGCACCTTCATCCAATCTCTTCTGCGCGGATTCCCGGCCAGCGGACCGGCCATAGTTGCGACAGCCCTTACGGCTGGGCCTCAGCCCGCCGCGACAGCAGAAACCGCAGTGCGCCGCGCAGTTGGCTGCTGGCGAAGAACTGAACCATGCCGGTCGCGGGCCGCAAGACCCACGGTACGCGGCCGTGCCAGATCGCCGATAGGGGCCGCGCCACGCCGCCCTCTTCGCGGTAGAAGATGCGGTCGGTCCACCGCTCGCGGCCGGGGTTCTCCGGATAGGGCCGGAGGATTTCCCAACTGGCTTCCAGGAGGCGCAGTGGCATCGGCTCGCGGTAGTGCGGCATGAAGAGCACTGAGCTGTGCCCGGCCCTCACCTCGGCTGCGAACTCGGCGAAAGACCCGGCGTTTGTCAAGTTGAGGCAGGCCGCGGGTTCGCAGGCATGGCGGTCGCCGCCCGAAATGACGGGGGTCGAACGCGCGTGCGCCAGTTCCATGGTGGCGGCGTTTTCGTGCCACCGTCTGGTGCCGTTCAACTCAAAGGCGTGAAGCCACGGGCCGCACGCCTCGACGATGCCCGGCAACGCGAGGCGATGATCGGATTCAGCTACCCCCTCCTCCAGCCAGAAGGGATGGTTGAGCACAATCAGAGTATCCGGAATTCGGGCGCATGCACGCAGAATTCGCCGCAAGACGGCTTCATCGGGCGCGGCGGTGTAAGCCGCCATGGCGGACATCCAATGGCGCGCCGTGGCAGGCGGCAGGTTGTGAATGCCCAGATGAAAGATCGAGCGCCGGTAGGGCACCGTCCATTCCACTGAAACCGGCACCTCGCCGGCGTCCCTGGTAACCTGCAGCGCGAAACCGGCTTCGAGGTTATCGTGGTCGGTAAGAGAAACCATCGGGCGCAGGCCCAGGTTCGCGATCTGCTCCTGCTCCAGACGGAGCGCGGATGCCGGCGAGAGTGGCGGCGTCCAATAGGCGCGCGCGAAGTCCACGGGTCGCGGGCCGCGCTGATAGTGGCTGGCGATCTGCGAAATTCCGGGGACGTGATGCAGGTACGCCGGCAGAAACGACAGACACTCTTCAGAGTGCATAGTATGGCCATGCAGGCACACGGCCGCACTGAATTGCTTTACGGTATTCGAGTTCTCCCACAGGAACGATAAGTTCTCCCGCATAACTCACTCTCCCCCTTTATTAGCTTCGCGGGGCAGTAGTTACAATTGGTTCGCAAACCCGTGTTGATTTGGAGAAGAGAGTTCCGAGGAACTCCGCTGCCGCATGATCACCATCGAAGGCGGCGGCCGCGGCATGAGCGGATGGCGCGTCCGGAGATGCAGCACTGGAAGACCGGGATGGTTGCAATCCGCTGGACCCAGGGCACCCCTGACAACCTGCCCCACAATCAGAATGTGAAGCGCAGTTGAAGATCGATCTTGCGGTTGTAGGCGCCGGGTGCGCCGCCGTGCGACATCACCACCATCCCGCCTAAACTCCGGTACTGACCGAAATACGAAGACGACAGGTCGCCGTCCGGAGGCGCGTAGTTGGCGTGGTTGAGCGCGTTGAGCGTGGAGGCGCTGAACGTGAGGTTGTATTTTCGGGTGGCGGCGCTGCTTGAGGTGGGGGCTGGCGCCGGCATGCCGTGGCCACTGCCGGTATCGGTGGTACCGGATTGGCCCTCGTGTCCGAAGGCCCAGGTGCGGGACAGGCGCAGGGCCAGGTTGACGTTCGCCGGGCCGCGTCCGTAGTTGCGGCCGATCACCGGCGTTCCGGCTGCAGGATTCAAATTGAAGCAGCCGAATTGGGCGGCGTACACCAGACCGGCGCCGGAGCAGCTTGAGACATTCGCGCCAGGAGCCCCGCCAGGAGCCCCGCCAAGAACCCCGTCCGTAACCAATGACGGGCGCGCGGCGGGGTAGCCCGTGAGGCCGGGGTCGAGCCCGGTGGTGATGTTGTAGGGCGCGCCGCTGTTGGCGGCCAGGAACGGACTCACGCTGGCCTTCCACGGCAGCGGGACTGTGCCGCCGAGCACGGCGCGGTGACGGATGTCGCCGTAGGTAGACGGCCCCCATTCGGCGCCAGGCTGATGCGGGTCGGCGGGGAGTCCCTCGTTGTTATCCATGCCGTAGGAGAGCGCATAGTATCCGAACAGAAACAGCTTTTTGCGATTTACGTTGGCGCTGGCGATCAACTGGTTGAGGCGGCTCAAACCGGCGGATTCGGTGAGCAGGCGAATCTCGCGGCCGCCGGCTGGATACACAGACGGATAGACGCCGTCGACAGGCGCATTGATGTTGCGGGTGTTCAACAGGTGGACGCCGCGGCTGTTCGTCCAGGTGACCGCGAGGCGCGAAGATGCGGTCCACTGGCGTTCGATCGCCAGGCTGGTCTGATACAGGCGCGGCGCCTGAATGCCGGCATAAACCGGCCGCAACTGTTGGGGCTGCTGCAAAGCTTGCAACGCGGCGGCTGACGGAACAGTGGGAAAGAACGTAGGGTTGAGAATCAGGAAGGATTGCTGCGTGACGCCGTTGTAGCGCAGATTGTTGAGCGTGGTGGCCAGCGGCAGGCGGTCGTAAAATGTTCCGAAGCCGGCCCGCAACACGGTTTTGGCCGGCCGGTTCGGCTGGTTGCCAGGAAGGCTGCCCAGAAGGCTGCCAAGGCCCCAGGCGATACCGATCCGCGGCGCAAAATCGGCTCGGTCCCGCATGTTGGTTTGTGCCTCGTAGCGCGCGCCGTAGCTCAGAGTCAGGTTGGGGCGCACGCGCCAATCGTCATTCACGAACAGGCCGGCATCGGTTTGCTGCACGCGCGCGGCCGGGGTTCCAGCGTTCATGCTGAACTGCGAAGGGACGGCGCCCAAATGCGCCAGCGTGCTCCGGTATTGGTCCAGCGTGTAGAAGGTGAAGGTGCCGGCGAAGTTGCTTACGGAGACGTCAGTCAGGCGCGATTGACGCACGCGGCCGCCCCACTTCAGGGTGTGGTTCCGCCTGGTGTAGGTGGAGGTGTTGGCCAGTTCCCCATTGTTGATGACGGTGCTGGAGTTGCCTGTGGTGGCTCCGCCCCCGGTGAATGCGCCCTGCACGTCGATGACGGGCGCGGCCGAGTTGGCGGTATCGCGCGTGGCGGCGCGCAGATATTGAAACCGCGTCTCGTTGATGGCGCGCGGGGTGACCACGGCGGTCTCGGTGATCTGCACGGTATGCTCGGTCTGGCTCTCGTTATAGGCACGCGAGGCCAGGTTGAAATCGCCCACGCCCTGGTTGTCCAGGCCGATGCGCACGCTCTGATAACGGACCACCAGCGTGTTCCTGGGACTGATGGCGAAGTCCAGGCGCGGGCTGACGCTGTAGCGCGACTGGGGCGTGGGCACCGCCTGGTTGATTCTCGCCGGGTTCCCGCCATCGAGCGTGGTGGCCAGAATGAAGGCGTCTTCGTGGATCCGGCGGGCTTCGGCGTCGAGCGTGAAGGAGACTTTGTTCCGGGCCAGAGGGCCGCCGAGGTTGAAGCCGTAGAATTGGGTGCTGAACGGCGGCCGCGTAGCCTGGGCCAGCAGCGGGTTGCGCGAGTTCAGCGCGCGGCCGGCATACTGCGCGAAAGCCTGGCCGCGGATGGCATCGCTGCCCGGCTTGGTGAAGATCTCGACGCGCGCGAAACCGGGGTGGTCGTACTCCGGCGAGAAGGGATTGGAGTTGATGCGCACTTCGCGGATGGACGACTTGGGCGGCAGGTTGCCTCCGGTGAAGCCATCGACATACATCTGTCCACCGTTGGGCCCGGGCGCGGGACCGGCCAGGGCCTGCAACTGAAGCGCGAGTTCGTCGGGGTCATCGGACAAGACGCCGATCTGCCGTTCGCGCATCACCACGGCGCTACCGTTGGAATCCGGGTCGGTGGTGACGCGGCGCAGTTGGTCATCGACGTTGATCACTTGCGCCTCGCCCTGAATCGCCATTTGGACGTCGAAGACCGACGCCGGGCCGACAGCGAAACCATCCTTCTGCATGATGGAAAAGCCCTTGGCCGTGACGCGGATCTGGTACGTGCCGGGGGCGAGCGAGGAGAACCCATACTGGCCGGCGCCGCCGGTTCTGGCGCGCTGCTGACGGCCGGGGGCGCGCAGTTGGATAACGGCGCCGGGCACGACGGCGCCTGAGGGATCGGTTACGGTGCCGCGCAGGCTGGCGCCGCGCAGGCCGGAGGACCCTTGCGGCCATGCGGGTGTAAGAGACACGACTAGGGCGAGCACTACGCAAGACCGTTGCATGGCGCGGCTTCCTATTGAATCATCGTGGGGAGGCTGATGCCGCCGGGGCCGGCCAACATTCCGCCGTGCAGTTTGCCGAGCGCCTCCATGCCGCCGCCGTGTTCGCCATCGGCTTGGCCTTGCGCCATACGCACCAGGAAATCGGCGTTGGCCAGGAGCATGATGGCGGTTACCTGGCCATCCCGGGCGCCGCGGGTGGCGGTAACGATGACGCCTCCGCCGATTTTCAGATCGTCAATCGTGGCCACGGGCAATCGCTCCAGCGCCTGTTGCAAATCGAAATGGGCCGGGTCCTGGGCGTAGCCTTCTGTGGGCTTGCCGGTCAGAATCGCGCGCATGTCCGGCATCTTTTTCAAGCGCGAATCCGCGTCGATGCGGATGGTCAGGGGCTGCTTCGTGGTCACTTCCTGAATCTGGATTTCATTGGCTTCGCGATTCACTGCCGTAATGGAGCCGAGCCTGGTGAGGAAGGTGCCGAACACGAGGTCGTGCGCCGTCACCTTGGTTTCGTGTCCGGCGCTGGCCTCGGTGCCCCCCCCGGTGCCCCCAACGGCACCGGCCTCGCTCTTCTGGCCGCGGGCCTGGAGTTGGTCGCCCACCCCGATCTCGGCGGTGCTGCTGGCGACGGCATCGGCGAACTTCACCGAATCGGGTGCGTAGCGGCGAATGTTGGTTCTGCCGGTGACCATGACGGTGGCGGTGTGCGCGCCTTGGGGCGTCCGGATCTCCAGCGCGATCTGGTCGCCGTGGATGCCGGTGACGATGCCGGAGATACCGCGCGTCTGCCAATCCATCCGCTCGGCCTGGTTGCGCGTGGCGATATCGGTGGCGGTGATCCAGACGATGCGGCGGGCTTCGGCGAGGCCGGTCACGAACGATACCAGCACCCGATCGCCGCGGCTGAGGCTGGTCAACCGGGCCGGCCTGGCCTGGCTGAGATCGCGCTCGCCGGGCGGCACCTGGACCACTTCGGTTTCCGGACCGACCTTCACCAACACGGTCTCGCCGCTGTCGGGCTTGACGCCGATTTCGAGCGCCGCGGGTTTGAATTCGGTCACGGTTCCCGAGATCGGTTTGGCGGTCGGCGCCTGTGCCCGCAATGCGCTCGTGCTTCCGCAATGATGCTGAAAAACGGCGATGACGAGCAGCGCTACTACTCTGAGTGAGTATTTCATTCTGGTTCCTCCCGATTACTTTCGGTCAGCGGTCCACGTGCCGCCGGCCGGGTCCGTGGTGCCGCTCATGGTGCCGCCTTCCACCGAGCCCAGCAGCTTGAACGTCTCGCCCCCGGGCAGTTCGATGCTTAAGGAGACCTTGGCGTTTTCCAACGAACCGGTCAAGGGCAGCGACCCCATATGCCCCGTTTCGCATGTGCCGCTGAGTTTGGAGCCGTCCTGTTTCAACAGCAGGCTGCCATCCATCGGCCCATGGGGCGTCTCCAGCGACAGGCGCCAGTTGCCCGCCACGGTTTGGGTCTTGTTCTCCGCGACCAGGCATAAGGCCGCTCCTGCGACAACCAGAATTACTGAAAGAAGCTTCACGTTTTTTCCTCCCGAGACCGAAGGTAGCGCGCGCCGGAGAGGCGAGCCAAGGCAAAATGAACGAGCGCCACAGGGACCCGGCTGAGCGCGGAATTTCGAGCGGTGGGCGAAAGGGCGGGAAAGGCCAGGAGCGGGGAGGAACCCCACGAGTCTTTCGAGAAGGCGGTTGCGACAGTGCGACCGTGTCTCGGAGTTGCCCATCGTGGGACCGCCGGCCGCGGCCGCCGGGGACAGGATCGCAGGCTCTACCGGATCTCCAGCTCCAGCCGGTTGATCATCTGCTGTACCTTCTTGATCGTGCCGATGACCCACGGGCGCTCGATGGAATCGGCCACGTTGGCGGTCTTATGAAAGCTGGCGCACAACCGCGTGGCGCGGGTTTCCAACTCGCGGATCTGCGCTTCGACGGACGCGGCCGGCTCGGCGCTTTGAGCCGCAGCTGCCTCTGCCTGGAGGCGCGCCACGGCATCGACGGCGCGGGCGGCGTTTTCGGGGATTAGCGCGATCACGTCGCTCCCTGCGTGAATGCCGTCCCGTTGAATGGCCTGCGCAATTCGCTCAAATTCCGCCGGTGTGATTCCGGTGAGGGCAGCCGTCTCGAAGTACAGCGCGCCGTGTTTCTTCAACAGCGCGATCGCCCGGTCAGCAGTGCGCTTG
>Ga0210402_10002940_pt1 | contig 16262 bp, 16 predicted proteins | sample IncBWC7MmetaG_FD_161055 | JGI IMG/M metagenome (GOLD analysis project Ga0210402, IMG submission 161055) | Forest soil microbial communities from Barre Woods Harvard Forest LTER site, Petersham, Massachusetts, United States - Inc-BW-C-7-M | ecosystem: Environmental > Terrestrial > Soil >... | reverse complement strand
TTGTTGCCGTTGATCGCGACCCACGCCGGCGCCATGCCACGCTCGGCCCATTCCCGCGACAGCGGCGTGCGGCGCATGTCCTCGCCCTCGCGCCGTTCCACCTTGATGACATCGGCGCCGAGCAGTGCGAGCTGGTAGCTGCCATAGGGGCCGGCGAGCACCTGGGTGAAGTCCAGCACACGGACGCCGGAGAAGGGGCGTATCACGCCGCCACGCCCTCGCGAATGCTGCGCGCCACCGCCTTCTGCTCGTCGAATTCGCGCCGGCGACGGGCCAGTTCATCGGGTGGGATGCGGTCAATGTTCAGGTAATCGAGCTTCCACGACGGATCGGCAGCCCAGCGCAGCGGCGATTGCATCGTCGTCCGCGGACCCGGAGCAGATTCCAGCACTCGCAATGCCAGCTCCAGCGTCAATGCCTGCGATGCGGCGTCGTGCGGCTTACCCGCACTATTGCCGAGCGGGAAATCGCTGAACAGGAAACGCGGCACGGCGGCGTGCTCGACGATGTCCTTGGCGCAGCCCATGACCACCGTGGCGATGCCGTTGGCCTCCAGGTGGCGCGCGACGAGGCTGGAGGTCTGGTGGCAGACCGGGCAGTTCGGCACCACGATCGCGGCGTCGGTTCCGTCCTCCTGGCAACGGCGAAGGATCTCCGGCGCGTCGGTCTCTATCGTGACGCGATGGCTGCGGTTGGTGGGCGCGCCATGAAAGCGCGCGGTCACCGCGCCGATGCGACCCTGATCGCGCAGCCGCAGCAGTTGCGGCAGCGGAAACCAAGTGCCGCTGTCCTCGGCGCTGGTGTGCACTCGGTCGTAGCCGATGTGCGAGATGCGAAGGTCGTGCCGCTGTGACGTGTCGTCCGAATAGACTTGGTAGAATTTGGCGCCGCCGTTGTAGGGAGCGCCGGGTCCCTGGTCGCCCTTGTCCGGCCGGAATGGGGCAGCCGTGGTGATGATCGTCACCCGCGATTGCGCGAGCGGCTTCTTCAGTGGCTGGAATGGCGCCTCGATGTAATGCGCCCAGCGATAGGGCGTGGTGTAGCCGATCGCCGCGTAGTAGTCGCGCGTTCGCTGCATATAGGGGATCGGCGCATCGTAATCCGGCGCGAAGCCGAGCAGGGCGTCGAGGTCGCGGTCCATGGAGTGTCTCCCTTGCGCAGCGGCAGCGTACGGGAGGCCGCTGTGGTGGGCAAATCTTCGGGCGTAGCGGGGATTCCGCGTGGATGGTCAGGGCAGGCTGATACTGACGACCCGTTCGATCGCCTCACCCAGCAGCTCCACCCCCAGATCCACCTCCGCCCCGCTCACCGTCAGCGGTGGCGCGATCCGCATCACGCCGCCCGATGCCCCCGCCCGCACGATGTTGGCCGACAGCCCCAGTTCCAGCGCCACATCCGTCACCGCATCCGAGGTCGTCGCCGCATCGCGCCCGCCTGCGTCCCGAAACTCCAGCCCCAGCAACAGCCCGCGTCCGCGCACATCGCCGATGCACTCGTAGCGCTGCTGAAGCCCCCGCAGCCCGGCCGACAGCCGCGCCCCCATCACCTTGGCCCGTTCCGCCAACCCATCGCGTTGCACGACCTCCAGCACCTTCAGCCCGACCGCCGCCGGCAGCGGATCGTTCACGTGCGTCGTGTAGAACAGGAACTCCTTTGCCTGGGCTTCCGCCGCCACCGCATCGCCGGTCATTACCGCCGACAGCGGCAGGCCCGCTCCCAGCGTCTTCGACAGCGTGAGAATATCCGGCACCACGCCATCGCGTTCAAATGCGAACATCAGCCCAGTCCGCCCCACGCCGGTCTGCGCCTCATCCAGGATCAGCAGCATCGCGCGCGCCCGGCAATGCGCGGTCAGTGCGTCCAGATACCCCACCGGCAGATCGATCACGCCGCCGCTCGACAGGATCGGCTCCGCGATGAACGCGGCGAGATTGCCGGTGCACTGTCGGTCTAGCAGGTCGAACGCATCATCCAGTTCCTGCTGCCAACTCACCCCGGGAAAGCGCGGGCGGTACGCGTTCGGCGCCGGGATCGCGAAATTGCCGGGCGCGAGCGGCCCGACCCCCCGCCGCCCCGCCTTGTAGGTCGCCGCCGCCGCGCCACCGGTCATGCCATGCCAGGACTGCGCGAACCCCACGACCTCCCACTTCTCGGTGACCAGCTTGGCCAGCCGGATCGCCGCCTCGTTCGCCTCGCCGCCGGTCGACAGCAGCATCACCCGCGGCAGGTCCGGCACCAACCCTGCAAGCGCCTCGGCCAAATCGACCACCGGCGCCGACAGCATCGACGAGAACAGATGGTCCAACGTCCCCACCGACTCGCGCACGGTGGCGACGATCTCCGGATGCGAATGGCCGAGGATCGCGCTCATCTGGCCGGAGGTGAAATCCAGCACCCGTCGGCCCGAGGCGTCATACAGAAACGACCCCTCGGCGCGCACCGGCACAAACGGGACGAAGTCGCCGCCATAGCCCAGCAGGTGCCGGCGGGCACGGGTCCAGAATGTCCGCGTGTCGACGTTGTCGGTATCCACCGTCAGTGCCCCATCGATTTCATGGTCATCTTCATGCCGTTCTGCCCGACCATGTCGGGGGAGCGTATTGGAGGCCGGAGTGGTGAGTAAAGTCACCATCAAACCACATCGCCGCATCTGCCAGCCTATTGCTGCCAGGACGATTGCTCTGACCTATGTCTCGGATAAATCCAGCAGTCGCGCCGCTCCTTTATGGAACAACGCGTCAATGACCGGCAGACGAACGACCCCGACGCCGAACGCAAGCGAAGTGACAAACTGTCTTCAAGACCAGCTTCTGTACGGCGAAGCCGTGACCGTGCTAACAGTCACGGCTCCGCCGTAACGACACAGAACCTAGTAGACTCGTGTCAGCCAGCGCCCTGCGGAGGCGGTACAAAGAACTGAACGATGATGCCCTGACAGTCGAGGTTCTGGCCTTTGACATTGGCGGTGAGCCAGCCGTCGCTTCTAAGTACGCCCGTTATCGTAGCCGTCCGCCCCGACCCACCGACCTCCTTCCCTTGCATCGTGAAGGTCCGGTTCGGGCTGATCGTCCCGGATACATTGGCCATGCTCTTCATGTTGTTCCAGGCAACCATCCCAGACAGGGTGTTGTTGTCGCCCACCACCACATGCCAATCGAGTGACGGGCACTGGCCGGCTGGTCTTGAATGGAACACGTAAACCCGGCCCTCAGGCGCAACCTGCTGCGCAAGTGCCATATTGCATGTGGCGGTCACCACCACGGCACCAGCCGCGACTGTACCCATCAGCTTACCCCAAGTCATGCGTGTCGCCTTTCCATTGGTTGGACTGGGTAGTGAGTCTCTCCCCGTAGCGCAGGCGCGCAATGCCGAATCGGCACGCTGCGTCCCTCGATACGCTCCCACTTGCGGCAACTTCCGTCAAGCCACCGATGCCTTGGCCACGGTGGACCTGCACTGCCCAAGCGGCCGGCGTGGCCAGAAACAAGGCGTTCGACACGCCGGTTATCACGCCCAGGTAGCAGCGGTTTGGGTCCGCTGTCCAGCCGCATCCCACATCAGGCGTGGGTCGAAGGTCTCGGCGGCGAGCATGGTGAGGATGACCACCGCGCCGAAAGCCACGGCACCGATCCCCGGCTCTATGGTGATCACACTGCCGAACCGCACCAGGGCGCCGAGCAGCGATTCCATGAAAATGTCGATCATCGACCATCGGCCGATCCAGCGCACCACGTGATACAACCTGGTCCTGTCGCGTAGCCACCCCGCTCGGCCGGTCTGCGTGGCAACCAGCATGACCGTCAGCCCGACAAGCTTCAGCATCGGCACGGCGATGCTGGCAAAGAACACCAGAGCCGCGAGTGGATACAGCCTCGACGAAATCAGCTCGCGCACGCCGCCGAGGATCGTGCTGGGTGTGCCTGCGCCGAGCTGCATCACGGTCAGGACCGGATACAGGTTCGCGGGCACGTAGAGGGTGGCGGCTGCGATCATCAGCGCCCAGGTTCGGGCCAGGCTGTTCGGCTTGCGCTCATGCAGCACCGAGTCGCAGCGCGGACACCGCGCTTCGCCTGGCGGGTGAACGCTCACCAGACCACAGGACTCGCAGCCGGCCGCTCCCGGCACCGGCCCGCGTGCCGGCAGCTTGCGCGACGCCTTGTCGGCAGCGGTGGAGCGGTCGAGCGCGTCCCAGACCGCCTCGTGATCGAGTGCGCTGTCTGCCCACACCATCACGAACGTCAGGGCGAACAGCGCAAAGACGCCGGTGCCCAGCGTAATCTTCACCAGATCGCCAAGTTTCACATAGGCGACCAGCACGCCGAATACGAAGACCTCGACCATCGACCACGGTGTTAGCCGCTCGACCAGCACGAATACCCGGCGCAGATGACGCGGCGGTCGCGCCAGGTGCAGGCCGATCAGCACATAGAGCGTGCCAAGCAGCTTGGCGAACGGCGCCACGACGGTGACAAACACGACGACCGCGGCCAGGGCGGTCATGCCGCGCTGGATCAGTTCCTCCGGTCCCGAAAGCAGATCGGCCTGGAGCGTTATGCCGGCGGTCTCCACGCTCATGAGTGTTGACACGCACGTTACGCCCAGCAGCACGAGTGCGGACACTGTCAGCGCCAGGCTATGCTCCAGCGGTTGTCGTCGCGCCCGGTGCAGCCTGGTGCCGCAACGGTTGCAGTGCGCGGAAATGCCGGGTGCAAGTGCCGGCACGGTCTGCAGCAGCCCGCAACTCTGGCATTCGTGCAGCCGCGGCCGAACGAGTTCAGGTTCTGCCGGGGCCCGAAACAGCGACATCACCGCGCTCTCCGCGCGCGAGGAGGCGCTGCGGGGGCCGCGCTGGGAGGCTGAAGGGCAAGCATCGCCGCGAGCCCATCGGCCAGCTGGCCCACCGCCACGCTGATCGCCGCAACTTCACCTCCAATACCGCTGTCGGATGGTTGGATTTCGAAGCGGAAGCCGCGGGTCACCGGCTCACCGCGTCCCTTCACCACCGCTGCCTGTGCCTGCAGCACGAGCGTCCCCGCGGTGTTCTCGTCGAGGCGAGACACATTCAGCTCGATGGTCGCGTCAGGCGTAACGGACACCGCGCCGGTCTCGGCAAAGACGGTGCTTTGCGGCAGGCGCTGGCTCAATTCCTCCACCAGCACACGCGAAAGCATCGCACCGAGCGGCTCCCCCCACCAGTCGTTCGCCATCACGTCAAGACGATAGTTCTCCGACGAGCGAACGATCTGGCTGCGCTCCAGGAATCGGGCCAGACCGATCTGGCGCAACTCGATCGCCTTTGGCGCCCCGGTCACCGTCGCGCCTGTTACCGGGGCTATGGTGTACAGATCCGGGTTGGGAGAGCTGCAGGCAGCCTGCGCCGCCAGCAGGGCAGCCGCTACCACCTGCATGAGCCTGGACAGGTGTCTCATTCGACGCCGCCGGCGGCCCGGCCCTTGATCAATGCCTCAGGGTGGCGTGAGAGCAGGTCGGCGAGCGACCGGATCGAGCGGGTTGCGTCGTTGAGCTGTATCAGCAGGCGTTCGAGGTCGCGGTTGAACTGTGTGTTGTCGCCGTAGCCCGATTGCAGCGACAGAACCAGCTTGTTGGCGTCCGACATCGTCTTCTGCAATCCGGCCGAGAGGTCCGGCAGCCGCTTCATTGCCGGTCCCAGATTGGCATCGAGATTCTGCACCACGTCGTGTACGCTGGCGAGCGTCGAATTGAGCGACGTCAACACCTGCTTGGCCTGTGGATCGTTGACGAGGCCGTTCAACCCCTCGGCGGTCTTGTTCAAATTGCGACCAAGCGTGTCGAACGGAATTGTATTGACCTTGCGCAGCAGTTCGGTGGCTGAAGCCTGCAGCCCGCTGAAGCTGCCGCTGTCCGAGGTCGGAATGACGAGTGTCCCATCCTCGGTCTTCGTCACCTGTGCCGGCGGCGCGTCGGGCAGGAAATCGAGGGCGACCCGCATCTGGCCGGTAAGCAGGTTGGCGCTCTCCAAGGTTGCCCGCATGCCGCGTTCGACCAGTTGATCCACCGCCGCTGGGACATCCTTCGCCACCTGGCGGCCGATTCCTACGATGCGCTCCGGCTGCACCTCGAAATGCACCGGTGCGGTGATCGCCTCCTTTACCGGATCGTAGCCGAGGCGCACGTCGGTAACCTGTCCCACCTTGAGGCCGCGCAGCGTCACATCGGCGCCTGGCGCAAGGCCGCCGACTGAACCGGGGAAATAGCTGAGCGCCAGTATTTTGCGGCTGTACGAGGCCGCCTGGGCCGTCTCCTTGTTGGCAAACATTGGGAAGACGTGATCCTCGGTGCTTTCCGTCGCCTGCACCGCGCCCGGCTGCATATCGAACGCGACGCCGCCGAGCAGCAGGGCACGCAGCGACTCGAGCTGCACTTCGACCCCGTTGCCGCCGAGCTTCACCGAAAAACCGGAAACGTCCCAGAATCGGGTCTGGTCGTTGACATATTTGTCGAATGGCGCACGGACAAAGGCGTGGATAGTCGCGCTTTCCGCCATGTCGCCGATATCCCAGCCCAGTACTTCGCCGACCTGAAGATCGCGGAAGAAGATCGGCGAACCGAGCGTGACCGAACCGAGGCGCGTCGCCTTGAGCAGGAATGTCCGACCCGGCACGTTCGACGCTAGCACGGGTGGATCCTCACGACCGGCGAATTCGTGCTTCTGGGCGGCGGTGGCGTCGCCGGGCAGCATGCCGATATACGATCCGGAAATCAGCGTGCTCAGTCCGGAGACATTGCCGGCGAACAGCCGCGGCTTGACGACCCAGAACTGAGCGTCGGCGGTGAGCAGCGGGTCGGCCTGCCGGGTCGTCGCCACGGTCACCAGGACATGCGTATGGTCGCCCGACAGCGCGAGGCTCTTCACCGTGCCCAGCGAGATGTCACGGAATTTCAGCTGGGACTGGCCGGCTTGCAGTCCTTCGGCGGTTTCGAAGGTGATCGTGATGGTCGGCCCTTCCTTGGACAGCGTGTCCCATGCAAGCCATGCGCCAATCGCCAAGGCAACGATGGGCAGCAACCAGATCGCTGACAGGCGGCGCGATCGGCGCGTGGAGGCAAGGACCAGATGTGGTTCGCCGGCAGCTTCGCTCATCGATCAATCCTCTGAGGCTCCCGCCGGCACGGCCCGGTCGGTGGGCTGGCAGCGATTGTACACACTTGCCAGCGGTCGAACATGCAATTTCGGGGGCCATTGATGGCAGGGCCCAATGCAAGCTTGGTCAATCGTTGCCGCGTGTCAAATTTGCCGATTTCGCATAGCACGACCGGGTCGCACGTCGCAGCGAGGCAACGCATCGCATAAGCAGGTCAAGCACCGAATGCCTGGCAGGTCGTGCGAAAATCCCAGTCCGCGCCGTTGAACTGTCGGGAACGGCTGCGGCCGAGACTAGCCACGCTAGAAAGTGAAATTCACCATGATCATCGGGCCGCCCATCGACAGGTGCTGCACGACCGTGCTGCTGTCCTGCTCGAAGGACAGGTAGCGGTAGGTAACCGACACGCCGGCCCAGCCGGTCTGATAGCCGAGGCCGGAGGCGATCTGCCAGGTCAGCTTCGAGCCGCCCGCGCCAATGTCGAAGTAATAGGGAATGAACAGCCCGGTATTGTTGATGCGGATGCGGCCACGAAAGCCACCGATGCCGTTCCAGATGCTGTCGGAGCTGGAAATGCCGCCGATGCCACCGAAGGTCGCGCCGTTGCCGCGCGGTCCTGTCACTGTAAGGCCCAGGCTGAAATTAGTCGTGGTGTTCACGGCAAAGTACCGGAAGCCGGCGATCACATCGAGGTTGCCCCAGTCACCCTGCAGCAGAGTGTAGCCACCCGCGAGGGTCCAGAGCTTGGAGTTCAGCGAGGTGCCGGTGCTGAACTGCACCGAGCGCGATATCGGCTGAGAGGGCAGGCCGACGAAGTCTATCGACTTGAAGTGCGAACTGGTGGCGCTCAGGTTCAAGTACATGAAATCGGTGAGGAGCGAGAACGGGCCATATCGGGCGTCTGCCGCTACCGCCGTCGCGAAGTTCATGTGGGACACTATTTCGCCAGGTCCGACTGACACGTCCGTGGGCAATCTGCCATCGAGCGCAGGTGGCAGGTTGTAGTTCAGCGTAGTTCTGATGGTCGGCAGCCACAGATAGGGCGCGATGTTGAAGGTCCAGCCTGATGGGTTGGCCGACGGTTGCCCAGAACTCGTCGGTTGCTGTGCCTGCGCGCCGACAGTGAGTACTACCGTCAGAATGGCAATCATGACGATTCGGTTCAACATCGCGGACTCCCTCACCTCACCATGAACGGTCCGATATTTTTCGGCCCTGCCAAACCTGACGTGTGCCTGACCTACGAATCGGACGGTTGACTCCAGCAAAGCATGGCCGATCCATTTCTATCCGGGGATTGGAGACCGGTCTATACCGAGATGTTACCGAAGCGTGGCGCATGAGGATCGGACGATACGCTCTCCGTCATAGGACTCTGTCGTCTCCTGCTTCGTGGGCCTGGTGTGCGAATCGGAAGTCGTCGATTGCAGTCACGCAAAAACTGCTCTAGACGAAAATTCCAAGCCTGCACCGACGATCCTCGTGGGCGGGCGGCCAGCGTCATGGAGACTGCCAGCATGATTGATGCGACGACGGGTAATGAAACAGCGAAAGCGCACGTTTGGTACAACCAATCGCTACACAGTCATTTTTTGCTCGGGATTGCGCTGACGACGCTGCTGGTGCTGGCCGGATGTACATCGTCTGTCAAGCTCGGCCCGGAAGCCGTCGCCGGATTGGCGCCGGACGGCACGGTGGACATGGAGCAGGTCCAGGCGGCCTTTATCGGCAGCGCCGGTGGCGGGAGCGGGACGCTCTTCTTTCGTGGCGCATCCTATCCCTTTGCGATCGGCGGCCTGGGGGTCGGCGGCATCGGCGCGTCAACGATCAACGCCGAGGGCGAGGTTTACAAACTCAGCAGCCTGGCGAACTTCCCTGGCACCTACGGCCAGGCCCGCTACGGCTTCGCAATCGGTAATACGAGCGCCGGTGATCTTTGGCTGCAGAATGAGAAGGGCGTCATCATGCATTTGAAGGCCAAGCGGACTGGGCTTATGCTCAGCCTCGGCGGCGACGCTGTGGTCATATCCATGTCACAATAGCGACCCGCCAGGGATCACTGATCAAGCACGACACGCAGGGCGTCGTTGCCGAGATCCGGCATGCGGCCCTGCGGCGGCACCTTGAGATGCATGATCGTTGCATACTCATTCTGCAGCCAAAGGCCGCCGCCGGTTTGCCCAGCCACGACGGATGCATTCGGTGCCCGTCGATAGGTCCCTGGAAATCGCGCGATATTCTCGAGCCTGTACACCTCGCCTGACGTCTGGATGATCGCAATGGCGCTGCCCTCTACACCCAGGCCCCCGATCGCGAAGCGATAGAGTGTGCCGTTGAAGAATACGGTGCCTGTCCCGCCGCCGCCGGGGGGCACATCGTTCGGTGGCGCCTTGTTCAGTTCAACAGTGCCAGGGGCCTGGGCGACATTCGGTTGCGCAGGGGCGGCGCCGGTTCCACAGGCCGCGAGGGCCAGCGATAGAAACGCTGCAAGTGCAACGGCTCCAATGATGGCGTACGCGGGGAGAGGACGGTGATCATGCTGCACGCGTGTCATTCCTATTACATCGAGCGGGATCGTCGCCGACAAGCAAACCATCGTATTCCTGGCGCGGCGATTGCAACGGAGGGCTGAGCAACATGGGGAGAGTGCAGTTTGGCATCGTGGCCGTGGCCACATGCGTGGCAGCGGCAGGTTGCACCAGTACACCTCCGTCATCGCCGGTGACGCCGGCAGCCATCATTCAGCCAGCCGGACCGGTCTCCGTCAATGGAACCTACAATGGCATCACGCAGCTCGTTCAGGGCCCGGCAATGTCGTGCGGAACCCAGGATATGCTGACGCTGCACGTTGTCGACAGGACGTTTGGCTATACGCTCAACCAGCCGCAGGTTCCGTGGCAACCCGTGCGGTCATTCAATGTCGTGATCGCACCGGACGGCTCGTTTCAGGTGCAATCCGGCACGGCCTATATCGGTGGCGCCGTCAGCGGCAGCCACATGGCGGGAGACATCGTTGGCGATGCCTGCGCCTACCATTTCGAGGCGGACAGTTCAGGCACGTTCTGAGTTGTCGGATCGCGCGACCGTCTGCCTCCAGGCTCTCAGGCACCAGCCAGATCGTTCAGGCTGAGCATCGCCGTCATCAGCGAGGCAACAATTCCCGCGACCGCGAGGCCCATGAGGATGGTGATTGCCGGGACAAGCAGCGCTACCATGCGCCCCGTGGCAAGCCGGGTGCGTTCCTCGTGAATTTCGGCCGCACGCATGCCCATGGGCCCAAGCTGGGCGTTCTCCTCGCCAAGGCGCAGCAGGTGGATGGTGCGTGTCGGGAAGATGTGGGCCTCTGCAAGCGGCTGGGCCAGCCCTCCACCGCCGCGCGCGCTGTTCGTCGCCTGATCGACTGCGGCCACCGCGGCGAGGTTGCCCAATGCATCGCGCACAACGCCCAAGGCCGTGATCAGCGACACCCCATTGATCAGCAAGGTGCCGAGCACGCGGGTGAAGCGGGCAGCCAGTACCTCGCGCATCAGGGTGCCGAGGACGGGCAGACGCAGCACGAGGCGATCGGCGAACAGCCGTGGGCCCGGACGGCGCAGCAGCGCGCGGCCAGCGAAGAACAATGCGACGATTGCCAACAGCGCATACAGCCCATAGCTGGAAACGGCGGCGCCGGCATCGATCAGGAACTGCGTGGAGGCGGGCAGCTTCGCCCCGCTCTGCTCGAACATCGGCACGAACTGCGGCAGCACCTGCGTCAGCAACAGCGCGACGGAACCGATCGCCGCCACCAGCAACAGGCCGGGATAGATCAAGGCGGAACTCACGGTTGCCGACAGGCTGCGCTGCCGGTCCAGCAGGTCGGCCATGTGCGCCAGTGTCGCCGCCAGCTTGCCCCCAGCCTCTCCGGCGCGCACCAGGCCGATGTGCAGCCGTGTGAAGGTCCCCGGAGCGCGGCTGAGTGCCACGGACAGCGGGCTGCCGTCGCGTACCGAATCGCGTAGTTCCGTCACCACCCGCTGCACGCGCGTATTGGCCGCAGTTTCCTGCATGTAGCGCAGCGCGCGATCCAGGTCCTGTCCCGCGCCCAGCATGGTGGCCAGTTCACGCACGAAATCGGCAACCTCCTGCTTTTTCAGGCCACCCTTGCCACCGAGATCGATGTGCATCAGCGAGGCGAGGGCGGATCCCCCGGCCGCCGGTTCGGCGCGCATAGGCATGCTGCCCTGGCGCTGCAGGCGCGTGATGACCTCGGCCTCAGTCGCGGCGTCCATCAGTCCACGCTGGATTTCGCCGCCAGGTCCGATCGCGGTGTAGCGGAAGGAGGGCACTCCTCAGCCCTCCGACTGAACGCTGCGGGCGACTTCCTCGATTGTCGTCTCGCCCGCCAAGGCGGCGGCGATTCCAGCATCGAGCATGACCTGCATGCCGTTGGCGACTGCCGCGCGTTCGATGGTGGCATGATCCGCGCCGGCGACTATCAGCCGTTCCAGATCGGAGCTGAGTTCCAGGAATTCGGCGATGGCGGCACGGCCGCGGTAGCCGGTATTGCGGCATTCCGAGCAACCGCCCGGGTGATACAGTGTCACGGGGCCGCCGCCGCAGCGTCGTTCCAGGTCGAAGCGCTTGATCATCTCGGGCAGGGCGGGGACAGGCTGGCGGCAGGCGGTGCACAGACGGCGGACCAGCCGCTGGGCTAGCACCCCGCGCAGCACGGCCGTCAGCAGATAGTCCTCCACCGCCATGTCGCGAAGGCGGGTGATTGCGGCGGCGGCGGAGTTCGTATGCAGTGTGGACAGCACCAAATGCCCGGTCAGTGCGGCCTGCACGGCGATCTTCGCCGTCTCCGGGTCGCGGATCTCGCCCACCATGATCACGTCCGGGTCCTGCCGCAGGATGGACCGCAACAGGCTGGCGAAGGTCAACCCGATCTGGCTGTGAACCTGGATCTGGTTGATGCCGTGCAACTGGTATTCGATCGGGTCCTCGACCGTGACGATCTTGCGCGTGACGGCGTTCAGCGCCAGCAGCCCGGTATAAAGCGTGGTGGTCTTGCCGCTGCCGGTCGGGCCGGTCACCAGCACGATGCCGTTCGGCATCTCCAGCGCCGCGCTGAACTTGTGGATCACCCCCTCCGACAGGCCGAGGCGCCCATAGTTGAACGCGACGGCGTTGCGGTCGAGGATGCGCATCACGACGGTTTCGCCGAACAGCGAGGGGATGGTGGACACGCGGAAATCCACCTCCTGGCCGCGCACGGCGAGCTTGATCCGGCCATCCTGCGGCAGCCGGCGCTCGCCGATGTCGAGCTTCGCCATGATCTTGATGCGGGAGGTGATGGCGGCGGCCAGGCGATGCGGCGGGCTGTCCGCCTCCTGCAACTGTCCATCGTAGCGGTAGCGCACGCGCAGCCGATCCTCGAACGGCTCGATATGGATGTCCGAGGCGTGGGTCTCCACCGCGCTGGTGATGATCTGGTTGACCAGCCGGATCACCGGCGCCTCGCTCGCGAGGTCCTTCAGCCGTTCGGTGTCGTCCTCCGAGGGCTCCCCTTCGGCACCCTCTTCGCCGGCATGCGGTGCTTCCTCGTCGGGATAGAGCCGCTTGAGCGCGGTATCCAGTTCGATCGGCACGGCGATTTCCAGCCGCACATTTGCGCCGGTGGCGGCGGCGATGGCGGCGGGCGTGAAATTGTCCAGAGGATCGGCCAGGGCCACCACAAGCGTATCGCCATCCATCGCCATTGGCAGTGCATGGGCATGGCGCAGGAAGCGTCCGGTCAGACGGTCGGCGAACAGCGGCTGGTCGGTCGGATAACTGTCGGCGCGGGCCACAGGCAGGTCGAGCAGCGTCGCATAGGCCTCGGCCATCCCCCGTTCGGAGACCAGGCCGAGTTGAAGCAGGACCGAGTCCACCCGCTGCGCGGTCTCATCGGCGACGCGACGGCTTCGTTCGAGCGCCCGGACATCGCATTGGCCGTTTTTGAGCAGAATGTCGGTCAGTTTCTCCAACGGCAACTCTTCACTGGCAAGCATGGTGGTCATAATGTGCGTCCATTGAGCATGCCGGCATGCCCTTCGGCATCGCCGATCGGGATAGCCGGCTTGATTGCGGCGCCGCCGGTTGCAACAGCCCTCGGGCCGCCCATGGGGCCGCGCCCGGGGATGGCCGCGCAGGCGCCGGGTGTCAGACCGTGGTGCGGTGCGTCATTTTCCATGCCGGGCGGCGCTTGGCATGTGGTCAGGGCCGGGACGCGAACATTGTGCGCGCCGCGTCCAGCACCTTGGCCTGATAGCTCAGGTTCAGGATCGGCGTATGGGAATGGTAGTCGCCCACTGCGCGCAAGAGATCGCCCTTGGTCTCGTTCAGGTAGGTGCGCATGATAAGGCCGGCGGCGGCGATATTGAAGCAGGGATCGTTCAGCAGCCGGTCACGCACATTATCCTCGGACAATCTGGCAAAGCGGGCGATCGGGCCGACCCAGAGCGTGTTGATCTGCATGACGCCCAGGTCCACCGAGCCATCCTTGTTCGAGTGCATCAGTCCAATACGTCCGCCCTCGATCGCCTGGATGGACGGCAGCACACGGGGCGGCAAATGATACCACGACGCGGTAAGTGCCATGCATGCAAGAAACGGAACAGGCATTTGATGTAGCTAAAACATGATTCATGTGCTGTTGTCCAATGATTTCGGAATAGCGTGTCCGGCTGTTTTATGGTTTATATGCCGCGCGGATTTCTTCCGTGAGACTGGACTGGCAAATGCATCACAACCTGACTCGCGCTCCAACTCGACATCCCGCAGGCAAGCGACCCTTGGGCAATGCGGGCTTCACCTTGCTGGAGATCCTCGTCGTCATCGCCATCCTTGGCCTGCTCATCGGCTTGGTTGCGCCAGCCGCCTTGCGCCAGCTCTCGGGCGCCCGCGGTTCGGTCGCCAAGCAGTCCATCGAGCGCATTACTTCCATACTCGACCTCTACAAGCTCGACGTCGGTGCTTATCCCAGCGGCGAGCAGGGGCTCGCCGCTCTGGTGCAGAAGCCTTCCGGATCGGAGAATTGGAACGGACCCTATCTCAAGGGAGAATCGCTTCCGATGGATCCCTGGAACCACCCCTTCGTGTACCGCAACCCATCCGAGCGGAGCGGACATGACTACGATCTTTGCTCGCTGGGCGCGACTGGCACTGCCGGACAGGGTGCCATCTGCAACCCATGAGGATCGGGCGGCACGAAAACTGACAACGCGTGCCGCCTGCTACTCCGACGGCGTTCCCCACGTCAGAAGCTGATACGGCGCCTGGTCCAGGCTCGCTTCCGCACGAAGGCGAACCACAGCCTGACGTGTGAACCGGCCGCCCTTCGCGCCAACTGCGGTAGCGTCGATCATCACGACCATGACCCGGCCTGTCGAGCCGAAGTACCAAGGGTCGCCGGTGGTCGCCGACACCTCGGCCAGCGTGGCGGGTATTTCATTCGGCGCCGGCGGATCGCCTTCCCGATAGATCGACAGGAATGGCTTCGTGCGGGCGAGCACCGCCGGCGTCATTCCCACCACCAGGCCGATTTCGTCCACACTGTCGAACAGCTGGTTTCCAGGTCCGTATGGCAGGCCGGCCGCCTGATATTCCGACAGCTTTGTTCCTCCCGACAGCGATTTGGTGCTGTTCGTGCGCCAGTCAACGATCGCACGCGCGAGAGCCGCGGCCTTGCCGGCGTCCACGCCAACATTGCCTAGCAGCGCCTGGATCACAGGCACGGGCGCGGTGTTCGGGTTGACCTTCCGTGACTGGTTCGTAATCCGCACCTCGACCGCGGCGTCGCCAACGCGAACCACGCGTAACCGCGGATCCGGAACCCATGTGCCCTGCACCAATCGCATGATCGCCTGGTACACGGCGCCATCTGCCGCAGCCTCTGTCACCGCATTGGCGCGCAGGTTTGCCGCCACCTGCACCTCGGTCCGTCCCGTCGTCGTGAATTGCGCCACCAGCAGCGCCAGCAGCACAATTGTCCACAGGACGATAAGCAGCGCGAAGCCGCGTTGCCGACTCACAGCCGCCACCGGTCACGCATCGGCATGATAACGATATCGTATCCTTGCCGTCCGCTGTCGCGGGTGAACACCATGCGGATGCGGATCAGCTTCGGCAGTACCACCGCGGCCCAATCGGACTGCCATCCGCTCTTGGGGTCGCGCCAGTAGGCGATCTCGAGGTGGTCCACATCGTTCATCAGCGTGACGTGTTCCGGCACCGGCACGGGCCCGATGCGGTAGCGGTAGTTTGGCAGCCAAAGCAACTGCAACTGGTTCTTTTCGTTCACTGCCAATGTCACGATCGCTGCCCGCGTGACCATCGTGTCGGCCGCCTCCGGGAGCGTTGTCGTGAACACCAGGCTGTGCGACGTCCCCTTGAACGTCGCCGGTCGGCCGCTGACCCCACCCGGATCCATCCGCTCGATCAGCGTGCGCAGCGTCCTGTCGGCGGCCTCCACGTCGCCGCGTTTCACCATCGTGCGCGTCTGCGCCTGCCACGCGGTGACGCCAAGCCGCAACCCCTGGACCAGACCCATCATCAGCAGGCTGAATACGACAAGCGTTACCAGGACTTCCAGCAAAGTGAAGCCTGCCTGTCTGCGCGCGCTCATTGCGGGATAATAGCAAATAACTCCCGTCTGGTGCCACAAAGGATCGACATGGCGACAGCGAGCGCGAGTAGCATGCGCTGGTCGCTGCGCACACAGCCAACCGGCGTGCCTGGGTCGCGTGGCCAGCGAACGGTGCGGATGCGGCAGGTGGCCGAGGATGTGGAGCTGTGGATACACGGAAGCTGATCTGCTGGTCCGATCTGCTCAGCTCGGCGCAGATGTCAGCAGACGCTCGCTGTCCAGCCGCACCGTGCGGGCATGCGTTCCCTCCCGCCAGTTGATCCAAACGGTGACGGCACACAGTGTGACCACAAGTGAGTCGGTGGCGCCAACCGGCCTTCCCCCCGAATCCTGCTTGCCGGTGGAATCAAGCGGCCGCACCGCGACCCGCCAGTGAAAGCCTCCCCCGTCGTCCCCCTCCTGCTCGCCGAAGACCAGGTTGGCGCTGGTTCCGTCCATATGCGAGCGGGCGCGCGAGACCGCCTCCTGGT
>Ga0210402_10002939_pt1 | contig 16265 bp, 20 predicted proteins | sample IncBWC7MmetaG_FD_161055 | JGI IMG/M metagenome (GOLD analysis project Ga0210402, IMG submission 161055) | Forest soil microbial communities from Barre Woods Harvard Forest LTER site, Petersham, Massachusetts, United States - Inc-BW-C-7-M | ecosystem: Environmental > Terrestrial > Soil >... | reverse complement strand
AGTTATGCAAGCCTCAGCCTGGTTCCGAAAATAAGTAGACTGTAGACACCGTACCAGACGTACCAGTGTCTCTCCACATATAACTTGAAGTACAAGCCTTAGTGTACACTTTCCTGGTTCGTTTTTGTGGTTCACGCGTTCAACACGTTTTATAAACAAATTTTCTAATTTCCAATTCCTTGCAAGGTGGTGAAAGACTTTTAGTCACCACCATCAATCATCTTCCCGAAATACCTCTTGTACATCTCCTTCTTGAAAGCCATGTCAAGGGCATTGAGATAGATCTGTACACTTCAACTCGAGGCGCAAATGGGCCATTGTGGGATGCTTGGTTCACATTGAAGACATCAGCCCAACAGCGCTTCGCATTGCTGGAACGATTGGACGAATTTATTGATAAACACCAAGTTTGCAGCAATACAAAGGTTCGTTCAAATCCCTTTCTTCTTATTGCTGAAATAATATCTTGCCAGCGCCACAAAATCGATGAAGACGGTACCTTCAGGCGCTGCGGCGGCTACCCCGAAGTGTATTATTGCTCCAAGGCCTGTCAGACACAGGATTGGTCGGAGGGCGGTCGTCATCGTCTTATCTGCAAGGAGATGCAGGAACTGCGCAACGGTAAGGTCATCCACTGAATTACCAGATGGATCGCTGACTCCCAGAACTCAGAGAGGGGTGCTCCAATGCCGAGACGCGACCGCCACTTCTCAAGCAAGAGTGTTGGCCGAACTATGTAAACACACCTTGGAACTAAACCAACCAACTTTGCGCTGTTCCCCCAAAGATGACTAATGCATCTGCGACTTCGTATCGCCCTCCCGGATTATAATATGGACGACGGGAAGCGTGTAGACTGTGATGAGATGGTCAAACGAGCCAAAAGATCGGAGGGGAATGGAATTGGTCGTTTTTATTCGCTGGTTGGAGAGTATCAGTACATCGGCTTGACACTAATTGAATTTCCTCTATGACGGATTTGGGAACTTGAAGATACGCAGGGTTGAAACGTAGATAAACATGGTCCTTGCTCTGTACAACACTGCAGATTTCAGAGTCTTATCATGATACAGATCGAAGTATGTGTGAGGTATTTGAGTCTTTCCGCAAGGTTCCAGCCGTTTCCACGTTACGTTACGTACACGAACTTTATAATTCGCGGTTCCAGTGGCACTTGGAGTTTCTTTAAGAAATAAAACTTCAATGGCATCCTCTAACCGCCCCAACACGTACTTTGACATCACGATCGGCGGTAAACCCGCGGGGCGGATTGTGTTTTCACTCTACAAAGATCTTGTGCCCAAGACTGCGGAGAACTTCCGTGTGTATCCATCGTAGACTGTTGAATACTTCCTGCTGAAACTGTAGGACTTGATAGGTGCATTATGTACGGGTGAGAAGGGTGTGGGCAAGATGGGGAAGTTGCTGTCATATCAGGGTTCTGGATTCCATCGAGTTATCAAAGGGTGAGTTATGGATTATCTGTTTGGGTCCGTGAATGCGAATGCCCTTGGTAGGTTCATGTGTCAAGGTGGCGACTTCACGGCTGGAAATGGTACTTTCTGCATCGATGCCTCCTCGTTTAGCATTGTATGTTAACTGGTATTCATCCACAGGAACTGGAGGCGAATCGATCTATGGCGAGAAGTTCGCGGATGAGGCATTTCCCGTCAAGCACACCAAACCCTTCCTTCTGTCAATGGTCAGTGCTCCTCTGCATCAATTTACACGCGGTGATAAATATTACTCCTAGGCAAACGCCGGGCCAAACACGAATGGCTCCCAATTCTTCATCACAGTAGCTCCGACCCCCCATCTCGACGGTAAGCACGTCGTATTTGGTGAAGTCATCGAGGGAAAGTCTCTAGGTATGACACGCTCTTCTCCGCCGTTCATACTTGGTTTCTGAGTAAGCCCACTGTTCCCCAGTACGCAAAATCGAAAACTACCCAACTGCCTCGGGGGACGTACCAACATCACCCATTACCATTGCAGCTTGTGGCGTCGTCGACCCCGCTGATCCGTCTCCCACTGAATCCAGAGAAACCTCATCCGACGGCGATTCGTATGAAGATTACCCGGATGACGAAGATCGGGACGTCCAGAACCCCGAGATCGTTCTTGGGATCGCAAAGGAAGTGAGGGAAGTTGGGACCAAACTATTCAAGGAAGGCAAGACGAAGGATGCTTTGGACAAATATCAGAGTTCGTTTTTTTTTGTTTCCCGCGGCTTCGATTCTGTTTTAAATCGGTCTTTTGATGTTTAGAATCCATTCGGTACCTCGATGTGCATCCTGTAATGCCGGATAACTCGCCGCCAGAGCTCAAGGAGTCCTTCGACGCACTCCTTGCTCCGCTCCTGCTCAACTCTGCCCTTGCCGCCATCCGTGTTCAACCACCATCGGCAGAAAACGCCACAATTGCGGTCAAATGCACTAGCCGCGCTTTAACTGCCTTGAAGTTGGGTCCCTCTGACCGCGGTTAGAATTGACTGGATACTTTGAAATGTCCTTTGCTGACGATGGTACATTTTCCACCATAGCGAAAGCATTATACCGTCGAGCCGTTGCTCACAGCATCCTGAAGGATGATGACGACGCAGAGAAGGATCTCGTAGAAGCGAGCCAGCTTGTTCCGGATGACAAGGTAATCTCTAGTGAGCTGGCTAAGGTTAGGCAGCACAAGAAGGAGAAGAGAGAAAAGGAGAAGAAGGCTCTCAAGAAAATGTTTGCGTAGATTACATTTGAAGTATGGTGAACAATGCAATTGGCGTGGTATTAGTTTTGCGCCTGTCAAGTCACGAGCTTGGAAAGATCAGTCACGTGTGAGTCCTTTTCTTGTAACTTAACTACTGTTGAACTTGAATAACGCACTCAGTTGAAATTTGTGTCTGTATTCACTTTCTAACATCAATAGGACTTACTCTTGTGCAGTTAGACCTCTCCATCATGTTTCCTGTCAACGAACAGAGTTTACCTTACTTCTTGGTTTCCGAGCCCCGTCCCAATGCCGCGAGGGAACACAAACACCCAAGTTGCAACCCACAACTCGTGCAATGCTCGTTATCTGTGTTGAAATCACCCCTGGTGCTGCTTTGGCGTTGTATATATTCTTGGTTCCAAGATTTATCTTAAATCCTGCTAGCATTTCGATTTCGACCAGCCGTCTTCGGCGGTATTACCACACTTTTGAGGCTGACACCCGCTATAAAACCTCCCGCATCCCGAATATGAGCCCCTAACGTCTCTTGCTTTACTCCTCCGTGGTCGATTATCCCACACGTCCGCCGACGGTCAAACTCTAACACAATCGACAAGCCACCTCCCCGAATACTTTCACTAGATGAAGTTCCTCAAAGCATTCAAAGTAGTTCGTGATAAACGGTGGAAGAAGACAACAGTGCGTCGTTGCGTATAGTCTGTCGAGGTTGTCAGCCACTTATATTTACGTCGACAGAAGGACCTAGTCCCCAGTCCCACTGCTGCGCTCACCTCAACCTCGACCGTCGGGTCTTCCTTGGTCGCTGTGAAGCAATCTCCTGCTCAGAAGGTTTGTTGTTCATCCATCACCTGTCTAAGATAATGGCTGGCACGTTTGACATTCAGTATATCTACCGGCAGAACCTCGACGAAGACGAGCAGCGGTATTTTCAAGAAATGGAAGACGCATTTAACCATCCTGATGTCCTTGACGTCAAAAGAATGGTGTTTGATGCACCGATTTTGGTAAATATTTCCTTATGTTATGCTTCGCTGATAATACTTATTTTCACTTCCACACAGATCGAGGAAGGTTATCTCCATCCCCACGAATCTAACTTGCCTTCCCTCCCCAATGCCCCTCACGCCATATCTTTATCCACGACCAGCGTCAATCCTTCTATTACCACCCTCGTCAATACCCCTCCTGTATTCCAACTCAACGATTTCTTAATCGTTGGAGAACTCGGCAAGGGCGCCAGTGGTTCGGTGTACAAGATCCAAGACAAGCTCACCTCGGCTTTCCTCGCCTTGAAGGTCATTCATAAGAAGGGTTTAACGACCTTGGAGATCGAGGATGCGGTCGATGAGCAAGTCGCTTTGCAGAAGATGGCCGGGGAATTTGGTTTCCTCCAACTGGAAGCTAGCTTTCATGATAGCGAGAATTTTTATTTGGCTACGGTTAGTCGTGAATATTCGCCCTTCAGAGTTGATTGAGGTTAACTTCTTCTGAGCAGGCATATCACCCCACAGGTGATCTCGAATCGATTGTGCAGAAATACGGTCCCTTGTCCTCTGCTCTGGTTAGATTCTACGCCGCTGATCTTGTAAGTCCGCGTCATTGCAATTCTCTCATAGCTGAAGCTAACGCAGAAATGCTATCTTCCAGATCCTCAGCCTCGAAGTCCTGCATTCTAAGGGTATCATTCATAGGGATATCAAACTCGCCAACATCCTCATCGACACTACTGGTCGTCCCGTTATCGCCGATCTCGGTCTTGCCAAAGTCTTCAACGTTGATTCCACCAAAACAAAGGTCGACATCGTTACGCCGTATTGGCTCCTCCCAGAGGGAAGCCAGTTCGTCACGACGGCTACTTGCGGGTCTCCAGCCTACTGTGCGCCAGAGCGTCTGTGCGGCTGTCAGTACAGCTTTGGAGCTGACATCTGGTCGCTTGGAGTCTGTGTGTATGAGATGTTGACGAAGAGGATCCCGTGGGACGATGATAACCTTCAGGTCATGGCGGAGAGTGTCGTGACAGACGATTTAGAGTTTGAGAGTGGCGACGATGTAGATGAAGTCACGCAGCAGTTCCTTCAACAGGTGACTTTTCATTTCCCCGTCGGTTTCAAGTCGCTGATGGTTCATCACAAACAGATCCTGGCTAAGGACCCACGTGAAAGGTTGACAGGCCCTGATCTCAAAGCCCATCCTTACTTCAGAGACATGTGAGTTTGGAACTCGAATCTAAATGTCCAACACATTTACCACTTCGTCCACAGCGATTGGGAGGGTATGATGTGTCGCACTATTGTACCCCCTTCCATCCCCACCATCAAAGTCCCATCCCCATGCAAGTTACAGGGGATGGAGGGGATAAAAACAGGCGACGCGTATGAGGCCCTGTATAACCCCGATCCCTTTCCTACATATGCATTCAACTCTCCCAACCTCAGACGTGGTGCCCTCCCGAAAGATGAGGGAAACGATAATAATGAAACCAACGGCTCTCCTCCCGGAATATCAGGCTTTGCGTTCAAAGACATTCACCGCCACCTTCGCAATGCCTTCCGACCGCACCCCCTGCGTGAAAGCCAAAGTGCTTCAAAACAGAACCAGTCCAGCAACTCGGGCTCGTATGGGGCTGTCGATCCACGCGCAAGCGGAGGCAGCCAGAGCACGGTGTGCGGGTTCGAGTCTTCTAGCGGATGTCGGAAGTTCGGACCCAAGGGGCACTCCTATGGGAGATCCTCTAGACATCCCATCAAAGGAGAGTCGCTTCGCAATAGCGCATACTTCAACACCCCTCACGCTATATCTTCAATCACTACCACCGTAAATCCTTCTATTACCACCGTCGTCAATGCCCCTCCTATGTTCCAGCTGAAAAATTTCCTAATCGTTGGGGAACTCGGCAACGGCGCCAGCGGTTCAGTGTACAAGATCCAAGACAAGCTAACCTCAGCTTTCCTCGCCTTGAAGGTCATTCATAAGAAGAATTTAACGACCATGCAGATTGAAGATGTTGTTCGTGAGCAAGTCGCCTTGCAGAAGATGGCTGGCGAATTTGGTTTCCTCCAACTGGAAGCTAGCTTTCATGATAGCGAGAATTTTTATTTGGCTACGGTTAGTCGTGAATACTCACCCTTCGGAGCCGACTGAGGTTAATTTCTTCTGAGCAGGCATATCACCCCACGGGTGACCTCGAATCGATTCTCGAGAAATACGGTCCCTTGTCCTCTGCTCTGGTTAGATTTTACGCCGCTGATCTTGTAAGTCCGCGTCATTGCAATTCTCATGACTGAAGCTAACGCAGAAACGCTATCTTCCAGATCCTTAGCCTCGAAGTCCTTCATTCCAAAGGCATCATTCACAGGGACATCAAACCCGCCAACATCCTCATCGACACCACCGGTCGTCTCGTTATCGCCGATCTCGGTCTTGCCAAAGTCTTCGACGTTGATTCCACCAAAACAACGATCGACATTATTACACCATATTGGCTCCTCCCAGAGGGAAGCCAATTCATCACGACCGCTTCTTGTGGGTCTCCAGCCTATTGTGCGCCAGAGCGTATGTGTGGTTGTCAGTACAGCTTTGGAGCTGACATCTGGTCGCTTGGAGTCTGTGTGTATGAGATGTCGACAGAGAGGATCCCGTGGTACGACGATGACCTTCAGGTCATGGCGCAGAGTATCGTGACAAATGATTTAGAGTTTGAGGACGACGACGATGCAGATGAAGTCACGCAGCAATTCCTCCGACAAGTGAATTTTCATTTCCCCGTGGGTTTCAAGTCGCTGATGATTTATCACAAACAGATTCTGGCTAAGGACCCACGTGAACGATTGACAGGCCCTGATCTCAAAGCCCACCCTTACTTCAGAGACATGTGAGTTTGGAACTCGAATCTAAATGTCCAACGCATTTACCACTTCGTCCACACAGCGATTGGGAGGGTATGATGCGTCGCACTATTGCTCCCCCTTCCATCCCCACCATCAATGTCCCATCCCTATGCAAGATACACGGGATGGAGGAGATAAAAACAGGCGACCCGTACGGGGCCTTGAATAACCCCGATCCCTTCCCTACATATGCATTCTACTCTCCCAACCTTGGACATAGTGCCCTCCCGAAAGATGGCGGAAACGGTAATAATAAAACCAAGGGCTCTCCTCCCGGAATATCAGGCTTCGCGTTTAAAGACATTCGCCGCCACCTTCGCAAGACCTTCCGACCGCACGCCCTAGCCCGCAAAAAGCAGGCCTTAATTCAGAATCAATCTACCAACCATCGCCCAGGCTCGTCTGGGGCTGTCGAGTCACACGCTAGCGGCGGCAGCCAGAGCACACTGGACGGGTTCGAGTCTTCGAGAGAATGCCGGAAGTTCGGATCACCTAGCAGGTGCTCCTATGGGACATCGTCGACTGGATATTCCATTAGAGGACAGTGGCTTCCCAATAGCTCGTGCTCCAGCGAAAGGACTTGGCTCCACGCGGCGGATTTCTACAACCCTTCGATGGACTCCGTTCTTCCCCTTCCCCTTCCCAACAAAAGTGTTGTTCGTCCTCACCCTGTTCCTTCCATTGGAAAACATCAGCCCGATTGCATGTCGGTAAATCAGTTCTCCCGGACGAAAAAGATCAAATCGCGCGACTCGTACGACGCGTTAAATAACCCGGATCCCTTTCCTACATATACATTTAACTCTCTTAACCTCAAACATGGTGCCCTCCCCAAAGATGACGAAAACGATAATAATGAAACCAAAGGCTCTCCTCCCATAATATCAGGCTTCGCGTTCAAACACATTCGCCGCCGCCTTCGCAAGACCTTCCGACCGCACGCCGTAGGCCAAAGTGCCTCAATACAGAACCAATTCACCGATTCTCGCTCAGGCTCCTCGGGGGCTGTCGAGCCACAGGCTAGCAGCAGCAGCCAGAACACAGTAGACGGGTTCGAGTCTTCGAGCGGATCACCAGACGAGCACTCCTATGGGATGACGTCGTTTGGACATTCCAACGAAGGACAGTCGCTTCGCATTAGTTCGTGCTCAAGTGGAAGGACTTGGCTCCACACAGCGGATTTATGCAATCCTTCGATGGACTCCGTTCTCCCCCTCCCTTTCCCCCTCTCCGACAAAATTAATATTCATCCTCACCCTATTCCTTCCATCGGAAAACTTCAGCCCGATTGCGTTTCGGTAAATCTGCTCTCCCGGACGAAAACACGATGGTTTAGACGCTGGGTATGGAACAAGATTCCGACACGCTGAAGAAAATCTAGAAGAAAATAACAAGCTCGCATCACGCATCTGCTCATTTCAATGGCCATCTAAATACCCAAATAATAACTATACCAATACCACTCTTGCTGTTCATTGTTGCTATTAGATTCACTTTTCATTTTTCATTTCTCATTTTCATGGGTCGTGTTTCGTAAATATTGCCTAATTGCTACTAGAACTAGATCATCTACCATCCCAACTATAGATATGTATGCGGCAGAGAGTCAAATTATACATCTACATCAAACTTTCTGTCAACTGATGAAATATAGCAAAAAGCTGCGTTTCCCAAGAGGCGAAACAGGAGCTTCTGAAGAAGTTGGGTCATCGCGGAGCAGGACAAGTGCGAAAACGGTGGCTACGCCGAAATCAGTTAAACAGAGACCCGCAGAAAGCCGCGGAAGTAGACACACCAATTGTCTCCGCCATGTCAGATTCACTCTTTGACGATTGAATGATGAAGTGCAGGAATGCGGTGATCGAGATCCATACCTACGGGAAAAGATATGTTAATCTGGGTGCCCCTTGTAACATGTACAGATATACCCACATTGGCTGCTGCTGGGGGGAATTCATCGAGGAGCTGTGTGGAGTCAACAATCAGTCAACCAGTCAAACAAACGATGTATTCAAGCGAACCTCGAACGCTTCATCGCGACTCGTCGTCTGGATACATCTCGCGTGTAGAGAAACGGGGACGACAGGTTCTGTCAAGGAATCAAGGAGCTGCAGGAGGGTATCGCCGAAGGCAATCACAATCTTGGGATGGTCTGGCCCCGGAGTGAAGGGAAATTCGACCCCTGTATTCAGACACTATAGATGAACTCAGAATAAGTAAATGCAGGAGATAACGAAGCTACCTCATGTATGATATTGACTATACCCTCGTCCGTTGGAGACACGAAGAGGCCGTCCTGGCAATGCAGATAAGCGACCAACCCTTGAGGATCTTACCACCAGACAGACTGCGTACCACATTGACATCGTTTGACATCATCCAGTTTACGAGCCGTACAATCTCTCTAGGCGCATTAATAGCACGATTCTCGGGGAGCAAATCCTCGGGCGACAGTAGGGCGCGTATAGGCCCAGGAAGTCTCGTCAAGCGCGAAAGCTTATTCGCGAAGCAAGTGTATTCTGTACCAAACAATGTATATGAATGGGCAGTATTCTAGCGAAAGCAAGGAAACGCACCATATTCTCCAGTAACTGAAATGAAATGATCCTTTCCCAATACCGTGTGCAAGATTAGCGTAAAATCGATGTTTTTGGAGTCAAGATTCAGTCGTGAGGCAGAACTGTTGTCTACGTAGCCCGTGAGTGTGATGGTTGCGTTTTCGTCAGGGAGGAGCAAGCCCTGATAACATGGTCAAAAGAGACGGTCAAGATAAGAAGGTTAAACCAACGGTGGTAGATTCAATATGCATCCACTCAGGATCTAGATGAGAATTCAGACTAGGATTGGAGTACATCAGTATAACACACTAACGAAGGGGGGCGTTCAATTCTATTGGGACGAATCGATATGCACACGGAATCTGCACCAAGAGTTGGAGATGCCGATTCTGTTGAGGAAGACCATGCACATACCTTTCCGGTATTCCGAATGCTGAACGTCCGAGATACAGAACGCTTATACCTGTAACGCAGAAACGTGAAACCTTGATGAATAGGAACGGTTAAACCACGCACGAGAGCTTCCCAAGATCAATGGTGGTGACATCCAGTTGGATATGTGGTCGTTTCTTCGATTGTTCCAATTTCGCCACCTGCCGAGAGAATCTGCGAACGGCAGTCTCGTACTGTGTCCTATCGAATATATCGACCTGCGAGTAAATGAAGAATGTGAGCATTTTCTCATCAACCGCGTAGCTGCACGGCATGCCTACATTGATGCACACGTCGGCCGAGATGGGTCGATGGTCGCTTATTGTTATCTCTGGATGACCTGTGTATGAAAGTTGCTGGACGTGAGCCGAGGGTCCGGATAAGTGTAGAATGCGATCCGTCCATGCTGGTTTTCGCCTAGGATTACGACATCAACACTATGCGGGATAAAAATACGAAATGGTCCACTTCAGATCGTATCCCATATCATCCGTCGTTAATCCATGGCTGAAGCGGTATGTCCTATAAATGTTACGCCTTCAACGAACGGCCAGAAAAGAATAAATTGACAAAGCGAACGGAAAATGTGTGATCGCATGTTCAGAGAAGGCTTCGAAGGCTTTTCCGGTCCGCATAGCGTTCTTTAGCTGAAGGAATGCGATAGCAGTGAATCGATAGCCGAAGGCTTACGGGCGTCAATGGTCCCCACAGACGTACCTGATCATACCTTAACAACATCTCAAACTTATGATCCCAACGATCCGAACCCAATATACTACGGACGTCCTCATCAGGAAGATCGATGCGATAGTTAAGATCTGCATATCGCTTCGAATAAGTATCCTGTCCGCATTCAAATAACACCACGACTTGCCTCCCTACACCAAAACCCGCAGCAATATAAACACAATACTCGTTTTCGGACGGGAATACACAGGGATGACTTACCATCCAAAATAGCGCATCGCTCTCATAAACACTCAACAAGACATTGGAGCCATCTTCTGAAACAATCCCGGAATCAAACCCCAACCTCTTCGAAATGCTCTCAAAGTCTAGATTCCTCTTCTCCACCATCTCATCAAATGCCGCCAAGTGCGAACCCACAAATGTCAGTGTCGTTGCGCCGGCAGTCTCGACGTTAGCAATGTCATTGGGTGGGGTGAATGACACGCGGATGGCTGTGCCGCCTTTGTTTCCCTGTGATCAATCGACGAAAAGATCACACGTGAAAGCTGGCTACAGAGATGGTATAGCACACCATAACACCCATAATCCCAACGCCTGCCGTAGACGTTTTCACATCACTAAAACACGATCGTAACGCCTTCTTGACGATAATGACAATAAGCAACCCGACGAGCTGTTTCGAGGCTAGCTATGGATTGTCATCAGAACTTCCTCCTCCACCACGGGAGATCGAAAGCCAATTAAGCAAGCATACGTATCGAAGGCTCGCACGGACCTTTTCATACTCCACTGCCTTCTCCCCCAACGCAGCAAAGACAGCCATACACCATGCATCTTCCCTGGTGGAACCTGTAGAATAAAGGAGAGCTTCGGCGGAGAGGTCGAGTTCTTGAAATGCTAGGACAATCATATCGGGATCCTGGTCGGGTTCTGTTGGGGGGGTGGGTTGCGTGGGCACGAGGGTTGTCGAAGATGATATTGTAGATATCGAGGATAGGGAGGAGTTTGTAGCAAACGAGATAGTTGAATATTCGCTAGGTTCTTGGGCGGCAGCTTGAATCAGGATGACCAATATAAGAGGTGGGTTCGCATACCAGGTTCGAATGCACTGCGGGCCACCTTGCCCGCTGATGGTGGGGAGATGCCTTTTAACGGAGGTATTACATCTTCCAGACCGCCCTTTTCTGCTAGGTGTGCGGTTTGAGAATAAGGAAGAGCATGTCCCTGAACCCAAGGCGACAAATCCCGTGAGGGGAACTGCCCATTAACGTTAAATGTTCCGAGCCTTATTCTAAGTCCCACATCAATCCAGATAAAATACTTGTCAATTTCGATCTGGCAGAGAATACATACCGGAGGGGTGATGTACCCTTTTGGGTGAGTTCACGGGCTCTTGTCCGCACCCACTCATCCTTGATGAGTGCAATATCAGACATGACGTCCCCCTGGAAGCCCGCACTTGCAGGGGAGAGACGCGTAAGGAGGGGGGAAGTTGTGTCAAGGAGGGAAGAGGGTGTAAGAGGCACTAAATACCGACAGTGAACCCCAATGGATGAAGTAAGTGATCAGGATAGGTGAGTGACGGTGTAGGGTGACGAGGGACATACAAGTTAGTGATACGTTGCGGTTTGAGGTGTACGGCCGTAGCCATGAATACGATTGGGTGGGCTGAGCGATGGTGGCGGTCTCAGCAGTACTTGTGGGGTGCCATGAAGCAGGATGTGTTAAGTTATGACGAATAGCAATCTCTTTCAGGCGTTTATATTCCTCGAGAACGGTTTTCAGCCTTTCGACATCGCGGGTGTACATGGTCAGAGGTTCGAGACCCTGTCCTTGGCCCGGATTGATCGTGAAACTGAGTTCTACGAATGGTGAAGCATAATTAGCATGATCCGTTCTTTTGAAACCAGGGACGCAACCTTATCGAGAAATACAAGGTCGGTAACAAAGTCGATAAGGAACGGGTTACTCACCAGTCTGGTGGGGATCGAGAGTAGGATTACCAGCAATCGCGAAGGGGACCAGACCAATTGTTTCCCGCCTTGTCTGGGCCATGGTAATAGAGAAATCACCGAAAATTGGGAAGACGTGTTGGAAGTCAAAGCCAGTCCAGGTGCCAGGCTTTGGTTTGAATATGAATACGCTGCACGAACACACGGGACGTCAGATACAAAGCCACGGACTCGAATACTAAGCCAGAAGACTACGTCTATCCTAAACAACGATACAACAGTTCCAAAAAGTTGTGGAACTTGGCAAGACTGCTGCAGGTTCGGTATCCGATCGGGGAGCAATCCTACCAATTTTGTGCGATCTTCCAGACTCCCCGGCTATGTGAACGACGGGATGGGACTTGTGACACATACCTTCCCTCCTCATGGCCGTCTAATTCGTCATTGTGGGCTACGACAGCAAGGATTCTTTTGTTCTGAACGTCTGCATGTGGACTCCTTTCCCCATCAACAGCAGAGTTTAGGGGTAGGATTTCCAGAGATTCCAGGGCAACTTTGACCTCCCCCGAAGATCGCAGCAGAGATAGAACTAATTTCTCTAGATCAGTCATGGCCGTCTTGCGAGTACTTACTTAGCTATATACAAGCTATACTAGTAGAAGAATTGAAGTGGTGTACGGGGTCTTAATGACATCACGTGCAATTCACATTTCCCACGTTACCCCACATTCCGTCACGGGAGACTCAGGTTCACGTTCAGGTCGAGACTACGACCTCTCATCCACATCTCCACCTGATCTATCACCTTTGGCAAACCGACACCGAATGGCAAGCGATACGAGCTTGGGCAGTCCAATATCCTCCGCTGTCAATCTACATCATCCGCTCACCGAACATGTCACAATCGGGGAGTGGTAGTGGGCGCCTTATGAATGTAGACGAACAGGAATGACCAACTTGAATATACTCTGTTTTCGAGCCCCAGGATCCCTTTCTCAGTTCGAAACTCGATACATTGACTCTCGCTGGCTCTCCATGGACACTCTACTCTTGAGTAAATGGACTTTGGTCAGGATCATCTTGTTATCTGGGCGTTCGAGCTCCTAACTTTCTACGTGTAGTTTGCTTTCTCCAAGCCGCTAAAGCTCTGAGGGTGCTCTTTCGGACGTTATTTCGAGCAGGATCAGTCTAGAAATGTAAGTTCTCTTTTTCATGGCATCCACGTTCGTAATGAATGCTCATGCTTCTACACAGGAAACCGAAGGTTCTGAAGGCGAGAGCGAGGGTGATGACACTGCAAATAACAACGAGGATGAGCTGGTGAACTATGGAGTGGAAGAGTAAGATCACCCGCGTCACCCCACAGCACATTTGACTTACTGGTAAGGCGCCAATCTCAAGGTTCCAAGCGGGATTTAATCGTTCCCTACGATATTGTCACGATTATCGCAGACGGCCGTGCGACGGGAGAAGAAAGGGAAGTGGAAGGTTGGTTGGAGATGGACCGGGCCAAGGTGTGTCGCTTGCCTTCGTTTTCATTCTTTCAGTGCCGATGGACTTGTATATCAGAGACACGGTCAAGTAGGATTTGTATCTACTCGGTCAAATCGTGTTGTTGAAACGCTTCGTCGACATCAAGGTATGTTTTGTGCTGTGGCATTTTGATGATTCGTCAGTTATGCTGAGCTTACGCGCACAGAGAGCACGTAATCCTATGCTACAGCAGCATCAATTGAACCCTGCTTTCTCCTGGCTACCACTCTCATCCAATGTGCCACGACAAACCCATTACGATATTATAAGGCCTTCAATTTGTGGGACCCATGGGGTCTGCAAACTCCAGATCTCTATGGAGAATAGGTTTGTCTGAGATGAATTAAGTTGCAGGGAGGTCCGGACTCGGAGGTGAGTCGCATTTTGTTGTGATCATTTTAGCCTTGAGCTGACGTCTTACATTGCAGCTGCGGAATCACTACCTACGCGCACCGAACTTGCACGACCATCATGGACGTTGCTCACCCTCAGCCAAGTCCGAACTCAAGCTCACAAGAGGCGATCTTTGCTCCCTGGTCATGACATCACCAAGCGTTCTACAATGCACATCGCCCTTTGCTTCACCCTCCTTCGCGCTCTTCACGTCCTCCCAACAGGGTTTGCCTCTCCATCACTTACCTGATACTTCGATTCATCCACGATGGATTCAATGTTTCCGTATCCGGAGTTGAGGATCCGAGTTGTTAGTCGTGGATTGAGGCTGGGTTGAGATATATCGGGACGGCGGAGCTGAGATGGGGTATTAAAGATTGAGTTATCGTCTCGGATAATCCATTGAGAAGTGGGAGTGAGGCTAGGGCAGGATTACAACAAAGGATGAGAGTGCTGGCACACCCAATGTGGTATCGGCGAGACTACAGGGGACAAAACTTTTAGCTGAATGATTGGGCGGGAGTTAGAAGCGCGATCTGAATCAATAAGGCAGTAGAGGAATTAAAACGAGTGGCATGTCGCAGATGAACATTATCCAGCATCTTTGTTACACCATTCGTAACATCTTCAAGCTACATCTCCAATGGATTCTTGGTCACACGCGCCTGTTTGGTGTACGAGAACCAATGAGTCCCCATCTGAACCATCTTTCGACCATAACAGATGTCTACGCGAGCTTAATACTTATTCCCGTTACTGCTATCAATGGACGGTGCTTCGGACATGCCAATTTCATTATATTTATCCTAACAGCATTGACCCTGCTCAAGTCATCGGTGAATACAAACATTGTCAAAAATCAATCCCACCCGGAGTTCTCATCGCTGATATAATTCTTGGATCTATCACTACTAACACCAGCTCCATCATATCACTTTCTGCACACCTGCCAGAACCACTAGCAACTCTAGTCCTTGGGATGGATCTGGAGATGAGACATGTGCTGACTAAGATCCATGAGGTTGTTGTTCTATGAGTTTAAATATTGAGAAATCTATCTGTGGAAGATGAACCTCATGAACCAAAGCTTGGGCTTGAGCCAGGTGGTCATTGACACTGAGCTCTATAGCCCATCGAAGAGCATCCATATGTGTTATCCCTTTACAGGAAGAAATGAGGTGGACATGACGACCAAGTTCTGCATGGCGTTGGTCGACAGTCAAACCTTCAAGGTATGTCAAGGTTCTTATGGCAGATAAGTGAATATTGGAGCACAGCAAACATACACCTACAAATCTTCCCTTTGTAATATTGCCTCTATTTCATCCAGGAGATGGTTGAGTGCATACTTTGTGAGTAACATTAAGTAGGATTGCCAGAATAACCTGACAAATATTCTTACATGGTTATTCATGGTGTTTCCTGAGGCTGACTGGGTGAAATCAATTGCAGGTGGACAATGTTGTCAAGTGATGTGCCAAATCTTCCTAGTCCAAACCTTGCTGAGAACAAGGCAGTAGGATTATGAGAAGTACTAGGTTGACCCAGCCCAGAGGCCGTTTATTGAGAAATTCGAGTGAGACAGGGGTAATGAGAAGAGTATTTCAGACTCCGACTCGAGGGATGTAAATAAACAATACCATCACGTGTACGATGCTCGGGATATGATCTAGATGCAGCCCGGCACAGCCTGAAGGCTTTCAAGCTGTCTTGGGTCGAGGTCGCCGTGAAAAATGAACTGCTCACATGCTCACGGGCATAGCCAATGAGAAACTTGGTTCAGACGAAAGCGGGGACGAATCCATTGCAAAGTCGTCCGGTCCCCAAGGCCGCGCAGGCCGCCACCTGATCGCCACCAGCAATCCTTTTGAAACCCTCGCTATTGAAGAAGTGATGCTGATGATGACGACTATGCAGAAAATCTTCATCAGCTTCAACCACAGATACAGAGATCGAGGAGATCACCAACGAAGAAGTACTTATCCTAATTTTTATGTCAGTTCGGAATGATGCTAATAGAGAATTTATTCATAGCTTGCCAATAGTCTTCCATCCAAGACTGTTGCTACTCGTGGCCCTGTTTTGCGTCAACTCCAAAA
>Ga0210402_10002938_pt1 | contig 16271 bp, 18 predicted proteins | sample IncBWC7MmetaG_FD_161055 | JGI IMG/M metagenome (GOLD analysis project Ga0210402, IMG submission 161055) | Forest soil microbial communities from Barre Woods Harvard Forest LTER site, Petersham, Massachusetts, United States - Inc-BW-C-7-M | ecosystem: Environmental > Terrestrial > Soil >... | reverse complement strand
CTTCGAAACCGGAATTCACAATCGGATGGAATGACCCTGGTCAAGGCTGATCTCGGAACCAAGCGCGTTTGTCCAAGCTGCAGCGCGCGTTTTTACGACCTGCAAAAGCGGCCCATCGAGTGCCCAAAGTGCGCCTTCACCTTTGAGCCGGAAGCGCTTTACAAGCAGCGCCGCCCGCGTCCGGAGCCTGAAAAGCCGGCCGGCGGTCAGGTGAGCGAGCGAGAAGGACTGCAGGAATCGGAGGAAATGGAAGCAGAGGACGCCGACGAGGCGGCCGACGAGGAGGCCGTGGTAATCGAACAGGGCGACGAAGAGGTCGTCGAAGCGGAAGAGGAAGAGCCCGAGTCCACAGGCATGACTGTCGTCGATCCGACCGAACAGGGTGCCGAGATTGAGAATATCGATGAAGAAGAAATCGCCGAAGAGGACGTCGAGGATCCGGTACTGCTCGAAGAAGTGGGCGAAGAAGAAGAGGACGTAAGCGGCATCATCGATGCCGACATCGAAAAGGACGAACGATAGAAGGCAGGAGAGGCAACCGGGGCCATAGCTCAGTTGGGAGAGCGCTTGAATGGCATTCAAGAGGTCAGGGGTTCGACTCCCCTTGGCTCCACCAACCTTCGCGCCGGGAAAATTGTCGGCCACGGCTTTAGCCTAGGCGGCGGACAGGGGGGCGCGAGCCCATTCATTCGGCAGGTCAGTCTCGCTTTCGCGGGAACGACAATCGGGGAATAGTGTAAGATCCTCGTCGCTGCTGAGAGCGCGCGGAAAGCCATAAATGCGGAAGGTGGCGCAGTGCGCGCGTTCGTAGACGCCCGGTCGGTGCCGAAGGGCAGCATCATCGAAACTGATCTGGCGATCGTCGGTGGAGGCCCCGCAGGCATCTCGCTTGCGCTTGGGCTCGCCGGCTCGCCATTTCGCGTTCTCTTGCTCGAGAGCGGCGGCCTGCAATTCGACGCCGCGACGCAGCGCCTGTACGCGGGGATCGAAAACGGCGTTTCGTACATCCCGCTCGAAAACACCCGGCTCCGGTATCTCGGCGGCTGCAGCAATCACTGGGGTGGTTGGTGCCGTCCGCTTGATCCCGTCGACTTCGAAAAGCGCGACTGGATGCCATGGTCCGGCTGGCCGTTCCCACGCCGCGAGATCGAGCCTTATTTCCCGCGCGCTCAATCGCTCGTCGAAGCGGGGCCGTTCATCTACGACGACCCGGGGCCATGGACCAAGGCTCTGGGCGCTCCGCTGCGTCTGGCAAATGGTGGCGTGTACACGACTTATTTTCAGTTCAGTAAGCAGCGTGACGGCATTCTTCCGACCCATTTTGGCGAGCGTTATGCTGAAGACCTGAAGCGCATAGCCAATCTCAGCGTCTACCTCCACGCAAATGTCACAGGCTTGCGGCTCGCGCACGATGCGCGAAGTCTCTCCCGTCTCGATGTGGCGACGCTTTCGGGAAATCGGTTCGCCGTGAAGCCGAAGATCGTCGTCGTTGCGACGGGCGGTATCGAGACGCCGCGTTTGCTCCTTGCCTCGAATGACGTCATGGCCAAGGGCGTCGGCAATGCACACGATCTCGTCGGACGTTTCTTTGCCGATCATCCGATACCGGGCCAAACGGCGACGCTCGTCATCTTCGACGGCCGCATCGCGCCTTATTATCAGCTCATTCAGACGGCGAACGGCAGCAATTTCCGCGCAGCTCTCGCGCCGAGCGACTTGTGGCGCCGGACCCACGGCCTGCCGGGCGCACTGGCGACGGTCGAAGGAGAGGTCCAGCTTGATGACGTGGGCCAGGCTGCGCTTGCGGAAACGTCCGGCGCTCTGGGGGTTGATGCCTCAGGGATGCGCGCGTTCACAATCGGATGCGGCATGGAGCTTGCGCCCGACCGGGACCGGCGCCTCACGCTCACAGCCGACAGGGACGCGCTGGGCATGCCGCGACTGAAACTCGAAATGCGGGTGTCGGACGACGACTTTGCCCGTTACCGCAACACCCTCAAAGAGTTCGGACGCCAGCTGCTTGCGGCGCGCACCGGCATGATACGGCTCCTGCATAATTCGCGCGCCGAATGGCTGAGTGTGATGGATTGGGGAAATCATCATATGGGAACTGCACGCATGCACGCGGATCCCCGGCAGGGCGTGGTCGATGGAGACATGAGGGTTCATGGCCTGGGCAATCTGTACATCGCCGGCAGTGCGGTGTTTCCCACCTATGGTGCGTCCAATCCCACGCTCAATCTCCTGGCATTGGTGCTGCGGCTTGCCGATCATCTGAAGGTGAAATTCCAATGAGTGTTGCCGACAAGACGACAATTGCCAGACGCCCGTTCCTCTCTGGTCTTATCGGCCTGCTCGCACTCGTTGGCATCGGGGCTCTCGAAGCGCCAAGATTGTTTCCAAACCTCTTCGCGCGACGCTATCCGCCGACGCCATTCGACAATCTCTTCGCATTGCTGCCGGACCGGGAACGTGCCGTTCGCATCGGTGCCGTCCTGGCAGGCGCGCGGTCGCTCACGGATGCGCGAAGCATTGCAGCTCGGCTGCACAGAAAAATCGGCGGACACTCTCTCGCGATCGCCATCGCTGACGATCTCGCGCACAACCGCCTCATTGAAGCGCAGGGCTGGCTGCTTCCCGAGTCGCTCGGCGAGCTTTGCGCGCTTGCCGCGATTGCAGAGCGGTCGTGAAGTCTCGAGCTGGCTCGCGCTGGCGCATGAGCGTGATCGTCCGATTTACGCCGGCACCGCGGGAATAAGGCCGCGGAGAGAGTTGCCGAGAAACACACGGTCGGCGGTTTCGAGATCCATACGTACGAGGCGCGCCTCGCTGCAGTCGCGCTGATCCAAAAGCTCTCGTCTCAGACAACCGTCGAGCAGTCCGCAGTCGAGGTGCGGTGTGAACAACCGCCCGTCGCGCTCGACGAAGACGTTGCTGCGGCTGCCTTCGGTGAGTTCATCCTTCTCGTTAAGGAACAGGACCTCATCGCAACCCGTTTCGGCGACCAGGCGCGCGCGTTCGCGATCGTACATTCGTCGCCGGCTGGTTTTATGTGGCACGATCGAATCGGCGCTATTCACCCGATAGGGCGAGATGGCGTAACGCCAGAGAGAGGGCGAAACGGAGATCAGTTCGGTTTCAGCGTGGAATTCACCGGTCTCATTCAAGATCAAGCGCACGCGCGTACTTGCGAGGCAGCCGCGCACGGCGTGATCCAGCGCGGCGCGGCCGCGTTCGCGATCGAAGGGCAGGCCCAGAACTGTCGCCGAACGCTCCATTCGCGCGAGATGCAAAGCGCGGCGGACAAAACCGTCCCCCGGCGCAAATCGCAATGTTTCGATCAGTTGCACCGGTTTGCGAGCGGTCTCAAGGAACTGCGCTTTCAGCCGGCACTCGTCATATTCCGCCGCCGCAGTGGAATCGTGTACGACCGCGCTCCCAAGGCCCAGTTCCCCGCTGCTGCCGGCGATCGTCAGTGTGCGAATGGCAACATTGAAACGCGCCGCCCCGTCTGGAGCGAAATGACCGATGGCGCCGCAATAAACGCCGCGCGGGCTCGTCTCTACCGCGCGGATGACCTCCATAGCGCGGAGTTTCGGCGCGCCGGTCACGGATCCGCAGGGGAAAAGCGCGCGAACGATGGTCGAAACATTGCGAACCGACAGCAGTCGTGCCGAGACGGTCGACACCATCTGGTGCAGCGTGGGATAAGTTTCGACGTCGAAAAGAGAATCGACACGGACGCTGCCGGTCACTGCGATCTTCGCGAGATCGTTGCGCAGGAGATCGACAATCATCAAATTCTCCGCGCGCTCTTTCTCGCTCGCGTACAACTGCGCAACAGCGAGCGCATCCGCGTCCGCCGTCGGTCCGCGGGCCGCGGTTCCTTTCATCGGTTTGACCGTTATCTGGCCGTTGGCCCCGATGGCAAAAAACAGCTCCGGCGAGAGGCTTAGAATCTGCCGTTCCCCATCGTCCACAAAGGCGCAGTGCCGCGCGCCGCTTTGCGTTTTCAGCTGCCGATAGAAAGCGTAGGGACTGCCGGCGAACGCGAATGTTGTGCGATAACTGACATTCGCCTGGTAGAGGTCACCGGCCGAAATGAGTGCGTGAATGCAGTCGAAAGCGGCGCGATGCTCATCGCTGTCCCATTCATGCCTCAGTGGGCCCGCATGCGTTCGCGGCCATTTCGACTCATTTTCCGCTGGCACAATCTCGCAGGTATCGAAGACGCCGAACCACAGAAGAGGTACATTCCGCCGCATTGGCATGAGCCGAACGAGGCGCCGCTCGAGGGCGTAGCCAAGCTCGTATGACAGATATCCGGCGGCGTGGCAGCCCCTCGCGAGTGCCTGTTCGATGTCCGTCAGCGCACCTACAATGTCTTCGATCCTGTCCGCGCGGATGATGCCCACTGGACACCCGTAGACGCGCTCGAAACCTGAAGCATCGTCAAGAATGACACGAGGTACGCCGTCTTTGACCGATCCGTCCACGTGCTTGGTCCCGGCTCAAATCCCACCACACTGCAGGGTGGCTGGCGCTTTTTGAGGGCTGCGGGCGTTACCATCTTGAGCACCGCGCCGGTGAGAATTCGAACCGGGGAACCGCTCGAAAAGTGATGAATGGAGGTTCATATACGAGGCATTTTCGCGGCCGCTTCCCCAAGGGACACAAAAACGTGCGCCAGAGCAGAATTCAAGAGGTTGAAAAGAACCGCGAACGACACACGTGAGTTATCAACCGGCGTACCCGGAAGGAGTGAAGACCATGACAAACACAGATGGATTTCCCAATTTCGTAGGTGCCGCAGGGCTGCTCTTCGATCCGCATATCGCCTACATCAAGCCGACGCCTGCGGCGGAGGCCCGGCGCATGGGAATTCTTCCTCCTGGGATCCGTGTTCCGGACAATCTGAAACTCTATGTGCTGCACGCAAGTGACGGACGGGTTCTCGGCTTTACCGACGATTGGGATTCCGCCTACAGCGCGGCCCTGCAGAACGAACTGACGCCGCTCAGCGTGCACTAATGGATCCGCTGACCTTATGCGGCCTGGGATGACGAATTCGCACCGCCGTTCGTCGGTTCGGTAAGCAGTGCGTAGAGCACCTCGGCGCGGGTGGCCGCGCGCAGCTTCTCACAGGTATTCTGGTTCCTTAAGAGGCGCGACACGCGCGCCAGCGCCTTGAGGTGGTCGGCGCCCGCGGTTTCCGGCGCCAGGAGCAGAAAGACGAGATCGACCGGCTGTTCGTCGACAGCTTCATAGGCGACCGGCGTCTCCAGCCGCGCAAACAGCCCCACGATATGCGAGAGGCCCCCGATCCGACCGTGCGGAATGGCGATGCCTTGGCCCATGCCCGTGCTGCCCAGCCGCTCGCGCTCGATTAGCGTCTCGAAAATCCGACGCTCGGGAATTTGGGTAAGCCGCGCCCCCTGATGTGCGAGCTCCTGCAACAGTTGCTTCTTCCCTGAAGCCTTGACAGCAGGAAGAACGGCTTTGGGCGAAAGCAAATCGACGATTTCCATGACGGCTCGCCTGGCTTGCGATCAGACGTCTGCGCCCCTCGGCACTTTCGTCTTTTCGTGGTGATTCCTGATTCTGCGTTTGTACCGGCGTATCTGTTTTTCGAGATGATCGAGCGCCACTTCGAAGGCGCGGTGCGCGTCGGCCGCGTCTCCCTGCGCCTTCAGCACCACCCCGGAGTCCAAGTGTGCCGTGCAGTCGGCACGGTATCCCGGCCCCTCGTGTGAGAAAACAACGTGCGCCTCTGCACGGCCGTCGAAGTGTTTGGTCAACGCATTTTCGACGCGCTCGCGCACATGCTCCGGGAGTGCCGCTCCGATCTCGATCTGTTTGCCCGAAACCCGAACCTTCATGAGACCCACGTGTACGGAATTTCTGCCGGGTTCGGGCCTCGCGCGCCGGTTTCGCGGACCCTGCCGAAAAAAAGCGGCGGACCATAGGTCGCGCGTCTGGCAGTGTCAATCGCGGTGATCACGCGAGGGGCGCCTGCGATTTCCACGTGCCTGTGTCGGCTTGATTGAGCCTGCGGCGCTCTGCGGATGAGGGAATGCGCATCGCTTCCCGATACTTCGCGACCGTCCGCCGGGCGATACTCACCCCGTCGGCCATCAGGATATCGACGATGCGATTGTCGGACAGGATCTCGCCGTTCTCCCTCTGGATCAGTTCACGGATACGGTCGCGCACCGACTCGGCGGAATGCGCCTGGGCTCCGTCCGTGGCCTGTATGGCCGCCGTAAAGAAATATTTCAGCTCGAAAACTCCGCGCGGCGTCGCCATGTATTTGTTGGAGGTGACGCGGCTCACGGTCGATTCATGCATCGAGATCGAATCCGCAATTGCGCGCAGATTCAGCGGACGGAGATGACGGACGCCAAACGTCAGGAATCCATCCTGCTGGCGAACAATCTCGCTTGCAACCTTCAGGATCGTGCGCGCTCGCTGGTCGAGGCTTTTCACGAGCCAGTTGGCGTTGTTCAGGCATTCGGTCAGATATGCTTTTGAATCCTTGTCGCGGGAGCGTTGAGACACCATTGTGTAATAACGCGAATTGACCAGCAGCTTCGGTAACGTATCCGTGTTGAGTTCGATCAACCACCCGCCGTCGGGTGCCTCGCGCACGAATACGTCAGGCACCACGGCCTGTACCGGTTCGGAACCAAAGGCGAGGCCTGGTTTCGGCGTTAGAGCGCGTATCTCCGCGATCATATCGGTGATGTCTTCTGCGTCGACCTCGCATCGCGCGCACAGTCCGGTCATATCGCGGCGTGCAACGAGATCAAGATTCGACAGCAGTGCTGCCATCGCGGGATCCAAGCGCTTTTTTTCGCGTAATTGCAACGCCAGGCACTCGGAAAGGTTTCGTGCGCCGACGCCCGTGGGGTCGAAGCCCTGAATCCTGTCGAGCATGTGTTCGACATCGCTTTCGACGGCGTTCAACCGCGCCGCGATTTCCCGCGTTTCGACGCGCAAATAACCCGCTTCATCGATGCCGTCGACAAGCGCAGCGCCGATCAGCCGCTCCACCGCGTCGAGTCCACAAATCGCAAGCTGTTCCAGGAGGTGATCCTGCAGCGAAACGCGGCGGGCGATCCCGCGCTCGAGAATGTTGTCGTCGTCGGCGGAAACGCCGTTCGCGCGCACAGTAGACCAATCCGTAAGCGGCTGGGCGGGCGTGGAGGCCGGCGCATCCTCTGCAAAGACATCTTCGCGTTCGGCGTCGAGATCGTCGGCTGGTGAAAAATCCTCGCCCGCCAGAGCGGCATCGGCGGACGGATTTTCCTCAGCCGTTTCGACGCGTTGCGGAGCTTCGGTCGCGGACTCCGTTGCGTCATCGTGCTCGAGCAGCGGGTTGCGTTCGAGTTCCTGTTCAACAAACGCGACAAGTTCGAGATTGGAGAGTTGAAGAAGCTTGATGGCCTGCTGCAGCTGGGGCGTCATGACCAGCGCCTGCCCCTGCCGCAACTCCAGTTTCTGCGAAAGCGCCATGTGCCCCTGCCCGCCCGGCGAACCTGCTAAAGCGAGAACCGCTCGCCGAGGTAGACCCTGCGCACGTCACGGTCACCGACGATCTCGCCGGGGGCACCTTCCTTCAGCACCTGGCCTTCATGAATGATGTAGGCGCGGTCGATGATGTCGAGGGCGTCGCGGACGTTGTGATCGGTGATGAGCACGCCAATACCCCTGTCCTTCAGGTGGCGCACCAGCGCGCGAATCTCGCCGACCGCTATCGGATCGATGCCGGCGAGCGGCTCGTCGAGCAGGATGTAGGATGGATGGGTGGCAAGCGCGCGGGCGATCTCGACGCGCCGTCTTTCACCGCCGGACAATGCAATGGCCGGAGTGTCGCGCACATGGGCAATGCCGAATTCCGCAAGCAGGTCTTCAACCATTGCTTCCAGCCGCGACGGGTCGGATTCAACCAGTTCCGCCGTCGCGCGAATGTTGTCCTCGGCAGTCAGGCCGCGAAAGATTGATGCCTCTTGCGGCAGGTAACCGATGCCGAGCCGCGCGCGCCGGTACATCGGAAGTTTCGTCACGTCGTGACCGTCAAGCTCGATCGTGCCGTAGTCCACGGGTACGAGGCCCGTAATCATGTAGAAGCATGTGGTCTTGCCAGCGCCGTTCGGTCCCAGCAGCCCGACCACCTCGCCGCGCCGCAGCGACAGGCTCACCGCCCGTACCACGGGCCGGCGGCGAAAACTTTTGCCGATGCGCGTCACCACGAGCCCTTGGCCACCCTCGACGACGCGCACCCTCTCGCGTTCGGGGCGGTTGTGACTCTCCGGTGATGCGATGTTGTTCATAAAAAAAGACTCTTGGCTCCCTGCCTTAAGGAATCGTGAACTATTGCCCGACACTGCCCGCCGGCTTGTTCTTACCGGCGCCAGACTGGTGTTGCTGCACGAAAAGTCCTTGCACGCGATTGCCCTGGGCACCGTGCGCGATCAGGCGCGATTGTCCGGTGTCCATGTTCACCACAAGTGACGTGCCGCGCATCACGTCCTTTTCCTTCGTGAGAACGACGTGCCCGGTGAGCGTTATCGTGCGCGGTCCGAGATCGTACACACCGTTGTCGCCCGTCGCAGTACCGGAGGACGATACGAAAACGACGTGGCCGGTCGCCTCGAAACGGCTCGGCTTCCCGGCGACGACATCCACCTTCACTGTGTCGGCGCGCAGCTTATCGTCGCCCTGGGTAACGATCACGTTGCCGTTGTACGTTCCGACCTTTGTCTGGAAATTGCCCTCGAAGGTGTCGGAGGAAACATTGATTGGTGCATTGGAATTGTGTGCGGGCGCGCTGGTGCGCGAAGCGGGAGCGACTGCGTCCGCAGCGCAGGCGGCGGAGGTCGCGGCGCCCAGCGCCAGAGCCGTGCAAAGGACTAATCCATTCATGAATGCAGCTTCCCGTGCGCATCGATGCTCATGTGGACATTGCCGTAAAGGAACACCTGACGCGAATGGCGGTCGAGCCTGAATCGGTCGGCGCGGAAAATGCCAAACGGCCCCTGACCGTTGACGGCATTGTTGCCGACGATCATGGCGTTGCGCATGTCAACACTGGCGGAGGTCGTGTGCAGTTCGTATCCGCTGTCGGAGTACACGGCAATCGGCCCTTGCAGAGCGAGACGTCGCGCCTTTGCATCGAGCACACCGCGCGGCGCGATGGTGCTGATCCAGGAGCCGTCCTTGAGCGTGACGTCCCCCTGCACATTACTGAGAGTCGCGCGCTTGGAATCGCTTTTGTCCTGTACTGCTTCATCGGCTGTAACGACATACGGATCGCCCTGGTCGTCCGCACCGGTTAGACGCGGCTTGAGCATGGCCAGATCGTCATTGACGATGCCCAGCCGCTGGAATGTCATGGCGACGCGTGCACTTCGTTCCTGTCGCGGTTGAATCGCGTAGACGAGCACGGCTGCGACAAGTGCGGCCGCGGCGAGGGGCAGCGCGCGCTTCATGATTGTAACGAACCGGGAATAGCGTTCCGCCTCGCGGGCGGTGGCGCGTCGGCGGGCAGTCCAGTCGCGCGAACCGCGCACGATTGGGGGCCGTCCCAGCGGTTCCGCAACCGCGTGCTCGCGGTGGAGATGGCCGGCCGTCATTGCAGGCCCGCTCTCAGGCAATCATGCAGATGCAGGATCCCGATAGGCCTTCGAGACTCGTCAGAGGGATCAACGACGAACAGCACATTAAGCTTCGGTGCGTGGCCATTCATGAATGCAAGTGCCTGTGCGGCGAGATCCGACGGCGCTGCTGTCTTTGGGAATGTTGTCATCAGCTCGCGTATCGCGGAATCCGCGCCCAGACGATCGATCGAGCGACGCAGGTCGCCGTCGGTAAAGATCCCTACGAGGCCGCCTTTGGAGTCGACGACTCCGGTACAACCGAAGCCTTTCGCCGTCATCTCAGCCAGCGCTTCACGTAACGCCGTCGTTTCGCCGACGAGCGGCAGTTCCTCGCCCGCATGCATGATATCGCCGACGCGAATGAGCGATTTGCCGAGCGTGCCGCCGGGGTGAAGCTCGCGATATTGATCGTGGGTGAAGCCGCGCCGCTCCATTAGCGCGACAGCAAGCGCATCCCCAAGAACAAGCATCAGCGTTGTCGATGTTGTGGGCGCGAGCCCCATCGGGCAGGCTTCCTTCGCGCGCGGCAGGAGTAGCGGTACATCGGCCGAGCGCAGCAGTGCCGAATCCTCACGCGCCGCAATTCCGATCAGCGGCACCGAAAAGCGCTTTGCGAAGGTGATCAGATCGGAGAGTTCGGTGGTTTCGCCGGAATTGGAGAGGATCAGGAGCGTATCGGCGCGTGTGACAACGCCAAGATCACCGTGGCTCGCCTCCGCCGGATGCACGAAATGCGCGGGCGTGCCCGTCGAGGCGAGCGTCGCGGCAATTTTGCGCGCAACATGGCCCGATTTCCCCATCCCGCTGACGATAACGCGACCCTGGCTGCCGAGAATGACCTCGACGGCACGGCTGAAGTTTCCGTCGAGTGATCGGGCGAGCGCGTCAATTGCCTCTCGAGCGCAGTCGAGCACGCGCTGCGCCGCCTCCACGTCGCGCTGCGATGGGGTAGGACCGTCCTTTACGACGGCCGCAATGGACGAGATTGGACGCATTCCGGACACCCAGTCATCAAACCGGCCGCAACCACTACGCGGTCGGCCGCGAAGAGCCCCCGAAAAACTCGGCCACAAGCGAAAATCGTGCCGAACAGCCGTGATTATGAGCCTTCGGCCTGCGGCATTCAAGCGCGGCATTACACCAGCTTGCCTAAATCAATGGGCGAAGATGTCGATGTCGGCCCAGCCGGCGAGGTCGAGATTCACGCGGGCCGGCAGGAATTCGAAGCACGCCTGAGCGTGAGTACTACGCCCTTCGCGAGCGAGCATGGCATCGAGCGCCGTTCGCAGCCGGTGCAGATAGGCGACATCGTTGGCTGCATAAGCCAGCTGTTTTTCGGTCAGCTTGGGAGCGCCCCAATCGGAGCTCTGCTGCTCCTTGGAGAGATCTATGCCAAGGAGTTCGCGGACCAAATCCTTCAAACCATGTTTGTCGGTGTAGGTTCGGGCGAGCCGCGACGCGATCTTGGTGCAATAGACAGGCGCGACGGTGATCCCCAGGTGGCGCTTGAGCGTGCCCATGTCGAAGCGTGCGAAGTGAAAAAGCTTCAATACGCTTTGGTCGGCGAGGAGCCGCGCGAGATTCGGCGCCCGAATTTCGCCGCCGGTGAAATGCACGGCGTGGCAAACATCGTCGCCTGCCGACAGCTGCGCGAGACACAAGCGATCGCGGAAAGGATTGAGTCCGAGCGTCTCGGTATCGATGGCGACTACGGAGCCGAGATCGAGCCCCTCGGGCAAGTCGCCATTGTGCAGTTTGATCTTCACGCGACCGATGGCCTCCTGATGGGATGCCCCCGCGCGACCTATCAGATCACCGCCCGAAATGCCACGCGGACGCGTATTACGCACTCTTCCGATGCAGGCGCCGCGCTTCGGCCCAGCACTCGGGTAGGCCCTCATATGCTAGCTGACGGCGGCAACGTCGTGATCGACGACTTGAGCGCCGCGGGCAACCATACCTGGACCGTCCACGGCGGTCTTTCAGCGGAAGAACTGCCCCGGCGGAATTCTTCGCCGGGGCATCCAGGCTGTTTCTCTAGTGGTGGATCTGGCCCAGTAGGCCGTGCTTCTCGCCGTCGGGGCCCGAGCTGAAAATCACCGACTCCTTGTCGGGACCGGGAAACAGCGACCACAGCCCATCAATGACCAGGGTTTTGTCACCACTCGTCTTCAGCGTGCCCAGGAACCTGCCCGTGTCGGGATCGTAGGCGTGGACTTTGCCGTCGCCGAAGTTGCCGAAGAGCAGCGCGCCGGAGAATTTACCGAACTTCGGTGGCGCGATGGTCATTCCCCACGGCGCGTTGAGATCGCCTTGCGCGATCAACTGTTTCAGCAGGTTTCCCTTGGCATCGAAGATGTCGACGTAACCGAGCCCCTTGCCGTCCTTTTGGTGAGCAATCGAGGGAGCAAAACGTGACAAAGTCATTGACTCAGAACACAGTCGCTGTTCGGTGCGCCTTCCAAGGCGGAAACGACGGACTGAACCCTTCTGCCGGGCGGCTCAATGTCGGTGGCACTCTATATGGTACGACCGCCAGCGGGGGCGTCGATTATAACGGTACAGTCTTCGCAATTACCCAGCTAAAATGAATGGACAAAGCTTGCGGCGAGAACGCCGCAACCGATGTACAGCGGCACGTTGATCGGATTCGCGTGAGAGTCCTCCTTCAATTAGCGCGTGCTGTTGAAATCGCGCCTGACGTACCGGCCCCAGATCAACTCCGGCACAAAGATGCGCCGCTCCCAATCCCAAAGGCCAATTGAAAGGCAAACCCGGCGTAAGGTTCGATACTGATGCGCGCAGATGCCCACTCGCGGGCTCAGGCGGCCCGGCTACGACCCCAGAAACCCCTGTCGGGCCGCCATCGCTTTCCCTGCCACTAGACGTCCGTGGACGATCAAGTGGTGCCCAGAAGAGGACTCGAACCTCCACGCCTCGCGGCGCTAGTACCTGAAACTAGTGCGTCTACCAATTCCGCCATCTGGGCGAGAGCCGGGATAAGTAGGAGCGGGTGCCCCGACCTGTCAACGCGCGGGGGCACCGGAAATGGGGCATAGTGTCCGCGCTGAACCAACGAATCAGAGGAGCGCGGGCATGCTGGTGGCGACGACGGAAAACGTGGCGGGGTACCGGACGAAACAGACGCTGGGGCAGGTGTTCGGCGTTGTCGTGCGCTCGCGCGGCCTCGGCGGCAACATCATGGCGGGGCTGCGCTCCATCGTGGGCGGCGAGATCCACGAGTACACGCAGCTGCTCGAGGAGGCACGGCGGCACGCGGTCGACCGGCTGGTGAAGAATGCAACCGTGATGGGTGCAAACGGCATAATCATGATGCGCTTCGATTCCGCCGAGATCGGCCAGACCATGAGCGAAATCGTCGCTTACGGCACGGCGGTTGTCCTCGAGCCGGAGCCCACGCATGTTGCGTAGTGTTCTCGTCTTCCTGGGCCTCGCCGCGCTTGCACTAGGAGTGCTTTGCCTTCTCATCGGCGCCGATCCGCCAGCGTACACGCTCCTGATCTGGGGCGCGGTTCTTCTCGCAGCGATCGTGTACGAGCGCTTCCGCTACAAACCGCTGGCCAGTGCGTCGCCCGGCGCGGGCTGGCAGCGCACCAGCGAGCGCTTCGTCGACCCGGATTCAGGAAAGACCGTGACGGTTTATCTCCAGCCGTCGAGTGGCGAGCGGCAATACGTAGAGGAGTAGCAGGTTCCTAGTGCCAAGGCGGGGCTTTTGCCCGCGCCCCGTTCGCGTTAAGAGCGGCGCTGGATATTGAGAACGTGCAGGCGCCGTGATGAAGCTTGTCACCGTCTTCGGCGGATCGGGATTTCTCGGCCGCTACACCGTGCGGGCGCTTGCCCGCGCCGGCCATCGGATTCGCGTCGGCGTGCGCCGACCGCACCTTGCCAATTTCCTGCTGCCGATGGGTCATGTCGGGCAGATACAGATTGTGTACGCCGATGTCGTCGATGGTGATTCGGTTGCGCGCGCGCTCAAGGGCGTGGACGCCGCGGTCAATCTCGTCGGAATTCTCTACGAAAGCGGCCGGCAGAAATTCCAGAAGATCCATGCCGACGCAGTGGAAGCGATTGCGCAGACGGCGCGCACCGAAGGCACAGGCGCGCTCGTGCACGTGTCGGCGATCGGCGCCGATCCCCATTCCGACGCCGTTTACGCGCGCACCAAAGCCGAGGGCGAAGCGCGCGCGCGCGCCGCTTATCCGGCTGCAACGATCCTCCGCCCCTCGGTCGTGTTTGGTCCCGAAGACCAGTTCTTCAATCGCTTCGCGGGGCTGGCGCGCATCAGTCCGGCGCTGCCGCTGATCGGCGGCGGGCGCACACGTTTCCAGCCCGTGTATGTCGTCGATGTCGCGTCCGCGATCCTCCGCTGCATCGCTGACACCACAACGGCTGGCCGCACTTACGAGCTTGGCGGCCCGCGCATCTACACCTTCCGTGAGCTTATGCGGCTCGTGCTTGCGGAGACGAACCGGCGTCGGTTCCTTGTACCGGTCCCGTGGAACCTGGCGATGCTCAAGGCAGCGTTTCTCGGCCTCTTGCCCAAACCGATACTGACGCGCGACCAGGTGCGGCTCCTGAAGCGCGACAATGTGGTGGCGCCGGATGCACTGACGCTGGCCGATCTCGGCATCGAGCCGGAACCGGCGGAGGCGATCATCCCGAGCTATCTGTGGCGCTTCCGGCGCGAGGGCCAGTTCGAAGCGCCGCCGCGGCTTCCCGTCAACGAAAGCGCTCAAACGGCGAAGCGGTAGCGCGTCAAAGGAATCGCGCCTGGATAAAGGCGAACAGCGCGAGCGCGCTCGCGATTCTGTACCAGCCGAAAGGCTTCAGTCCATAACGCGCGATGATGGTGATGAAGGTTTTCACCACGCCATAGGCGACGATGAAAGAGACGACGAAACCGATCGCAATCAGGAGATCGTCGTTTCGCGAAAGCGTTCCACCTTCCTTGTAAAGCTCGAACACGCTCGCGCCCAGCATCGTCGGCACGGCAAGAAAGAAGGTGAATTCGGCGGCGGCCCTGCGCTCCACGCGCAAAAGTTCGGCCCCGAGAATGGTTGCGCCGGAGCGCGAGACGCCCGGCAGCAGCGCGAGGCATTGGCAGAAGCCGATCTGCAGACACTTCCACAGCGGAAGGTTGTCGCTCTCCGCATAGCGCGGTTTTGGCGCGATGCGTTCGAGAACAAGGATGAGGATGCCCCCGAGGAGCCACGTCGTGGCGATCACGGGCAGCGCGCGCGTGGGGCTGAGCAATACCGTATTGATCTTCTTGATCAGCACCGCGCCGAGAATTCCGGCTGGAATGAACGCGACAATAATCATCGCCGCGAAGCGTCTTGCCTTGGGGTCGGTCGGAAGTCCGATCAGCGCGGTCCAGAATTTCCGCCAATAGACGGCAACGACGGAGAGGATCGCGCCGAGCTGGATCACGATGGTGAAAACGTGCCATCGCGTATCGTCGAGATGCAGCAGCTTCTCCGTGACCAGCAGATGGCCGGTTGAGGAGACCGGGAGGAATTCCGTAAGACCCTCGATGATGCCGAGAATGATCGCCGTCCAGATGTCGTGCATGACGCAAGATCCCGCGAATCGCGCGGCACGATAGCGCCGAAGCGATTCGCCACGAAGTCACAAAGAGCGCGGAGTTTTCTTTGTGTGCTTCGCGGCTTCGTGGTTATACCAACGCCAGTCGAGGAGGCGGATTGGCACAGGCCGTTCAAGTCTCAAGGCGCACGCGGGCAGGCACGCGCGGCGGGAACAGAAGCCGAGCCGCCCTGCGCTGGGCGAAGCGTATTGCGTTCGCGCTGGTTCTCCTGCTCGTTCCCGCGCCCGCGCTGCTGATACTGGTGTTTCGCGCCGTTCCCGTGCCGGCGACGCCCCAGATGGTGGCATCATGGCTGCGCGGAGACGGCGCGCACTATCGCTGGGTTGAGGCGGATCGAATTGCGCCGGCGCTCGCGCAGGCCGTGATTGCCTCGGAAGACCAGAAATTCTGTTCCCATCATGGCTTCGACTGGGGATCGATCGACAGCGCGATGCGGACTTACGAAGGTGGCGGGCGTTTGCGTGGCGCAAGCACCATCAGCCAGCAGACGGCGCGCAGCCTGTTTCTGCTTCCCGTGCGCAACTGGATCCGCAAAGGACTCGAAGCCTGGCTGACGGTGCTCGAGGAAGCGCTCTGGCCCAAGCGCCGCATTCTTGCGGTTTACTTGAACGTGGTCGATTGGGGTCACGGCAATTTCGGCGCCGAAGCGGCATCGCGTGCCTATTTCCACCGGTCAGCGGCAGCACTATCGGCAAGACAGGCGGCGCGACTGGCGGCCATCCTGCCGGACCCTGACGAGTGGCGTGCCGCAAAGCCAGGTCCCTATGTTGCGGCGCGCGCAGCGCTCATCGTGCACCGCACGGGCGAAGTGCGCCGCGACCGTCTGGATTCCTGCGTGCGCCCCTAGGAGCGCGGCACCCGCTTCTTTACATTGCCCCGGATGCGCCGCCTCATTCAGCTTCTGCTCTCGCCGCCATCCCGTTTCGCGCGCCTTTTGATCGCGGAGAAACGTCTCTCCTGCGATTGCGTGGCGCCCGAAGCCGTCG
>Ga0210402_10002937_pt1 | contig 16274 bp, 21 predicted proteins | sample IncBWC7MmetaG_FD_161055 | JGI IMG/M metagenome (GOLD analysis project Ga0210402, IMG submission 161055) | Forest soil microbial communities from Barre Woods Harvard Forest LTER site, Petersham, Massachusetts, United States - Inc-BW-C-7-M | ecosystem: Environmental > Terrestrial > Soil >... | reverse complement strand
CTAGGCCTAACTGTTTGATTAGAAGGATTGTGAATGTGAGTCTGGACTCACCCCAAATGTTGAACATATATCAAGCGCCCACAACGTCCATGGACCTTATGATTAATCAGGGTTAAGTAACCCTTTAAATCTAAATCGTAAAAGCCTATTTTTGTTATATCATTACGCTCCGGCTTCAAATGTACTTATTCCGTCGAGTACCTGGCATTACCTGGCATTACTGTTCGTCTCCTATATATACTCACGAACATAGTTTTCTAATTTAGAAATAAACCAAACAGGACCAAACGCGTTGGGTTTAGTCACGTGATTTCCCTTTCAACTTGAAACTTGAACGCGCTTCCGATCAAGACAATCACCTCGACTTTCCGCCCCACCTGCACGTTTAGAATGAGCTCGTCCGAAGGCGAGAACTTTGATCTTGAAGATGTCTCAGGTTCCGAGTCTGAGGACTATGCGCCTGTCACCAAGAAGGCCGGTCATTTATTTACTTCTCTAGTGACTGTTCAGCTCATCTGGCTACAGGCCAAGGCACCAGCCAAAGTCAAAGACGCCCCGAAAGTCACAAAATCGGTCCCGAAACCCGAATTGGCTGTCACTAAGGCTAAGGCCAAGGCTGTCACCAAGAAGAAGATCCTCGTGGATCACAATGACAATGCAGAGGACAGTTCTATGGACGTCGATGTAGGCAATGACGTGTCAGACCATGATGAGCCAAGTACATCTGCGCAGAAGGTTCGCGCTACTGGTCCCGGGAAGAAAAAGACTGTCTCAGAAACGTATACCAAGGTTAGTATTACGCGTTATGTTACCCATGAGACCCGCAGTGACGTGCGCTTTGTCCAGCTGTCACAAATCGACCATATCCTCAAACGTCCTGATGCATATATCGGAAACATTGAAGCAATCACGCAGACAATGTGGACCTATGATTCCGATACGAAGCGCATGGTGTACCGCGATGTCAAGTATGTTCCAGGTTTTTTCAAAATTGTCGACGAAATCCTTGTAAATGCAGCTGATAACAAAGTGGGTGACACCACTCCTATTGAATTCGTGGGATAACCCCTTTCCAGATCAATGACCCCTCCATGGACACCTTGAAGGTCCAAATCGATATTGACGAATGCACCATTTCCGTTTATAACAATGGTCGCGGCATCCCTATCGAAATCCATTCAAAAGAGAAGATCTATATTCCAGAGCTCGTCTTTGGTCATCTTCTGGCCGGTGCCAACTTCGACGATGATGAGAAGAAGCTCACTGGAGGTCGTAATGGCTACGGTGCAAAACTTACAAACATTTACTCTCACGAGTTCACCATCGAAACCGCAGACAAGGCCTCAAAACAAAAGTACAAGCAGATATGGGCAAAGAACATGAGCGTAGTCGGGAAGGCAAAGATCACCAAAAATGCCAAGGGCGAGGAGTGGACTCGGGTCACATTCAGACCGGACCTGAAACGTTTCGGGATGGACAATATCGATGACGATACGGCTGGCCTCCTCCGAAAGCGCATCTACGATATGGCTGGGACCGTCAAGGACGTTAAAGTCTTTTTGAACGACGAGCGGCTCAAGATCAAGAACTTCAAGCAGTACGTCGAGATGTATCTCAACTCAGCGCTGGCCGAAATGTCGAGTAATTCCGGCGGGGCTGCCCAGGTGAAGCCGTCGGTCACCTACGAGCAAATCAGCCCCCGCTGGGAGATAGCTTTTGCTGTCTCGGAGGGCACTTTCCAGCAGGTTTCATTCGCCAACTCCATTGCGACTACCAAGGGCGGTACCCATGTTGCGATGATTTCTGACCAAATTGCCAAGAATTTGATTACTGCGATATCGAAGAAGAACAAGGCCGCCACGGTGAAAGCAGCGCAGATAAAGAATCATATGTGGATCTTCGTCAATTCATTGATCGAGAACCCGACGTTTGACAGTCAAACAAAGGAGACGCTGACCCTGCCGGCTTCAAAGTTCGGGACGAAGCCAGTCGTTTCGGAGGACTTTATGAAGAAAGGTACGTCGATGCCTTTATGTCGTTGGACGCCGCTTAACCTGGGCTGCAGTCCAGAAATCTGCCATCATTGACAACATTTTGAACTGGGCCAAGTTTAAAGCCGATCAACAAATCAAGAAGACTGATGGATCCAAACGCAACCGGTATGGCTTCTTGTGCCCTCCTTTCGCTTCTCCGTTACTGACTGTTTGTCTGTCAGGTTGACTGGTTTGACGAAGCTCTCTGACGCTAACAATGCGGGGACTAGGACCGCGAAGGAATGTACTCTGATTCTCACGGAAGGAGATTCCGCCAAAGCCCTTGCCGTTGCGGGCCTGGGTGTGGTCGGCAGGGACAATTTCGGCGTGTTCCCTCTTCGCGGTAAATTACTCAATGTCCGTGAGGCGAAGCATGACCAGATCATGAAGAACGAAGAGATTCAGAATATCAAGAAGATTATGGGATTGCAGCATAACAAGGAATACTCGAATGTGACAAGTTTGAGGTATGGGCGATTGATGATTATGACGGATCAGGTGAGTTCCTGTCGTCTGAAGTTAGATACGATTTGTTGATGACGAATGTCATAGGACCACGATGGTTCGCATATTAAGGGCTTGCTCATCAACTTCTTGGACCATTTCTTTCCCTCCCTGCTGAAATTACCGGACTTCCTCGTCGAGTTCGTGACGCCTATTGTCAGGGCACGTTAATATTGTTGAACGTAATACTTGAAACCACCTCATCGTCTTTGCACAGGTTACGAAGGGAAAACAACACCGTGACTTCTTTACCATCCCCGAGTATGAGCAATGGTTGGAAGACGCGTCCGATGCACGGAAATGGGAATCCAAATATTTCAAGGTCTGTAAGCAACTCACCTTCCTTCTACTCCTTGTCCATTGATCTCTGGATCGGGTAGGGTCTCGGAACGAGCACCGACGCCGATGCGCGCAATTATTTCAGTCATATGGAGAAACATATGATTCCTTTTGCCCCCACGCAAGAAGGAGACAAGGAGCTGATCGAGCTTGCCTTCAGCAAGAAAAAGGCTGACGAGAGAAAGGAATGGTTACGCCAATTCAAGGTATCCGCCATCCATTTAACCGCGAAGATTTGCCAACTAATTCAGGGGTGCCCTCACTTTCAAGCCCGGAACTTTCTTGGATCATCGCTTAGAGGAGATTCCATACTCGGAATTCATCAACAAGGAGCTGATTCTGTTCTCAATGGCGGATAATATCCGTTCTATCCCGTCCGTGGCCGATGGGTTGAAGCCTGGTCAGAGGAAGGTCATTTGGGGTTGTTTCAAACGCAAGCTCAGGAAAGAGATCAAGGTCAGTCGACAATGCATAAATCCAGAAGCAAATCTAAGTCTTCCTCCCTTGCCTTTCACTGAAGGTCGCGCAACTCGTTGGTTACATTGGAGAACACGCGGCGTACCACCACGGAGAAGTTAGTTTGACAACGACCATCATCAACCTGGCGCAGGACTTTGTAGGCAGCAACAACATCAATCTGTTGCGGCCGAAAGGTCAGTACGGAACGCGAGATCAAGGAGGAAAGGATCATGCGTCTGCGAGGTATATTTTCACTGAGCCAACCCCCATTACGAGGGTCATCTATCACCCTGCGGACGATCCCCTTCTGAATGTACAAAAGGAGGATAATCAATTTATTGAACCTGAGTGGTACCTACCTGTGATACCGTTGGTGTTGGTCAATGGAGCTGAAGGTATCGGAACAGGTGATAGATTTGGTATTGTTCGGGATTGGAGTTCTGTTATTGATGCATTATTTCTTTCCAGGTTGGAGTACCACGATTCCATGCTACAATCCACTAGATATCGTCGCGAACATTCGAAGGCTGATGGCCGATGAGGAGGTTGTACCTATGCTCCCTTGGTGGTTTGGGTTCAAAGGAGAGATCAAAGCCGTAGCAAAGCATAAATACGACGTTACCGGAGTTGCAAGGAAGATTAACGATACGACGATTGAAATCACGGAGCTGCCTATCCACAAATGGACGCAGGGCTTCAAGGCTGAGCTCGAGGCCATGATCGGAGGAGAGAAAGGCGATGGCGTCGTCAAGGTAGATATAGCGGTTGTTGGTTTTTATGCTGGTCGCTAATGAAGCTGTTTTTCTTCAGGACTACAAAGAGCACCACGACAATACCAACGTTCACTTCGTTATCACTATGGCGACCAAAGACGTCGAGAAGGCCGAAGAGCAGGGCTTGGTCGAGTTCTTCAAACTCACGTCCAAGGTCAACACGAGCAATATGATTTGTTTTGATTTCGATGGCAAGATCAGGAAGTACGACACACCTGAAGAGATCCTGGAAACATTCTACCCGATGCGTTTGGCGTATTATCAGAAGCGCAAGGTGTGTTTGACCTTGTATTGAGTACTGTAGATTTTTTCATGCAGCCGTTCTCATTGTAGGACTACTTGGCGAACGAAATCCAAACTAATTTGGAGAGGCTGTTGAACCAAGCGCGATTCGTGCAGATGATCGTTGACAAGCAGATTGTCGTGTCGAACCGCAAGAAGGCCGATATTGTCGTCGATCTGAGGAAGCACAAGTTCAGGCCATTTGCGAAGGTTTCAAAAGCCAAGGCGGCTGGTGAGACGGAGGATGTCGTAGAGGAGGATGAAGAGGAAGCGTCTGGAGGCGACGCCGACTATGATTATCTTTTGGGTATGCCAATCTGGAGTTTGACCAAGGAAAAGGTGACCCTTTGCATTGTATAGTAAAATGTGAATCGGTAATAACCCTCCATCCAGATCGACAAACTCCGTCAACAAGCCCAAGAGAAAGAGAAAGAGCTGCTTGCTCTACTCGAGAGGACCCCGAAAGAAATGTGGAACACCGACCTCGATAAGTTCGTCGAGGAGTGCGAGGTGGGTCGATCGTGTCATTTTGAGTTTGAACGCCCAACAGACGTGTTTCCATAGAAATTTTACAAGGAACGAGAAGCCATGAAGACATTGGACGCTAACGGCAAGCCTATTAAGCGAAGGCAGGCAGTGCTCCGAACCCGGAAATCTCTTACAGGGAAGAGAGGTGGTGGTTCGGATTCGGACGGTGATTTCAAGCCCATCAAGCCAAGTGCGGCGAAGAAAAAGGCTCCGGAGCCCAAACGAGCTAAGCCCACCGTGAAAAAAGAGGACAATGATGATGACAGTGACCGTGCTCCGCCTCCGACGAGGAAAACTACTGCCAGAAAGCCTGCCGATGTCGAATCTGATCAGGACTCAGACATAGAGGTGGTCGAGAAGCCCCCGCAGAGGAAGAGGCAGCCTGTCAAGAACCAGTACATCGAGACTGATGAGTCCGATGTGGAGATGATTGCGCCAACAAAGGGCAAAGGAAAGGCCCCGGCCAAGGAGACGCAGAAGCGAAAGAGGCAAGTATCCTATCCTCATACACTTTGTTACAACTTCTGATGATTATGCTCTGGTAGTCCTGAAGTCGAGGAAGACGATAGTGACCTATACGTGAAACCGACGAAGAAGCAGAGACCTGCGCCTGTGGTTCAGGCCGAGGCGACTGATTTCTCCAACAAAGCTGGACCCTCTGGAGCGCTGAAGAAACCTGCCCCTCGAAAGATCTCACAAAGTATGAAGCCGGCGTCACCTCCAAAGCCAAAGAAGGCGCCTCCGAAAAGGTTTATCGATTCAGAGGATGAGGATGAGAATATGGACTATGACGAGGTGCCTAAAGCTCCTGCTCGCTCTGCTCCTCTGGCACGAGCTGCACGAGGCGCGCCGAAGAAGTATATTGAAGTCCTGTCTGACGACGAGGGGGGTGATGATTCATTGTTCGTTGATGACGATTAGAGGGTCTTTCCATTGACACATTCGCTGTCTTGTTTTATCCACTGTTTCTCCGAATGACATTGTAACAACGTAGTACTAGTATGACTTCTCGACTCCAAGTCGGCCTGAAAATTTCAGAAATATCGCGTTGCATTTCATGATCACATGAGCCTGCAAAATCAACCACGTGCAAGTCCGCAAGAACATTCAATTCGATTGGAACTTGTGATTCAGCGCTTAGGCTTCAATTGTTTTCAAGGTTCAATGTTCAACAGCAGCAGTAAGGAACGAGCATGTCTTTGGCATGACTTGAGCAGTGAGGTAAACACAAAATCGATATGATCCTTTAGTCCAAATGTGGCACGTGGTTACGGGTCACGGTGGCATTGAAATTGTAAATTGATTTCTCGTTCGTGCCTTCCCCACTGGCACTACTCAAATTTATTGTGGCTTGTCTTCCATTGAACGCCGCTACTGGAGGCCTCTCCGACGCTGGGATTCGTGCTTTGATACCCTTCTGGAGAATTATATACCTTTCCAGTTGGACTTGGACAGCAGCGCTCGCCAGGGTTCCTCCACGAGCACGCTTCCACCCACCTATTTTCTTGAGGCTATCTCGCCATGGCCCGACATCGAGAACCTTTGCCACGGTTAAACATCCCGCAGCCGCTGAATATGCAGCAACCTATCGCGTTCGACAGAGGACAACCAACATATTCTCCCGCCCTTCCGACGTCACTCCAACATAGCTTTCACCCTCCTCTTCCCATAAATAACTCTATGCAGACACCTATGCAACCCTACTTCACTCCGCAACCTCCTCCTGCTCCAGGTCGACCAACCCACCATCAAGCCCAAGCGAGTATTGCTCAATTGGCAGCGGCTGGTATTCTACCACCGAATAGGTTTCCTATGACGCCTGTTGGCGGTCATTTCTCTCGCCCTTCGATGATGATAGGACCCTCTCAACCCTTCGTTGGTCAAAATGGGGGTGGTCCGCCGTTTCCTAATAGAAACAGGAGGCAGCTGAGTATTGGAGGACCACCAAAAGCAATTCTAGGAGGTCCCGCGAAGAAGCACATTCCACTACCACCGCCAGTCGTCGACACGCCTGCTATTGTGCCTTTAAAAACCAAAAAGGTTACGGTCAACTTACCTAAGGAAACTATTGTTCGAGATGATGGAGAGCCAGGGACACGGCCATCGTGGGCCCGAACTCCCCTATACGCCCCGTTTACATACGAAGAACAAGCGGTTGTATCTGCGGAGCTGACCACCGCGGATCTATTTCCTTCCGACACTTGGAGACATCACGTACCTGGTACCATTGACGTCTTCCTACCCGGCAAGGTCTGGATTCCATATTCATCGTTAATTAATTATTTACTGATCCTTTGCCTTGCATTTGTTGTTGTACGCGACACTCAACAGCGTGCTTGGGATGCAATGAAACAACAGGCCATCGAGGAGAAGTTAGAGAGACTAGGAGTAGAGCGAGGTTCGGGTAGCACTGTACCTCATATACACGCCCCGCACGCTCGAGCTGCCTCGGTAAGCCCGGCTCATGTTGAACACGTGGTGTTGCATTTTGGTTGACCTCATCCTCCAGATATCTTCTCCAGCGGACCCGGCTCTCTTATTCTTTAAACTGAACAAGCTGCAAGAATCTCAGACAACATCTTCCGCGAACTCATTGTCAACATCCCCTCAACCTCCGTTCGGTCTTTCTCCATCCCCAAATCATCAGGCTCCACGCTTCATCTCTAATAGACACGGTCACAGCATGTCACTTGCGCAGCCTCCCTCTCAATCTTTCCTTAATTTTAATCCGGCGTACAATCCTTTCGGACCAAATGCGGTTCTCGGTGGTGATCAGGTCATTCACCGTTCGTCCCCCAGATTTTCGTCAGATCTTGCCCCTGCACCAGCTGAAGGCATACATGCGCCTCAAGGCCGTGTCCCTGTCGCAGTTTCATCTCTGGCACCCCCTCTCTCTGCCGTCCAACCTGACAGCCGTCCCGACTTCACTAGAGGATTCGGTCTCGATATTCCGGAGGAAGACGAGGCTGACGAGGAATTAGCTGTACACCAGGACGGCGAAACTAGCCCCGTTTCTGATGATGGTGACGCTAGTCGGGAAGACAATGCCGACGACACCGATGGGGAGGGTGGGGAACAGGAGGGAATGACAACTGCTTCACAAAGTAGGCTCCATTCGCGGCATGTTTCCCGGCTTTCTGCTGCTTTGTCTCTTCATTCTGTTGGTGGCCTTGTGGATGACGTTCTTAATGCACGAACAGACCTAGAGGGGCCCATTCGAGATCTCGATGCAGATCCGGACGATACCCAGGAAGACATGGATTTGGAGGATGCGGTTGAAGAGTGGACTGGCTCAGAAGACTTGTATATGGGCGAAACTTCTGAAGATGACGAGGTGAGTAGATTATGACTGTAGCGGAACAACAGCTCAACAGCTACACCCGTACAGAGCATCGGCGAATGGTCAAACCCGTCGGACGAAGAGCGAGCTCGTCAACAGCGCGTCAACCGTCGTATGCGCCGTCGAGCGGCTCAGCAGGAGCTTGAAACGCCTAGAAGACTGCCCAACTTCCCTCGTCCTCCTGAAAACACAATGATGTTGCCTCGACCCAGGGATGATGATATTATTTCCAACCCCAGCGAGGAGGAGCACATGTCCATGGAACGGCGAGAGGACTATTTGGGCGTCGAGTCAGGCGAGTATTATTCGAGGCCACCATCAAACATGAGCGCAAGATCTCCACGTCCTCTTCCACCACTCCCCCACTCTCGTGTGCCTTCAGGCCAATTATCTGCCTACGATCCCGCGCAAGCACACTCCCGTACTCCCTCTAATCATTTCGTCCATCCGGGTAGCCATCAACCACAGCCTTCACTTGGCCAACGGCGAGACTCGTTGAACCCTTTCGCGAAGCCGTTCGTCTTTGGCGCACCTCGTGAATCATCTGTATCTTGGACTCCCGATGCCTTCAGTAACGGAGTTCAGACACCTCCAAAGGCACCTCTACTGGGGCATTCCCGTCTGCCATCGTTTGGCAAGCCCTTGAACGCTGCTGCCCAAGAATTCATGCCAGTTGGGTTCAATTTCCGACCTCCGCCTGGCGTTCCGCAGATGACTTTCCCTGTGCCTGAACTTGCCCGACCTCTACCTGAACCACCAGTAGGCCCATCTCCTGCCAGGAAGCAAGGTCGAGAAAAGAGGCAGCGCCGTGGATCGAGCGCGTCCTTTGAGGAAGGAGACAGCATGACTTCCTTCAGATTCCCTCCTAATCCTGAATCTCCTCAGAGCATCCGACGAGCTGCTTCGCCCGGAAAACATGGCTCCCCCAGTCACAGTTCGCTCAATCCATCCGCCGAGCCGTTTACGTTTGCGGGAGCTTCTGCCACCTTACCATTTGTCCCAAAGGAGACCGTTCCTTTACCTCATTCTCTCACCCCGCAGGCGGAGAGTTCAGGGGATACTCTTCACGACGATAGCACTGCTAAGGCTGAGAATGGGGACCCACAATTGGAAGATTTCACTATGTCATCTTCCAAGCCGAAGCGTGCGCCCATCCCCTTGGATTTCAAGCATCCTGTTTCGCAGAATACAGTCCCTGCTGGGCTATTCAAGGCTTTGATAAGTACTGGAGACGAGCGAACTCGCCGGACCGTTCGTTCACGACTCGGTTCTCGTGAGGTCTTCGAGCATGCTCATCGACCCTCACTGGACGATCTCAATGTCCCTCCTATCTCACACAAGATATCTCGGAGTCGTCTCGTGACCGACCCTGGAGATATGGGAACATCCCCAACGGACGATGTTTTCTTCTCAACACGCCATTCCAGACGCCGGTCTTCGTTGCCTGATGCACTTCATAGTGCGGCGAATTCATCTATATCTGGCGTTTCTATTCCGGCCATGGACTTTTCTGGCCGAACGGACATCCAACAATATGAAATGTTTGCAGGTCTTCTCGATGAGAAATTCTCAATCATTCGCCGTGATCTTACCAACATGACGACGAATGGGCGATCTATGAACACATCGACAGAGGACATGATCGCGGAGGTCCTTTCGTTGTTTAGGACACAACTCCAAGAGTCTGCAGCCCGCGGTTTGGAGGACAGTCGAATGGATGCTGGTGGAGAACTGGATTTCGAGTTGATCAAAGATGTCATCAATCAGGGCCAGGCAGAGTCTAGGGCCCTCTTACAGCGTGAACTCAACGGCATCGTTCAGCGACTGGCACAAGTCCCAGGAGAAACATCCCAAGACATGGAGCCGCTTATCGAGCAACTAAGCAATGGGACCGTCAGTGCCGTCGTTGAGGCTATATCTGAGCTATCTGAACAGCTAGAAACTATCGGTCATGTCGAACCCGCTCGCGAACGACATGCCCTCGTCGATGAGCTTATGTCTGCATTGGCACCCGCTCTTGCATCCCTCCGTGCCGAAGCCGTTGATTACGACCTCCTTACCAACCGACTCACCCAGGCTGTCAAACCTCATATTTCGCAGCTAATCGACCTCGCCTCAGATAAGCGAGAAACTGCTGGACTCATTGTGGACAGGATTTTACCTCTATTATCTCCCATTCAGTCACCTGCCCCCACCTTTGACACAGACGCCATCACACTTCAACTCACTACTGAAGTCCGTCGTGCCATTGCTCCCATTGACGCTTTCGAAATCAAGGAGCAGGTTGCAGACCTCGTTGTAGAGCGTCTTGACTCACGCCTCGCAGTACGAGACAAAACATTCAATGTCGAGACTGTGACCGGTAAAGTGACCGAGGCTGTCGCTGGCTTATTAGAACCGATTCAAAATGTCACGACTACACTCAGTACGTTGGTGGAAGGCCAGCAGGCTCTCTACACTCGACATGGTGATCTGTCATCTTCACAGAAGAATGTCATGAACCTTATGTCCGAGCTTCCGTCCAAGCTTACTACAGCGATAGAAGCGCTTAATGCAGCAGAGGCAGAACGTCGCTCAAGGCCTGATGGACCTGCCCCCCAAGACACTCAGCCTCACGAAACCGTACTCAATATCAATGCTACCGTGGAACAGCTCGCCAGCGGTCAGAAGATCCTCACCCTTAATAGTGACGAGCTACTATCACTTCACAAGGATGTCCTCGACAGGTTAAACGCCTTACCTGAGACTTTGGCGGTCACGACAAACACAATGTCAGACACGCATCCAGATTCTGCATTGTCTCTGGAAGCATCCAAACGGGAATTAGAAGAATTGCGAAAATTAAACACTGACTACCAGATCCAATTGGCTAAGGCTCGTGGCTCTCATGGTCAAGTCCGAGTCGAAAAGGATGCGCTCAGTGATAAACTGAGCATCGCTGAGGGCGACAGAGATCAATTGCGAGTACAGGTAAAGGAGTTGCAGGCGTCGGCTGCCAAAAAGGCGACGGATGCTGCTAGTGTCAATGCCAGAAACTCGGAGCTGGAGGACGCCCTTGCGCAGGCCCTCGCACGACTCCAAGCTTCCGATGTCGCCACGCAGGCTAATCAGGAACGTATTACCGAACTCGCAAAAACCAACCGTGAACTTGTATCTGAGAAGCAGACATTGAAGTCCAAGGTTATACAAGCTTCTTCGTGTTCAATTTTTTTCTCATTCTTTCACCGTTTATTTAGGTCGATTCCCTTGATTTGCAAGTCACCTTTGCGTCCCGCGACAAGGACACAGCGATACAAGCCCTTGCGGTTCTCCAGACGCAGCATGACCATCTTTCTTCTCAACAGAGTCATTGGGATGACCTACGACGTGCGTCCGAACAGATCGAAATGCTTACTACGTTGATAGGCCAAGCCGACAACGAGGAGGTGAAAGAGCTGAGACGCATCCGCGATCGCAGCAAAGTACTGGAAGGCGAGAATGCAGCACTCCAAAAACGCCTGAAAGATCAGGACAGCAAAATAATAAATAGTGAAAAGGCAGCACTCACCGCCCGACAGAGTCTTGCTCAGGCACAACAACGCGCAGCCGAATGGGAGCGACGTGCGAAGGAATATGAAGGTCAATTGGAACAGACACAAACAAAGCTGGACCAGGCAGAACAGACGCAAGCTCAATTGGACGCAGACTACTCCTTGGTGAACCTGCAACTAGAGGAACGAGAGGCTGACGACCGCTTAGCCAAAGTGAGTTCCTACGACAATACTTTATTGCTTCAAGGCTCATTATTCACCTGCAGGATCGGGAAAACAAGATCCGTGACCAAGTTGCCACCCTCGAAGCCAAAGTCACACGTCTGCAAGCTGAACTCGATCAGGCAAAGACGGTCAAAACTCCAACCACCGCTGTCCCCCCTGCGTATCGGAAGATCACGAATGGCAACATACATGCCCCTCGCCCAGACTCACGTGCCAGCACAATATACGGCGATAGTCGTTCCGTGACACCAAATAGGTATATGCAATCCCAGACATCGAGCACAAGTAGTGATACACCACCTCAAGCGTCTGTCTGGGATTCGATGCATGCTCCAAACTTCAGCAGCAGTAGCAGTATGAATCCATCTAGTCGATATTCACATCCGACCCCTGCTACTCCGAAAGCCCGACGTCAGTATTACCCATCGATACCTTCGCCTACTCCGAGTACGGTTTCCCTCGCTCCCACGCAAGGTGACGACGGTTGGTGGTCCTGAGGAGTTTGGCGATTTTCTATTCTCATTTCCTAAAAATACCTCTCGTGTTCTCATCTGCTCTCAATTATCTCCTTCATATGTCATCCTCCTACATCACCGCATCCTAATTCTACATCTCATCCATATATTCCAGATACATCCTATCGGATTTCTCCAGTTGGCCTCACTCTCATTTGAAACGACTCAATTCTAACACGTTACTGCTCTTCGCATATACCCTCATTTGTTACTACATGTACACCCGGGAATGGATTGCATTATATTGATCTACATCGAACATCAGAGGAAGGAAGGGTGAGTACTTGAGTAATGGCACAGGTCCATAGTAATGGCGAGAACAAATAAATCAATCATGGTGAAGGTGGAGACGATGAAGATGATGTTATCGAAGAAGGTGGGGATGAAGACCATATCCATTCCTGAACTGCCGATATCGCAGCTTGTGGATCACTTGGGACACTATGATTATATTCTCAATCAAAAGACTTATTCGGACAGGGGAAATCGATGACATACTTGAGTTTCGGTACCCACCGCCCATCTCGCAGTTCAAAAAAACGTGGGATGTGCTTCTGCCCGTTCTCTTCCCGCTTCCGCCGTTCTTCTCGCTGCGCATCTTCCACAATAGACTTAGCGTCTGTCGCAGCCTCCATGTCTTTAGATAAAATAGCCCGCGTTAAATCTCCCCACAACCTACCAAAAAGTACACCATATCAATCTATACATTGGATCGATGATGAAGAGAGATAGACAAAGACACACCGCCGTGATTCGTTAGGCTCTTGCTGGTCCTCTGGTGGGGCCCACTTGGGGGAGAGGTTCTGGCCGTCTTTGACAGCATCGAAAAGAACGCGCTTGGCGCCCGTCTGAAACGGAGACGATTGGCCAGAAGAACGTGAGAAAGGGCTCAATCCATACACTGATATTCTTGAATTCCATAACATGACTCCATCGCCCTGACACCTCCCCAATATCTGTGGAATTCCGGCGTACCCGACCCGCGAGTGCGTTGTATGTCCCCGAGAAGAAACCCTGGCATCCAGGCAATTAATGCTGGTGGTCTGGTATGGAAGAACGGGGACTTCATACTTTCGTCTTGAATTCTAAATCACAGTACAACTTGTGTTTTTCGTTCTTCGCTATACATGTGTCCCCAAGCTCGAGGACCATCTTTCCAAAAAGGATACCTCGTGCGTACATATTTGGCATCGTAATAATATACTCTGGTCGTTTTAATCAGAACCTGGAGCTGACTCTAAGAAATTGACAAGTATAACGCGCTCACCGCCATCCTCTGGACTACCCAAGAGTGTCACACGATTCTCACCCTCCATCGTTGTTGAGACACTGTTCCCGAGGAACTTGGACTTTGGCCGAAGCTCGCCAAGGATACTGACGCGGTTCGCCGGTGAGATGTAGAAAAATGCGGATATAGGCGGGTGATGCGATACTAATCCGGGGCTCTGGTATGAAATTTCGCACCCCATAGGTAAGGAAACTTACCTTGCTCCGCGATGTAAAACCCCTGTGTGCCATTGGCATAATCATACCGGCATCTGAAGAATTCTCCGAGGATCGGGTTATAGCTGAGAAGTAGGATACGATGAGTCTGATTTCACGAGGGGAGAAAGGAGGATGCGTACGGCTTCTTCACGCCTTTTGGCTTGATATGCCACCCGGCTAAATAATATTGGAGTACGCGAAGAAAGCGCTCCTCAGGATCGTTGCAATTCTCAGCTCTGGGTGGTCTCAGTTACACAGGCTTGACAATGCTGAACGATCGAGTACTTGCCCAAAGATGAGATCTGGATGCGACATGAAATCTGTGATTCGTTCGAGCATGCTCCGGGGCTCCAAGACAAATGTGGGGAAAGTGACTCTGGAGAGATCCATTCCAACTCTGTACGTTATGCACCCACACCAAAGTTCAATTCATCCAAGTCAATACGCGGCTCAGTGTGGCGGTCACAATACAGTACTCGCCTCAGTTGGGATATTAAGGATGTGATGATAGATCCTTCATCCTCGTCTCTGGTGTCTGAATCAAAATCGCAAGAAATCATAAGAGGAGGGGTAAAGAGGACGGACAAGATCGACGTGTCGTCTGGTTCAGTGTCAGAGGGTGCTCTGTCGTCCTCGGCAGAACCTCGTGGTTTGACGTTAGCGTGACGGAAATGAGCACCAGCTTGGTTGAAAAGGCCCATCATGGTTATCGTGCTGTTGTTGCACTTCGACTCGAATTAGATGGAAGATAATGAGGCGAGAGAGCTCGAGGCAAAGATGATCTAAGGAAGCCCAGAAAGGTTGCGCAGTGCGGAGATTATGTACTGTAATATACCAAAGATATCACACCCTCGGATGGGATCGATATAGGAATCAGATACTAGAATTGCCAACTAGAATTTCCAGCTAGTATTGTCAGGAACTGTAGGTAGTGCTGTAGCGTTGATGCAAATGTCGAAGCAATGTCAAGATTGTTAGGGGATTCCGTAGGTGCTGTGGTCCGCACTCCTGGAGGTCACGGTATCGGGGCTGAGCTGATGTCATTCAGAGAACGTGATCTAAAATTGAAAATATCTACTGGCTCTCTACTAGAACACTATTTTTGTAGGGCCCTTGGGCACTGGTATATCATCTCGGAAGAACGCTCCATACGCACTATGCTCCTTCTTCTTGATAGTCATTGGAAACTTCTTCAGCGCCTCGCACTCAAACCCGCCCTCACGCAACACACGAGCTAGCTCCCCAGCCAGCGATCGCTCGTGGTTATCCCCAGTAAAGAAGGTGATCGATTTACCACTCCGTCCCCCTCGGCCTGTGACTGATTCAGCGATGCGAAAAAAGTAAACAGGAAACTTGACTAACCTGTCCTTCCAATCCGGTGAATGTAATCCTCGATCGTCAGTGGGAAGGTATAGTTGATGACAGCGCCGACGTTGGGAATATCTAAGCCCCGCGCAGCGACATCGGTTGCGACCATTAGCCCCGTAGTCCCATTCTTAAACTTCTCCAGTGTTTCCATCCGGGCGCTCTGTGACATATCACCGTGGAGCGCACCAACGGAGTAACCCTGGCGGCCGAGCATGAATTCAACGCGGGAGGCTTCCTTTTTGTATAAGGCAAAGACGAGAATGCGGGCTTCTGAGGAGCCCGTTGTAGTTGTTTTCTTGTGCGAGAGGGATCGGAGGAGGGAAAGCAGGCGAGTGCTACATGTGGAATCAGAATTTGCTGTGACCTGCCACGACAGGGAGAGACACTCACTCTTTTGAACGTGCGTCATCAAATACTTCAACGACTTGCTCCACTTTGCTGTTAGCCGTTAGGTCGTCACTGCCGACTGTTACGCGGATGGGGTTCTGCTGGAAAGTGCTCGCTAGTCGCCGTACCGCATCAGGCCATGTTGCACTGACTACATCATAAGAACGAGTTCAATAGAATCCAAAGAAGCAGGAACTGAGGAAACCTACACATCATCGTCTGCCGCCCGGCTCCCTGCTTCGTATGCGAGATGATATTCCGGATATCATTCTCGAAACCCTTGTCCAACATCCTATCGGCCTCGTCCAACACCAAATAATCAACCCTAAAATTGCCCAAGTCAGATAGTTATCCTCTCGTCACGAAAAAAGGAGTCGAAATCTACCCACCCACTCAAGTCACAAACACCCTCCTGTACCAAATCCAATATCCTTCCAGGCGTCCCAACCACAATCCTAGTAGTCATCCCATCCTTCCCCTTATTTGCATTCTTAAGCATTTTCACC
>Ga0210402_10002935_pt1 | contig 16278 bp, 12 predicted proteins | sample IncBWC7MmetaG_FD_161055 | JGI IMG/M metagenome (GOLD analysis project Ga0210402, IMG submission 161055) | Forest soil microbial communities from Barre Woods Harvard Forest LTER site, Petersham, Massachusetts, United States - Inc-BW-C-7-M | ecosystem: Environmental > Terrestrial > Soil >... | reverse complement strand
CATCGCTTCACTTACTAAAGTCGTCGGCACGACCACAATTACGGAAAAACTTTTTGAGGGCGATTTTCCTGTGCCGCTCGATTTGGAAGCAAAAATCGAGCGCTATCTTCCGGAGTGGACCTCGGGTCCACAGCCGGAATGGCGCCATCGCGTGACGGTGCGCCATTTGCTCACGCACACTTCGGGATTACCCGCGTTCAAGGAATATTGGCGCACATCCAAAGGCAAGCAGGACACACTGGGCAGAATTTTTGCGGAGCCGCTCGAGTACGAGCCCGGCACGAAAATGATTTATTCGGATTTGGGAATTATTTTGCTGGCGCAGATCATCGAGCGGCTAACGGGAAAGACGCTGGACGTTCTCGATCGCGAGTATATTTTTTCGCCGCTCGGCATGACCAATTCCATGTATCTGCCTCCGAAAAAACTATGGCCGTCCATTGCGCCCACGGAAATTGATAACAATTTGCGACACCGCTTGCTGCAAGGCGAAGTGCATGACGAAAATGCTGCGGCGATTGGCGGAGTTTCCGGCCATGCGGGATTATTCAGCACCGTGCCGGATCTCGCTGCATTTTGCCAGATGCTTTTGAACGGCGGCATTTATGCGCATCAGCGCATTGCGCGCCGCTCTACGATTGCGCAATTTACTGCGCCGCAGGAGCTTTCTGGTCGCACGCGCACGCTTGGATGGGCCGTTCCTACCGAGGGCAGCTCCAGCGGCCATTTCTTCGGACCGCATTCGTTTGGGCATACAGGATTCACGGGGACATCCATCTGGATTGATCCCGACCGCCAACTTTTTGTCATCCTGCTCACGAATCGCGTTCACCCCACGCGTGAAAATCAAAAAATCGCCAAGGTCCGCGTGGCTCTCCACGACGCAGTAATGCAATCGCTTGGCCTCGCGACAAACGCGCATCCGGCAAACTGAGCCAAAAGCAAGTTTGGAGTAACTGGCAATCTGCAAATAAAGGGGTTGCCTTAGAGCGACTCACCCTTTGCGGCTTGGCCACGAAGCAGGAACGTCTTTGGATACGAGCCTTGCCCGCAGATTTTGAACGAGCCGAAGTCCTTATACCAATCCCCTTCAGGAACTTCGGGCTGCGACTCAATCCACAAACGGAGTTGATTGAGGTCTTCCAAAGTGATGGAGCGGTCACGCATTCTGTCCAGCAAATGGTGGCGGATGTTAGAGGGAAGATCGTCCCAGCGCGCGATTTGAGGCATTAACTTCCAAACACCATGCGGCCCAATTCATCGCCGAGGCGCTTGGCTTCTTCCGGATCCGCAGTTGTGCGGAATTTCTCAGCCAGTTGGAAGAACTCTTGCTGTTTGCGCTTCTCAGCTTCAATACCGTTCTCGATAAGCTCCACCAGCATGCGGTTGGAGCTGAGTCTGCGGTTCTTTGCCAGATTGCGAACTTGCGCAGCAATCTTTGCGGGGAGGCTGACGCTTTGGCGAACGGTCTTATTGGCGGTGCTCATGGCACCAGTATGCACCATAATGGTGTACAGATGCAATGGAGCCCTCAACGAACGGGAGGTAGCACGTCACGGAGTTGACTGAGGTCGTTGGAGGCTTGGGCGAGGTCCTCGGGGCGGCCGAGATCGCGCCAGTAGTATTCGTCGGCGCGGAAGGCGGAGATTTTTTCGCCGGAGGCGGCGAGACGGAGATACGTGTCGATGATGGAGAAGACTCCGGATTCGGTGATGAGAGGCAGAAGACGTGGCGAAATTATGTGAATTCCGGAGAAGGCGAGGGCTTGGGGAGTTTTCACGGGGCGAATAATGTCATCCGCGATGTCGTTGCCCTTGCGGCGGCCAACAAGGAAACTGTTTTCGTCGAAGAGGAGTTGGCGGGAGGATTTGCGTTCCTGGACGGCAAGTGTGGCGAGCGCACATTTTTCTTTGTGAGCTTCTGCCATGCGGCGGAGATCGATATTGCTGAGGACATCCACGTTGTGCAGGATAAACGGATCGTCCGGCGGATTCCCTTCCAGAAAAAACCAGGCAGCTTTCTTGAGGCCGCCGCCGGTGTCGAGCAAGAGATCGTCTTCGCGGGAAATTGCGATTTTCAGGTCGAAATTATTCATGGACTTCAGATACTCGACGATTTTCTCGGCGTGATGATGGACGTTGACGATGACTTCGCTTACGCCGAACGATTGCAAACGCGTCAATGCGATTTCCAGAAGCGTGCGGCCATTCACTTCGACGAGGGCTTTGGGCAGATTATCGGTGAGGGGCCGGAGGCGCGTGCCGAGGCCGGCGGCGAGGACCATGGCTTTCATACGGGGGGAAACCGTAGCGGAAAAAGATTTACACCGAGAGCACTGAGAACACAGAGGGCACAGAGAAGAAGAGGAATTGGGACGCAGGCGGTCATTTGCCCATCTTTTCGAGTTCGATGTGGCGGACTTCGACTGCAAAACCGCCGCGGGCACGCAATCTTTTTCCGAGTTGCTCGGCCAAAAATACGGAGCGGTGCTGGCCACCGGTGCAACCGAAGGAGACCACCAGGCTTTTGAATCCGCGCAGTTGATAATTGTTTACGCTGGAGTCCACGAGCGAATATACCGACGACAGAAACTGGTGAACGCTTTCCTGCTTGTCCAGGTATTCCGCAACAGATGCGTCTTTGCCGGTCAGATCTTTGAAACGTTCTTCGCGGCCGGGATTGGGCAGGCTGCGACCGTCAAAAACGAACCCGCCGCCGTTTCCGCTGTCATCACGCGGCATTTCGCGGTGAAACGAAAAACTGTTGATGTGCACAACAAGGCCGTCGGATTGTTTCGCGACGTGCTGCAATTTTTCTGAGCCGAGCATGCTTTCGAATGCCGCTTTAAGGGTGGGCAGCGCGATGGGGAGTTCGACGTTGTGCAGAAGCCAGCGCAGATTTTTCAACGCATACGGGACGCTTTGCAGAAAGTGTGGCTTGCGCTCATAAAATCCGCGGAAACCGTAGGCTCCGAGCGCCTGCAAAATGCGGACATAAACGTAGGCGTAGTAGTGGTGCAGGAATTTGTCGCGTTCGATATCCGTGTATCCCACAACGCTATCGAGATAGTGTTCGAGCAACTGCTGGCGCAATTCCGGTGGCAGATCGGCTTTTGCGTCATAGAGGAGCGAGGCGAGATCGTATTGCAGTGCGCCTTTGCGGCCGCCCTGGTAATCGAGGAAAAACGGTTTGCCGTCGCGCAGCATGATGTTGCGCGACTGAAAATCGCGATAGAGAAAATAGTCGCGTTCGGCGCTGAGCAGGAATTCGGTGAGGCGAACAAAATCGTCTTCGAGCAACTGTTCATTGAATGGAATTCCCGCGAGGCGGAGAAAATAGTATTTGAAATAATTCAGATCCCAGACGATGGATTGGCGGTCGAAACTTCCTCGCGGGTAGCAAACGCCGTAGTTCAGGTCTCGTCCGGCCTCGATTTGAAATCGCGGCAGGGCTGCCACAACTTTGCGATAAGTATCCACAACCTGCGGCGGGATTTCCGTTCCGACCCTGTTTTTGGAAAGAAATTCGAACAGCGTCGTGTCGCCAAAGTCTTCTTCCAGATAGGCGCCTTCGTTTAGCTCTTCGCCATAGATTTCCGGCACGGGCAGGCCGTGGCGGCGGAAATGGCGGGAGAATTCCAGGAACGCAGCGTTTTCTTCGCGTACGCCGTACAAAATGCCGATGGCACTTCCGGAGGGCCCGCTCAGGCGGATGATTTTCCGGCCAGAACCACCTAATTCGCCTTGCAGCGGCAAGACACGCTTTGGTGGCTCGTGAAAATATTCCTCGAAGAGTTTTTTTAGTACGTCCATTTTGCGCGATTCCGGAGGATACGGCCTTGCACTCGCCTGCCACCGTCGCTTCTAGCATAGCCGATTCCCTGCGCTCGCTTTTCTGCAACGCGTGGCTCTTGTGCCCAGAAATACGCGAGCGAATAGTTATAATGGTGGCATGCACTCGCCCGCCAAAGAATTCCGGCTGACAGAACGGCGAAATCCGGCTTCGAAAAACATCGATCGCATGTCTTCGCTCGAAATTGTGCGGCTGATGAACCGCGAAGATCGGAAGGTTGCCGCAGCTGTTGCTCGGGAAGTTCCGGCCATTGCGCGCGCGGTGGATGAGATTGTTGCCAGCCTGGAGAGCGGCGGGCGGCTGATTTATGTGGGCGCAGGCTCCAGCGGGCGGCTAGCGATTCTGGATGCGTCGGAGTGTCCGCCAACGTTTGGAGTTTCGCGCGAAATAGTGCAGGCACTGATTGCGGGTGGGCGGCGCGCAATCACGGACGCGGTAGAAGGCGCGGAGGATTCGGAGCGAGATGCCGTACGCGATTTGCGGCGAAGAAAGTTATCGAGCAAAGACGTGGTGGTGGGCGTCGCGGCGAGCGCGACGACGCCCTATGTAATCGGCGCAATGCGCTATGCGAAGAAACGGGGCGCGATGACGATTGGCATCGCGGCGAACCGAGTGGGGCCGCTGCTGAAATTGGCTGAGATTTTTATTGCGCCAGAAGTGGGGCCGGAGGTTTTGACCGGCTCGACGCGGCTGAAGGCAGGCACGGCACAAAAAATGGTCCTGAACGTGCTTAGTACAGCGGCGATGGTGCAACTGGGACACGTGTATGAGAATTTGCTGATTGATATGGAAAGGACCAACGAGAAGCTGGAAGGCCGGGCAGTGCGGATCGTGCAGGCGGCTTCGGGGAGAAGCCTGTCCACGGCGGAACACGCATTGCGTTCCGCGGGACACAATATGCGTGTTGCACTGGTGATGCTGAAGCGTAACGTTAACGCACCCACGGCAAAGGGCATGTTGTCGAAGGCCAAAGGAAATTTGCGCGCGGCGCTCGGAGAAACGCGCGGAGAGAAGAAGCGGAAGGGATAATTTCTTGGATAAGTTTCTCATTAAGGGCGGCAAGCCGCTGCAGGGGACGGTGGCCATCAGCGGCGCGAAGAATTCGGCGTTGCCTGCGATGGCGGCTTCGCTGCTGACGGCGGAACCGGTTGCGCTGCACAACGCTCCGCGCGTGCGGGACATCATCACGATGGCGAAGCTGCTGGCGTTCATGGGCGCCCAGGTGTCCGTGGACGCGTTCCCCTCGGCGGACTATTGCATCACGGCAAAAACAATTTCTCATGCGGAAGCACCATACGAACTTGTGAAAACGATGCGGGCTTCGATTTTGACGCTGGGGCCGACGCTGGCGCGGATTGGAATCGCGCGCGTTTCGTTGCCGGGGGGATGCGCCATTGGCGCGCGGCCGGTGGATTTGCATCTCACGGCGCTCGAAAAAATGGGCGCGGAAATTGTGACGACGCACGGATTTATCGAGGCGAAGGCGCCGCGCGGGCGCTTGCAGGGCGCGCACATCAAATTTGAGAAAATTACGGTGACGGGGACGGAAAACATCCTGATGGCAGCGGCGCTGGCCGACGGCGAAACGATTCTGGAAAATGCGGCGCGGGAACCGGAAGTTACGGACCTGATTGCGTTGCTGCGAAAGATGGGCGCGAAGATATCCGGAGATGAGACTTCCACTCTGCGGATTCAGGGCGTGCAAAAACTGAGCGGCGCGAATCATTCGGTGATTCCCGACCGGATTGAAGCGGGGACTTTTCTGGTGGCGGGAGCCATGACAGGCGGCGACTTGACGTTGATTAATTGCGATCCGGCGCATCTTGGGGCGACGATCGCGCTACTGCAAAAAGCGGGAGCGATTGTGGAAACGACCGGGCCGCATCGGATTCGGGTGCGGGCGCCGCGGAAGCTCGCCGCGGTGGACGTGACGACTGAAGAATATCCCGGCTTCGCTACCGACATGCAGGCGCAGTACATGGCACTGGCGACGCAGGCCGAAGGCGATTCGATCATTAACGAGACGATTTTCGAAAATAGGTTTCTTCATGCGAGCGAAATGATGCGCATGGGCGCGCATATTTCGATCGAAGGACACCGCGCGCGCGTGCATGGCCCGACGGCGCTTTCTGGGACGACGGTGCAAGCTTCCGACTTGCGCGCCAGCGCGGGGCTTGTGCTAGCGGGACTTGTAGCGAGCGGCGAAACGATCATCGAGCGTGTTTATCATATTGATCGCGGCTACGAGCGCATCGTGGAGAAACTGCACGCGCTGGGCGCTGTGATTGCGCGAGTGCACGGACCGAGCGCGTAGTGCCCGGCGCAGCCAACGCTTGTTGTGATAGCGCGAATGGTAGAAAATCAACGAGAGTATTCATCCGAGCTTGAGGTGCCTTCATGATGAGATCACACAAATCCGCATTCTTGCTCAGTGCTGCGATGGCGCTGATCCTTCTTGGCGGGAGCGGCACTGCGCGCGCCCAAGCTGGCGGGGCCCCTGCCGGAGCAAGCAGCGGGGCAAGCACTTCGACAAGCCAACCTGGAAGAGATACGTCACCTCTGAACGCGGAAAATGCGCTGGCGCTTTTGCCTCATCCGGCGGACAAGAAAGAAGAGAAAGCGTACGACAAATTCAAAGCCGTGCCGGCAACTGACGCCGCGAAGAAAATCGAAGCGGGAGAAAGTTTCTTGAAGGCGTATCCCAAGAGCACGCTGGCCGCGTATGTCTATCCCTATATCGTAGTCGGATACATACAGCTCGGGCAGATGGATAAAGGACTGGCGGCGGCACAGACGGATCTAGAAATTAATCCGAAGGACTTTCGGACGATGGCGGTGCTTTCGCAAGCGCTGGCGCGGGCGTACAACCCCGCGACGCCGAACGCGGCAGATCAGCTCGTGAAGGCGGACAGCTACGGGAAAAAAGCGCTCGAGGGAGTGCCGGCGATGAAAAAACCGGAAGGAATGAGCGACGAGATTTTCTCCCAGACCAAGACCGAAACAGAAGCGATGGCGCACGGGGGAGTTGGGCTCGTGCTGCTTCGCAACAATAAATTTAACGAAGCGATTCCGGAGCTGGAAAAGGCAACGAGCTTGAACGCTACGGATCAGACGAACTTTTATCTACTGGGAATGGCCGAAGCGAACTCCAAAATGTTTGTGGAAGCAGCGGCGGCGTTTTCCAAGTGTGCCGCGTTGCCGGGGAATCTACAGGCTGCGTGCACCGCAGCGGCCGCGGACGCGAAAAAGAGCGCTGGGCAATAGCGATACAACCGAGAAATTGATTTAGCGAGAAAATCGCGCTTTGTGGCGCGGTTCGGCAATCTTTTGCCTATCTGCTAAACTCAGTGCCATTCATTTTGTGGCGCTCTTGCGCCGAAATTCACGGAGGACGCACGGAATGTCCAATACGCAACTTCTTGAAAAGCTCGATGCAGCAATTGCTGAGAAAAATCTGCTGAAGCATCCGTTCTATCAAGATTGGCGGGCGGGTAAGCTTTCACGCGAATCGCTTCAGCTTTACGCCGCGCAGTATTACCGGCATGTGGAAGCGTTTCCGCGGCATTTGCGGGTGCTTGCAGCGCGGGCCGATGAGTCGCTGAAGCCTGTGGTACTGGAAAACCTGGCGGAAGAAGAGAATCCGGAGCGGCCGCATCCGCAATTGTGGCGCGATTTTGCAGCCACACTCGGCGTGAGCGAAGACGTCATGGCGGATTCGCCTTCCCTTCCCGGCACGCAGCACGTGGTGCAGAAATTCCGCGAGATTTGCGCGAATCGTTCCGTTGCGGAAGCGGTCGCGGCCTTGTACGCGTACGAATCGCAGGTGCCGGAGATTGCGACGACGAAGATTGAGGGCCTGAAGAAGTTTTATGGGATTACGGAACCCAAGGGGCTGGCATACTTTGAGGTTCACGAAGAAGCGGACAAGGAGCACCGCGCCGTCTGGCGTGGTTGGCTCGAAGCAAATGCCACCGGAAACGAAGAGCAAATTCTGGCGTCCACCAATGAAGCTCTCGATGCGCTTTGGGGCGCGCTGTCTGCGGTGCATGGGAACTGCGCGAACTGAAGCGGAACGATAGAGCTTGGAAAGATCGCAAACAAAAAGCCCCCGAAATTTCTCGGGGGCTTTTTGGCGTTTGTGGCTGAAAAACTATTCGGCTGGAGGAACATCAGCCGTGACTGGAGCGCCCGCTCCGGCTGCTGCCTGCTGCTTTAGAGCCTGCTTTTCGCGGGCTTCCTTAATGAGGGCCTTGCGCGAGAGGCGAACCTTGTTGCCTTCGATCGCAAGGACTTTCACCAGAACCTGATCGCCAAGTTTCAGCTCATCGCGAACGTCGCGCACGCGATGTTCCGCAATTTCGCTGATGTGCAGCAAGCCGTCGGTGCCCGGGAAGAGTTCGACGAACGCGCCAAACTCCGCGAGGCGAACAACTTTGCCGAGATAGGTTTTGCCCATTTCGGCGCTGGCCGTGACGTCGCGAACCATTTGCAAGGCTGCGTCGCCGCCCGCTCCGCTCGTGGCGAAGATGTGAACGGTGCCGTCTTCGTGGACGTCAATCTTGACGCCGGTCTGTTCGATGATGGACTTGATTTTCTTTCCGCCCGGACCGATGAGGTCGCGGATTTTGTCGGTCGGAATGCTGAGCTTGAAGAGGCGCGGCGCGTAAGCGGAAATCGCGGTGCGCGCTTCGCTGAGCGTCGCATCCATTGTGTCCAGAATGGACAAACGCGCTTGTTTCGCTTGCGCGAGGGCTTCCCGCATCATCGGAATGCTGATGCCCGTCACCTTGATATCCATCTGCAGCGCAGTGATACCGGAGCGTGTTCCGGCCACTTTGAAGTCCATGTCGCCGTAGTGATCTTCGGCACCGGCAATGTCGGTAAGGATGGAGTATTTGCCGGCGTCACCGACAACGAGACCCATGGCGATGCCCGCGCAAGGAGCCTTTAGCGGAACACCAGCGTCCATCATGGCCAGCGAACCACCGCAAACCGTGGCCATCGAAGAAGAGCCGTTCGATTCGAGGATGTCGCTCACAAGGCGCATGGCGTAAGGGAAATCCGCTTCGGGCGGAAGCAAGCTGGTTAGCGCACGTTCCGCGAGCGCACCGTGTCCGATTTCGCGACGGCCCGGTCCACGCACCGGCTTCACTTCACCGACGCTGAACGGCGGGAAGTTGTAGTGGAGCATGAAGCGCTTGAAGGTATCCTGCGCGAAGAGCAGGTCCAGACGCTGCTGGTCTTCCTTGGTGCCGAGCGTGAGGGTTGCCAATGCCTGCGTTTCGCCGCGCGTAAAGAGCGCGGAGCCGTGTACGCGAGGGAGCAAGGTGGTTTCGCAGGTGATTTTGCGAATTTGGTCGAACTTGCGGCCGTCGGGGCGGCGGCGCGCGTTCAAAATTTCGTCGCGGAAGATTTCTTCCTTGAGGCGGTCGTAGGCACGCTTGGTGAGCGTGATTTTTTCTTCGTCTTCCTCAGGAATCGCTTCGACGAGTTTTGCTTTCAAAGCATCCACGAGCGCGTAGCTTTCCTTCTTCGGATGCTTTTCTGTGTCGAGAGCATCCTTGAGGCTGGCGGAGATCGTCTTCTTGAGATTGGCGTAGATCGCGTCGTCAAACGGGAATGGCGCGACTTCCACTTTTTTCGGTTTCAATTGCGCGTGCAATTCCTTGATGGCGCCGATGATTTTCTTGACCTGTGCGTGGCCAAATTCGAGCGCTTCGACTACGGTTTCTTCCGAAACTTCGAGCGAGCCGGCTTCGACCATCATGATGGCTTGTTCCGAAGCGGCGATGACGATGTTCATCGCGCTGGTTTTTTGTTCGGCGACGGTTGGATTTGCGACGAGCTGGCCGTTGAGCAAGCCAACGCGAACGGCCGCGATCGGCGTCGGAAACGGCAAATCGGAACAATAAGCGGCGGCGGAAGCGCCTGTGACGGCGATCACGTCCGGATCATTTTCGCTGTCCGCGGACAGAACCATCGCATTCACTTGCGTTTCATTGCGCCAGGATTCCGGGAACAACGGGCGCATCGGACGGTCAATCAGACGCGAAACCAAAATTTCGCGTTCGGTGGGACGACCTTCTCTCTTGAAAAAACCGCCGGGAATCTTTCCGGCTGAGTAGGTATACTCGCGGTAATCCACGGTCAATGGCAAAAAGTCTCTGTCGTTTGGTTTGTTCGCCATCACCGCCGTATTCAGCACGACGGTATCGCCATACTTGGCCACAATCGCGCCGTTCGCCTGCTTGGCCATCTTTCCGGTTTCCAGGATGAGCGCCCGGCCGCCGATTTCCACCGACACCTGATGTGGCGCCGGGATGTGATTATTTTCTGCCATAAAATTATTTCCCCTGGTCCCGACTCGCGGGACATTCCCTAACTTAGTGCTCTGACCCAATGCCCTGACCGCAGGGCAAAGACCCTAAAACCACTGACCAAAGCTAACGATAACTGTGCGTGAAAGATAAGGAAGGAGGTTCGGCGCTTAAATCGTCAAATCTACGCACACCAAGAGACAGCCCAGCTTTACCGCAGCCGGTTTTCGCACAAGGGGAGAAACCCTGTGCTTTCTATCATTTGGCTGATTGGCTTCAAATACTGCTGTACTGACTTCGAGCAGTTACTTGCGCAGACTAAGACGATCAACAATCTCGCGGTACCGATCCGGGTCACGCCGGTTGAGATAGTCCAGCAGACGCCGGCGCTTGTTGACCATCATGATCAACCCCCGCCGGGACGCGTGGTCTTTAACGTGGGACTTGAGATGCGTCGTCAAGTAGTTGATCCTCTCGCTCAAAAGCGCGATTTGCACTTCGGGCGAGCCCGTGTCCTTCACATGAGTCCGGAACTGTTCGATCAACACGGCTTTCGGTGCGCTCAAGTTCCCTCTCCGTCGTCCCCTGAATTTGTTCTCTTATCTTCGACTCATTCAGCGTAACACAGAAATTCTTTTTGTGTAAAGTCTCCTCGCTCGGTTTTTGGAGCCCCAAAGAGGCCGAAAATTCTTTGTTTTCGGCGCACTATCCGCTACATTGTGCGGGCGCTTTTCTCTTCCGGGTGCATCAAAGCAACGCCGGGGAATCCCCGGCAAGGGATTCGAATCGCTTGCCGCAGAGGCGGGAGACTCTTTCAATGATGGGTGTGGGAAAACGGCAGCGATTTCTGGGGGTTTTGGGGTTCCTGCTGCTTGCGCTTGGGGCGCTCGCTGCTGGTGCGCGTGCGGACGAAAGACCGGATGCACCTATCCCGCAGCCGGAGGTTCTCGCGGCTCTTGCGAGACCGTCTCAGGGTCCACAGGGATACGGCGGTGGGCAGGCGCAGGAGAAAAAATCGCCGATCGAGCTGTTTCTCGGGTTTCGCAAGAATCTGGCGCCATTTGAAACGCCCGACAATGCACCGCCGCTCAGTGTGAAGCAAAAATACGCCTACTCCTTCCATCAAATGGAAGACTTCAAAGCGCATTTGGGCAACGTAGTCCAGGCGGCGCTGCAGCAAGCGCATGATTCCCAGCCGCACTATGGGCAGGGCTGGGGGCCGTACGCACAGCGGTATGGCGCGGCCGAGGCGGACCAGGTGACCTCCTGCTTTTTTATTTATGGATTTTTTCCGCACCTTTTGAAGACCGACCCGCGCTACATCCGGAAGAAGCATGGGTCCATCTTGTCGCGGATGAGCTATGCAGCTTCGCGGACGTTGATCACGCAGAAAGATTCTGGCGGCCTGACATTCAATACGCCGCAAGTGGTGGGGCAGCTTTTTCAGACCGGGATTTCCACCGCCTACTATCCGCAAAGAGACAAAGATCCCGGCCAAGTTTTCCAAAGCTGGGGATTAAGCCTGTTGCTCAACAGCGGGTACAACGTTGCGGCGGAGTTTTACCCGGAAATTTGGCACAAGGTATTTCGCCAGAAGTAGATTCTCCGGCCAGGGCTTAGTTCCTTCTGCTGCAAACATAGACGAATTCTTCACAAACAATCCGCCTAATCTCGTCCATCGGCTAGTCGAATTAAGTCGGTTTGACTTGGCGATGTTAACCGTATTGAATTATCCATCGGGGTGGCGTCTGTTGAAATTCGCTTTCGCCGCGCTTGTGTCTCTATCCAGCCTGCTCGAGGATTCAAAATGAGCTCAAATCGATTGCTCCACTTCGTCCGCGTCATCTCAATCGCTGCGGTGCTTCTTGCTGCATTTTCGCCCGCAATAAGGGCGCAAGTTTCGGCCAGCATTTCGGGGTTTGTCGCCGATCCTTCCGGTGCGCCCGTGGCAGGGGCGGAAGTGACAGTGAAAAGCATGGAGACCGGGTGGATGCGTACCACGTCGACGGACCCGGCTGGACGCTATCTGGTTCTTGCACTCCCGGTTGGCATCCACGAAGTGATAGTGAAAGCACGCGGGTTTCACGCGATGTCCCGCACGGAGATTCAACTTGTCGTCGGGCAAGAAGCACATGTGGACTTTAAGCTCGAAATCATGGGACCAGAAACGACGATTGAAGTGAAAGGCGACGTGTCGGTGGTCAACACATCGACTGCGGACATTTCTGGTCTGGTGGGGGAAAACCAAGTGAAGGATTTGCCGCTGAATGGCAGGAGCTACGATCTGCTGCTGCCGCTGAATCCGGGAATTGTAAATTTTACTTCGCAGAAAACGGGCGGGACGGGGATTTCGAACTCCACCACAGCGAACAATTTCGCCGTCTCCGGTAACCGCCCGCAGCAAAACCTTTTTCTTCTGAACGGCGTGGAGTACACCGGCGCGGCGGAAAACAACATGCAGCCGGGCGGAACGAGCGGAATGCTGCTTGGCGTGGATGCCGTGCGCGAGTTCAACGTACAGCGCGATTCCTACGGCGCAGAATTCGGCAAGCGGCCCGGAGGACAGGTCATCATCGTCACGCAATCGGGCAGCAACCAGTTGCACGGAGCGCTCTTTGAATTCCTGCGGAACAATGCGCTCGACGCATCGAACTTTTTCGATCAAGGGGATGCACCGCCATTTCAGCGCAACCAGTTTGGGGCGTCTCTTGGCGGACCGATTCAGAAAGACAAGACGTTTGCATTCGGGAATTACGAGGGATTCCGCCAGCACCTGCACCAGACGTCGGCCGCATTTGTGCCGGACCTGGCGGCGCGTGCGGCGGCAGCCCCGAGCGTACAGCCATTACTGAATCTCTGGCCGACACCAAGTGCAAGCGATCCGGATTTTCCCGGGGTTTGCACACCTCCGACGACCCTGCCGTCGAACGCTTGCAGCATAGCGGAAGTTTTCAGCAGCCCATTGCAAACGGTTCGGGAAGATTTCGGAACGGCCCGTGTGGATCATATTTTTTCGCAGAAAGATACGCTGGGCGCGATTTATACGGTGGATGATGGGGACGATTTTACGGCGACACCACTCGACCCTTTCAGCGCGGATGTCGTCACGCTTCGCGAACAAGTTGTGAGTCTGGAAGAAACGCATGTGTTTTCGCCTTCCCTTTTGAACAATGCGCGATTTGGTTTTTCCCGGGCGGGATATTTCTTCACAGGAGAACCGACGCCGGGGACGCCCGCCGCGAATGTACCGGGGTTCCTGCTCGGCCATCCGGTTGGAGCTGTGGTGGTTGGCGGAAGCGCGGCTTCGAATCCCTCGGCCACACTGGGACTCGCGGGGAGCAACAATGGAAGCAATCTAACCATCGCGCGCAATTTGTTTACGTTTGACGATCGCCTGAGCTGGACACGCGGGCGGCACCAATTGAATTTCGGCCTCTGGCTGCAGAAATTCCAATCGAACGAGACGATTGCGCTGAGCCAGTTCGGGCAGGCGACGTTCACGAGCTTGCAGACTTTTTTGCAGGGAACCACGTCGAGCTTTTTGTTCGATCCCGCTCCCACTGAACTGAACTGGAGATCGCTCTTGGGCGCGTGGTATGCGGAAGACGTGATTCGCTGGAAGCCGAGCCTGACGATTTCGCTCGGGTTTCGGAGCGAGTTTACGACCGGATGGAACGAGGCGCACGGACGCGCTTCGAATTACTTTTATACGAACGGCGTGATCAATACGACCCCGCATGTTGGCGGCTCGGAATTTTCAACGAACAACGCAAAGTTTCTACCGCAACCGCGGATTGGAATTGCCTGGAGTCCGCTCGGAAGAAAAACGGTGATTCGCGCCGGCTTCGGCATGTACAACGACCTGCAGGACGCACTCGGCTATCGCGCGGATCAGAATGCGCCGTTCAATCCGACCTATACGATCCCCAATTTTGCCGTTTCGAATTTTCCCATCGATCCGGCAGCGCCGGTGCCCGCGGCGGCAAGACTTGTGCCGGGAGGCTTGCAGCCGGACTTGAAGACGCCGACGCTGATTTCGTATTCCTTGCGGGTGGAACGGGAATTGTCCCTGAAAACTTCTTTGACGATTGGTTACGTTGGCTCGCACGGCTATCACGAACTGATCGGCGTGGACGGCAATGAGCCGTTCCCCGTGATTTGCCCGGCGGCGCCCTGCCCTGCGACTTATCCGGCGGGATTCGGAGCGCTGGCGGGAACGCCGGTGCCGACGGGAACATTTTTCGTGCCAACGAATGTGAAAGCAAACCCAGCGATTGCAAATACGTGGACCTGGTTTTCTGAGGCGACCAGTTCGTATCATGCGCTGCAGGTGGATCTGAATCACCGGTTCAGCAGCGGATTTTCCGTGCGCGGCGTCTATACCTTTTCGAAAGCGCTGGATGACGGCGATTCCCTGAATGCGACGACTTCCGGCGGTGGACCGGCGCTGGTTGCCAATCCATTTGACATCGCAGCGGATAAGGGCCTTGCGACGTACGATGTGCAGCAAATTCTTGCCATCAACGGAACATACCGTCTGCCGTTCGGCCAGGGGCAGAAGTTTGCGAACGGATTTTCGGGGTTTGCGAATGCGTTGGTTAGCGGCTGGGGAGTGAACTCCATTGTCACGGCGCAAGGTGGGTTTCCGTTCACGCCGCAGTTGAGCTACAACCCTTCGAACAACGGAGATACGAGGAATCCGGTGCGGCCGTTTGCGAATCCGGCATTTTCAGGACCGGTCATTTTGGGGACGCCGGCCAAATGGTTTGATCCGAATGCGTTTCTTGCGCCGCCAAACAATGCCGCCAACGCTGGATTTTACGGAAATTTGGGAAGGAACACGTTGCGCGGGCCGGGCCTGGCGACGTGGGATTTTTCAACGATGAAAGATACGCGGATCAGCGAGCGGCTGAACTTGCAGTTCCGCGCGGAGATTTTCAATTTGCTGAACCGCGCCAACTTCAATATGCCGAATGAAGTTGTCTTCACACCGTCGGGAATTTCCCCCACGGCTGGAGTGATCACCAGCACGACGACGACGGCACGCCAGGTTCAGTTCGGTCTCAAGCTGCTCTGGTAAACCGAAACACAAGAACCCAAAAAAATGAGGCGGGAGGCGGCTCGAATTGCTCCTCTCGAAGGAGCAATTCTTGAGTGAGCCAACTACCGCCTCTCGGGGTGAACTCAGAAATTCAGCTTCATGCCGAGTTGCATGATGCGCGGATCGCGGGTCGACGTGACCTTGTTAAACAAACTTGAGGTCGCAGTGAGCGAACCGCAGCAGATGGGATTCGTGTGGTTAAACGTGTTGAAAGTCTCCCAGCGGAGTTGTCCGGTTAGGCGCTCTGTGAATTTCAAGTTCTTGAAGAGCGAGAGGTCCGTACGCCAGAAGCCGGGACCACGAATAGCGCCCGGGCGTTCTGTGGTGACTGTGGTTTGGGTTCCATCGGGCGCGGCGAAGGCAGCGACATTGAACCAACCAGTGTACAGTTGCGGGGCGTTGGAGTTTGGGTTGCCGATTTGATTGGGGCGGCAGCCGAGCGGAGAAGCACCGAGCAAGCAGCCGGACCCAGTAGGATCGATGCAACTGCTGGTGCTGCCCAAGCCGGAGCAAGTGCCGTTGCCCAGAACCGCGGTGAGCGGCAGTCCAGTTTGAAATGTCTGGATTCCGGACAATTGCCACCCGCCCAAGATGTGGCCAGCGAGACCTTGCTGCGAGCGCATCCAGGGCAATTCGTACACGAAATTTGCAGTGACGACATGGCGGCGATCAGCGATTGTCGGGCCGTAGTTATTTTCAAAATCACCGGTGACTTGCGGCAAGGCTGCTCCGCCGGTGCTGCGGTCAGCAGGGTCGGTGGTCAAACCGTGTGACCAGGTGTAGGCGATTGTGAACTGGGAATTGCCAGAGAAACGCTTCTGTACCTCGGCCTGGAGCGCGTTGTAGTTCGAAGTGAAGAGGTCCACGAAGAAAAGCCCTGGTCCGTAGCCGGTATAGGGGCGAAGGACGGCGAGTTTGTTGGAGTTGGTAGTGCCGTTGATGGGACCGGTGATAGAGACGTTATTTGTCGAGCCTGGACCCGCAGTGCATGGGGTTGCCGTGGTGCAA
>Ga0210402_10002934_pt1 | contig 16279 bp, 8 predicted proteins | sample IncBWC7MmetaG_FD_161055 | JGI IMG/M metagenome (GOLD analysis project Ga0210402, IMG submission 161055) | Forest soil microbial communities from Barre Woods Harvard Forest LTER site, Petersham, Massachusetts, United States - Inc-BW-C-7-M | ecosystem: Environmental > Terrestrial > Soil >... | reverse complement strand
ATAGCTTCGTCCGTTGAGCGGCAGTGCCATCATCTTCTTCGAATCGATGACGTCGCCCAATTGGGTGCTTTCGGTCTGCACTTGCACTGCGTTCGCGACGATTTCGACTTTCTCGGACACGCTACCCACGGCAAGCGTGACATCGTATTTCAGCTGGTCGTTTACATCGACTACGATGCCGGTCTCGGTGAATGTGCGGAATCCGCTGGCGGTTACCGCCAGCTTATACTTCCCAGCTGGCAGCGCAAGAATGCGGTACGCGCCATCCGAGCCGGATACCGCCTCCTTGCTGAGATTGGTCTCCACATTGGTGGCCACGATCTTCGCGCCAGCGACCACCGCGCCGCTGCTATCGTGCACTACTCCCTGGATCGCTCCGGTCACGTCCGCGCGCAGACTGCTCGCGCTCATCAACGCAGTGAGAACCACTAGCAACGCTAGAACTTCATATTTAAAGCGATTTAACATCGAACACCCCCAGTTGAAACCGTTGCTCGTACCTTGCCACAAAGATTAGAGACATTCAAGCCGTAAGTCCACTGCGACTTTCTTTGTCGTGTCACCCCTACTTCCCACGACAAATGCCAAACTCGTTCCCGCGCGCCAATTTGCCGGTGTCATTCGCCGCCTGCGGGAGGCTCTACGGCCGTTTCCCCCAACGTTCCGCGATCCACTCCATTCGCGTCAACCAAGTGCAAGGAAACCCTGCCCACCCGGCCCGCATTATCCAACGTGCTTTGCAGCAAAACCGCGTTGCGCGGATCCACTTGCGTTAGAGCTTGCGCTCCAATCGCCGCGCCGTGCGGATCATAAAGGTGTGCCACCAGTTTTCCGGTAAAGAAAACTCCAAACGCCCCGCTGAGACTGACCTTGCCGCTGGCATCCTGCGCCGCATGCAGCGGCTTGAGGATTACTCCCGCGTCCGCCACTCCCTGAAAATTTGCGTCTGCCCGAGTTGGCCGCCACTCGGTATCAAAGTTGAAGGTCTCCCCGGGCTCGAGCTTCACCATCGGCGAATTCAGCTCCGCTTCCATATAAATCGCTCGCGGCGCATCGTCCGATCCGACCGTGGCCGTCCCGTCAGGATGCATGTGCAGTTGCACGCCATTCGTCCAAAAAATCACCGAAGCTTTGCCCGGATACGGCTTCGACTCGTCGTAATGAAACCGCTCGACCATCGCGTAACGCGTGTCGCCATCCACCACCGCCAGCCAGCCGTCTTTCGAATCGAGCCACAATTCCGCCGCCAGCGGTTGGTAGTGCACCGCGAACAATCCGTTCTCGCGCACCTGCACCGCCGAATTTTCCGCCGGGCCAAATCGCACGTGGTACTGAAGAAGATAGCTGCTCGCAGGATTGGCTTTACTGAACCCCCAGATGTTCCGGTTGTGCTTCGAACGATCCTTCGCATCCGCGGTGTCGTACTGCGAAACCGATTGCACCGACCACTCGATCGGATGGCCGCTGGCGTTTTTGATCACCGCATGAAATTTGATCACCGGCGAATCCGTGCCAAGAGTCACTGTCCGCGTAAATTGCAATCCGGTCTGCGGATCAGCCGGCCCAGTCAGCAAAACTTCGCAGCTCGGCCCTTGCTTCAGCACTTGAAATTCGAAATTGCTGTCATCCAGCAGGTCCGAATTCCCCGCCCAATGTTTTTCGTCCTCGTTTCCTTCCGGCAGCACCCACAATTTGTCCCCACCGTAGTTGAACCATTCCTTATTCGACGGCGGAAGATATTTCCCGGCATATTTTTGGTTCACAAATAAATATGGGTGGCCATCGAAAACCACTTGCATCAACCGGCCGCCGTTCTGCGGCACAAAAATCAATTTGATCCACGGATTGGAAGCCTGCTGCGCCTTCCATCCCATGTACTCAACAGGTTCCACCCGGCAATTTGCGGATTCCGCCGCTTCGTTTTTTTGCGGCGCAGCTGTTCCAAAGTCAGTCCGTGCCGCCGCCGGATACGCCAACACCGCCATCAAACTCCAGCAAAAAATATTTTTTTTCATAAGTGAACTGCTGTCCGCACCGTGATCTCGCCTATTTCCGCAACTTCCCCGCCTCGGCAAAAGGATGCAAACCGAAATGATTCGTAATAAAACAAAATAAACCGTTCCTCGTCAAGCTTTTTGTGATAAAAATGGCGCGCGGGTTTCAGGTTGTACATACAACCCTGAGTTATTGAGGACTCATCGCTCAATCGCCCACAGCCAAACATTTACGTTCTCTTTCGCTTTTCTACTCCACGGAGGCTCTTAGATGTCGTTCATGCCCGATTTCAGTCGTAGAGGATTTCTTCGCTGGGCCGCAGCTGCCCCGCTCCTCAGCCAGATTGCCGCCAAAAACGCTTTCGCCTCCGCCGCCACCGCGCTCGGCAAAGATCCCAGCCAAAACGTCTACTCGCGCCTCGGCGTAAAAACCGTTATCAACTGCCGCGGAACCTGGACCTATCTCAGCGGCTCTCTGGAATTTCCAGAAGTTACCGCCGCGCAGCGCGAAGCTTCCCAATATTTCGTCAACATGTTCGAACTCCAGCACGGCGCCAGCCGACGTCTCGCTGAACTCACCGGCGCAGAAGCCGGCATGGTCACTTCCGGCGCGGCCGGCGCAATGGCCTCCGCTGCCGCCGCCTGCATGGCCGGCAACAATTCAAAATATATTTGGCAGCTTCCCGACACCACCGGCCTGAAAAACGAAGTCATCATGGTCGGCGGCCGCAGCGCTTTCGATAACGCCATCCGCCTCACCGGCGCCAAACTGGTTCTCGCCGAAAAACCCGAAGACATCGCCAACGCCATCAACGACAACACCGCGATGATTTACACCACGCACCTCGAAGATCAACTGAAAGCCGAACTGGAAGTCGCAAAGCAACACAAAATCCCGATGCTACTCGACGACGCCGCCGGCATCCCGCCCATCGAAAACGTCAAGCTCTACGCGAAAATGGGCATTGACATGTACACCTTCTCCGGCGGAAAAGGCCTTCGCGGGCCGCAGTGCAGCGGCCTCTTGCTCGGCAGAAAAGATTTGATCGAAGCGGCGATGCTCAACACCAGTCCGTGGGAAGGCGCCGTCTGCCGCGCCATGAAAGTTGGCAAGGAAGAAGTCGTCGGCCTGGTCACCGCCGTCGAAACCTGGCTGAAAGCCGACCTGAACGCTCTCAATCGCGAATGGAACGCGCGCGTCGATCGCATCGCAAAACTCGTCGCCACTGTTCAGGGCGTCGAAACCAATATCTCCATTCCCACCGACGGTAATCGCTATCCAACTCTGCACATTTCGTGGGATGAGGAAAAGTGGGGCTACACCGTTAAGGACTGCGTGCAAGCACTCCGCGCTGGCAATCCCGTCATTGAAGTCGCCGGCGCCGACAATCCCAGCATCGTCACCGCGGTGCGCGAAGGCAATCCGAAAAAAGCTTCCAAAGAACCGAAGGAAGCGAGAGAACGCCGCAGCCTTGAACTCGTCTCTTCCACCATTCAACCGAACGAAGTTCTCATCGTCGCCCAGCGCATTCGCGAACTCTTAACCGCGGCCCGCAAAGCCGCTCCAGCGGCCTAAGTCGTCAGGAGGTTTCGCAACGTGCTAAGCCAAAATTCATTTCGCACCCGCGTGTTTTTCTTGCTCGCCACATTTTTATGCGTGGCAAGCGGTTTGCACGCTCAAGTGCGCGCCATCGAGCCCGCGCAAAACGCAATCCCGCCAAGCTCAACTCGCTCTTCCGCCATCGACGCCGGCGACTACGTCTACATCTCCGGCCAAACAGGCCAGCGCCCCGACGGCACTGTCCCCGCCGACTTCGCCGCGCAAGCCACGCAAGCTCTCGACAACATAAAGACCGTCGTCACCGCCGCCGGTCTCGGCCTGCAAAATATCGTCTACGTAAAAGTTTATTTGCAGGACGTCAACGACTACGACCAACTCAACGCCGTCTTCGCAAGATATTTTCCTGAGACTCCTCCAGCGCGAGCCGTTCTCGGAGTCGCCCGCGTTCCCTCATCCTCCATCGAAATCGACGCCGTCGCTGTTCGCGATCTCACCGGCCGCGCCGCCGTCACTCCGCCCAACTTCAAATCCGCCGAACCATTTTCCCCCGGCATCCTCACCCATGACCGCCTGTTTGTCTCCGCCATGCAAGGCCGCGATCCCGCCACCGGCGTCGTCCCAGAAAATCCCGCCGCGCAAACCGATCTCGCGCTCGACAACCTCAAAACCGTCCTCGAAGCCGCCGGCCTGAAACTCGCCAACATGGTTTTCGTCAATCCGTTTCTCACCAACAAAATTCCTTCGCGCATCATGAACGAGCACTACGCTCGCCGCTTCGAATTCGGCAACACACCGGCCCGCGCCACCATCGAAGTCACTTCCCTCCCCCACAACGCGCAAATCGAATACACCGGAGTCGCCGTCCGCGATCTGAACCTTCGTCACTCCATCCGCCCCAAAAACATGCCGCCCAGTCCCACCGCGAGCCCCTGCGTCTTCGCCGGAGAAACTTTATACTGCTCCGCCAAAAGCGGATTCATTCCCGGACCCAACAGCGGCGTTTACGCTCCCACCACCGCCGCGCAACTTCGCCAGACCATGCGCAATCAACTCGACAACCTCGAAGAGGCGGGCATGGACTTCTCGACCGTCGTCTCCACCACCGTCTACCTCGACAATATTTCCGACAGCGAAATTTTCAACAAGGTCTACGCGCAATACTTCAAAGCTCCTCTCCCCGCCCAATCCATCGTCCAACAAATCCCCTCCGCTGATCGTGCACCCGACTCCCAGGACCGCTACCCCGACCTCGAACAAATGTCCCTCATCGCCATCCGCCACGCCGCCAAAAACTAATCATCCGCCAGCGCTCTCTTTCATCGTATTCTTTGCGCCTGACTTCGCTTATCCACGATCGCCTCTAAAGGAGCCCAGTCCATGTCCATCGACATCGAACGTCTCAAGCAATTCCAATCCGAACAACTCGAGCAAAAAAACCTCCAAACTCTCGCGCAAATCCCGCTTCACAGCAAAACTATCGAGTGGGCCCTTATCGAAATCGTCGTCCTCCTGACCGGCATCCGCGACAACCTCAATAAAATCGCCGACAAGCCCTAGTCCGATCGCACGAACTTATGTGTAAGAAATTTTCGGGGGAGAGGGCGGCATCTACTCGTTACTGATTGTAGCCACCGTTCCGTCCAGCTTGGTGATGTGGATCGTGAACTTCTCGTTGTAACACTGCGCGCGGTCCTGCAGTACGCTCAACGCGAACGACTCGCCCAGCACCATGGACTGTTCCGAATCGCTTCGCCAGTGAATGCCCGCGTGGATGCCGTGTCCGAAGGTAACGTTCCGCGCCAGTTTGTTCAGTTCGCCGTTAACGGTGATCTGTCCCGCATCGCCGCCGCCATACGCCCGCAGAGACAGCCCATCGTCCGACGGCGCCAGCGGATTCGCCATCACGTGGTTGCCATCGAAAAAAAACTTCAGCATGGTGATACACGCGCCGCCCACCGTACCGTGCCCGGTCGGATACGCGGGATGTGTCGGCGAACCTTCCGGGAAAGCCTGCGGCAATAAATAAGTTCCGTATTTGCTGAACGTCTTCGCCAGCGCGTTCGAATTCAGGATATTCGCATTCAGCTTCGCATCAATCGCATTGCCCTGTCCGCTGGCGATCAGTTGCACCAGTCCGCCACCCGATTCCGGGCGATGCCGCAGGTGCACCAGCCACTTATGGAACCAGACCACGTCCAGCGCATGGGCCGCCACCGAACCCACCGACGCCGCAAAGTCCGGACCACCAAGCGTGCCGAACCCGTTCTGCGTCTTCGAGTTCGCATACGGGCTGCCGGGATTCTGCGGCACCCCGAGGCTGAACATGGTCAGCAGCGCGGTGAAGTACGCCTGGTAAAGCACATCAACGTGCGTGTACGCGGCCAAGTCGCGCCCGTTACGCGCGTACCGCAGTTGCGGATCGTTTTGGTTAACCAGCCCGGTCTCGATTCCGTTCTGCACCTGGAACCACGTCCCCAGGTCGGTCATGTACTCAATGCCCGGCAGGTAGGTGTTCAATTGTTGGCTGATCGGCTGTTGCCCGAACATCGTGGGCGTGATGAAAAACTGCGAGACATACGGCCCGATGGTCTCTCCCGGAAACTCTCCCCGGAACAACAATTGCGGTGTGACGTGCCCACCAGCGTCGCGCGGTCCCGCATACGCGGACTGCGCCGATAATTCCTTGCACGCTGCGTCAGCCAGCGGACTCGTCGCGTAATCGGTAAACGCAACGTCGTGCAGCAGCGCGCCCCAGTACAACTCGATCAGCTCCGTGCCATACGCCGCACTGGCCACCGGCGGCGGAGGCGGCACGACCACCAGATTTTGCTGGTTCGCCGGACATGGCGCGTTCCCGAACTGCACGCCGTCGCTGCCTTCCATCTGCCGCGCAAACGCCCCTTGCGGTCCGTTCAACGTGCGCGTGCCCCCCATGATAATCTTCTCGAAATCCGCGGGATCGCCGGTGGTCAACGCCGTCTTGAAGGTCTGGTAAGCATGGAGATCAACGCGGCCATACCCGGCCTGAAGCACGCCCTTGGTATAAGTACCGCTCTTGTCCGGATACCGTTCCTCATCGCCGTTCGTCGTCTGCGGCGCCGCCGGAATCGTCGCTTCCTGGTGCGCTGCTCCCATCCGGTCCTGATACGTCTGCCGGATGCGCTTGTTGCATATGCCGGATTGGCTGCTGCTCGCGCTCGCCGTCTGCCCGAACGCCGCTGACGCATTGGCCAGCGCACCCGCGGCCACCGCAGCCGCTCCGGCCCGTCCTAGAAACGTCCTGCGATTAACCGCTGCCGGCACTTCCCGAGGAGTCGAATCTGCCTGCTCAAGCTGCCCACGAGGTTCTTCCATGGTTTTGCTCCTGCATCCCGCTGACTGCCATCTGGCCGGGCCTTCGCCCGGTTCTTGGAAAGCGGTGTAATCGGGAATTTCCTGTTTGCCCCACAGAAAGTAGCGGTATTTAATGTCCGCATCACGCTTCGTGTCAAGAAGCAACGCTGTGCGCACCGCTTCGCCCCACCGGGCTTCCCGGACCAGCGAAGCCGGATGCAATTCCTCATTTGTATGCTATAAACGCCCACAGTAACAACGCAGACGTCGGACCTTAAAGCAAAGCGAAACCACTATGGCCAAAGTAACGGGACTTTCCGGAAACGAAATTTATTGCTTAGCATTAAAAAAATACTCTCCCGGCGAACTGGTCGTCGGCAACAGCGTTCAATCCATGGGATTTCTCGGCTCGCTCGGCGCCGGGCTCAACAATATGCTTGGCGGAGAGGTCCCTCAGGTCACGCAAGCCATTCACGAAGGACGCGCCAGCTCCTTTGCCCGCATGACCCAAGAAGCGCAGCAACATCGCGCTTCAGGAGTTGCGGGAGTCACCGGCGAACTGCGCAACTTCAGCGGCAGCACCGAATTCCTGTTTGTCGGCTCCTGCGTTCACACCGATGTTCCGAACGCCGCTTTTTTCACCAGCGCCGGCAATGCCCAGGAACTCTATTGCCATATGGACGCCGGATATCAGCCGCTGCAACACGCTTTCGGCAACATCGCGTATTCCATGGGAGTCGGCGGCGGGCTCACCGGAGCATTCCGATCTCTCGGCCGCGGCGAAATAAAAGAATACAGCGACATTTTCAACTCGACGCGCCACAAAGCGCTCGATCGCCTCGTGAGCCAAGCCAGAGAATGCAAAGCCAATGCCGTCGTCGGCATCCGCACCACCATTCTGCCTTGGCACGGAACTCACGAAATGTTGATGACCGGCACCGCCGCCAAAAATCCTGCTCTGCCGCCTGAAGCAGACCGCGCTCCCGTCACCAGCGATCTCACCGGCGAAGAACTCTGGGCCATGACCTCCTTGGGCTATGCCCCGGCCAAACTTCTGATGTCCACCTCCATCTATTCCCTCGGCCTGGTCGGCGGATTTCTCGCAGCATTCAAATCCTTCAGCAAAGGCGAAGTCACCGAACTCACCACACTGATTCACGACGCGCGGGAAATCGCGATTGCTCGTCTCAAGAACGAAGCCGACCTGTTGAAAGCCGAAGACGTGGTCGGCGTCAAAACCTACATTGCCGAACTTGGCGGCGGCCTGGTGGAATTCATGGCCATCGGCACCGCCATCAAAAAACTGCCAGGCGTGGCCGTCGCCTCGCCCGCGCTTCCGCCCCACGCCATCGTCCACGACAAAGACACCTGGATCGAAGGCGACTTCGGCTTCTCCCTCGACCGCGAGCACTGATTCGCCATGCATCTTTCGAATTTGATTTTTCCGGGGTGACCTACCCTTTGCGGGTTTGTCAAAATGCTAACCGCCTTTTTTTCAGCACCTTGCGCACTCTTGAAGGCAAGACACCGGGGGTGGAGGTAGTAGCGTAGGCACCGTTTCGGACCTCCGAAACTTTGAACTTTAAACTGTCGACTGTGAACCTCCGGTCTTCAGTCCATTCACTGATCATTGATTACGGTTCACCGATCAGACCGAGTCCGCGTCTTTCCACCAGTCACTAGCCACCAATCACCAGTCACTGAACCGCCTTCCCTTCCTCGACGGTGAAGATGCGATCCACGCTGGGGACCGTGACGCTCTGTTTCTTTCCGCTCGGCCAATGAATCTCAATCGCATCCACCGAGGTCGCAGCGCCCAGTCCAAAGTGCACGCGCTGATCGGAACTCGAGCCATACGATCCGCCGCTAAACACGTCGGCGCGCTGGCGAACTCCACCCGCGGTCAGAAAAACTTTTGCTCCGATCGCGTCGCGGGGACTCTTCGCCCCGCCAACCAGTTTCAGCGTGAGCCAGTGGTTGCCGTTCTTCACCACGTTGCGCAGCAGCGCCGGCTTGGAGTCAATACAATTGATGACCACATCAATATGTCCGTCGTTGAATAAATCTCCAAACGCCGCGCCGCGCCCGGAGATCACATCGGCCAGACCGCTTCCCGTCGCCGGAGGAACTTCCTTGAACTTCACGCCATCCACATTCCGGAAAAGTTGCGGACGCTCCGCCCACGTCGTTCCCCAATCCTGCTTGTCCACTTCCGGATACACGTGCCCGCTGACAATAAAAATGTCCAGCAATCCGTCATTGTCGAAATCCAGAAAACCGGTTCCCCACGACAAAAACGGAATCGTCGGATCGGCAAGCCCAGCGCGGTAAGTCGCGTCGGTGAAACTCGCGTCGCCATCGTTTCGATAAAGCGTTTTGTAGTCGTCCGAAAAAGTTGTCGTGAATAAATCCACTTTTCCGTCGCGATTGTAATCGCCGACGGCAATGCCCATCGAAGCCTGCTCGCGGCCGTCTTCGCTCAACGCAAAGCCCGAAGCGTAACTCATGTCTTCAAACGTTCCATCATGCTTGTTGCGAAAAAGATAATTCGGAACGGAGTCATTCGCCACCACGAGGTCAACCCAACCATCGTCATCGACATCGAGGAACACCGAAGCCAATCCGTAGTAACCGCTCTGGTTCGAAACGCCGGCTTTCACGCTGACATCGGTAAACGTTCCATCTCCGTTGTTGTGGAACAGATGATCGTTGTCGCCCGGCAAGCCGCGCGGCCCGCACATCACCGCAACTCCGCGGAACTGGCAGAAGTTTTCTGGAATGGTTCCGTTGCCGGCGATCGGAGGATGATCCGAATCGTATTTCACGTAACTCGGCACAAAAAGATCGAGCAAGCCATCGTGATCGTAGTCGCCCCAGGTTGGACCAGTGGACCAGCCGCCGAGCGCGACGCCGGCTGTCTCCGCCACATCAGTAAAAGTACCATCATGGTTATTATGGTAGAGACGATTTTTCCCGTAGTTGGCGACGTAAATGTCGGGCCAGCCGTCGTTATCGTAATCGCCGATGGCTACACCGAATCCCCAACGCTGGTTCGAAACGCCGGCTTTCTCTGTGACGTCGGTGAACGTTCCGTCGTGGTTGTTGTGCAACAGCATGGCGCGCGGCGGAGCTTCTTTGCCTTTCAACGCGGCGATCGTCGAGCCATTCAGAAGATATATATCCAGCCAACCATCGTTGTCGTAATCAAGAAGAGCCACGCCCGAGCCCATGGTCTCGAGAATCGTTTTTTTGTCCGGCGAACCGGAGCGGTGCAGAAATTTGTCGAGCCCGGCAATTTTAGTAATGTCGGCGAAAACGATCGGCGCGCCATCCACGAATCCACCGGCGGTGATGGGCCGGTTGTGCGTGTCTTTGACGGCGGAGTGCGCGCCGCCGGTGGCAACACCCATTCCGGTTGGCGTTGGTTTCTGCTTCGAATCGGGAGCCTGCTGCGCGGCAGTGCACGTGGAGAACGAGATCAGAATTGCGGAAAGAATGATTACTTTTACGAGGTTGAACCAGGACGTAATGGAAATTCGCGGCGTTCGAATGGGCAAAATGGGCCTCGGTTGTTGACTCATTGCGGATCGGCATCCGGCTGCGGCGATCCCAGGATTAGAGCCTGGTCGCGTTCGAGGGAACTTCGACGGAGATCTTGCGATTGCGCAAGCGCCTTCTGCGCAAGTTCGGCCTGACCGAGCTTGCGATAGGCCAAATACAATTGATAGTGCACGTTGCCGTAATGGTCCAGAGGAGCCGCCTGCTGAAGCCTCGGGACGGCGTTGGCAAATTGTCCCATGCGGACGTAAGCGGTGCCCAGCAGACTGCTGGCCTCGGACAAATCCGGCTGAAGACTCAACGCGCGCTCAAGATATGGCACGGCTTTTTCGTTTTCGCGATTTTGCACATAAAGGCGTCCGAGGAGATAAAGCGAATGGGCGCGCGAGGGATCTTGCGTCAGAGCCTTCTCGAACTCGCCGCGCGCCTCATCGTCAGAATGATTATCCAGATAAAGTTCGCCGAGCGCTTCGTGAAGTGCGGGTTCCTTGGGGCGCAACTGCAGAGCGACTTGATACTCTTTCAGCGCGTCGTCGAGATTCTGGCGAAGCGCGAAGCCTTCCGCACGCAACTGGTGAGTCCGCCAGGAGTTGGGAAAAGATTCCTCGAGTTGCGCATAAGTCTCGCCGCCCAAAGCCTGGTAGGTGCGGGACAGCCAGTAGCTGGCCTCGGCATTTTGGTTGCTGACGCCTTGCACGCGCGCTAAAGCGTCGGCCGCTGGTTCGAATTGCTGCAACGTAAAATAAGTTTTCCCCAGCAGCAGGCGCTGCGAATCGGGAAGAAGCTTGCGCATTTTCAGCGAATCGGCGCAGCGCGAGTAGCGATGGGCTTTACAGGGGTCCTGATTCGCGGGGCCCGCAGCGGCGGCATTCGGCGAATGTTGCCATGCAGAAAATCCGGCCTGGAACGATTTCCACTGGCGGTCGGCGCCGGAATTGTCGTTAGTGGCGACGTAAAGAGCGGCCAACAAAAAATGCTTAGGCTGGGTGTACGGCGCGCCCTCCAGCCGCGTTATCGAAGCTTTTGTTGTTTCTTGAGGAAGTTCGGCGGAGGGGAAACCCCGTTGCACGGACAGAAATTCAGGAGAGATTTCCCAAATTTTGCCGAGAGATTCGAGAGCTGCCGACGCGTCGCCTTTGGCTAGCTGGAGATTTGCCAAGCCGAGCCACGCCGGTTCGCTGCGCGGATCGAGCTTGAGCTCGGAGCGAAATTCGGTTTCAGCATCTTCCAGTTTCTGCGCGTGCAGATAGGTTTGGCCCAAGGAAGTATGCAGGCCGGGCTGGCGCGGCTCGGCGGTGAGCGCCTTTTGATACTCCTTCACCGCATCATCCCAGCGAGCGCGTTCGAACAAGAGATCGCCGAGAAAGCGGTGACCCCATGCCGACTCGCGATACAAATGCGCACCGCGAAAAGCCAGGCGAGCAGCGAGATCGAGGTATTGGTGCCCGAGCGTGAACCAGGCCTCGGACTTGTCGGAATCGAGCAGCGCTATCTCGCGGAATTCGGTGGCGGCGCTGCGAAAACTTTCCTGGCCGAGATAGCAGGCTGCCAGCGCTTGATGGGCTTCGCGGTTCGAAGGATCGAGCTTTAGCGCGTGCTGCAGAAATGGAATGGCCTTTTCCGGGGCGCCGAGCTTGACGTAATCCATGCCGACAATCACGGTGGGGCCGAGAAGGTTCGGCCGTGCGCGGAGACCCTTGGTCAGGTGACGGACCGCGAGGTCGTACTGGAGGAGACTTTGGTAGGCTAGGCCGAGATTGACTTCCGCTTCGACCAGAGTTGGATCGAGAGCCAGCACCTTCTTGAATTCTTCGACGGCGTGAGCGTAGTCGCCTTGCTTCATGGACTGCTGGCCGGCGGCGAATGACGTTTCAATTTGTTGTTGGGGAGTCTGGCAAGTAGCGAATCGCGGGATTAGGGAAGAGAAGGCTAGAAGGAAAACTAAGAAAGTTGTGGATGTGTTCTTTCCAGGGTGCATGGTCTCAGAGCAACAATACCAGAGAGAAGGCGGCAAAGGCGGAAGGAAAAAAGAGTTACACAGAGGGCACGGAGGAAAGCGCACAGAGGACACGGAGACGTCTTTACCGGCGATGGACAGCGGCGTAAAAGCCGGTGAACCAAAGACCCAGACGCAAATACGGCGTCCGGGGCACCCGATGACGGGAGAAGAAAGAAACCGGACAGAAAAGGCCACGGGCTGAAGTCTGTGAGAGAGCAGAGAAAAAAAAAGCGCCGGGCGGAAAAACCGCCCGGCGCGTGGGGTTATAGGGGTTAGAAGCTGAACCTCAAGGCAAACTGGATGGTGCGTGGCAGATTGTATTGCCCGGTTACCTGTCCAAAGGATGAGCCACCACAGCAGCCGGAATTGGGCGGATTGAACTGCGGATGATTGAATCCGTTGAAGAACTCCGCGCGGAACTCGGCGCCTAGTCTGTCATCGGGACCAAACTTGGTGTTCTTGAAGAGGGCGAAGTCAAAATTCTTGGATCCGTCGGTGCGTATGTTCGGTTCGGTACGCGAATCGTTGCCGTAACCGAAGGTAGTACCGTTGGTGAAGACGGAAGTGTCAAACCAATCGGCCAGCCGGGCAGACAGAGGACCGGAGGTCAAGTGCGACAACGCGGTTCGGTCTGGGCGGGCACAGCCTGCATCGGGGATGCCGACGTTGCTCTGCGGTCCGGGGCAGCCACCGATAATAATCGGGAAGCCTTTCTGGAAAGTGATGATGGTATCCACTCCCCATCCACCGACCAGCTTGTTGGCAACGCCGTTCAGGTTATTGGCGAACTTCTTGCCTTTGCCGAAGGGCAAATCCAGAACGGAAGCGATGACAAGGCGCTGCGGAACGTCGAAAGTATCCAAGCTGCGCTGACTGTGCAGATTGTTGGCGTTGGAATCGTTCCAGCTGACCGGAGAGGCTTCCAACCAATTGATTTCGGAGTTGGTGTCGTCGATGAGTTTGGAAACGGTGTAGGAGGCCAGGATTTGAGCACCCGCGGCGAAGCGCTTCTCCACCTTCAACTGCATGGAGTGATAGATGGAATCGCGGTTGTCAGGCTCGGCCATAGCCACGTTATCAAACTGCGGGAAGGGCAGGAAAAACTGACCTTGCTTGATCGTGTTCTGAGTGCCTATGCTGCCCGATTGGACCGGCCCAGTGCAGCCTGTGCAGTTCCCAGCAAACGGATTAGGAACCTGCAGTGTCAGCTGATTGATTGCGGCCAATGCAGCCGGGTTATTCTCACAGTAGGTAGTGGGTGGGTTCGCTGTTGGGTCTGCGGCCGCGCACCCGGCACCGGTAGGAAGGAACTGATCCGGCATCTGGTTAAGGGTCTGGTCGTGCATGGGCAAATGTGTGCCCTTCGAGCCAGCATAGGCAATGTCAACCAGTAGGTCGCCAGGAAGTTGCCGTTGGATGTCAAAATTCCACTGCTGTACGTAGGGGGCGGGGTTGCTGCCCAGAGCCGCTTCGTTGCCATTCCCTTGCACATCAATCAGGGCCTGGTTTCTGCCGAAAGGCGGTGTGATTCCACCCGGCTCAGGATTGGACAAGAAGTTCAGAGGGGTCACCCCATCCGCCTTCGCTGTTATCCACGGCGTCGAGAAAGAATTGATGAACAAGTTGTGGGGCGCATCATTCCAGCGGATGTCCACCGGCAGGTAGAAGAGCCCGTAGCCAGTGCGGATGACGGTGTTTTTGTCAAACTGGTAGGAAATGCCAAGCCGTGGGCTCACGTGGTTCCAAGAGCTAAACGGATTGCGGCTGGAATGGCGACTGGAATCCACCAAATCATAACCACCGGTTAGATTGGCGAACGTTTGCCCGGTAGCAGGGTTAATGGTACTAGCCAGAGCAGGATCGATGGTCAACAGCGGGCTGGCCTCGGTGGTATTTAAAGTGACGATGCGATTGAACCGCTCGGTCCAGGAGCCTTGCAGGTCAACGCGCATTCCGATGTTCAAGGTCAGCTTGCGCATCACCTGGTAGGTGTCGCCTACGTAAACTGCTTTGTAAAGGTTCTCGTCGGCTGTTCTTGCCGGCTCAACGAAGCTGCCGCTGTCACCAGCACCCAGCAGGAAGGACGCGTAGCCATTCCCGCTTGCACCCGCTTGATTGGTGCCAGGTGTCGCACCACCACTGTTGGGGTCCGCAGAGGTCATTTTCGCGTTGAATTGGAGCAAGCCCGCGGGGTTGTTGCTCTGGTAGTAGTTGTTGCGGAGCATGCGGAATTCAAAGCCCGCTTTTATCGTGTGCTTTCCCATGATCTTGGACACATTGGGATTGATGCTGAGGGTGTCATCCCATGCGCCAATGCCGCTGCCGGTTCCTTGTGCGCACCAACCGCCGCCCCAGTGGTCGTCCCCAGAGGAATTCGAGACGCACACCTGAGGAATGTGGGTGTAGGTCATCTCGGGGGCCAGCGCCGCCCAAGCGGGACCGAACTTGGACAGATCGATGCCCTGGCTCAGGGGCGTGCGGATGTAAATATAGCGGGTATATCCAAGGTGCAAATCCAGGATGGTCTTTGGCGAAAGAGCGTAGGTATCGCCCAGCGAAACCTGCTGCGCTTTGGTGTCTTCGGTGCAGCGGTCGGTGCAGATTTGGCCAAACGGAGCATCGGGAAGCGAGAGAATATGATTGTGGGTGTAGCGGCCGTAAATCCTCTGCTTGGCGCTGAGGTTGTAATCAATGCGGCCGTTGTACTGGTCGACGTTGCCGCCGGCGCTGTAACTTGTAGCAAAGTTGCCGTTAGGGTTGTTAGTCTCATTGGGCATCGGGAAATATGACAGAAGCGCCTGGGCCGTCGGGTCAATGCGGGCTGTGGGGATCATGTTCGGGCAACCCGCCGGGTTGGTGCAAGCAGCGTTAAAATTGGGACCGGGGGTCATTGTGGACGCGATCTGCGTCCGGCAGGTTGCAACACCTGCGCCGCATCCCGAGCTCGTAGTTGGGTCGTAAATATTGAGCACCGAGCTGGTGTTGCTGGACCCGATTGCGGAAAAGTCTCCGTTGCGCTCGGCGGCTGTCGGAACCCAGGTGCTGAGGAGGCTTCCCTTGCGCTGCCGGAAGCCTTCATAACTCCCGAAGAAGAACAACTTGTCTTTTAGGATGGGTCCCCCGGCATTGCCACCAAACTGGTTCTGGGTAAAGGGCGGACGCTTGATGCCGTTTTCGTTCGCGAAGAAGTCATTGGCATTCAGCACTTTGTTGCGGATGAATTCGTAAGCCGAGCCATGAAGAGAGTTGGTGCCGGATTTGGTGGAGAGGTTGATGACGCCGCCAGCGAACCGGCCGTATTCGGGACCGAGATTGTTGGTCTGGACTTTGAATTCCTCAATGGCGTCCTGGGTCGGGATTACGGTGACCACGTTCAGATACGCGCCATTGGTAGGAGTGCCGTCAATCAGGATAGCGCTCTGCCCGGACATGCCTCCGCCGACTTGAAAGTCTCCCAGAGCGAAGGGATTAGCTCCGACGGGATTGCTAGTGGAGGAGTTGCCAGCAGAAGGCTGGCCTTGAGGAACGACGCCGGGCACGAGAGCGACCAGCGCGAGCGGATTGCGTCCGTTCAGCGGCAGCTCAGTTACCGAGCGCTGTTCGACTACTTGACCGAGGGAGTTGGTTTCCGGCTGGAGCAATGGCGCCGCGCCGGTGACTTCGATGGTCTCGGTTTGCGCGCCGACTGGCATCGCGATGTCCACTCTGATACCGCTTTCGATCTGGACCAGGATGTCTTCGCGCACAAATTTCTTGAAGCCGGCCTTTTCCGCCTCGACCTTGTACTTGCCCGGCACGATATTCACGAAGGTATAGTTGCCGTTCGAGTCAGTT
>Ga0210402_10002933_pt1 | contig 16280 bp, 15 predicted proteins | sample IncBWC7MmetaG_FD_161055 | JGI IMG/M metagenome (GOLD analysis project Ga0210402, IMG submission 161055) | Forest soil microbial communities from Barre Woods Harvard Forest LTER site, Petersham, Massachusetts, United States - Inc-BW-C-7-M | ecosystem: Environmental > Terrestrial > Soil >... | reverse complement strand
AACTGTAATTTTAGATTACAAAAAAAAATACCGTTGTCAAATCGATTAGGTGCGGACTAACCGGTTCGGTAAACATTCATCATTAATTAAAAATTTTTCCAAGCGACTTGCCGGCGCTGTAATTTAAGATATCATGTGGTGCTGTAATTTTGCTTTACGCGCCTTCAGGGCTCGGCCGTGGCGTAATTTTCCAGGGAACGGCAATGACAATTCTGCCCGATGCAGTAAGGGCTTATGAGCAGGAACTGTTGCAAAAGGCCGATATGCTGGCGCTTGGGCTCAAGGGATTGAGGGCAGCGGCGCCCGAACGTGCTGCCGAACTCCTGGAAGATATCGCGGCGCGGTTAGAGGTTGCGATGACACGCGACGGCGGCCCCGCGATGGCCGCGCCGGGCCTCGACAGTCGCGGCCGGATGGAGCCGCGCCGCCTCGGGCCGGTCGTGGTGGCGGCGCGCGGCGGCGGCGCTGATGACGTTGAAGATTTCATCATAGATATCCTGGCGGAAAACCCGGTCGGCCTCTCGGTGCAGGACATCGTCAGCAATCTTGATGAGGCGCAGCTCGATATCAAGCGCAAGACGCTGGTGGTGCGTCTGCATCGGATGGTGCATGCCGGAAAGCTGTCGTCGCTTGCTCACGGGCACTACATCTTGAGTGAGGCGGAACGCAGCCGAAGGCGGGCGTAGCCGGAGAGAATCCCCGGGGAGGGGGATGCTAAGGCGACAACGCAAGATAAGTGAATCGCATACTTGTCATGCCCCGCTTTTGGCGGGCATCCAGTAGCCACAGGCTTTGACGTGGTGCTCCAACGCGAACCAAGTGATTACTGGATCGCCCGGTCGAGGCTACGTTCCATCGTTACGGTCTGCCGGACGCGCTGCTGGTGGACAATGGCTCGCTATGGGTGGGGCGGACCGGGGCAAAGGACGCGTCTTGGGGTGTGGCTGCTCAAGCTCGGGGTCGATGTGTGCTACACAGCCGGCCCTACCATCCCCAGGCCCGCGGCAAGAACGGCGCTTCCACCGCACCCTCAAGGCTGAGGTATTTGCGCTGCGGCGCTTCCGCGATCTCGGCGAGGTCCAGCGCGCTTTCGATGAGTGGTGCACCGTCTACAACCTTGAACGACCGCACCAGGCGCTCGATAAGGAAGTGCCTGCCCACGCTACGTACTGAGCCCGCGCCCGATGCCGCCCAGCCTTCCGGTGTCAGCTATGTCCCCGAACGGGTGTCCACCATGTCCCCGGACAAAACATCAAGCAGGCAATGACACCGTTGGGGCAATCTAATCGAAAAATGCCTTTTAATGTCCCGGCAGCACGAGAAATTTCCCCTTACTCGGCAGCGTCGCCTTCGACACCACGAACGACGGCGTTTCGGCGAATTCGACCTCGTATTGGCGGTTCACCCGCTCAAGAAACCGGCGCAGCGTGAAGGTGCTGAAATAGTGCATCGGCACCATCAGGGGCGCCTTCATGGCTTGTATCACCTCCACCATGCCTTCCAAATCCATCGTAAAGCCGCCGTCCACCGGCACCAGCAGCACGTCGACATGGCCGATATCGTTGAGCTGTTGCTGTGTCAGGGTGTGGTGAAGATGGCCGAGGTGGGCAATGCACAGGCTGCCCACCTCGAAGATGAAGATCGAATTGCCGTTCCGCTCAGTGCCGCCGTTCCAGTCGCGAATGTTGGTGGACACGCTGCGCACATGGACGTCCGAATAGGTCATGTCGTGATTGGCAGGCTTGCCGTCGGCGCGCCAGCCGCGCAGCACGAACTTGATGTCCGGATCGGGCCGGTCGGTGTAATGGGTGGAGTGCGCGTGGTTCATGGTCGCGATGTCGGGCAACGCCGGGGGCCGCAGGTAATCATTGAAGTCGGTGGCGATGCGCACGAGTTTCGAGCTCTCGATCAGAAAGGTCGAGTGGCCCACGTATGTGATACGCGCCTCGTTGGGTGCGAGCGCTGTCGGTTGGAATGCCGCCGGAAGGATTTGCGGACGCTCCGATGCCACAAGGCCCGGACACGTCTCGGTCATTTCAGGCTTGGGACCCGGCGTCTGAGGCGCCGCGGATTGGGCCAATGCATCGGTCCGGATGAGGCAGAGCAGGCTCGCCGCGAGGATCATCAGTCGCGTCAAAAAGGCTGATGCGGCCATGGAACGCTCCGTGAGGTTAGCCCGTAGAGCTTAACTCAAGAAGCGGCGGATCGCCCTGTTTTTATTTGAGCAGGCCATTCTCCTGCGCGACGGCACGCAGCGAAGTCTCCGGCCTTGCTCCGAGGTGCGTAATAACCTCCGCGGCCGCCAGAGCGCCCAGTCGCGCGGCCCTGTCATCGCCGAATCCGCGGGCCATCCCGAACAGAAATCCGGCCGCGAACAGATCGCCAGCTCCGGTAGTATCGACAACCCGATCGACCGGACAGGCCGGTGCCTCGATCGTCTGCGGACCCTCTACGACGAGGCAGCCTTTGGCGCTGCGCGTCACTACGGCACGTCGCGCGTCGGCGCGCAGGGCCGCGATCGCGGTATCGAAGTCCGCCGTCTGATAGAGGCTGTGCAGTTCGGCCTCGTTACAGAACAAAAGATCGACCGTGCCGGAGCGGAGAAGGTGCAGGAACTCGTCGCGCCAGCGGTCGACGCAGAAGGCATCCGACAGGCTCAGCGCGACCAGCCGCTTAGCTTCATGAGCGACGACTGCAGCTTTGCGAAACGCCTCCTTGGCGTGGGGCGGATCCCATAGATAGCCCTCAAGATAGGTGATTGCAGCGCTTGCAACTGCGTCATCGTCGATGTCGCGTGGGTGCAGATCCTGGGCCGCGCCGAGGAAGGTGTGCATGGTGCGCTCGCCATCCGGCGTAACCAGCACATAGCATCGCCCAGTCGACGGTCCCTCGGCCGAGGGCGCCGTATCGAACGCCACGCCGGCGGCCCGGATATCGTGAGCAAACACATTGCCAAGCGAATCGTCCTTGACGCGACCGACGAAGGCTGCGCGGGCGCCGAAGCCCGCAATACCGACGATGGTGTTGGCCGCCGAACCTCCGGATGTCTCCACTGCCGGGCCCATGACCTGGTATATCTGGCTGGCGCGCCCCTCGTCGATCAGCGACATCGCCCCTTTGCGCATCCCGTGCTTGAGCAGGAAATCGTCATCCGCTCGGCTGATCACATCGACAATCGCGTTGCCGAGTCCGAGGACGTCATAGCGGATTGAGGTCATGAAAGCGTATACCGATCAGGTTGAGCGTCGTACGCGGGCTTGAGCCGCGTATCCATCGCTTCGCACGAACTGTTTGTCTCTTGATGGATCCCCCGGGTCAAGCCCGCCATGAAGGCAGAAGTGAACGCTGAGCCACGCACATCTGGTGAGGAATGATCGCGCACTATAGCGGGCAGCCCACTGGTTGCAATGCCGGTTTCGCAAACCACATCGTCTCCGTAACTTCGCCGCCACAGGGATGACGCTCCCCGCAAGACGCGGGTATTATCCGATTCGGAGGCCAAGGAATGTCTCTCGCGCGCGATGTCACGACGGTCGGCGCCGCAACACTGACGTCGCGCCTGCTTGGCTTCCTGCGCGATGCCGGGGTCGCGGCCGTACTCGGGGCGGGCCCATTCTCCGACGCCTACTTCGCGGCGCTGCAGATCCCGAACCTGTTTCGTCGCCTGCTGGCAGAAGGCGCGCTCAATTCCGCGTTCGTGCCGATGTCGCTGCGCATACGCGATGAAAACGGCCCCGACGGGACGCGTCAATTCGGCGAGGAAGTACTTACCGCCATGGCACTATCGCTGTGCGGCCTTGCGCTCGCATGCGTGATATTTGCGCCCGCAATCGTGCATCTCCTTGCCCCCGGCTTTCGCAGCGAGGGCGAGCGCTTTCCGCTCGCGGTCGAGTTCGTGCGCCTGTCGGTGCCCTATGTTGCGGTATCCGGCAGCGTCGCGGTCGCGGCGGCCGCCCTCAACGCGGCCGGCAGAGTGGCGGCGGCGGCGTTCGGTCTCGTCGTGTTCAACGGCGTGCTGGTGGCGGTCGTGATTGCCCTCATCATGTCCCATGCGCAGGCGACGCTCGGTACGGCGGCGATCTTGTCCGCCGCGATGGCGGTGGCCGGCATCGCGCAGCTCCTGTGCGTCGGCGCCGCATGGCTGCGCCTCGAAACAAGGCCACGCCGGCTGTCGCTTACGCTGTCTCCGGCGGTGGAGCGGTTCTTCATCCAAGCCATTCCGGGAGTCTTCGCGGGCGGGATTCCGCAGCTCAAGCTGATGGCCGGTACAATTGTTGTATCGTCGTCGCAGGCGGCAGTGTCGTGGCTTTATTACGCCAATCGTCTCTATGAATTGCCGCTCGGCATCGTCTCGATTGCGATTGCCTCGGTGCTGGGGCCCCTGATCGCGGCGAGCGTACGCAGCGGCACCGGGGCGCACGTCGCAGGGGCGCAATCGCGCGCGCTTGAGATCGCGCTCGCATTGTCGTTGCCGGCCGCGGTGGCGTTCGCGGTGCTGTCGGAGTCGATCGCGGGCGGGCTGTTTCAGCGCGGCGCCTTCGGACCCCAGGACACCAAGATGGTGGCAGCCGCCCTGACGGCAATTTCAGCGGGGCTGCCTGGGCACAGCCTGGAAAAGGTCATGGGCGCGGTGTCTTTCGCACACGAGGACACCCACACCCCGATGTATACGGCGCTTTGCGGGCTTGTCGCAGCGGTAGCGGGCGCTCTTATCCTATTCCCGCGCTACGGCCATGTCGGGGTCGCGGCGGCGATCGCGATATCCGGATGGGTCGGTGCCACACTGCTGGCCGCCATCTTGTGGCGGCGGGGCTGGGTGCGGATCGAGGGCGAGGCGTGGCGGCGGGTGCCCCGAATCATGCTGGCGACCGTTGTCATGGGTGCGTTTGTCGCGGGCGCAGATGCGTTCCTGACGTCATGGCTCAATGTCTCGGGCTCTTCGATCGCCCGTATTGCGGCGCTCGGCGTCACGGTTGCGGCGGGCCTCGGCGTCTATCTCGGCTGCCTGCAGGCGCTCGGCGTCGCGTCGGTGCGGATATTGCTTCGCGCCATCCGCGAACGCTTTTAGAGGCCCCCGCCCCACCCTCCCCCGCTTGCGGGGGAGGGTGGGGCGGGGGCCCCTTGCCTGCCGCCGCAGTGCCGTGGCATGGGACCCCAGGCAATCTAGGGAGCCGCACGATGGCGTTCAAAGAACTGGTCTTTTCCGGGGTTCAGCCGACCGGCAATCTGCATCTCGGCAATTACCTGGGCGCGATCGTGAAATTCGTCGCATTGCAACAGCACTACTCCTGTATCTATTGCGTTGTCGACCTTCATGCGCTGACCCAGCCCATGTCGGTTTGGGGCGGTCCGAAGGGGCTCGCGCACAACACGCGCGAGGTGACGGCTGCCTATCTGGCTGCTGGAATCGATCCGAAACAGAACATCGTGTTCAACCAGAGCCAAGTCCATCAGCATGCGGAGCTTGCCTGGATATTCAATTGTGTCGCCCGCATGGGTTGGCTCGGCCGCATGACGCAGTTCAAGGACAAGGCCGGCAAGGACCGTGAGAACGCGTCCGTCGGTCTTTTCACGTATCCCAATCTGATGGCAGCCGACATTCTGGTTTACCGCGCCACCCATGTTCCGGTGGGCGAGGACCAGAAGCAGCACCTGGAACTGTCGCGCGATATTGCGCAGAAGTTCAACAATGACTTTGCCGACTCGATCGCGGCTCTGGGGGCCGGCGACGCTTTCTTTCCGCTGCCCGAGCCCTTGATCCAAGGCCCGGCAACGCGTGTGATGTCGCTGCGCGACGGTACCAAGAAGATGTCGAAGTCCGATGCGTCCGACTATTCGCGCATAAACCTCACCGATGATTCCGAGGCGATTGCGCAAAAAATCCGCAAGGCGAAGACCGATCCGGAGCCGCTGCCATCCGAGGAAAAGGGGCTGGATGCGCGCCCCGAGGCCGACAATCTGGTCGGCATCTATGCGGCACTTGCCAATGCATCGAAGGCAACAGTATTAGAACAATTCGGCGGCGGACAATTTTCGACCTTCAAGTCCGCGCTGGTCGACCTTGCGGTCGACAAACTCGGTCCGATCGGCGCAGAGATGAAGCGGCTGGTGGCCGACGCTGCCTACATAGATTCGGTGCTGGCCGACGGCGCCGCCCGGGCGGGGCTGCTTGCGGATCAAACCATGAAGTCTGTAAAGGACATCGTCGGATTCATCCACCGGTGAGGCGTTTCCCGATTGGGTTGACCCCTATGAGTGTCATTGCCCGGCTTGACCGGGCAATCCAGTCCCCCCGGTCGGTGGCTACTAGATCGCCCGGTCAAGCCGGGCAATGACAGTACGGTGGGCCAATCTAGGCTTCTCTTGTACTGCGACGACCCGTCGTGCGACCATTGCATCACGTGCGCCGATCGCAATTTAAGGATGGCGATCCCAAATAGGTTGATGAGCCGGTTCGATGAGCCGTAAGCGAAGGAGCTACGAGGCTGGTCACAAGGCGAAGTTCCTGGTGATCATCGACGATACACCTGAATGCGACCGCGCCATGTATTACGCGAGCCGCCGCGCCGCCCGCGTCGGCGTCACCGTGGTGATGCTTCGTGTCATCGAAACCCGCGATCATGGCCAGCAGTGGCTGGGGGTGGCCGACATCATGCGCGCCGAGGCCCATGAGGAAGCCAACGCCATGCTGGCGACCTTTGCGGCGCGTTCGAACGGCATAGCCGGCATCACCCCCGAATGCGTGATCCGCGAAGGCGAAGTGGCCGAGGAAATTCTCAAGCTGATCGAAGAAGACGAAGATATAGCCGTGCTGGTGCTCGCCGCCGGGGTGGATACTGAAGGGCCGGGGCCCTTGGTCTCCCATCTTGGCAGCACGGCGGGAACCTTTCCGATTCCGGTCGCCATCGTGCCTGGACATTTGAGCGACGAAGAGCTCGACGCGATGAGTTGAGCGTCAGTGCCGCTGTTGACGTGTCCGGCGGAAACTCCCATGTTGATGGGTGTCCTTGGGCCTTGAACCCAATGCGGCAGTGGAGACTTTCAGATGTTCATCCAGACCGAAGCGACGCCAAATCCCGCAACACTGAAATTTCTGCCCGGCCGGCCGGTGTTGCCGGGCGGCGCTCTCGATATTCCAAGTGCCGCGGAGGCAGCGAAATCACCCCTCGCGGAGCGCCTGTTCGGCGTTCCGGGAGTTGCCGGCGTGTTTCTCGGCAGCGACTTCGTCACGGTAACGAAGTCCGACGCGGAGTGGCAGCACATCAAACCCGCGATTCTCGGCGCCATCATGGAGCACTTCATGTCAGGCGCACCCATCGTCAACGAGGCGATGGAAGCAGCGGATGGAGCCGACGAGTTCTTCGATAGTCAGGACGCCGAGACGGTCACGATGATCAAGGAATTGATCGAGACCCGTGTGCGGCCGGCGGTCGCCAATGACGGCGGCGACATCACGTTCCGGGGTTTCAAGGACGGTATTGTGTTTCTCAACATGAAAGGCTCATGTTCCGGCTGCCCCTCCTCGACTGCGACCCTGAAGCATGGCATCCAGAACCTGTTGCGCCACTACGTGCCGGATGTGGTCGAGGTTCGACCCGTGTGATGGCCGGTACTGCCGATCACGCGCAATGATCTGTGGTCGCTCCCTTGCGCGTTCTTGCCATAGACACGGCCCTCGAAGCATGTTCCGCCGCAATCCTCGACACCGACCGCCAGGGTGGAATCGTCAGCCGCTCGCAGCCGATGATGCGAGGGCATGCCGAAGCCTTGATGCCGCTAATTGCAGCCGCCATGAGCGCGGCCGATACGGAGTTTAGCCAGCTCGATCGCATTGCCGTTACGGTCGGTCCCGGCAGCTTCACCGGGCTTCGCGTGGGCGTGGCGGCCGCCCGGGGCATTGCGCTGGCGACAGGCAAGCCCGCGGTCGGTCTGACGACGCTGGCGGCGCTGGCGGCGCCATTTTTCGAGGCGGATGAAAGCGCAGCGCTTTTGGCGGCCATCGATGCGAGACATGGTCAGGTTTACATGCAGTTGTTCGGCCCCGGCGGACGAAGCCTGATTGCCCCCCGTATTGCCTCGGTGCGTGAAGCCGTTCGCGCTGCCACGGCGAGTCCGACCCGCATCGTCGGAACTGGCGCGAAACTGATCGAGAACGCCTGGCCCGACAATGAGCGACGGCCGCCTTTGGTAAGTGCCGTGCGAGCCGCGGATGTGGCCTGGGTTGCAAGGCTGGGGGCCGCGATCGTCGATTTGACGGCTCCGGTAAAACCGCTTTATTTGCGCGAGGCAGATGCGCGTCCGCAGGATGCGGGTATTCTGCCGCGGCGATGATTCCTCCATTCCTTGTAATTTCGCCTTTGGCTTGGTGGTATTGGCTGTTCGGCGATTCAGCGTGCACGGTGTCTCCCGCCGGCACGGAGGACGCCGAACAACTCGCCGTGTTGCACGGCGCCGCATTCCGGCGCGGCTGGAGTCCTGAGGAATTCGAACGGCTGCTGATCGAGCCCAATGTAGTCGCCGACCGCGCCATGTCGGGCGCACGCCTCGCCGGATTTGCGATGTCGCGTTTGGCGGCCGATCAAGCCGAACTCCTTTCTGTCGCCGTTGCCGCGCCCCATCGCGGGCGGGGACTCGCCCGCAAATTGCTCGACGTTCATTTGCGCCGCCTCGCTCTCTATGGCATCGACGCGGTGTTTCTCGAAGTGGACGAACAAAACCTGCCAGCCCGCCGCCTCTACGCTGGACTCAGATTTCGCGAGGTGGGCCGCCGTGAGAGCTATTACGCGGATGTCGGCAAGGAGGCCGGGGCCGCTTTGGTATTGCGGCGCGATTTCGGGTGATCGGATCAGGTAGACGAATTTCATTCGTCAATTTAGAATGGTTCTATAAATTCGTGTCGCCACATACGCCCCGGTATCAGAGAAGCGGAATTCAGAGTGTCGGAATCCAGGGTGACAGACCTGCAACCCAATCACATCGAGGCTCAATGCGTGGCCAAGGGCATGCGCATGACGGAGCAACGACGGGTCATTGCACGCGTACTGTCCGGGTCCGAGGATCACCCGGACGTTGAGGAATTGTTTCGCCGCTGCGCTTTGATCGACAGCCGGATTTCGATCTCGACGGTCTACCGCACCGTGAAGCTGTTCGAGGATGCCGGTATCGTGGAGCGACACGATTTTCGTGCCGGCCGGGCGCGCTACGAGCAACTCCGCGAAAGCCACCACGACCATCTCATCAACTTGCGCACCGGCGAAGTGATCGAATTCGAGTCCATCGAGATCGAGCGTTTGCAGGCCGAAGTGGCCCGTCGGCTCGGATATCGGCTGGTCGACCATCGCCTCGAACTCTACGCCGTGCCGCTCGACGACAAGCCCAAAGGCTGAGAGGGGCTCGCGGATCCCACGCAGTTGCGAACAATCCGAGACTGAAGGTGCGGACGTTCCTTTCCATCGGGGCGATTGTCGTCCTAACTCTGGCGCTGTTGCCGTTTCAGTGGATAGCGGCGCGGATGAAATTGCCGATGCGCCGCCGCATTCCGACCTTCTATCATGGTCTCGTTTGTCGGATCCTGGGCGTTCGTATCAGGACCGTGGGACGCCGGGCTGACGAACAGCCGCTGCTGATCGTTGCGAATCATACGTCCTGGCTCGACATTTGCGTCATCACGGCTGTCGCTCCGGTGGTGTTTGTGGCCAAGCGTGAGGTATCGGCTTGGCCGATCTTTGGGCTCTTAGCCAGGCTGCAGCGCTCCGTCTTCGTCGACCGCACGCGACGGCACAAGACCCGAGACGTGAACAGCGAAATCGCCCGGCGGCTTGCCGACGGTGACCCGGTTCTGCTGTTTGGAGAAGGGACCTCGAGCGATGGCAATCGCGTGCTCCCGTTTCGCACCGCCCTGATCGGCTCGGCACGCGATGCCGTAGCCGTAGCCGAACATGCCGAGCGGGTATGGATACAGCCCCTTTCGGTCGCCTACACAGCCATGCTTGGGGTTCCGCTTGGCCGCGAAAGCCGGTGCCGCGTAGCTTGGTATGGGGGAGCACCGCTGCTGCCGCATCTGCGGCAATTGGTAGCACACGGCGCGATCGATGTGATGGTGAGCTGGGGTGATCCTATCCCTTTTGACGAATTTTCCGATCGCAAAACAGTGGCGCGTCGGCTCGAAGCCGAGGTCCGCGCCATGACGGTCGCGGTGTTGCGAGGCAGGGCGCTGGCGCCAGCCGAAATCGCAAGACCGACCAACAGGTCGACAATTGATCGCAGCGGGCCAATCAATCGGCCTGCGGATGGACATGCCGATTGATCGCCTCCCCGCCGTCTTGTCGAATCTTCGTCAAGTCGCAGACGTTGCCGGCTGTTTCATCCAGACTATGTGCTCGAGGCAGGAGCGCATCTGCCGCAACGGGGTATCCGCCGCTCTTGACGATCGCACTGATACGCGTGGACGGCAGGCGCAATGCCATCGCGAGCGCGTCTGACCTCGCCCGGATGAGCGGCGATGCGATTGGGGTGCGCCCCGCTTAATGGTAGTCGACGCGTTCGATATGATCCGCCCCCTGCTCGGTTTATATAAAGGAGATGCACAATTCATATTTGATGCGGATCGAATTTTGATCGCTTCGATCGCCTCTGACTGCTTCGAGCCGACTTGCCTGAGGCGCACGATAGTCGTTGAGTTCGCGCGCTTGATGCGGCATGTCGAGTTTTTGTAGCATCTGTTTTTCGATTCTACTGAAGCGCGTCGCGACAGCGCCTACGGCGGAAATGCAAACCTGGGGTGCCGCCGCCGATCTTTTGCCTGGGCAATTCCTTTTTGACGCAAAATCCTATATGAGCTATGTGGCCGCTCGCAGATTGCGGCGGTCTTGTAGAATTAAGGGAATCTCAAGAGCTTGCGTAAGCTCCACGTTAAATCCTACGGCTGCCAGATGAACGTCTACGATTCAAATCGTATGATCGACCTTCTGGCCCGCGACTCATCATATGTAGCAACCGGCGCTCCCGAGGACGCCGATCTCATCATCCTCAACACGTGTCATATCCGCGAGAAGGCTGCCGAAAAGGTTTATTCGGAACTTGGCCGTATCCGCAGGCTCAAGCACGAGGCGGAGCGCGCCGGCCGCAACCTCATGGTCGCGGTGGCGGGCTGCGTGGCCCAAGCTGAAGGTGAAGAGATCGTGCGCCGTGCGCCAGTCGTTGATGTGGTAATCGGACCGCAGAACTATCACCGGCTTCCGGCGCTGCTGGCGCAGGCGGAACGCGGCACCAAAGTGGTGGATACCGAGTTCCCCATCGAGGATAAATTCGATCACCTCGCGCCGCCCGCGACTGCGACAATACGCTTACGCGGCGTCAGTGCCTTCGTCACGGTCCAAGAAGGATGCGATAAGTTTTGCACGTTCTGCGTGGTGCCCTATACGCGCGGCGCGGAAGTATCGAGGCCGGTCGCCGCAGTAGTGGCCGAAGTAGAACGCCTGGCAAAAGCGGGCGTCCGCGAGATCACCCTGATCGGACAAAACGTCAACGCCTATCATGGCGAGGCCGCGGCCGGCCGGCCGGCGACGCTCGGTCACCTGTTGAATCGCCTTTCCGAGGTGCCGGGCGTCTTGCGGCTTCGTTATACGACCAGCCATCCACGCGATATGGATGAAGATCTCGTTGCCGCCCACCGTGACTTGGCGGTTTTGATGCCGCAGCTTCATCTCCCGGTGCAGTCTGGTTCTGACCGCATGCTCGTCGCAATGAATCGGCGCCACACCAAGGCCGAATACCTTGACGTGATCGCGCGGTTGCGCTTAGTCCGGCCCGACATGGCTTTTACGTCGGATTTCATCGTCGGCTTCCCAGGCGAAACCGAGGACGATTTCGGCGACACGCTGCGCATCGTCGAGGAAGTGGGCTACGCGGGGGCATTCTCCTTCAAGTATTCACCGCGTCCGGGGACGCCCGCGGCCGATCGGGCAGATCAGATTTCCGATGAGGTAAAGGCCGAACGTCTCGCTCGGCTTCAGGCTTGCATCGACCGTCAACAGAGCGCGTTCAATCGCAATTGCATTGGGCGAGAACTCGAAATCCTGCTCGAAAAACCCGGGAGGATTCCCGGTCAGTTGGTCGGTCGATCGCCATACCTACAGCCTGTGCAGGTCATGGCGCCGTCATCTTTAGTCGGCCAAATTGCAACCGTGCGAATCACCGACGTCGGATCGAACAGTCTTTTCGGGGCGTTGCGCCCCAAGAAAGCCCGGGAGTCGGCATGTGCCGGCGCAGGAGGTTAGATCGTTGGCACGACGCGTTCCCGATGCCGGATCGCTGATGGCCGGTCCGGTCGCCACCGATCCCGCCACCCAGATCGTGGTGGCATTCGACGACAACCGGCTGGCTTCGGCGTTGTTCGGGCAATACGGACAAAATCTTGCGCTGATCGAGCGCCGCCTCGGCGTGGTGGCGGAGCAGCGCGGCAACCACGTCACCGTCGCTGGCTCGCGAGACGGATGCGAGCAGGCGCGTCACGTTCTTGAAGGGCTTTATGAGGAGCTCAAGCGCGGTCGCGATCTCGCGACGGGGGATGTCGAGGGCGCGATTCGGCTTGCGATCGCGCAAGGTTCGCTGTTCGATTTCGATGCGGCGACTTCGCGCGCGAACTTCGAGGAAATCAACCTGCGCAAGCGCCAGGTGCGGGCGCGCACCGCCGGTCAAGACGCCTATATCAGGGCGCTGCGCCGCAATTCGCTTGTATTCGGCATTGGTCCTGCCGGCACCGGGAAGACTTGGCTGGCAGTTGCGTATGCGATTGCATTATTCGAGCGCAAGGAGGTCGATCGCATCATCTTGTCGCGACCGGCCGTAGAGGCCGGCGAGCGGCTGGGTTTCCTGCCTGGCGACATGCGCGAAAAGGTGGATCCCTACCTGCGTCCGATTTACGATGCATTGTTCGACCTGATGGACTCCCGGGTCGTCGAACGCGCTCTGCAGACCAACGAAATCGAGATCGCGCCGCTAGCCTTTATGCGCGGCCGAACGCTCGCCAACGCGGTCATCATCCTGGACGAGGCACAGAACGCCACCTCAATGCAAATGAAGATGTTTCTGACCCGGTTGGGCGAGAACAGCCGCATGGTCGTAACCGGCGATCCGAGCCAGGTCGACTTGCCGAGCGGCCAGACCTCGGGCCTTGCCGAAGCTGTTCGTTTGCTCGCCGATGTGGAGGGAATCAGCCGTGTCATTTTCACACACGAGGACGTCATACGTCACGAGTTGGTGGCAAAGATCGTGGCTGCCTACGACAATTCTTCGCTTCGGGGGAAAGGAATGAAATGAACAGTCCTCCATCGGGAAGTGTGGCGCCAAACCTCGCCATCGATATCCTGATCGAATCGGAGGTGTGGCTGACTCTGCCTGAAGCCGAGGACGTCGTGCGACGGGCGATCGCGTCTGCGGCTTCAAGCATCGAGATCCGCCGCCGCAACGCCGAAATCTCCGTGCTGTTGTGTGACGATGAAACTATCGCCGGTCTTAATGCGTACTGGCGCGGTCAACAGAAGCCGACAAACGTCTTGTCATTCCCGGCCCCGCCGCTACAAGGCGCGGCGCCAGATGAAAACATACCGCTTGGCGACATCGCCATAGCGTATGAAACGCTCACGCGCGAAGCCGAGGAAAACGGTAAAACGACATCGGATCACCTTTCTCATTTGGTGATTCATGGCTTCCTGCATCTGTTAGGATATGATCACCATATGGATGACGAGGCCGAACGGATGGAACGTCTGGAACGCGACATCCTGGCGGGGATCGGGGTAGCCGATCCCTACGCGGCGTGCGGTGCCAACAACTGATTTGCTTGCCATGGCCGATCCTAACGCGCGTACAATTTCCGATTCGGCGTCTCCTACCGCGCGGCACCGCGATTTTCGCGGGCTGGCACGGCGTTCGAACGGGCTCGCTCGTGAAGATCGCGAAACGTGGCTTAGTCGTATGCTGCGGGCAGCGTTCGGCTGGAGCCCCACCTCGATTCGGTCAGACCTCAAGGTCCTGCTTGACGGCGCAGCTGCCGAGACGGGTTTTTCGCCCGACGAAAGCCGGATGCTCAAGAACATCCTCAGCCTGCGCGAACGGCGTCTCGATGATCTCATGGTGCCGCGAGCTGATATTGTGGCGGTGCAGCAGGACATCCCCCTTGGCGAACTTGTCAAGGTGTTCGAGAATGCCTCCCATTCTCGTCTCGTCGTCTACAACGACACGCTCGATGAGCCTGTCGGGATGGTCCATATTCGGGACCTGATCGCATTCATGACGGCGCGCGCAACAGTCCAACCGGATGCGAGTGCGGCGCCGGGGGAGCCGCCCGCCGGTCTTAACTTTGCTGCCCTCGATCTCGCCATGCCGCTGTCGGCGACCAAGATCATCCGCACGATTCTGTTCGTGCCGCCGTCCATGCCGGCGATCGACCTGCTTGCCAAAATGCAGGCAACGCGCATTCATCTCGCGCTCGTCATCGACGAATACGGCGGTACTGATGGCCTCGCATCGATCGAAGACATCGTCGAGGAGATCGTCGGCGATATCGAAGATGAGCACGATGAAGCCACTGAACGTGCCGTCATCCGTCAGCCAGATGGATCATACATCTCGGCCGGCCGCGCGAGTCTCGAAGAGGCAGTCGCCGTGATCGGCGCGGAATTCGACGTCGGCGATGCCGCCGAGGAGGTCGATACAGTCGGCGGCTATATTGTCACGCTGATTGGCCGGGTGCCGGTGCGCGGCGAATTGGTACCGGGGCCGGGTGCGTTCGAGATCGAGATTCTCGACGCCGATCCGCGGCGCGTGAAGCGGGTCCGGATATATCCGCGCAAGCCGGCGGTGCGGGCAGCCGAACGTACCCCCTCCCGCAGACCGGAAACAGCGCCGCGCGCCGCTGCACCGTCAACCGATAAGGATGAATCGACTTCCGTTTCGGCCTCCGCCGAACACAATTCACCGCAAGTGCAAGTGAAATCGAAGCCGTGAGGTGGTTCAGCCTGGCCAAACCGGTCATTCTGGCCCGGGGATGGCGCAGGGCGCTGATTGCGTTTCTAGCGGGAGCAGTATCGACCCTTGCGCTGGCGCCGCTCAATCTTTGGCCGGTGATGTTCGCGACGTTTCCGCCGCTCGTCTGGTTTCTTGACGGTGTCGGGGCAGCGCGGTGGGCCGGCATCGGGGCGGCCTTTGCGATCGGTTGGTGGTTTGGGTTTGGATATTTTCTCGCCGGGCTCTACTGGATCGGCTCTGCTTTCTTGGTCGACGTGAGGACGTTCGGCTGGTTGCTGCCGTTCGCCGTGACGATGTTGCCGGCTGGGCTTGCGGTGTTTACCGGAGGCGGCTTCGTGGTTGCACGGTTGTTGTGGACTCCGGGCCGATTTCGGGTGCTGACCCTGGCCGCGGCGCTGTCGTCAGCCGAATGGCTGCGAGGCCACATGTTCACGGGGTTTCCGTGGAACGCCTTCGGCTATGCGCTCACGACGCCGCTGCCGCTTGCCGAAAGCGTTGCAATTTTCGGGATCTGGGGTCTGACTTTTGTCGCGGTGGCGGTGTTCGCCACTCCTGCGGTGTTGGCAAATGACGCCCGCCGGTCGCTGACACCGATCGTATTGGCCGGTTTCGTGCTCGCGACGCTCGCGGGCTACGGCGGATTGAGGCTCGCCAGCAACCCGACCGACATGGTGGACGGCGTGCATCTGCGGATCATGCAGCCCAATATACCGCAGGACGAGAGATTCAGTTACGCAGCAAAGTCGCAGATCATGAACCGTTATGCTGCGATGTCGCAAGGTACGGGCGTGGCGGTGCCCCCACCCTACCCTCCCCCGCAAGCGGGGGAGGGTAGGGTGGGGGCACGCGGCGGTTTGGGCGATGTCACCCATTTGATCTGGCCGGAATCAGCGTTTCCGTTCTTTCTGACGCGCGAACCCGATGCGCTCTCCATGATCGCAGACATGCTGGCGCCCAACACGACGCTGATTACGGGTGCAGCGCGTCCGGCAGAGGCGGCATTGGGCCGCGACAAGAAGCGCGCCTATAACTCCATCTATGTGATTGACCACAGCGGTACCATTCTGGCGAGCTATGATAAGTTGCATCTCGTACCGTTCGGTGAATACCTGCCGTTTCAGGACTTCCTCGAACGCGCCGGCTTGACGCAGCTGACCAGTGTCCCGGGCGGATTTTTGCCTGGCGGGCAAAGGCGCAGGATTGCGGTTCCGGGAGCGCCCGACATGCTGCCCCTGATTTGCTACGAAGCG
>Ga0210402_10002932_pt1 | contig 16283 bp, 10 predicted proteins | sample IncBWC7MmetaG_FD_161055 | JGI IMG/M metagenome (GOLD analysis project Ga0210402, IMG submission 161055) | Forest soil microbial communities from Barre Woods Harvard Forest LTER site, Petersham, Massachusetts, United States - Inc-BW-C-7-M | ecosystem: Environmental > Terrestrial > Soil >... | reverse complement strand
ACATCAACTGTCGCTGCGACGTCCGTTCACTCGCCGAACCTGAACCCGATCAACACGTCTTCGCCAAGTTCAAGCACTTGTTGCGCGATGCCGCCGCGCGCTCGGCCGAAACTATCTGCGCCACAATCGGCGAAATCCTCCGAGCATTTACGCCCAACCGAATGCGCCAACTATTTCCGAAACTCAGGCTATGCCCAATCCTAAAAGAATCATGCTCTAGTCTTCGTCCGGCTCGCGCACGACCGGCGGTTCGTCGGCGCCGTCCTCTTCCTCTTCCTCTTCCTCTTCGTCCTTGTCGTCTTCATCAGGATCTCGGGGCGGCATCGTGTTGCCCATGATCACGAAGGGACTCCAGTCGATCAACCTGCTGGAAAATTCCTCGGGGATGTGTGGGGTCATGTTGTTGCTCCTCGGGTGTGGACCCTAGGGGATTTTACCCCCTCTGCTCCGGTTTCCGCATGAGGGTTAGCGCCGCACCGTTTGCAGGGCATGCCAGCGGTGGTCCGCCTGCGGCGGCTCATGTTCGTGATGCCGAGCTAAGTGGCGGTGAGCATACCCCCTACGCGATTTGAGGGAATTAAACGGCAACGATTGCTGTTTCAGCCTGCGCAGCATCATCCGGCGCTTTCGGAAGGGGTGAGGGAATTACGGTAATGATCATTACTGCGTATTCCGATGAGTCGGCGTGCCCTGGGCGAAGCCAGCGCCATGCAGCGGGGAGGTTCCCGCCTTGAGCGTGACGAAAAAAGCTCCGCCGGCAGGCTCGCATGAGCGAGCCTGCCGCGGCGCCCGAGCCGAGAACTATCCGGCCCTGGCCGGCGCTTGCGTGCGGCCGTTCTGGTAGACGGCGCTCTCGAAGTTGCTCAGCAGATCCAGCGCCTTGCCGTCGGCGAAGGGCAGGATCTGGGTCAGCACGACACCCGTGACCTTCTTCTTCGGGTCGAGCCAGAAGTAGGTGTTGGCCAGCCCCGCCCACGCCAGGCTGCCGGCGCTGCGCCGGCTGGGCACGTCCTGGGTGTTGATCATGTAGGCCAGGCCCCATTTCTTGACCATGCCGGGGAAGAACTCGGCATCGTTGGTCAGGTCGGGCTGGGCCGTCTTGAGCAGGGTGACGTTGAGGTCGCCCATGCTGTTCTTGTTCACCAGGGCGACGGTCTCAGGCTTGAGGATCTGCGCGGTGCCGAGCTTGCCGTTCGCCAACAGCATGCGCAGGAACGTCAGGTAGTCTGGGCCGGTCGAGTAGAGGGCACCGCCGCCCATAAAGAACTCGGGCGCCTGCGGCATGCCGAACTCGATCGGGCTCAGCTTGTCGTCGGCGCCGCGACTATGGACGGATGCCAGGCGTGCCTGCTGGTCGGGTCGCAGGATGAAGACCGTGTCTTTCATGCCGAGCGGTGTGAAGATGCGTTCGCGCATGTAACCGTCCAGCGACATGCCGCTCACCCGCTCGACCGCCTTGCCGGCCCAGTCGATGTTGATGCCGTACTGCCACTTGTCGCCGGGGTCGGCGGTCAAAGGCACCTTCAGGGCCTCGAGCTTGCAGGTGCCGATGCCAGGTATGTTGGCGACCTTCATGTAGCGCTCGATATCCTTGTTCCACAGGTCGTAGCCGAAGCCTGCCGTGTGGGTCAGCAGATGACGCAGCGTGATCGGCCGCTTGGGCGGCCTGAGCTTGGGCTTGCCCTCGGCGTCGAAGCCCTCCAGCACCTGAGCGGCGCTGAGCTCCATCACGACGTCGCTGATCGGCTTGTCGAGACTGAGCTTGCCCTGCTCGACCATCTGCATGGCGGCGATCGACGTCACCGCCTTGGTCATCGAGGCGATCCAGAACATTGTGTCCGGCGTCATCGCCGCACCGGTCACGAGATTGCGCTTGCCGAAGGCGCCTTCGTAGAGGACGCCCTTGTCGTCGGCGGCGAGCGCCACAACGCCAGGGACATTGCCGGACGAGACCGCGTCGCCGAGGACGGCGTCGATCTTGGCCTTGTCGGCCCAGGCCTGGCCCGGCCAGAACAAGGGCATACCCGATGCCAGCAAAGCGCCGGCGCCGGCCTGGATCGCGGTTCTGCGTGTGACTGTGTTGGCTTGATCGTGCTTGTCGTCAGCCATCGTCCTGTCCTCCCATTGGCTTTAAGGGACACGTCGTATGCTGCTCTGTCGGCACTACCCGACAACTATAGCGCGCACCTGAAGGACGAGCGATTGTTCTAAGGTGGCAACCTTTGACCCAATTGATAGCGGGCTTCCGGGCCCTCTCCACTACCCCTGTGTGCCTTGGAGGCATTGCCAGATGCGAGCATCCTTTTGGCGGTGCTCACGTTCATCTGGTGCGTGGTTCTAGAAGAACCTTTTAGGAGATGGAGCATCTCATGGCGGAGGCCCTGTTACTCATCATGGCTGTTAGCCTGGGAACCATTAGTTATGTAGTGGCCCATGAATTAGCCAAGCGTAATCGCTGAATTGCCTGCTGGGCGCATCCGCTACGCGATTCCGGTGCGCTTTGCCTTTGAACGCGGCGCCAGCTCGGAGCTGCGCGCCAGCCGATCGCCGCGCGCTTCACCATTGCGCGGCAGACTTGAGGGTCTGCCACCGGCGTTCGTGGTGACGGCCGAATTTGATCCATTGCGCGACGAAGACATCGCCTACGCGGAGGCCGTGGCCGCGGCCGGCGTGCCGGTCGAGCAGTTGCAGGCGCGTGGCCACTTCCACTCATCCTTCACCATGGTCGACGTGATCGCGACCGCCGTGGGCGGCCGCGAGAAGATGGCTCAAGCCTGCAGCGCTTTGCCGGCGTGGAAGAGCCAAGGGTCTTGCCAAAAGCCGCGGAATAGCACGGTTCGAAGACCGGATTGGATTGGCGGCGCTTCGGTCAACCCACGAGTTGACCAAAGCGGCCGGACTCTAACTCACGAACTGGTACCGCTTCGGGGGCAGGCCAGCACCGGCGGGCAATAGCGTGTACGATCAGCCGAGTCGTTGGCGGCGACCCGGACTCTACGGCGCCCTGAGCGCCGCTGCTCGCTGCCGCGTTTGCAGACAGACATGATCGCACGGCGGTGCCCGAGAGACTTTGTCGACTCATGCATCACAGAAGTCTGGGAGCTCCTGGAACGGATAGTACATGAGACGACAGACAGCCCCGGTATCACGCGCGCTGCCTGGAGCAGAAACGAAGAGATGGCCGCAGACCTCGTACGCGCCTTTGCGCGGCGGCATGGCCTGCAGGTATTGAACGACGCGTTTGGAAACATTCAGTTCCTGCTTCCCGGTGTCGATCCTTCGACGCCCTGCGTCACGACGGGCTCGCATCTCGATTCGGTGCCGCACGGCGGCAACTACGACGGCCTGGCCCGGAACAGATCGCCTTCCGTCGTTGTCTCGTTCTTCTTCGGCCGCATCGTCTTCTCCGGATGCGGCAATCGAATCACAGCTCTCTTCCCGAGGGAATCCGAAAAGCTAAATCGCAAGGTTCGCGAGCCTCATACCCCTAAACCTTGCAATCCAAAACCCACCGATCTGCAAAAAAACAGATTCGTCTTCAACCGTTTAACCATTGTTCACGGGCGACTACTTTTCATCGTTGTTGCCATTCTGGCGACCGGGGGCCTTGAGGCACAGCGAGGCCGACTTGCTGGCTTGGCTGAACTACCGCAACATCGCCGCATAACATCAACCAACAGATGCGCCAGATCCTCTCTTCCACATAGACAAGATCTGTCTCTATTTATCTGACGACGGACATACAATCCGCTTTTACATTTCGTACCGCGCCACCTACGATCCGGTTGAGGAATGGGCAGAAAGAGTATGCTTTAGCAATAGCTTGCCGCCAATTCACTTAAGCTCTCGTGAGAGGCGACACATGACACCAATCGCTCGCCGCGGCCCGTGGGAGGCCGTGGTTGCATGAGTACCGTGAACAAATACGCCATTTACCGTCATCTCGGCATCGAGGCGCATGGTTCTCCCTCGCCGGAGCATGCGTCGGTCGACGTGGTCTCGGAGGAGGCCAAGTTGCACAAGCGCGCCGACATGACGTGGAAGGATCACCTCGTCATGCTGCTGCAGATCGGGGCAGAGATCGAGCACAGCCTGATGGTGCAGTACCTCTACGCCGCCTATTCGCTGGGCGGCGATAACGTGCCGGCCGACCAACAGAAAATGGTGCGGGGCTGGCAGGCGGATATCCTAGCGGTGGCCAAGGAGGAGATGGGCCACCTGCTCACCGTGCAGAATATCCTCATGCTGATCGGCGCGCCCATCAATCTCGGGCGCATGAACCTGCCGTGGGACATCGAGTTCTACCCCTTCCCGTTCCAGCTCGAGCGGCTCTCGCTCGATTCGGTTGCCTGCTACGTGTACGCCGAGATGCCATCCGAGAAGGAGTTCGCCGAGGCGCCAAAGCGCAGCGGAGGCCAGCTGCTCGGTCGCTACCAAAGGTTCGAGCAGAAGGACCGCGCACGCATCATTGAGCGCGTGAGCAAGCGCACCACCAAGCGCGGTGCGCACCGCGTCGGCCGTCTCTACAGGGAGATCATGGACCTTTTGGGCAACAGCGAGCTTATTCCGGACCAGATGTTCGAGGAAAAGACCTACGCGTTCCAATCCTCGAGGGACGACTGGGGCCGCGGTTATCAGCCCCGGCCGCGCATGCTCGACGCCGAAGGCAGTCTGGTGGGCGAGGCCCAAGCGGAGCCCGGCATCCGCCGGGCCCACGTCATGGTCGACCGGTGCGCCACCCGTTTGCAGGCGACGGCCGCGCTGAGGGCGCTCAGCCATCAGGGCGAGGCGCCGTTGCTGGCCACCAAAGAATCCGACGAACACTCTCACTTCGATCGCTTCCTCAAGATCTACCAGCAATTCGATGATCTCAACGGGAGGTGGGATCCGGCTCGGCCGGTGCCGACCAATCCCACGACCATGCGCGACCCCGACGCGCAGGACGACAAGTGCTACATCTCCGCGCAGCGTTCGCAGGAATGGGCAAGCCTATTCAATCTCCGCTACCGCATGCTGCTCAAGTACCTCGCTCATACATTCCAGCTGGCGCGGACCGTGCCGGGCGACAGGCCCAACCTGCGCGCCATGGTCATGCACCGCGTGTTTGGCGAGATGTACAACCTCAAGACCATCGCCGGCATCCTCGTGCGCCTGCCGCAGCACGATAGAGCCAACGATCCCGCGCGCGCCGGACCGCCCTTCGAGATTCCCTACACGCTCGACCTGCCAGTCGGCGAGCTCGAGCGCTGGATTCTCCATCGCGACCTGATCAGCAGCTCCAGGGCGCTTTGCGAAAAGCTGCTCGACCATCCCGACACCGAAGAGCGCGCCTACCTCGCCACGCTGAGGGAGCTCGACGGCCAGACCGACACCTGGGTCGAGCGCATCATCGCCGGTCATGTGGGGGCGGAAAGGATGATTCCATGACGATCCGCCAACTGTGCCTTCTGCCGCCGCTCGCCATTGGACGCCTTGGCTCAGCGCCCAAGCCGATGGACAACTACACGATCGACGACAATCCCGACCAACCTCTCGGCTACCGCCGGCTCAAGCCCGAGCCCACGCTGACCGTCGACGAGGCGAGCGGTGAGATCCACGAAGAGCCGCCCGCAGAGACCCTGGAATTCAAGCAAGGCGATCGCATCCGGCCGGTGGCGCCGTTTCTCGAAGTCTTCGCGGTCACCGACAACGACGTACTGGAGCCGCTTACCGTTGAATTGCTGCGCCACCACCAGCTCGACGAGACCGCGATCTCCTGGCGCGCCTCGGTCGCCAACCGCAAAGTGGTCCGGCGCACCGCCAACGAGGACGACCTGGTCGCGGCGGACACCGACTGGTTCGGCGGCCACGCGCCGCAACGGCTCGAGGGCCATTGCAAGAACTTCATCTCGCCCCAGGCATTCATCGATTTCGGGTCGGTGCGCTTCATCAAGCCCAACCGCGACTTTTCCGAAATCCGGCTGCGCTTCACGCCCGCCAAGGGCCTGATCTACGGGCCGAGCCCGGACGAGGAGGACAAGGGCGATCCGATCATCGATCCCGACCGCGCCATCTACGACCGGACGAAGGGGTGGCTGGCCTTCGGTGCGGACGATGACGCCGCGGGCGGCGATGAGAACGGCAAGCAGGAATTTCAGAACGAGACTCTGCCGCCCTCCCTATATGCCATAAAGCCGCCAGCGCCGTCGTGGCTGCACAACAATGTCGCGATCAGCCGCGGTTACCTCGATGATGCCTGCGACGGCTTCGTCGAGGTGAAGCTGGTTCTTGCCGACGGCAAGACCGAGCTCACCGCCGCGGCGCGAATCTGCGCGGGCCCGCCGGCGGTTGTGCCCGATTCGCTGTTTGTGCGCAGCTTGGCCGACGATCTCGACCAGGTGATCAACGGGCCCTACGTGCCGGCCGACGAGCCTTTTTCCGTAACGCGCGCACGCGCCGAGGAGATTGTGCGGCGCGCCTATGAGACCGTTCGCTTCATGAACGTGGCGGTGATGAACGGCAACAACTTCAAGGGCCGTTCGGCGCTGACGCTCGATTCGATGCCCGAGGAGGAGGCGGCCGGCACCCAGCGCGCGATCCGTCCCGTGATGTCGCCGAGCACTGTGGACACCTTCACTATTATGGCGTTGCACGAGCAGGTCTACGCCGCGCTGCGCGGTGGCGCCGCGCCGTGGTTCCTGCAGCTTTTGCGCCAGCCCGAGGAAGTTGCCGACTTCACCGATCGCGGTCGGCGCAAGATGCCGGCGTTGATGTGCGGCGCCGACAATAACTACCTGGCGCTCACCTATCGCCAGATAAACACCATCCACAGGGTCCGCAAGGGCACGCTCTTCCAGCCGTCCAGCGTCGCACATCAGCCGAAGCCCTCCAGGCTCACGCCGCGCAACCTTACCGCCCAGGTTCACTACAAGGCGGCGGGCAATCCGGTCAGCTCGAGGCCCGTGACCTCGGTCGCCAATTGCTGCCCGGGGCTCGAGCTCGACTTCCGCGCCGTATGGCGGCGCGTCTTCAAGGGTCTGGTGCTGCGCGAATATGACAGCCTAGTGGTCGACGTCGACGGCGACTGCCAACCGGACCTGCGGTTTCTGAAGGGCCATCGCCTGCTGCGCGTCTATCTGCCGGATGCGATGGTGATTCCAATGGTGACACACATCACAGGGCCGGCCTCGTCCGATCCCCGCAATCAGGTCAAGCTCACGACGGACAAGAACCCGGCGGGCCTGGCGCCGCTCGAGTGGTCCAACGCGCTCGCCCGTGTGCTGCCGCACAAGGGCAAGCAGCTACGTTGCGACTTCACGAAGGATGAGGCTTGGGAGTGGGAGCAGGCGCCCGACCCGTGGAAGGACGTGACGAGCGCCTGGTTCGAAGTGCGGCCGTTCTTCGCCGACGACACGGCCGTCATCGCCAAAGAGCTCGCCGGCGCCGGCGAGCTGACGCAAGGCCTCTGCTCGCCGTGGCAGAACGACTACCGCGAATGCTCCTGCTACTATTGGGCCTCGGCCCGGCCGGACTATGTCAACGTGGAACCGACGGCAAGCGGGCTTAGCGGCGGCGACAACTGGCTGCAGAAAGACCGCACCGGCGACTACGTACCGGACGACTACGTCGATTCCCGCCTGATCCTCTACGACGATCTGTTCCTCGACTGGGAGCATTGGCTCAGGTTCCAGATCGGCGGGCAGGACAGGGACAAGACTTGAGCCGCGCTGACGCCCTGCAAAGCATCGAGGCGTCGCGGCCGCGCGTTCGCCACGCCCATCTGCTCGAAACCGCCGCCGGGCGACATCTGTTCGTGGCCGACGGCAGCCGCCTGTTCGACATCGAGGCGGGACTGTTCAGCCAATTCAAGGAGGCGATCGACGACGGCACCGCTTACAGGGTGGAAGCGCTGCTGCGCGAGGTGGGTCTCAGTGGCCGACCTCTGATCGACAACAGTCCGCTGCCTGCGCCGACAATGCACGCGCTGTCGTTGGCGGTGGCCCAGAAATGCAATCTGGGATGCACCTACTGCTATGCCCAGCAGGGTGAGTTCGGTGGCGCGGCGAAGAACATGGCGCTGGAGGACGCCGAGCGGGCGGTCGATTTGCTCATAGAGGGCGCGCAGCCCGGAGCGCGATTGAACCTCGCGTTCCTCGGCGGCGAGCCGCTGGTCAATCGCCGCGTGCTGCAGGCCGCGACCCTGCGCGCCGCGGAGCGCGCTGAGCGCCGTGGCTCCACCATCACGTTTTCCATCACGACCAACGGCACCTTGCTCACCGAGGCGGACGCAGACTTCTTTGAAAGGCATGGTTTTGCGGTGACCATCAGCCTCGACGGTCCGCGGGCGGCGCACGATGCGTTGCGGCCTTACAAGAACGGGCGCGGAAGCTTCGACACAGTGATGCGCAGGCTCGGACCGTTGCTGTCGCGCCAGCGACGCATGCAAGTCAGCGCGCGCGTGACGGTGACGCCATCGAACCTGGATTTGCGCCGGACCCTCGACGAATTCATCGCCTCGGGATTCCACAGCGTCGGCTTCTCGCCGATGCTCGCCGCGCCCAGCGGAATGGGCGAGATGCAAGCGGATGATCTCGAGATCATGTTGGGGGAACTGATCGATTGCGGGCGTGCGTACGAGCGTCATGTGCTGGCCGGCGAGCGCTACCCGTTCGCCAACATGGTCAACGCCATGCGCGAGCTCCAGCGCGGCACCCACAGGCCCTATCCCTGTGGCGCCGGCGCCGGCTATCTCGGCGTTTCTGCCGACGGCGAGCTCGCCGCCTGCCACCGCTTCGTCGGTGACGAGGAGGGCGCCATGGGCTCGCTCGCCGCCGGCATCGATCGCGCCCGCCAGGAACGCTGGCTGGCCGAGCGCCATGTCCACCGCCAGGAGCCCTGTAATTCGTGCTGGGCGCGCTATCTCTGTGGCGGCGGCTGCCACCACGAGGTGATCAGGCGCGGGCGGCCGGCCTGCGACTACATCCGCGGCTGGCTGCACTACTGCCTCGGCGCCTATCTGCGCCTGTCGGCGGCGCAGCCGGGTATGTTCGGAAGATGAGCACGGTCTCAGTCATAGGCGGCGGGCCGGCCGGCAGCACCTTTGCGGCGCGCATGGCCCAGCTCGGCCATCATGTCGTGCTGCTCGAGCGTGAGTCCTTTCCGCGCCGGCGACTGGGCGAGTCGCTGAGCCCCGGCGTGCTGCCGCTGCTCGCCATGACTGGCGCTCGTGCGGCCGTCGAAGCGGTCGGGTTCCGCAAGGTGCGCACCGTGCGCGTCTGCTGGGACAATGGCGAGGAAGTCCGAGACGACCCGCGCGAGCAGGGACTGATCGTCGATCGCGGAATGTTCGACCGTCTGCTGCTCGACCGGGCACGGGCGCTCGGCGTGCGGGTCGTGCAGCCAGCGCTCATGTGCTCCACGCACCATCAAGGTGGCCGCTGGCTCGTCGAGGCGACGGCGCCCGACGGCCCGGTCACCTTCGAAGCCGACTTCGTCGCCGATGCACGCGGCCGGGACATGCGTGCCCGCACGCGACGCTGGACCGGCGCGCGCACCTTGGCGCTGCATGCCTACTGGCGCGGCGCCGGCTTACCCACTGAGCCGCGTATCGAGGCGGGAGAGGAGGCCTGGTACTGGGCCGTGCCGCTGCCCGACGGCACCTGCAACACTCTGCTCTTCGTCGACGCAAGGCGCTTCCGTGTGGGCGGTGAGGGCACCCTGACGGATCGCTTCCTGAATCTGCTCGGCCGCTCGACACTGATGGCCGACGGTGGCGCGGCCGAGATGATCGCGCCGCCGTCAGCGATCGATGCCACAGCATATATCGACGAAGCGTGCGCGTCGACGATGTCGCTTAAACTGGGCGACGCGGCTCTGGCGCTCGATCCGCTTTCGTCGAGCGGCGTGCAGAAGGCGATCCAGGGCGCACTGTCTGCGGCGATCGTAGCCAACACCCTGATGCGCCGGCCGGAGCTTGGAGAGACCGCGCTGCAGTTCCATCGCTCGGGCCTCGACGAGGCATCGCAACGCCATCGCAGCTGGGCGGCCGGCCATTACGGCCGGGTCGCGGCGAAAGGCGGTGGGCCATTCTGGCAGAGCCGCGCCGCCGACGCGGTCGCCGAAGAGACCCCGGCGCCGCCGCGCCCGGATCCGGCCGGGAAGATCCTGGCCTCGTGTGGCGTGATGCTGTCGCACGAAGCTGAGTTCGTCGAACTGCCCTGCATCGAGGGCGAGTTCGTGGCGCTCAAGCAGGCGGTGTGCCATCCCGCGCTGGACGGGCCGCTCGCTTTTCTCGGCGGCCGCGAGGTAGCGCCGCTGCTGCGCCGCCTGCCAGCTGGCGTGACGCCGCACGAATTGGCGCGCGCATGGTCCGACAGCATGCCCCACGGGCAAGCCACCGCCATCGCCGACTGGATGCTCGACCGCGGCCTCCTTGTCGCGCAGGAGGGCGCGCTATGAGCGGCCCGATCATCGACTGGCTCGGCCGCAACGATCTCGGCCAGTATGCTCAGGTGTTCATCGACAACGAAGTCGACCTAGCGACCCTGCGCGTACTGACCGACGCCGACCTCAAGGAGCTCGGGCTGCCGTTCGGCCCGCGCAAGCGGCTGCTGGCTGCGTTGCGACAAGATCGCCCGGCCGAATCGGTGATGGGTGTCCTGACGCCGGAAGGCGAGCGGCGCCAGCTCACAGTGCTGTTTTGCGATTTGGTCGGGTCCACGGAACTGGCCCTGCAGGTCGACCCCGAGCTCCTGGAAACGATTATCCAGAAGTATGAAGACGCGTGCGAGGCCTGCATCGGCCGCTATGACGGCTACGTTTATCGGCTCCTGGGCGATGGCGTCTTGGCCTTTTTCGGCTTTCCCCTGGCGCACGAGGGCGAGGCTGCCCGGGCGATCCGGGCGGCGCTGGAGATCGTCGAGACTATATCCCACTTGGAAGTGCCGGCGGTCGAGCGTCTCACGGTGCGAATCGGAATTGCCACGGGAATTGTCGTGGTGGCGCCAGGCAAGCGCAACGTCATCGGCGAAACCATGAACCTCGCGGCTCGCATGCAAGGCGTCGCCGAGCCAGGAGGCATCGTCGTGAGCGATCGCGTCTACCGGTTGGCCGGCGGGGAGTTCGACTATGAGAACTTGGGCGAGCTCGATCTGAAGGGCATCGCGACGCCGACGCGCGCGTACCGCGTGGTGGGAGTGAGCGCGGCCGTCAGCCGGTTCGACGCTGCCGTCCGAGAGACGATGTCGCCCCTCGTCGGACGAGCGCACGAGATGGAGGTTCTGCTCGCGCGCTGGCAATCGGTCCGCGATCAGCGTACCGGCCAGGCCGTGCTGCTGTCGGGGGAGCCGGGCTTCGGGAAGAGTCGTATCGCCAGCGCGCTTCTCGAGCGCCTGAAGGCGGAAGGCGCGCGCTCGTTGCGTTTTCAATGCTCGCCCTTCTACGTCAATAGCGCCTTTTATCCGATCATTGCCAATTTCGAGCGACTGCTCAAGTTCGGCCGCGACGAGTCGCCGGACTCCAAACTGGATAAACTCGAAGCGCTAGTCGTTGGGGACTACGGCCTGCCTCTTGGCGACGTACGGTTGGTCGCCGCCATGCTTTCCGTTCCTCACGAGCAACGGTACGGTTCGCTCGGCATGACGCCCCGGCTCATGAAGGAAGAGACCATCCGCGTGCTGGTGGATATAGTGAAGGCGGCGTCGCATGCGCAGCCGTGCCTGTTGCTGTTCGAGGATATGCACTGGGCTGACCCGACAACGCTGGAAGCGTTGGGCGTCCTCATTAAAAGGCTCGGTGATGTTCCCCTGCTCGCGGTGCTCACTCACCGGCCTGAATTTGAACCGCCGTGGTCCAGATATCCGTACGTGACGGCTCTCGCCCTCGCAAGGTTGGCTCCGGCACAGAGCTGGGAGCTCATATCGAACCTGACCGTCGGGAAAGCGCTTCCGGATGACCTTGTCGAGCAGATCATCGCCAAGACGGACGGTATCCCGCTCTTCATGGAGGAGTTGACCAAGACGATCATCGAGTCCGGCGACCTGATCGATCAAGGGGATCGCTACGTCTATGCCCGCCCGTTCCTCAGCGTTGCGATCCCGGAGACGCTGCGCGACTCGCTGATGGCACGCCTGGACCGCGTCGCGGCGGTAAAGAGAATCGCTCAAGTCGGCGCGGTCATCGGACGCGAGTTCGGTTACGAACTCCTCGCCGAGATCGAGATGATGAGCGAGGCAGCACTTGTCGACGTCCTCGCGCGCCTCGTTGCCTCCGAGCTGGCTTCCTGTCGAGGCGAGATCCCCGAGTCGGTGTATACGTTCAAGCATGCCCTCGTGCAGGACACGGCCTACGACTCGCTGCTGAAAAGCCAGCGGATGACGATCCACGGCAAGATCGCGCAGGCGCTCGAAAAGCGCTGGCCCGAGAGCCGGGACACCAAACCGGAGCTGCTGGCCCACCATTATACGGCCGCGGGTCTGTTCGAGGCCGCCACCCCCTACTGGAGGCGGGCCGGCGAACTGGCCATGCAGCGCTTTGCGCTCCGCGAGGCGATAACGCATCTCAACAACGGCATGACGTTGATCGAGAAGCTGCCCCCGGGCCCTCAGCGCGATCTCATGGAGTTGGAGCTGCGCACGGTCCTGGGCCCTGCCGTGGTCGCACAGCACGGTTGGGGGCAAGACGAGGTCAGCCGCATTCTCGAACCTGCGTGGTTGCTGGCCGAATCACTTGGTCACCGTCCGGCCTATACCCCGGTCCTCCACGCACTGTGGGTGCATTATCTGTGCGTGGATCAGCTTGCCGTGTCGCTCCAGACGGCCGAGAAGCTGCTCGCCGCCGGGGCCGCCGCTCGCGACGACGGCTTGGAATGTGTGGGCCATCGGGCGGCAGTAGGGTCGTATTACTGGTTGGGCGATTTCACCGCGGCGCGCCAGCATGGAGATGCGCTGCATGCCATGTACGATCCTCGACGCCATTGGCATATCGCCCAGCTCACCAACACTGACCCACTGACCGGCGATGGGATATACCGCGGGCAGTATCTCTGGATTCTAGGTTACCCTGATCAGGCGCGGGCGGCGAGCGATGCGAAAGACGAGCACGCGCGGCGACGCAACCACCCGTTCGATCTCGCCTTTGCCCTCACCCTCGGTGCCCAGGTCTTCGACTACCTCTGCGAACCCACAGAGCTGCTGCGCCGAACCGAGGAGGCGGAGCGTATCTCTCGGGCCCACGGCGTCGCGCTGTTGGGGGAGATCATGGTCGAGATCAGCCGTGGCATCGTCTCGTTGCGCGCCGGCCGCGCGGCCGAAAGCGTAGGGCAGCTCGACAAGGCGATCGGGCGACTTACCTCGACGGGACACAGAGTCTGGGTCCGCTATCTTCGCGCCCTGCAGGGTGAAGGTCTTGCCCTGACCGGAGATCTCGAGGGCGCTAGGGCGCTCATCGACGAGAGCATCGCTGCAACCGAGCGCGGGGAAGAGCGGGTCCACTACGCCGAGCTGCTGCGGCTCAGGGGATGGGTGCTCATGCTGCAGGGCGAACACTACGCGGCGGAGAATGCCCTGCGGGCCTCGATTGAGGTGGCGCGCGTTCAGAAGGCGAAATCGTGGGAGCTACGCAGTAAGACGACCTTGGCTCGGCTGCTGGCCGAGTGTAGCAGTCGCGCCGAGGCGCGCGCGATGCTCAAGGAAATCTACGACTGGTTCACCGAAGGCTTCGATACGAAGGATCTCAGGGAGGCCAAGGTGCTCCTCGATCAATATCAGTAGTGACCGGGCCTGCGCGGACCGGTTGGCGCATCAACTGACAATAAGGGAGACACAAATGATCAAATCGAAAGCCATCCATCAGGCCATCCTGGCCACCGAAAAGATCTTCATGGCCGCCTACAACCGCCACGATGCGCCGGCGCTTTCCGCGCTTTACACCACGGACGCGGAGATCATGCCGCCCAACACCAAGCTGGTGAAGGGACCGAAGGCGCTGCGGGGCCTGTTCAAGAGCTTCTGGGATGCGGGCGACGTCCGGATCAAACTTGAGACCGTCGAGGCCGACGGCTCCGGCGAGTTCGGCTACGAGGTCGGCAAATACATGCTCAGCGGCAAGACCGGTAAGGTGAACGACAAGGGCAAGTACATCGTCGTCTGGAAGAAGGTCGCCGGCAAATGGATGCTCTATCGCGACATCTTCAACAGCGACAAGCCGGCAGCTTAGTTGTTCCTTGTGGATGCTGACGGCCCGTCTTTGCGGGTCTGGGTAGCAGCCGAGCAGGTCATCGCCGATCGGATGATCCGCCTCGTCAACGGCACGCTCCCCTGGCCCTTCATCGATCCGGCAAAGGCGCTGCCCTGAAATGCGCACGGTCTCGCCCAGATAGGGCGCCTTGATCGCCCTAGCGATGTTGTCAGCGTCGGCCTCGGAAGCGCCGGCCATGATGGCGTCAACATAGGCGCCCAGCGGGCTCAAGCTCGAGTTCGAGCGGCGAATGACGCCGTCGACCTTTAGCGCCCATCCGGTGTGCAGGCTGCCGATCGGGATGATGCTGAAGCGGGATCGGTCGGTCATGACCGAAGGATACCCAAGTCATCGGCGCGCAGTGACCAGACGATAGGGCTTTAATGCTCGTCTTTCGGCATCCAGCCGCATTGCCGACCGACGTCCCGAAGCGCTTCGCGCGCGCCCTGGACCGGAAAGGTCGCGTGGATCGGCTCCCCGAAGTATCGTGTAAGGTTCATTTTCAGCACGCCCGCGTCGAGAAACGATCTCACGAATGGAATTCCAGCGCCCTTCCAGAGGCCTGTGCACAAATCGCCGGCGCAGACGTTCCAGTACGCCCGATGAACGGGACCGCCATCGACCGTGTATTCCGCTCGGACGATGTCGCCAGCAAATACCAGGTAATCTGCACTCATGAATACACTCGTACTGTCATTGACGCAGCTCACGACCAGTCGAGCGGGCCTGGTACCATGGCTGTCGTCGACGACGCCCGCGATTTTGGCGGCCGTCCCGTTTTGCCCACTCGAGGTGCTTGACACGCTGAACCGGGTCCACTCGCCTGCAGTCGCCGGCTGGATGCTAATGAGGGCAGCAATCGCTATTCCAATGCCTCGCATTGGCACTCCCCAAAGAGTCGCCAGCCCACCCAAAACCAAGATGGCATTACCTGGCCTCGTTCACAATTGGAATGGTAAGGAACGGCGACTGATCGGGACGGCCCGTGCACGTGGGAGACCAGTGTGTAAATGATGATTGTCGATCGGCTGATGCAGCGGCGGGGCTACTCATTGAGACCAAGGTCCCGACCCGGACAAGCCTTCTCACGGCGAGACCCAGAACGTGTCAGGCTGATAGAGACCGATGTAGCCGCCGGGGTCCCAGGCGTAATAGCCCTCTTTCGGCACATTGCGCACCTTGGAACCAACCACGACGGGTTGGCTGATGCCGTTCACGGTTCCGATTGAGAACACTTCATCGGCACTGGTTTGCAGGATCTTTTCCCATGCCGCACGGCGACCGGCCTCGTCGCTTGCGCTCTCCCATTCCCTGACGTAGTCGAGGAGCTTGCAGGCAGCTTCCATATCGCACTTCTCGCCCTGCTTGCCCTTGGACTCGACGTACATGCCCCATTTCGGCCATTGCAGGCCGCCCTGGGTGGTTGGCGCGAACTCCTTGGGGCTGGTGTCCGGCGTGGGCATCGCGGTCACCACGCCGGCATAGGCGGTAATCAGGGCCTCGCCGGAGAAGGTGCGCATCCTGAAATTTTCGCGCGTCTGCGACTTGACCACCATCTTGATGCCGGTCTTCTTCCAATATTCGGTGATCAGATGCAGAGCGTCAGCGTCCTCTGTCTCCTCGCTTAAGCTCTCGACCACGATGACGGCCAGCCGGCCGTCGGGCAGCAGACGGAAGCCCTGCTTGTCACGCTTGGTGAGGCCGATCTCGTCTAGAAGCTTGTTGGCGAGCTTGGGATCGGACTGCGCCCACTTGCTCGCATACTCGGGCTTGAACAGCGTCGAGCGCTCCATGATCGTGTTGTTGGAAGGCTTGGCCAGGCCGATATAAACGACCTGGTTCATCTCCTCGCGGTCGATGGCGAGCGACAGCGCTCGCCGGAAGCGCACGTCGCGGAAAAGCTTGCGCCATTCCCTATCGTTGGCGTTGAGGTTGGGATAGAGCGCAATCTGCGAACCCGAGCCCGACTCCCACAACCGCACGTCGACGCCCGAGTTCCTGGCGCTCTTCTTCAGGAAGGTGTAGTCGCGCATGTTGAGATAACGCGGCTGCAGGTCCGCCTCGCCGAG
>Ga0210402_10002930_pt1 | contig 16287 bp, 14 predicted proteins | sample IncBWC7MmetaG_FD_161055 | JGI IMG/M metagenome (GOLD analysis project Ga0210402, IMG submission 161055) | Forest soil microbial communities from Barre Woods Harvard Forest LTER site, Petersham, Massachusetts, United States - Inc-BW-C-7-M | ecosystem: Environmental > Terrestrial > Soil >... | reverse complement strand
TTTTTCACATGTGCCGAAACATGTGGATCCGAACGACCCGTTCAATATTTACCGGCCGGCGCGGCAGGGTCCGGGGAAGCGGGAAATTCTGGTGGGCGGCGCGGTGCTGGCGGTAGTGCTCCTTGCGGGGGTCGGCGCCTGGTACAAGAATTTGTTGCAGTTTCTGCATCGAACGTCGAAGGCTTCGGTGGGCGCGAATGCGGAAGAGGTGGAGAAGCCGGCGAGTCCATCGAGCGCGGGGAATGAAACGAATGCAGGCTCGAACGTCGCGGCGAATGCGCAACCGGCGGGGAATCCCGCGGCGAGTGGAACAAGTCTAGCGCCTGTGACGGTGAGTCCTGTACCCGTTCCGGCAGCGGCGGCGCCTGTGATCGCTCCAGTTGTGCCGCCAGCGGTCGAATCGCCGGCGGAGAGAGCCGCGTTGGCGGAAAAAGGCGGAATGAAGGTGGTAGCTCCCGCGAAAAGTGGCTCGCGAAAAGCGGGGGAGCTGCCGGCGAAAAATCATGGAAAGGCGCGGACGACCGGAGAGTCGGCTCCGGTGCCGATTGCGCCTGAGGTTTCTGTTTCCGATCAGCCCGTTTTGCCGGCGAAATTGTTGAAGGCGGTGCAACCGATTTATCCACCGGAGGCGATGCGGAATTACATCACGGGAGATGTGCGGATTGAAGCCGACGTGGACAAGCAGGGGCATATCGGCGCGATGAAGATTTTACTGGGGCCGAAACAGTTCCGGCAGGTGGCGATGGACGCGCTGAAGCAGTATGAGTATACGCCGGCGACGCAGGGCGGAAAGCCGGTGGCGTCGAAGGTGACGGTGACGATTAAGTTCTGGTTTGATCCGTAGAACGAATGTGAACTTTTGCACGTTGCGCAGGGTAGCGTGCATTGGCAGAGCGATGGATTTGGCTTAGAGTGTGGAATGAGCCACGTTGAGATTCTGAAGGATTTTCCGGATTTGACGGGACAGGATATTCGTCCCTGTCTCGCGTGCGCCGCCGACCGAGAACGCAAAGTCGAATTGCACACCAGCCGCTTGCGATCGGACTGAGGCATCGCGACGGGCTGTGGCTGAGCGTCATCGGGGGATGGTATCGGCCCGCCGGAGCGGTGCTGTGCTTCCAATGCAATTACGATTGCGATTTTGACGCGGACTCGCTCTTGACGGTGCTGCGCGCATACCTGATCGAGATGCTGATCGGACAGGGCCGGAAGGAGTTGGTGATCTGGGGAGACTCGGGACCGCCATTGTCGCGGTACCTACGGTCGGAGTGCAGTTGGATGTACCGACAGCCGCGTGGCGCGCCGCACGGTTTGTTATATCGAACTTTGGACCGCACCTGCCCGAGCGGGTGGTTCCGCCGCGCAATGGATGGTCTGATCGGCGGCAGGCTAGTTTGTGGGGACAACTCTCGCCACGGGGGACTTGAGTTCGACCTGGACTTGCTGGAACTCGGTGGTGCCGATGTTTTCGGCGGCGTGGGTGGTGGCGTCGCTCCAGGCCGCGGTGCCGGCTTTGGGGCTGCGTTCGATCACTTTACCGTCCGGCAGGGTGATTTTCAATTTTCCATCGGTCAGAAAATAAGAGACATTTTCGGGATGCGAATGCATTGGCGCGACCTGGCCGGGCTTGAAGTGCACGGCGAGGACGCGGACGTGTTCGTTTTCGAAGATGACCTGGTGGCTATCACCGGCGACTCTTGTTACGTCCTGGGACGGAGTTGGGAGGGTGGCGGCGTATACGGCGGAGGCGGTGAGGAGTGCTGCGCCGAGAATTGCTCGCGAAATCTTCATGGTGTCTCCTGTCGGGATGGAACGATTGTTGAGAGAGTCTCCAGTGTGGCGGAGCCGGGGAGATAATACACCGGGAGTTTTTCCGGGGGCAAAGGGAAGATGGGTGGCTGGGACAACGGAGAAGGCAAGGGTCGATTTTCCGGCTCAGCGGCGAACACGGCACTTACCGAACCCGAGTTTCGGCAAGGCTCGGTATTAGCACCAGAAAAACCGTCCTGCCTCTATTGTTTTACCTTCCAAGTGCTCTGCCCTGATTTTGACATCATCAACAAGCCTTCCGGCTCATCCATCGGCTTCACCAGCACCCGCGCCTGTTTTTCACGCTCGTCCACAACCACAACACGGTAGTAATAAATCTATCCTGGATAAGCATCCAACTCCGCCGCGCCACTTGATTTTCCCGCAGGCACGAACATCGATTGCGCATCGGAACACATCCGGCGGGTGCCAGCTTCCACTGGAAACGAGATATACGACCCTTCATGAGTCGCGCCAACCCACTTGCCGTCCAGGCCCACCCGCGTCGTCACATGCCCGAGAGTTTGAGAATCAGGGTTCGATTGATATTCCTCAATTGCGTACACCAGCGCCTTACCTGCTTCCGGATGTGTGACAGTGTGTTTTGTTTCTTGTCCACCTTGACGTCAAATTTTGTTTTCGGCGGACCGCAGCCCGCCTCCGCTCGCAAAACCGCTGCCTGATCTTGTGCGAGCACGGGTGTTGCAAACAAAAATTCCAACAATAGAAATTTGTACACGGTACCCGCCCTGATCCTCAGAGCGCTCTGTCCATTCGACGTTCACTCCCTCGTTTCGTTTCGAGTGCTTTCCAGAGTCGTACTATCGCATGTTCGCACCCGCGAGGACGGGCCCAATGCGGTGCAGGGAAACCCAAGAGTTAAGGCCCTTCGAGTTCGCTCAGGGCAGGCAAGAGTGCCTGGGCCACATGAGGCGGTCAAGCTAAATGCAGGTGCCTGCGGTGTTGGACCATTCTAGTTGGACGGTGTATTGGCCGAGTTGCTTGGTTTTCCAGGCGCAGATGTCGCCGATTTCGCCGTTGCTGTCGTCGTACCAGCCCTGGCCGGGGATGGGATCGGTGATGGCTTCGCAGAGTTCATGCGAACTTGTGGACGTGAGCGCGGGGAGGACCGTTAGTCCGCCCATGCAGCCGGAGCAGCCGGGGTAAGGCATGACGGCGTAGAAGATGCCGTCGGGCGTGGCATCGTGGTATCCGCAGAAATCCTTGCAACTGGCGGAGCTGCCTTGTTTCGCCGTGGTGCCGGGCGGAAGGAAGACAAAGTAGACTGAGTTGGCGTTGGAGGGAGGGATGGTGCCGCTGGCGAGTTCGGATTTGAACATGGATTGAATGGCGGAGTCTTGAACGGTTTTTCCAGGTGCGGGAGACGTCAGAATTTTTGTGCCGATGCGTTTGCCGTGGCCGATGGTCTTGCCGGGCACGCTGTATTCGGCGAGCTGATCGAGCAGCGGGCTGGTGAGGACGAAATCGAAGAAGGAGTTCATCTGCTGGCTGAGTTGCGTGTTCGCGGCGTCCTGCCAGGGGGTGCCCCAGAAGAGGGTGAAGACTTCGACGTTGGTGAGGAGCGGGCCGTTGCGATAGGTGAGATGGGGGGCGGGGGCGGCGGCATCGCGAACGTGAGGATGAAGCGGAACGATGCGGATGGGCGAGTTCGCTTGCGAACTGCCGGACGAATGATTGGTCTTGCGGGCGGCACGCGTGGACATGGTTGGCTCCTTGCCGGACGGTTGCGCCAGGCTGGGTAGGAGTGCACCGGAGGAGACAGGCTAGCGAAAGGGAATTGGGAAGTAAATAGGACTTGGGAGAAGAGAAATTCAAGAAGAACTTTACGCAGAGGGCGCTGAGGAAGAGAAGAGGAAGGATGGAGCAGCCCGGCTCCCTTCCTGCGTCGGGGCTAGCGGAAGGCAGGACCTACAGCCGGCCCGGGAATTTTTTGGTCCACCTGAAGGTGGACGCTACACTCAGCGTCCGTTGGAATAATTCTTGACGTCTACAGTTTCGTACATAGTGGCTGTGGCGATGTGGGCTTTTTCGTAGGCGTCGATGGCGCTGGCGTGGAGGAGGGAAGTGCCGATGTCGTCGAGGCCTTTCAGGAGGACTTCTTTGCGCGAGGGGGCGATTTCGAATCTGTAGGAGAGGCCGTGATTGTCTTTTACTGTCTGGGTGGGCAGATCCACGGTCAGCGAGTAGCCTTCTTCTTTTTCGGTGCGTTGGAAGAGTTCTTCGATCTGGGCTTCGGTGAGTTCGGCGGGGAGGATGCCGTTCTTGAAGCAGTTGTTGTAGAAGATGTCAGCGTAGCTGGGGGCGAGGATTACGCGGAAGCCGTAATCGCCGATGGCCCAGGGAGCGTGCTCGCGGCTGGAGCCGCAGCCGAAGTTGGCGCGGGCGAGCAAAACGGAAGCGCCCTTGTAACGTGGAAAATTCAAGACGAATTCCGGGTTTGGTTTTTCACCTGGCAGGTAGCGCCAGTCATAAAAAAGAATGCGGCCAAAGCCCTGGCGGGTGAGGGCCTTCAAGAATTGCTTGGGCACCATCTGGTCGGTGTCCACGTTGACGCGATCCATTGGTGCGACGAGTCCGGAATGGGTGATGAACGGTTGCATGAGTTCGAGTCCTTAGTCATTAGTTCTTAGTCTTTAGCCGAGAGCCACCAGGCCATAAGCACAACGCCCATTAGCATCAAAACAAGCGCCGTAACATGGGTGTATGCTCCAAGCGGAGTTCGGCCATAGTCCCGAGCCACGTCCACGAGGACACCAAGACAGAAGAGTATAATCCCTACCAAGAATTTTTGTTTCCTTGCCATCGAGATTTTGCCTTCTTGGCCCGGCCAAGGTTCACTTAGTGGATTCATTTGCAATAACCTCAATTCCCGCTAGCTTTTCTTCCTTAAATCTTTTTGCTTCGGATTTTGAGAATCGTTCGAATCAGGAAGTTATACAAGCATAACTCCAGTGAACAATACACTTGCAACCCTCGGATGTGCGCTGAGGTCGAAGGGGATCCCCGTTTGACCCGGTGTACTGCGCCTCGATATATCAAACCCCACTCCTAACAAGACTACCGCGAGTGCCACGACCACCAGGGGCCAAGCTGGTTTCAGTCGCTCGGAGTTTATTGCGATGAACAACAAAATCGTACCAAGTATTATGAGACTGAGGCTGACCAGCCAAAGTTTCTGGTTGCGTTGCACAAAGGCTCCGGAAATTCTTACTCTACGTGCGCGACGTCGAATTCGCGCACGTCAACGAAGTGGCCGGCGATTGCGGCGGCAGCAGCCATTACAGGGCTCACCAGATGCGTCCGGCTGTCTTTGCCCTGACGACCTTCGAAGTTGCGGTTGGAGGTGCTGGCGCTGCGCTCGTGCGGGGGCAGGACGTCGGCGTTCATGCCGATGCACATGCTGCAACCCGCGTCGCGCCATTCGAAACCGGCTTCGGTGAAAATTTTGTCGAGACCTTCTTTTTCAGCTTGAGCCTTGATACCGCGGGAGCCAGGAACGATCAGGGCTTGCTTGATGCTTTTCGCCACGTGCTTGCCTTCGACTAAGTGAGCCGCGGCTCGCAAATCGTCAATACGGGAATTGGTGCAGGAGCCGATGAAGACGCGGTCCACCGGAATGTCCACAATCGGCGTGCCGGGCTTCAGGCCCATGTACTTTAGCGCGCTTTCGGTGGCCTTCTGATCGTTCAGGTCTTTGTAATCGTGCGGGTCGGGGATGCGTCCGTTGACGCTGATGACCATGCCGGGGTTTGTGCCCCAGGTGACTTGCGGGGCGATCTGCTCCGCTTGCAGCTCCACGGTCATGTCGAATTTGGCGCCGGCGTCGGACTTCAGCAGCTTCCAGCGCTCGACCGCGGCTTGGAATTCCTTGCCGCGGGGGACGAAGGGGCGGCCTTCGAGATAGGCAAAGGTGGTTTCGTCGGGAGCGACCATACCTGCGCGGGCGCCGCCTTCGATGGTCATGTTGCAGACGGTCATGCGGCCGTCCATCGAGAGGGAGCGGATGGCTTCGCCGCCATATTCCGCGACGTGGCCGGTGCCGCCGCCGATGCCGATTTTTCCGATGATGGCAAGGATGATGTCCTTCGCGGTGACGCCCTTGGGGCGTTTGCCGTTTACGACGATGTGCAGCGTTTTGGAGCGGCTTTGCACCAGGCACTGCGTCGCGAGCACGTGCTCGACTTCGCTGGTGCCGATGCCGAATGCCAGGGTGCCGAACGCGCCGTGCGTGGAGGTGTGGCTGTCGCCACAGACAATCGTTTGCCCGGGCTGCGTAATGCCCAGCTCGGGGCCGATGATATGCACGATGCCCTGGTTCTTGCTGTGCATGTCGAAGAGGCGGACGCCGGTTTCGGGGCAATTGCGCTCGAGGGCTTCGAATTGGAGTTTGGCGTCGGTGTCGAGTATCGGCAGCAGGCGGTCGGTGGTCGAGACCGAGTGGTCCATCACGGCGAAGGTAAGGTCGGGGCGGCGGACTGTGCGGCCCTCGGCTTTCAGTCCGGCGAAGGCTTGCGGGGAGGTGCCTTCATGAATGAGATGGCGGTCAATATAGATGAGCGCGGGCTTGCCGGATTCTTCGTAAACGAGGTGGTTGTCCCAGATTTTTTCGTAGAGTGTTTTAGGCGCCATAGGTGTCTAGCAAAAGTTTAGCACTCTGGGGATACGGGGCAAGTCGCTGTCCTCTGGGAGAACAATTTCCCTGGAGCGCGCTTCATTCAAGCAGGCTTCGGGCGCTTGTAATAGAGAACCAGCCCGGCGAGATTTGCCAATAGGATCACTGCGACGGTTTTTGCGGAGTAGGCCGACTCGCTGGCTACCGGGATGATCGGAAAAATGGAGAGGAGAACGAAGAGCAGGGTCATCAGGAAGCCGAAGGTTGCCAGAACTTTCATCCACAGCGGGCCGCGGAGCGAAGATTCTTTCTCCGCCAGCACCGGGATTGCGAAAAGCGCCAGATATGCGATCGCATAAAAGGTGAAGGCCCAGATGAGCAGGAGTTCGAAGGCTTCTTGTGCGCCGACACCTATCAGGACGGCGATGCTGGCGGCCAGCGTGATGCCTCCGAGGAAGAGAACGGAGTTGACTGGCGTGCGATAACGCGGATGCAGGCGGGTGAACCATTGGGGAAGCAGGTGGTCCCATCCGGCACACATCGGGAGGCGGGTGTTGGCGGCGAAGTTCAGGCTGAAGCTCGAGAGGTAGTTGGTGAGGAGGAAGAGAATCGCGATGGGGACGATCACTTCGCCGAGGCGGGTGCCACCGAATGCTATGCGAAGTGCTTGGGGGATAGGGCCGATCAGGTCGATATTGTCTGGTGAGACGTAGGCGAGGATGGCGCTGGTGCCGAAAATGTAGAGCAGTGCGATGAGCGGGGCGGCAATCCAGATGGCGCGGGTGAGGTGCCGGCGGGGATTGCGGGACTCTCCGGCGAAGATGGCAGCGTATTCGAAGCCGCAGAGGGCGCCGAAGCTCATTTTGCTGAAGACGCTGAAGCTGAAGAGGGTGAGCGGCGGCATGGCGAGGTGTAACGGGTGATAGCGCGTCGCGACTTGGGGGCCGAGGCGGAGGAATGGCAGAGCGGCGAGCAGCAAGATGATCAGGACGGTCAGCGCGCTGCCAACGTTCGTGACCCATTTGCCGACGCCGAGGCCGACATGCGCTACGAGCATTAGGCCGCCGATGATGGCGACGGAGGTGGCAAGAAGAATTCCACGGTGGGCGGCGACGGCTTCGGCGTTTAAACCGAGGGCGTAGGCTGCATAGTTGGTGGTGACGAGGCCGATCGAGGCGACGTAGAGGACGACGTACAGCCACAGATTGAGAGCGACTAGAAAACCGATTGCGTCGCCGAAGGCGTGGCGGGCCCATTCGTACAAGCCGCCTTCGATGGGGAGGCACTGGTTCAGGTAGGAAACGATCAGCGCTTGCGGCAGGAAAAAGAGCGCGATGGCGAGGAGCCACAAGACTACGTGGGCCGGGCCGGCCTTTACTGCTGAGCCGAAAAAATCGGGCACGACAACCAAGAGGATGGAAGCTAAAACGAGATCGGTGAAGCCGAGTTCTTTTCGGAGGGCGGCGGCGGGGGCCGCGGTTTGCAACTCGGCAATGGCCGGGGTGGAGCGGCTGAGAGTGGCCAAGTGGGTGGACCGGGGTCCTTTTCTCCTGGGACGAAAGTGGCGTTAGTTTGCCGGGTGTGAAAAAGAGAAGCAAGGAGATTTCGCAGCAGCGACCGAGGTAGAGAGAAGGAGTTGCGCCGGGACTTGAGTTGAGGTCCTTCGCGTATCCTTATCGGATACGCTCAGAATGACAGACGCTTGGTTGGAAGGTCACTAAGACGATGAAGCTTTCGAGCGGTGCTGCTCGCGGACTTTTACTTCGTAGTGGCGGACGCGGCGGTCGTAGGAGGTCAGCAGCTCGACGGCTTCTTCGGCGACGACTGCGGATTCGCGGTCTGGGCCAGCGAAGCGTTCGATGGATTCGAGGGAGCTCCAGAGCGTTTCGACGATCATCTCGACAACGACGCCGTCGGATTGGGTGAGGACGCGGGCTTCGATGAAACCTTCCTTGGAGCGGAGATGGGGCAGCACGTGTTCGTTGAAGTGGCGCAGGTAATCGGGAAGGCGAAGTTCGGTTGTGCGGGCGGACCAGAATCGGACGACCATTTCAGATTACTCCTCGGCTGGCTGTGACATTCTGAATGTGCGCGTCCGAGCCGACCACGACATTCCAGGGACGCACCTCCCAGCGTTCGACAAGGCCATTGCGGACGTAGGGATCTTTTTCGGCGAAGGAGCGGGCTGCGTCGGGCGAATCTCCGCGAAAGACGATGAGCGCGGTGTCGGCGGGTTCCGCTAGCGCGCCGCCGAGGGCTAGTTCGCCTCGATCGGCTGCGTGGCGCGCGTGGGCGAGATGCGCTTCTCGAAACGGCAGGCGGCGTTCCACGAATCCATCCACGACATGATAGAAGAGCGCGTAGTAGCCCATGGTTGCCTCCTTGCCCGAAGCGGGGCTTGTAGAAAAATAGCCTACCACGTTGCGCGCGCGACGGATTGCAGCGAGGCGGGAGTGCTTTTCGTTGAGAAGCGACCACCAGTCGCTCTTGTCTGCGATGCGGAGTGCCTGGCCGCCCAGGCCCAATGCCAAGACCATCAACAAAGAACTTTTGCTCATAAGTGTAAGGGCCCCTTGAGTCGCTGGGCTGCCTAAATTCTGCCAGAGTCACTCAGCCTCCGGCGATAGAAGGGACGAGGAGGACGCGGTCGCCGTCTTTTAGCGGGGAGGATTCGCCGTTCAGGAAGCGGATGTCTTCTTCGTTCAGGTAGACGTTTAGGAATTGGCGGATTTGGCCCTGGTCGTCGCGGACGTGGCGCGAGAGGGCGGGGAATTTTGTGGTCAGATCGTTCAGGGCTTCGGCGACGGTGGTGGCGCCGGTGTCCACTTTGGGGGAGCCTTCGGTGAAACGGCGGAAGGCGGTGGGGATTTCGATGGTGATTGCCATGGGTGCTTTGATCCTTTCGATGCGGCCGGTTGGCCGGCTGGTAAAACGAAATTGGAATGTGCGTTTAGGAGTTTAAGAATTTCGGAGTTCACAGGCTAAAGGTGTGCTACCTGGCCTCGGAGTTCACGGCGTCCTTTAGTTGCGCGTTTAGGAGGGCTTCGAAGGCGTCTAGCTTGGGCTCGATGACTTCGGTGGCTGGGTAGTCGGCGGCTATGGCGTCGGTGGTTTTCAGACCGTTGCCGGTTATGCAGACCACCGTGGTTTCGTCTTTGGCGATACGGCCTTGTTGGATCAGCTTGGCGGCTACACCTGCGGTTACGCCGCCGGCGGTTTCGGCGAAGATGCCTTCAGTCTCGGCGAGGAGTTTGATGGAGTCGATGATTTCGGGATCGGAGATGTCTTCGGACCAGCCACCGGATTCGCGAATCAGGCGAAGGGCGAAGGGGCCGTCGGCGGGATTGCCGATTGCCAACGACCTGGCAATCGTGTTGGGCTTTTGCGGCGTGAAGCGCGGCAGTTCGCGTTTCACCGCGTCCGCGATGGGAGAGCATCCGGTCGCTTGCGCGCCGAAGAACTTCACTTGCTTTGGTTCTACCCAGCCGAGATGGGCTAGTTCGCAGAAAGCTTTGGCGATTTTTCCGATCAGTGAGCCGCCGGCCATTGGGACGACTACGTTGTCGGGGAGCTCCCAGCCAAGTTGCTCCGCGATTTCGTATCCGTGGGTCTTGGAGCCTTCAGCGTAATAGGGGCGCAGGTTTACGTTGACGAGTCCCCAGCGAAACTTGTCGGCGATCTGCGTGCAGAGGCGGTTGACGTGGTCGTAGTTGCCGTTGATGCGCACGATGCGCGCGCCGTAGACGGCGGTGTTGAGAATTTTCGCCGGCTCGAGATCCGCCGGGATGAAGACGCAGGTATCGAATCCCTGCTGGGCACCTTGCGCGGCGACGGCGTTCGCCAGGTTTCCGGTGGAGGAGCAGCCAATCGTCTCGAACCCGAATCGGCGTGCCGCGGCCAGGGCCGTCGCTACCACGCGATCCTTGAACGAGAGAGAGGGGAAGCAGACGGCATCATTCTTGAAATAGAGATTTTTGACACCAAGCTGAGAGCCCAGCCTGCGGGATTTCACTAGCGGAGTTCCCCCGATGGGCTGGCTGGGAGTGAATCCCTGCGGCAGGGGCAGAAACTCCGAGTAGCGCCACATGTTGAAAGCGCGTCGCGACACAGCTTCGCGGCTGGTGGCCTGCCGCAGGGCTTCGTAGTCGTAGCTCACTTCAAGGGGAGCGAAACATTCTTCGCAGTAGGATTGCGGTTGGTTGGGATACTTCTTTCCGCATTCCCTGCAACGTAAAAAGTAGAGTTCCTTCATAAGTCACCTCGTAGGGGCTCTTTGGCTAGAGGCCAGGGGCCGCCAGTTGAAATGACGTGGGATGATCGCGGGCAGCGCGGAGGGGTATAATGAAAAACCCTCCGTGCCAAAGTGCAGGGAGGGTATTAGAAAATATCTAATCTCTACCAACTCTTTAGCAGTTTTTTACGTGGAGCAAGTCGCCCTAAATCGCCACGTGACGCCGCAATTGCGGCTAACTTATTTATGCTAGAACGCGAAGTTCTTGTCAAGGCGAAACTTACCGGCACATCGGCGAGAAGCGGAATGCTCACCTTTTTACGTCCAATTCAAACATGCACCAAAGTTCCGGTGAGACCCGTCCGTACGGCCAGTTAACGCCGAGGCGCATCTAAGGTAAGTAGAAACTCCGCGCATTTCCCGGTGTTATACTCTCCGCAGGTGGACTGGGCCACGGATATAGAATAGGAGCCAGATTGTATGGAGCAGTCAACAAATACCAAGGTGAATTGGAGCAGCCGGCGCACATATGTGGCCGCCGGGCTGATTGCAGCGACTCTCTCGGTGGGCATTCTGATCGGTACGGTGGTTTCCGGGAAGGTTTCGGCCATGCGGTCGTTTACGTTCGCGGGCACTTCCGCGGCGCCGCTTTCCCTGCCGGACCCGATTCCGTCTTCGAATAGTTTTTCGGGTATCGTGAATCGTGTGGAGCCGGCCGTCGTCAACATCGCCACCACCCAGGTGATGGACCGCAAATCGAAGCGGCATCACGCTGGCGAGGAAGACGATCCGAGCGAAGACTTTTTCTTTCACTTTTTTGATGGGCGTCCTGACAACGGGCCTCGGGCGGAGCGCAGCTTGGGCTCGGGCGTGATTGTGGACAAGAGCGGGTACATCCTGACGAACAACCACGTTGTGGAGCAGGCGACGAAGATTCAAGTGCAGTTGAATGGCGACACCACCAAGTACACGGCCAAGGTTGTGGGCGTGGACGAGGCGACCGACCTTGCGGTAATCAAGATTAGTGCGGGCAAAGAACTTCCTTTCGCGAAGCTGGGGAATTCCGATGGCGTGCAGGTGGGCGATTGGGTGCTGGCGATTGGCAGCCCGTTTGGCCTGAACGCGACAGTGACTGCCGGCATCATCAGCGCGAAGGATCGCGCAGGGATCGGACAGCAGTTCCAGCGGTTTTTGCAGACGGACGCGGCGATTAATCCGGGCAATTCGGGCGGGCCGCTTGTGGACATGGCGGGACAGGTGATCGGCATCAACACCGCGATTATTACGGGCAGCCGCGGGTATGAAGGCGTCGGGTTTGCGATGCCGTCGACGACCGCGCTGAACGTCTACGACCAGATCATCAAGAGCGGGCGGGTGACGCGCGGCTCGATCGGCGTCAGCTTCCAGGAAGAGCTCGGCACGAATCAGATTACGTTGAAGTCGCTTGGCGCGCCCTACGGCGTGGTGATCGAAGGCGTGGAACCCGGCAGCCCGGCGGAGAAGGCGGGTTTGAAGGGCGGCGACGTGATTACTTCCATCAACGGCACCGCGGTGAAGACCGGAAACGACCTGGTGAACCCGATCGCCTCGGCTCCCATCGGCAGCAAGGTGAAAATCACGTACTACCGCGACAAACAGATGAAGGAAACTTCGGCTACCGTCGAAGACCGCACGCGCGTGTTCCCGAACACCCAGGGGCGCGTGAACAGCACTCCAGACGAGAATGCACCGGCCGAATTCGGGCTGCACGTTGAGAACCTGACTCCTGTGCGCGCGCAGAAGGTCGGGATTGAAGGGCAGAAGGGCGTGGTGGTCGGCGAAATCGAGCCGGCCAGCTTCGCCGATGATATCGGCTTCCAACCCGGAGACGTCGTTTCGGAAGTGAACGGCATGGCGGTGACTTCGGTGGATGATTACCGCAAGGCCGTCTCCAAACTGAAGCCAGGAGAGAACGTGGTGTTCAAGATCCTGCGCCGTAACGGCGACCGGGTGATGACCATGTTCCTTCCGGGCGTGGTTCCAGCGGACTCGAAACAATAGAACGGCATATTCGCCCAGCTATGCGCACGTTACCGAACAACCGTCGAATGACTCGCTTGATTCTTGCGGCAATGGCCGTGGGCAGCTTGACGCTGCCCGCGGCCGGCGCCGTGCAGACGACGACTGCGAGCAAGAGTTCGCACAATCCTGCTGCCGGCACCGCGTCGGCCAAGGCCACCACGGGAACTTCGAAGAAATCGGGGAAGTCGGGAAAGAGTTCCAGCCGGAAGAGTAAAAAGGTGAAGGGGCAGGCGGCGCCTACACCGGATCGTATTAATGAGATTCAGGACGCTCTGGCAAAGAATGGCGCCTATACGGGGACGCCTTCGGGGAAGTGGGACGACTCAAGCGTGGAGGCGATGAAAAAGTTCCAGTCTACGCATGGGCTGAATCCTAGCGGGAAGATGGATGCATTGACGTTGCAGAAGCTGGGACTTGGTTCGGATACGGCCGGTATGGGCGTGCCTACGCCTCCGCCGAATTCTTCGAACCGGCTGCTGTCTTCGAAAGTGCAGCGCGATGAAGTAAAGAACGAGCCCGAGTAAAATTCCTTCCGACGGTTTTTCAGCGACATTATTTGCGGATTTATTTCTTGCGCTTTTGGCCTAGAGCGTTTACAGCTTTTGTAAATTCTTCCAGGGTCTGCGTTTTCGCCTTGTTCATTACGAATTGGCCTTCGCGCTTGCATTCTACTAATCCAGCTGCGGAGAGAACTTTCAGATGGTGAGAGACGGTGGCCGGCGTAACGCCGCGCATTTCCACCAGGGTGCAGCAGTGCACACCCCCGTGCGAGGCGATCTGTTCATAGATCTGCAATCTGGTTTTATCGGCAAGCGCTTTGGAAATCTTTTCAATCTGTTCCAGGTTCATTCTTCAAGTCCTTCTGCCCACAACAGTTTAACGCGCTCCTTGTGTCTTTGCGGAATTTGCGATTAATTGCGTAACCAAATACTTAGATGCTCATCTAACTGTCGAAGTTGCCTAAACAAATTTGCCCGGGGCAAGGCTCCGGGCCTGCTTTCAACGGAGGAATTATGAAGCGCTTACAAGGGAAAGTGGCAGTGATTACGGGAGGGAACAGCGGCATCGGTCTGGCCAGCGCACAGAGGCTGAAGGAAGAGGGCGCAAAGGTGGCGATCACCGGACGCAGCCAGAAGACGTTGGACGAAGCGGTGAAGCTGCTTGGGAACGATATCCTGGCGATCCAGTCGGACGTTTCGAAGGCCGGGGAGATCGAGAAAGTGTATGAAGCGGTGTCGAAGAAGTTCGGAAAGATCGACATTCTTTTCGCCAATGCGGGTGTGGCGAAATTTCTTCCGGTGGCGGCGGTGACGGAAGCGCATTACGATGAGCAGTTTGACATCAACTCCAAGGGAGCTTACTTCACGATTCAGAAGGCCTTGCCTTACTTGAACGATGGCGCGTCCATTATTTTGAATACCAGCGTGGTGAGCCAACAGGGGCTGCCGACGGGTTCGGTGTACGCCGCGACGAAGGCCGCCATGCGTTCGCTGACACGTTCGTTCGCCAGCGCGCTGGTGGAGCGGAATATCCGGGTGAATGCCGTGGCTCCGGGGCCGATTGAAACGCCGATCTTCGGGCGCACTGGGCTTTCCAAGGAAGAGGTCGAGGGATTTGCGAGTTATGTCCTCAACAAGGTGCCGATGAAGCGTTTCGGGAAGTCCGAAGAAGTGGCATCGGCGGTTGCGTTCCTGGCGTCGCCGGATGCTTCCTACATCACTGGCGTCGAGCTGAACGTCGACGGCGGCATGGGCCAGATCTAAGTCACAATCGGGCCAACTGGCGATCGCTTGGCAAGGGGCGCTTTCAACGGTAACTAAAATCCTGCGGTCCGAGATAAGCCGGCCGCAGGATTTCCTTTTGCGCACATGAAATTTCGAAGCGCGGTTTGACGCCACGCATGGCGCGCCGATAGACTCGGTTTTGTTCAGGAGGCAGTATGGCTACCGCATCCGCTTCACAGGCTTATAAAAATTTTATCAATGGGGAATGGGTGGCGCCCCGAAGCGGGAAGACGCTGGAGAGCCGCAATCCGGCGAATGTCGACGAGTTAATTGGGATTTTTCCGCTTTCTTCGCGGGAGGATGTGGACGCGGCCGTTGCCGCCGCAAAGGAAGCATATAAATCGTGGCGGCTGGTTCCGGCTCCGAAGCGGGCAGAGATTCTTTTTCGCGCCGCGGAACTGCTGGTGAAGCGTAAAGAAGAGTTTTCCCGGGATATGACGCGGGAGATGGGCAAGGTGCTTGCTGAAACGCGCGGCGACGTGCAGGAAGCCATCGATATGACGTACTACATGGCCGGGGAAGGGCGGCGGTTGTTTGGACAAACCACGCCATCGGAGCTTCCGAATAAATTTGCAATGAGCGTGCGGCAGTCGATCGGCGTTTGCGGTTTGATTACGCCATGGAATTTTCCGATGGCGATTCCCGCGTGGAAGATGATGCCGGCGCTGGTTTGCGGAAATACGCTGGTGATCAAGCCGGCGGAAGATACGCCGCTTTCCACTTATCACCTGGTTGAAATACTTTCGGAAGCGGGGCTGCCGCCGGGCGTGGTCAATCTGGTTGGTGGCGACGGGCCGGGCGCGGGAGCGTCTTTGACGAAGCACGCGGATGTCCCGGTGGTTAGTTTTACGGGGTCGACTTCGACTGGGCGGATTATTGCGGAGACTTGTGCGCCGACGTTTAAGCATTACAGCCTGGAGATGGGCGGGAAGAACATTATTCTGGTGATGGACGACGCGAACCTTGACCTGGCGGTGGATGGAGCGATCTGGGGCGGCTTTGGCACGACGGGCCAGCGTTGCACCGCGGCAAGCCGCGTGGGCGTGCACAAGAACGTGTACAAGGAATTCGTGGCGCGATTCGTCGAACGCGCGGCGAAGCTCAAGGTTGGAATCGGGCTCGATCCTGTAGTTGAGATGGGGCCGTGCATCAACGAACAGCAGCTGCAGACTGTCATGTCGTACGTCGAGATTGGCGTGAAGGAAGGCGCGAAACTTTTGACAGGCGGGCATCGGTTGGCCAGCGGCGATCGTGCGAAAGGCTGGTTTCATGAGCCGACGGTGTTCGGCGATTGCCAGCCCAAGATGCGCGTGGCTCAGGAAGAAATCTTTGGGCCCGTGGTTTCTGTGATTCCCGTTGACAGCCTGGAGCAGGGAATTGAAGTTGCCAACGGGGTGCCCTACGGACTTTCGGCTTCGATCTATACGCGAAATGTCAATCGCGCATTTGCGGCGATGCAGGACCTCTATACCGGGATCGTGTATGTGAACGCGCCGACGATTGGCGCGGAAACGCATCTGCCGTTCGGCGGCACCAAGCAGACAGGAAACGGCCATCGCGAAGCCGCCGTTGCGGCCATCGACTTCTTCACCGAGTGGAAATCGGTATATATAGACTATTCTGACAAACTTCAGCGCGCCCAGATTGATAACAACTAGGCGATTGATCCGTAGGCTTGATTGACGCCCCTTGACAGGGCTCCTAAAATGGTAAGTAGCACTATTCAATGAGTGCTGCGATGCGAAACCCAGCTCTACAGGAACGGCGTA
>Ga0210402_10002929_pt1 | contig 16290 bp, 9 predicted proteins | sample IncBWC7MmetaG_FD_161055 | JGI IMG/M metagenome (GOLD analysis project Ga0210402, IMG submission 161055) | Forest soil microbial communities from Barre Woods Harvard Forest LTER site, Petersham, Massachusetts, United States - Inc-BW-C-7-M | ecosystem: Environmental > Terrestrial > Soil >... | reverse complement strand
CTGTCCCAGATAGTTTTGGCGTTGTGCTCATTTAGCAATTCGGAGATGCCGAAGTAGCGTTTCAGCTCCAGGTGCGTCCAGTGATAGAGCGGATTGCGAAGTGTGTTGGGAACGGTGCGGGCCCAGGCCAGAAATTTTTCGTAAGGTGGGGCGTCGCCGGTGCAGAAGCGCTCCGCGATGCCGTTCGCGCGCATGGCGCGCCATTTGTAGTGATCGCCTTCGAGCCAGATTTCGGAAAGATTTGCAAATCTACGATTCGCAGAAATTTCCACGGCGGGCAAGTGCGAGTGATAGTCGAGGACGGGTTCGTGCTCGGCGTAATTGTGATAGAGCGATTGAGCAGCCTTCGAATGTAGAAGGAAATCATCGTGGATGAAATCCATGAATCGCTCCCGGAACCCGCGAGTAGGAAACCCAAGAAATTCTATGATAGCCGAAGCGCGAGGTGGTAATTTTCGATTCGAAAGAAAATTGCCTAGCGCGTGCCGGTAAGAATATCTATGGTCAGCTGGTCGAGTCTTTCGTAAGGCAGGCGTTTTTTCATCATGGCGTCTTTGTCGAAGACGTGGCTGAGCAGCGCTTTCGCGTTCGATTTGGAATACTTGCCGGTTTTCGGCAGGTCTTTCGGGCCGGCGTTGACTTCTTTCAGGATGCTCTGAATTTCTTTGTCGGCGTTCCAGCGGGCGGCTTTGTCCTTGAGGATGAGGTAGGTGCGCATGCAGCCTCGGGCAAAATCTTTGACGCCTTCGGAGTCTTCGGTGCGATAGGCGTGTGCGTCAAAGTGACGCGGTTCGCTGTAACCGACGTCTTCCAGGAATTTGACGAGGAAGAATGCCGACTTTGGATTGGAGGAACCGAAGCGGAAATCCTGGTCGTAGCGGCCGGGAGCTTGATCGTTGAGATCGATGTGGAAGAGTTTGCCGGCTTCCCAGGCCTGCGCGACACCGTGCATGAAGTTCAGGCCAGCCATTGTCTCGTGTGCGACTTCGGGATTTACGCCGACCATTTCCGGATGGTCGAGTGTTGGGATGAATCCGAGATAGTGGCCGGTGGTGGCCATGTAGATATCGCCGCGTGGCTCGTTGGGCTTCGATTCCATTGCGAAGCGGAATTTGTAGCCCTGCTCGATGTTGTATTCGCAGAGGAAATTTACGGCTTCTCGCAAGCGCTTGACAGCTTCGTCGGCGCGGCGGCAGGCATCGGTTTCCACGCCTTCGCGACCGCCCCAGAGAACGAAAGTTTTCGCACCGAGTTCGGCGCCGAGATCCATGGCGCGCATGGTTTTTTGCAAGGCGTATGCGCGGACTTCAGGATCGTTTGCCGTGAACGCTCCATCGCGAAAAACGGGATGGAAGAAAAGGGAAACTGTGGCCATCGGAACGACGAGGCCAGCTTCTTTGCAGGCACGCTTGAAGTCGCGGACGATTACTTCGCGCTCGGTGGACGTGGCATCTATTGGAACCAGATCGTTGTCGTGAAGATTCACGCCCCAGGCGCCAACTTCACCGAGCATGGCTGCGATTTCCACAGGCGAAATGGGCGGGCGCACGAAGTCGCCGAAGGGGTCGCGGCCGCGATTTCCGACAGTCCATAGTCCAAACGAAAACTTGTGTTCCGGTTTCGGTTGAAACGGTCCAGCGTTCATCGAGCTCTCCCCAGGCTCAGGATTTGAAAATTGAATCGGCTAGATTGGCAGCGCGAATAAATGGACACGGAAATCTTTGCCGTTAACGTTAACGGTCGTGTATAGTACCACGCGCTCGCGCGATTGCAAGCGGGGCGGGTATTCGGGAGGAATTCGCTTGAGAAACCGCATTCGGATCCGTTCATTGGTTCTTGCGTTCGCCGCATTACTCGCGATTGCGAATATTGCCGTGTCTAAGACGTCCGCACAGGACCTCCCCGGGTACAAGAATCCCAAACTTTCTGTGGAGCAACGAGTGGTGGACTTGCTGGCGCGGATGACGCTGGAAGAAAAACTGGCCCAGATTGTCAGCGTCTGGGAGAACAAGGGATTCGTACGGGAGACGCAGCCCTTCATTGTCGATGCAAAGGGAATGTTTCTTCCGGACGCCGCAAAAATCTCTTTGAAGAACGGACTTGGGCAGGTTTCAAGGCCCAGTGAGAATCCGGGCGGAAACGGCGGCCCGCGCGAAATGGCGGAACTCACGAACGCGATTCAGAAATGGGTGAAGGAAAACACGCGGCTGGGAATACCGGTGATGTTTCACGAAGAGTGTTTGCACGGACATGCCGCGCCGAAAGGGACGGCGTTCCCGGCGGCGATCGGGCTGGCATCCACTTGGGACGAGGAGTTGATCCACGATGTGTTTACGTCGGTTGCGTCCGAAGTGAGGGCGCGCGGCGTGCAAGAGTGCCTGGCGCCAGTGCTGGATTTAGCGCGGGACCCGCGATGGGGCCGCACGGAAGAGACCTACGGCGAAGATCCGTATTTGGTGACACACATTGGCCTCGCGGCGATTCGAGGATTTCAAGGCGATGGTCCCTGGATTGATAAAGCGCACGTGATGGCTACCGCGAAACATTTTGCGGTGCATGGGCAGCCGGAAGGTGGGACGAACGTCGGCACGGGGAATTATTCGGAGCGCGTGATTCGCGAATATTTTCTGAAGCCATTTGAGGCGGCGGTCAAGCAAGGACACGTGGAAACGGTAATGGCTTCGTACAACGAAATTGACGGCATTCCGTCGCACAGCAACAAGCATCTGCTGGACGACATTTTGCGGCACGAGTGGGGATTCAACGGGATGGTGGTGTCCGACTATTTTGGGATTGATGAGTTGATTCGAGTGCATCACGTGGTGGCAACGGAAGATGCGGCTGCGAAATTGTCGCTGGAGTCCGGCGTGGATATTGAGCTGCCGTTTGCGAGCGCGTATCCGACCTTGAAGGAACAGGTGGAGCAAGGAAAAGTTTCGCAAGCGTTGATTGACCGTGCAGTGGCAAGAGTGTTGCGCGCGAAGTTTGTGTCGGGACTCTTCGAGGATCCGTTTGTTGATCCCACTTACGCGGAGAAAATTACGAATTCCGTGGAGCACCAGCAGTTTGCGTTGAAGGCGGCGCATGAAACCGTGGTGCTGCTGAAGAACCAGAATAATCTGTTGCCGCTGGATAAGACGAAGTTCAAGCACATTGCAGTGATTGGCCCCAATGCGGCCGAACTGCACCTAGGCGGATACAGCAATAAACCCGGACGAGGCGTGAGCATTTTGCAGGCGATCAAGGTCAAGTTGGGTTCGGGAAATGACGTGCTGTATTCGGAAGGCTGCAAGATCACGGAATCGTTGCCGGATTGGGATTCGGACAAAGTGGCGCTTGGCGATGCTGCGTTGAATGCAAAGCGGATTGCGGATGCGGTGACGGTTGCGAAGAAGGCGGACGTGGTGATTTTGGTGCTTGGCGAAAATGAGCAGACTTCGCGCGAGGCATGGGCGAAGAATCACCTCGGAGACCGATTGGGTTTGGACTTGTTAGGAAACCAGGATGAATTGGCGAAACAGATTGTGGCGACGGGAAAGCCGACGGTGGTCCTGCTTTTGCATGGCCGGCCCAATTCGATCAACTACATTGCAGAAAATGTGCCGGCGATTTTGGACGGATGGTATCTCGGACAAGAAGGCGGGCAGGCTGCGGCGGATATTCTCTTTGGCGATTACAATCCCGGCGGCAAGCTGCCGATTACGGCTCCGCGTTCCGTGGGACAACTGCCGGACTACTACTACCAGAAGCCTTCGGCGAAGCGTGGATTTGTGGATGGCTCTGTGTTGCCGCTGTTTCCGTTTGGATGGGGGTTGAGCTACACGACGTTCAAATATTCGAATTTGCGGCTCGCGCAAGACACGATTGGTCCGGAAGGACAGACGAAAGTCACCGTGGATGTGACGAACACTGGCGCGGTTCGCGGCGATGAAGTCGCCCAACTTTACATTCACCAGATGGTGAGTTCGGTGACGCGGGCGGTGAAAGAGTTGCGCGGATTCCGCAGAGTTTCGCTGAATCCAGGCGAAACGAAGACCGTGGAATTTACGCTAGGACCAGACGAGCTTTCGTATCTGAATCGTGATATGAAACGCGTTGTCGAGCCGGGGGCGTTCGAAGTGATGGCAGGCGGAAATTCCGTTGACCTGATTACTACGACGCTGAACGTGGTCAATCGGTAGAAATGTTTTCGGCGCGTTTCGGTACAATGCAGCAATCCATTGGCGCCAGGCATCGTATCCAGAATAATTTTGCGAAAGTTTTGTGCAGCGCGGAAGTTGCAGGGGAAGAAGTGAACCTGGAGCGAGGTGAATAAAGCGTAATGACACTTCTCATGGCATCGGAAGTGCAACATCTGGTCCGGCTCTCGACGGTGGACATGATCATCGTCGTTTTTTACTTTGCGCTGGTGCTGGCCATCGGGTTTTATCTACGCGGTCGAGCAAATACCGGCGAAGATTTTTTCATGGCCGGGCGCGACATGACGGCGTGGGTGGCCGGGCTGAGTTTTTTGTCCGCGAATCTTGGCGCGCTGGAGTTAATGGGCTGGGCTGGTTCGGCGTATCAGTACGGAATTCTGGCGACGCACTGGTATTGGGTCGGCGCGATTCCCGCGATGCTGTTCCTCGCGCTGGTGATGATGCCCTTCTACTACATTTCAAAAACACACTCCGTGCCGGGATATTTGAAATTGCGCTTCGGAGAACCGGCGCGCGCTGTTTCCGCGGTGTCGTTCGGATTGATGACCGTGCTGATGAGCGGCGTGAACATGTTTGCCATGGCCAAGGTCATGCAAATTGTTCTTGGCTGGGACATCAATTTCAGCATCTGGGTGTCATCCATCACTGTGGCCATCTATGTGGCGCTGGGAGGATTGCGGTCCGCGATTTTCAATGAAGTACTCCAATTCTTTTTGATTTGGGCTGGCGCGCTACTGATTCCGATTCTCGGATTATATGAAGCGGGCGGCTGGCGCAACTTGAAAATTCTGATTGCTCAGAGGGCGTCCGAACAGTACGTGCATTTATGGTCTGGATTGGGTTCGTTTGCGGACAATCCGATGGGGATTAACTGGGCCGGAATCATATTCGGATTGGGCGCGGTAATTTCCATGGGCTACTGGACCACGGACTTTCTGGTCGTGCAGAGAATTCTAGCGGCAAAGGACATCCGAAGCGCGCAAATGGCGCCAATCATTGGCGCCGGATTCAAGATGCTGGTTCCGATCATCGTCATTCTTCCCGGGCTGCTGGGATTAGGTTTGCTTGATGCAAAACTGGTGCCGGAATCCGTGGCAGCAACGACGGGAGCTCACAGCTACAACGACGTACTGCCACTGATGTTGGCTCGTTATTGCGGACCCGGATTGCTGGGGCTTGGAATCACGGCGCTCATTGCGGGATTCATGTCGGGCATGGCGGGAAACGTTAGTGCATTCACTACCGTCTGGACGTATGACATTTACCGGCCGCTCATCAACAGCAAGGGCAGCGATCAGCACTACGTGAGCATGGGCCGCTGGACGACAGTGATTGGGGTTCTCATCAGTGTTGGCACGGCCTATTTGGTGATGCAGTTTGCGAGCATCATGGATTACGTGCAGGCGCTGTTCAGCTTCTTCATCGCTCCGCTTTTCGGAACGGTTGTTCTGGGAATGCTTTGGAAGCGAGCCACGGGGCTCGGCGGATTCTTGGGTCTGCTTTGTGGGACGGTTTCCTCCATCAGCATGTGGGCCTGGGTAAAGACCGATCCATCGGCGCTGCGGTACGTGGCGTTGTCGGCCCACGCAAAAGCGCTGGCTCAGGATATGTATCAGGCTTTGTGGTCCTTCCTGATTTGCGTACTTGTGACGGTGGTCGTCAGCCTGGCGACGAAACCAAAGGCCGACAGCGAACTCGAAGGTCTGGTGTACGGTCTGACAAAAGTGCCGTCCGTTGGTAATGTGGCCATTTATCAAAAGCCGCTTTTCTGGGCGGGCATCGTCACCGTTGTTTTCTTCGTTCTGAATATTTATTTCTGGTAGGCGGAGGCGGCGAAGATGATTTCCATTTGGTTCTTCATTGGGATTTCCTTGCTAGTGAACGGCGTTTTGATTTTTGGCGCGGGGTTGTATGAGTTTTCGCATCCGCCGGATCACCCCGTAGTACTTTTTCCCGCGCACGCACCGATTTGGTGGGGCGCGTTACTTGCCGTGGTGGGTTTGATCTACTGCGTCGTGTATCGACCCAAGAAAACTGCCTGAGCGCGTCCTCTTACTAGGAAGCGCCGCTCGTGTTGATGCTGCGCAACGCCGGGTAGATGCGGCGGTAAACCGAATAATTCTTCTGCATAAGCCTTGATGAGTTTGCAACAGGCGCGACGCGCGCGGCGACTCGCACAACGGCGTCGCAGGCTTCGTCCACGGAATTCCAATGACGTGCGCCGACTGCGGCCAGAATTGCAGCGCCATATGCGGCGCCTTCTTCTGCTTCGACTAGTTCCACTTCATGCGCGTACACGTCCGCCTGAATTTGGCGCCAGACGTTGGAGCGAGCGCCGCCACCGCCGAGGCGGATTTTGGTGACGGGAACTTTCATCTCTTCAAAAATAGAGAACGTATCTTTCAGGCTGAAAGCGACGCCTTCCTGAATCGCGCGGATGACGTGCGCTCGCGTATGTAGCGGCGAAAGGCCGACGAGTGCGCCACGAACGTTGGGGTCAAGATGAGGCGTTCGCTCGCCCATGAGGTAAGGTGCCCAAAAAAGTCCCTCGGAACCACTAGGAATCGAGGCCGCTTCATCGGAGAGGCGGTCATAGGGATCGCGGCCGTCGTCTTTTCCCGCGCCGAATTGATCGCGGAACCAGCGGAGAGAAAGTCCAGCGGCTTGCGTGACGCCCATGACGTGCCAGCGTCCGGGAATCGCGTGGCAGAAGGTGTGGAGCCGGCCCTGTGGATCGAGAGCGGGGCGGTCCGTTGCCGCGAAGACAACGCCGGAGGTGCCGATGGTCGCGCTGACGACACCGGCGCGGACGATTCCCATTCCTACCGCGCCCGCAGCCTGATCGCCTGCACCGGCAACGACGGGAGTGCCGATTTTCAGGCCGGTGGATTCGGCGCCTTCTTTGAAGAGTTTTCCGCAGACGTCTGGAGATTCGTAAAGCGAAGGGAGCCATTCTTGTGGGATTTTTGCGCCGCTCAGAATTTCCGCGGACCAACGACGATTCGTGACATCGAGCATCAGCGTGCCAGATGCGTCTGCCATATCTATCGCCCGGTCGCCAGTCAGGCGACAGCGGATGTAATCCTTGGGCAGCATCACGTGGCGAATCCGCGCCCAGTTTTGCGGCTCGTTTTCGCGAACCCAAAGAAGTTTTGTGAGCGTGAAGTTGGTAAGCGGGGGATTGCAGGTGAGCTGAATGATGCGAGAAAGACCGAAACTTTTTTCAAGTTCCTGTGATTGTTTTTCCGTGCGCTGGTCACACCAAATGATGGCGGGGCGAATGACGTTGCCGTCAGCGTCGAGCATCACCGCGCCGTGCATTTGGCCGGAAAAGCCGACGCAGGCAATATCGTCCGGTTTTGCGTTTGCTTGTTGCAGAGATTTTTTTACGGCTGCACCACAGGCGCGCCACCAATCGAGCGGGTCTTGTTCGGCCCAGCCGTCTTTCGGGGACGCAAAGGCCTGGTGCTCGTGCGTGCCAGACGCAGCGACTTTGCCGCTTTCGTCAAGGAGAAGCGCGCGTGTGCCGCTGGTGCCAACGTCAATTCCTAAGAAGAGCTTGATGACCGGCCTCCGGTAATCGAAATCGAGCGCGAACTATATTTGCCGGAACGGCCCCGGTGTCAAGTAAGAGTTTTGGAATTCAATGAAATCGCGGAAAAACACTACTGCTTCTTTTCAGATGTTTTGTCGGGGGCGGCAGGAAATACGGGATTCTTGCCTTCCTCCACGGCAATGATGCGGTCAAGGCCTGTGCGGTTCAATGCGGTCACGTCCAGCATTTGAGTCAGCCCGCTTGGCCAACGAATCTCTATGGATTCGATTGTTTTAGCGGAGCCTAGGCCAAAGTGAACGCGTGGATCCGAGCTCGATTGATAGGTGCCGCCGCTGATGACGTCCATGCGCTGGCGAATTCCGCCGGCCGTAAGAAAGACCTTGGCGCCGATGGCGTCCCTTGGACTCTTGAGGCCTCCGATGAGTTTTAGCGTGATCCAATGATTGTCGTTTTCGACTACGTTGCGGAGCAGTGTCGGGTGCGAGTCCAGATTATTCAGGACTACATCAATGTGGCCGTTGTTGAAGAGATCGCCGAAGGCGGCGCCGCGCGCGGGAATCACGACTGCGAGGCCAGTGCCGATGACCGGAGGAACTTCCTGGAATTTCTTGCCGTCAAGGTTGCGAAAAAGCTGTGGGCGCTCGGCCCAGGTGGTGCCCCAATCCTGTTTGTCCACTTCAGGGTAAACGTGGCCGTTGGCAATAAAGAGATCGAGCAGGCCGTCGTTGTCATAGTCGAGGAAAGCGGTTGCCCAAGAGAGAAAAGGGATTGTGGGAGTTGCTAGTCCGGCTTGGTAGGTGACGTCGGTGAAATTTCCGTCGCCGTCGTTGCGGTAAAGCGTCTTGTAGTCGTCGGAAAAAGTTGTGGTGAAGAGGTCAACCTTTCCGTCGCGATTGTAATCGCCGACAGCGATGCCCATGGAGGCCTGTTCGCGGCCGTCCTCACTGAGCGCGAATCCGGAAGCGTAGCTGATGTCTTCGAACGTACCGTCATGTTTGTTGCGAAATAAATAGTTGGGGACGGAATCGTTGGCTACGGCTAAGTCCACCCAGCCGTCGTCATCCACGTCCACAAAAACTGCGGCCAAGCCGTAATAACCGCTGGCGTTAGCTACGCCCGCTTTCACGCTGACGTCGGTGAACGTACCGTCACCATTGTTGTGAAACAAATGGTCTTGCTCGCCAGGCAAGCCGCGCGGGCCGCACATGACGTTGATGCCTCGGAACTGGCAGAAGTTCGGGGGGATCTTCCCTTGTCCCGCGATGGGCGGATTGTCCAAGTCAAACTTCACATAGCCGGGAACGAAGAGGTCGAGGAGTCCGTCGTGGTCGAAATCGCCCCAGGTGGGCGAAGTGGACCATCCGCCGAGCGCGACGCCCGCCTTTTCCGCGATGTCCGTGAACGTGCCGTCGTGATTGTTGTGATAGAGGCGGTTCTTGCCGTAGTTTGCGACGTAAATGTCGGGCCATCCGTCGTTGTCAAAATCCGCGACGGCTACGCCGAAACCCCAGCGTTCATTGGCGACGCCTGCTTTGTCGGTGACGTCGGTGAAGGTGCCGTCGTGATTGTTGTGAAGGAGCATCGCGCGCGGGGCAGGTTCCTTGCCTTTCATTGCCGGGACCGTAGAGCCGTTCAAAAGATAAATATCGAGCCAGCCGTCGTTATCGTAATCGAGCAAAGCCACGCCTGAGCCCATGGTTTCGAGAATGGTGGCTTTTTGTGGCGTGCCGGAGCGATGGAGAAATCTATCAAGGCCGGCTTGTTTGGTGATCTCCAGAAAAACGATAGGACCCTTCTCGACGAAGCCTCCCGCCGTGATGGGGCGGGACTGCGCATCTTTGACCGCAGCGTGCGCCGCGCCTGTAGAAACTCCCATACCGCCGGCGGCCTGTTTTGTATCCTGCTTCGGAGCCGGGTCCTGGGCAGAACCCGAGACTGGAAGAGCCAGCCCCCATGCGAGTATGGCAAGGCAAATTGAGCCGGTGCAAGCAGCCCAGACGAGGCGATTCTTTGTGTGGGAAGATCGAGAAGCCATGTGTTTGACCATATCATTCAAGAATTGAGATGTCAGCCAACCTGAAAATAAGCCTTCGGGGACCGGCCGTGTGATAAAACGGGAACGTTCACAATAAGGGAAAACATCGATTTTCGACCCTACTGAGAGGGCTCGCGATAGTACGGTTGGGAGCTAATTGCTCCAGATTACGGACTAAGAAAGGTCCGCGACTTCGAGCCCAGAGCCTGATATCTTTTGGTTCTTCCGCGACCGAAGCGTTTGCAAATAAATGATGCAAGGGATCAGGGAGTAGGAGCCGGCTCATGGCGAAGGAAAGACGCGGCATTCATTTGATTGCGGAGATGGCGCAAGTTTCCATCGGCACAGTGGACCGGGCTCTGCACGGCCGCCCCGGCATCAACGAAGCGACGCGGCAGCGCATTTTGCAGATCGCGCGGCAAGTGGGGTACACGCCGAACCTTGCAGCAAGAGCGTTATCGGCAGCGAAAGCCAACACAAAGATTGGCGTGTGCGTTCCGCGAGAGATTCATTTTTTCTACGATCAATTGTGGAGTGGGATTCTGGAGGAAGAGCGGCGCGCAGGGAATCTCGGAATTCAGTTCGTGAACCATCCAGTGAAAGTGCTTGGAGAGGGCGATACGGAGGTATTCAAGGAGTTGGTGGAAGCCGGCGTGGACGGAATTATCTTGACGGCGGGGAATCCCAAGGATTTGCAGCCTCTCATTGATGCAGCGGAGGAAAAGGGAGTTCGGGTGGTTTGCGTTTCTACGGATGCGCCGGAAAGCCGCAGATCCAGCATTGTTTGCGTAGAGCCATGGACCAACGGTTCGCTGGCAGGGGAGTTGATGGGGAAGCTGGTTCCGCAAGGTTCAAAAGTTGCGATTATCGCGGGCATGCTGACCGCGGAAGATCATCGAAAAAAAGCGGACGGATTTTCGGAAGCTTTTCCGCGCCATTGCGCCGGCGGAAAAATCATTCGAGTGATTGAAGGACACGAAGATGAGGACGAAAGTTTTCAGAAGACATTTGATTTGCTGCGGCGCGTGCCGACGCTTGCGGGAATTTATGTGAATACGGTGAACTGTCTGCCGGTTTGCCGCGCTCTTGGCGCGCGTGGATTAGCAGGCAAGGTCAAGTTGATCACTACAGACCTCTTTGCCGAAATGTCCCCATATCTACAAAAAGGAACAATCACCGCTTCCATCTACCAACAGGCCCATCGGCAGGGGCAAATGGCAGTGCGTCTAATGGCTGACCATCTCACCAACAAAACACCGTTTCCGCCGAAGGTTTATTTGAGTCCGGGCGTAGTAATGTCCTCGAATTTACACTTGTTTCGGGAAATGCGCCTGGCAGATTCCAAGCTGGAAGGTCTTCCCTCTCCTACTCGAGTCACAGCATAAGACAACCTGTACTGGTACGCGACCACATGAGAATAACGTTATTTCTCTAGGCCCCAGCAAAAATTCGCTTGACAAGCATTCGTTAAAACAATACAACCGTTCCAACCGTTAACGTTAACGGTTTACTGGGTGGGGTTGTAGTTTCAGGATTTCCATATTCTAGCAGGGGGTGTATTGATGTGGTCTGATGCCTCGAACTGTATTTCAGGTCTGTTCACTTCTCCTAAAGTTAGAAATCTAAAGTACTTATTTCTTCTACTCCTGGTCCTCGTCGCGCTGCCATCGCGGACGTTCGGCCAGCAGACAACGCTGTTGGGTACGGTCACCGATCCGTCAGGTGGAGCAGTGCCCAATGCGACTGTAACGATAACCAATGCCGACACTAAGCTCGTTCGCGTTCTGACCACGAATGACTCGGGACAATACCTTGTTCCTGACCTCCAGGTCGGGCATTACAACGTAAAGACTTCAGCATCTGGTTTCAAGGTGGCAGAGCAGAAAGACGTTGTGCTCACCATCGGTGACCGAGTTCGCGTGGACTTCCAGATGCAAATGGGAACCGCTTCGGAAACGGTGACAGTTGAGGCAGCAGCCATTCACGTCCAAACGGACTCAGGTGAGGTTAGCAACCTGATTAGCGGGGAAGAAGTCTCCCAGCTGTCCACGAACGGTCGGACCATTTATTCACTTACACTGTTGGCGCCCGGAGCCTCCAGCAACATGCCGGACTTCCAGGTAGCTACTCCCGTTGGTGGCAGCGGCGCGGTTAGCTTTAACGGCCTGCGATATGCGCACAATATTTACCTGCTGGACGGCGGTGAAGACGATGACCGCGGCGGTTCGGGCGGGTTTTCGGTTATGCCTTCGGTTGACGCAATCGGCGAGTTCCGCGCCTTGACTTCGAACTACAGCGCGGACTACGGTTTGTCTTCCGCCGGTACGTTGACGATGGTGCTGAAGTCCGGCACCAGCACGCTGCATGCTTCGGCGTGGGAATTTAATCGCAACGATGCGCTCGACGCGCGTCCCTTCTTCAGCCCGGCACCTACGAAGATTCCTGAGCTTCGCCTAAACGTGTTTGGCTTCAACGTTGGCGGGCCGGTAACTTTCGGCAAGCTCTACAATCCGGAAAAGAAGAAGACCTTCTTCTTTTACAACATGGAATGGCGCCGCCTGATTCAAGGCGACACGATCAACCAGCAGGTTCCGGACACGAATACCTACGGGGGCGTATTCCCGGGGTCTTTGGCTACCGCGTCGCTGCATACTCCATGCACGAACCAGGTTTCCGGGGCAATTGCGGCTCAATATACGGGCGCAGGCCAGACTCTCAGCACGCCGGACGCCGCTTCCGGTGCGTGCGACGACAAGAACGGCCATACTGCTGTATTGCGCGCATTCACCGGCAACAAGATCCCGACGACCCTCTTGAGCCCGAATGCACAGGCCTTGTTGGCGGCGGGAATTTTCCCGGCCCCCAACGGCACAGACACGAACGGGAACCCCGTATTCCTTGGCGGCAACTCATCACCGACGAACGTGAAGGAAGAGATCGTTCGCATTGACCACAACTTCAATAGCAAGTTCTCGGTCTTCGGACACTTCATTGCCGAACAGATTTCGCAAGGATTCGGCAAGTCACAATGGAGCGGAGATAACCTGCCCACTGTTGGCGATACCTTTGGCAATCCTTCTTTCAGCGCCGTGGTACATACTACGTACATTATCAGCCCGACACTGATTAACGAGGCTGCCTTCAACTACAACGGGAACCGGATCAACATCGTTCCGTTTGCCGGCTCCGGCTTGGATAGCCTCACGACCCCAACCGGATACACCAACACAAGGTTGTTTACTGGTCCCAATAATCTTGAACGCATTCCGTCCATTGCTCTTTCGGGTGGAACCGGCGTCAACTTCGACATTTCCAGCTGGCCGTGGCACAACAAGGCAGACAGCTACCAACTCCGTGATGATGTTTCCTGGACCAAAGGGACGCATCAGTTCAAGTTCGGCGGAAGCTGGGAACTCTACAAAAAGATCCAGGACCTGTTCGGCCAGACACAAGGCGCCTTCAACTTCAACGGCAACTACACCGGCAACAGCTTTGGAGACTATTTGCTTGGCTATGCGAATGGCTATTCCGAACTAGCCGTCCAAGATCACGGCTTGTGGAATAACGTTTCCTGGGCACTGTACGTTCAGGACAACTGGCGCGCCACCAAACGTTTGACCTTAAACCTCGGCTTACGTTGGGACGGCGTACCTCACACATACGAAGCCAACAACCGTATGGGGAACTTCTATCCCAACCTCTACGATGGCACCATCCCGGCAACATTCAACAACACCCATACGATTTGCGCTGCCGCAGGCAATGGATGCACTGGCGCCAGCCCGGGTTTGGGCACCAGCCCGAATCCGATTTTGGCGGGAGTGCCCATCTACCTGAACGGCATTGGAATTCCGGGGCAGCCTGGTGTTCCTAAGGGCCTTGTAGACAATCACTGGGCGGCTTTTGGTCCGCGTATTGGATTCGCCTATGACCTCGCGGGCAACGGCAAGACCGTCGTTCGCGGCGGCTTCGGGGTCATGTACGAGCGCATTCAGGGCAACGACATGTACGACGCAGGCTCGAACATTCCGTTCAGCTTGACCGCCGGTCTGAGCAACGTCCTTATGGACAATGTGAACACCAGCATTGCGAACGGCCCGAATCCGATTCCTGGGTCGTTCCCGATCGTCCCGGCAAGCATTACTGGCTTGTCCAAAGACGGTTATAAGCTTCCGGTGAGCTATCAGTACAGCATAGGCGTGCAGCATTCGTTGGGCGCCAAGACCGTCGTCTCGATTGCTTACGTTGGAAACCAGAACCGCCACCAGAGCGACCGCCGGGAAATTGACCTGCCGAACCAGGCCGATCTGCCTGCGATTATTAACGGCACGCAAAACTATGCGGCCGATCCTACCCTTGCGTTCCCGGGTTTTGCTGCGATTCGTTTGTCCACGAACGAAGTCAATGCGCACTACAACGCATTGCAGACCAGCATCAATGGCCAAGTGGCCAGAGACCTGCAATTGCAGGTTTCCTACACCTACTCCCGTGCAATCGACCCGACAACGGGAGGTGACAACGGCGACTTGGCAAACGTGTCCAATCCCTACCAAGGATGGAAGTTCGATGTCGGACCTTCACAGTTCGATCGTACGCACATCGCAATCGCCAACTTCGTGTATGACATCCCCCTGTTCCGCAGCACACAGAGCCGCCTCCTCAAAACGACGCTCGGTGGCTGGCAGGTCTCGGGTATCGTCACGATGGAGAGCGGACTGCCCGTCAACCTGGCGCTCGGTGGCAATCAGGGAAGCAACGGACTGCCAAACTCGTCCAATCGGCCGAACCAAGCGGGATCGCCTTCCTATCCCCAGTCGGTTGGCGCGTGGTTTGACAAGTCCATCTTCTCCCTTCCTGCGGCCGGTCAATTTGGCACCGCGGGCTTCGATTCAGTCCGTGGCCCTGGCCGCGACAACTGGAACCTCTCGCTCTTTAAGAACTTCGTGTTCAGCGAAGCGCGGGGAAGCCGGATGGAATTCCGTGCTGAATCGTTCAATACTTGGAACCACAGCCAGTTCAACGGCATTGGAAACACGTTCACCAATGGCAATTTTGGACAGGTCACCTCTGCCTTCGATCCGAGAATCTTCCAGCTCGGTTTGAAGCTGTACTACTAGCTTTCAGTTAGAAGTGCGCACCCTGCCCCGCTCGCAAACACCCCTGCGAGCGGGGCTTTTCATTTAACTCAGCCCGATTTATCGGAAATTTCTGTTTTGCCGTCCGCGGGATACTTGCAGTACCGTACTCAAGACATGTCCACATGGCTGCCACGACTGGTTGCTTTCGCTCTGCTGTTTTCCACCTGTGCGAATGCGCAAACACTCGGTCCCAACGATGCGATTGCGCTCGAACGGGAGGGCAAGCTAGCTGATGCTGCCACAGTGTGGCGCAGCGTCACCGAGCAGGAACCACGTAATGCGCCAGCTTGGGCGAGTCTGGGAGTAGTCCTGTCAAAGCAGCAAAAGTATGCGGAAGCAGCATCCGCCTATAAAAAAGCACTTGAGCTGGACGCCAAGCTACCCGGCATCCAGCTCAACCTTGGACTCGCCGAATTCAAGCAGGGGAATTTCGCTGCAGCGATCGCGCCTCTGCATGCGGCCCAGGCAGCGGACCCCACGAGTCTGCAAGCACGGACATTGCTCGGACTCAGCTACTACGGAGCAAATCAATTTGCGCAGGCCGCCGAACAGCTTGCGGTCTCTTCCAAGGCCGACCCGGCTAACTTGGAACTGCATCAAGTGCTCGCGCAAAGCTGCCTTTCGGCGAAGAAATATGATTGCGCTCTGGACGAGTTTCGCCAGATTCTTCAGAAAGACCCAGACGCTCCGGCCGCGCATATGCTGGTGGGAGAAGCCTTGGACGGTCTAGGGCGAACACCAGAAGCGATCAGTGAGTTTGAAACAGCGGCCAAAGCGAATCCCCCGGCGCCGAACATACACTTTGGCTTGGGATACCTGTACTGGAAAATGCGACAGTATGACGACGCGGCGGGTGCTTTCGAAGCTGAGCTATCTCTTGATCCCGCAAATCCGCAGGCGCTAGCGTATCTTGGGGACGTCGAACTAAAGCGAGAAAACCCTGAGAAGGCGCTCTCGCTTTTGAATAAAGCCACTGCTATTCGCGATGACATTCGCATCGCCTATATGGACCTCGGGGTGATCCTTACCCAGCGGAAGCAGTATCAAGACGCGCTCGCAGCGCTGCATCGCGCTGAGGCGCTGGATCGCGAGCAGCCTGAAGTGCATTATCGGCTCGGGCGTCTATATCAAGCTATGGGCAACACGGGGGCGGCCCAGCAAGAGTTTGCACGCGTGCAGCAATTACACCAAAGAGCAGAAGAAGATATTGCGGATAAAATGTCCAGCCGGACGCCCCCGGCGCACCCGTAAGAAAATGCAGGTGATACCAAAGCAATTTTCGCAGAAATCAGGAAAGAGGTTGGGCATGAATGGCTTACAGAATTTCGCGCGACAAGAGAACAAAGGTCGTCTGCGTCTCGC